>Ga0224495_10000077_pt1 | contig 73850 bp, 78 predicted proteins | sample SF_Jul11_sed_USG_FD_168128 | JGI IMG/M metagenome (GOLD analysis project Ga0224495, IMG submission 168128) | Sediment microbial communities from San Francisco Bay, California, United States - SF_Jul11_sed_USGS_4_1 | ecosystem: Environmental > Aquatic > Marine > Sediment | place: USA: California...
CCTCCCGGGGAGCATCAGTGACACTTGTATTAGGGCCCACTTCTCAAAAACCCCCAGGACTTGCTGAAGTTGTTAATGTTCAGACAGCAGAGGAGATGATGAATGCAGTGATGAATGCACTATCGTCTCGGAAGACCGATGGTCTCGTGTCTGCAGCAGCTGTTTCTGATTATGTGCCTGCAAAGAAGGAAGAAACCAAACTTGCCTCTGGAAAAAGCGGTCTAGTGATTGAGTTTTTGCCTACAAAGAAAATCATAGAGGAAGCTCGTAGCAAATACAAGAGCCTCTTCATTGTGGGATTCAAGGTTGAGTCGGGCATCAGTGACGAAGAGCTAGAAAAACGGGCAAGAGCCAAAATTAAGTCGGGAATTTGCGATTTGGTTGTTGCCAACGATGAGCAGAAGAAGGGTGCTGCTTTTGATGTCGATACGAATGAGGTCCTCATAGTCGGAAAAAAGGATTTTGTGAAGCAAATACCACTTGCACCAAAGAGAGAAGTTGCTCATCACATTGTTGACGTGATGATTACGAGTATGAAGTAAATCCGCTTCAGTTAGAGAATCTCAAGCAGAGCTTCAGCCATCCGTTTCATGTCCATGAAAATAAGTCCCAGTTGAGCATCAACCTTTGCAAGTACCAAGAAGACGGCACGATCTCCGACTGAGGTGATGAGTGTATATCCCTTGTCGCCCTTTACATATATTTCAAGAAGATTCCCTCGATCTAACTCCATTGTTGCTTTCTCACCAAGAGAAGTGATTGCAGCGCTTATCGCAGCAACGTTTTCCTGCTCACTCTCTGGTAAAGCAGAAGCAATCATGAGGCCATCGGGGGATACAAGCGCAGCGCCTTCAACACCGGGAACGGTTTCAAAGTCACGGATGATTTTGTTGATACTGTCAACACGAGTAGACATGCTGGGACCCTCGGCTAATCCAAACAAAGGCTAGTCGGTGCAGTATATATAAAACCTTATTGTAAGCACATGGATTGCGCATTTAGTTAAAAGGAACAAATCAGACACCGAAGTACTCCTTAGGGTCAAATTTGCCATCTTCTTCTTTGCGTTTCTCCTCTTCTTCCTTTAGACGCTTTTTCGGTTTGGACTCTCCTTTCTTTTCTCGGCGGAATGAGAATGAATCACCACGCTTTCGTTTGATATAGACCCAACCGACAATAACTGTAGCAACGATACCGCCCAAAATGATAATCACTACCCATGGGAATGGTCGCACTAACAGATATTGCTCAAAGACCAGAGAGAGCGTGTCAAATCCACTTTTACTAATGTAAAACCTCAAGTCAAAAACGCCTTGATTAGCAGAAGTCCATGCTTCAGATACTACTACAGTATAATAGCCATCGCCATTTTCTACTACATCCATTTCCGTTTCATTCAACCAAAGATGTAGATTGACAGATTCAATAGGATTACCTTCAAAATCTGAAAGACGAATTGTGAATGTGACATGGTCACCTGCCCAAATAATGGATTGGCTCTGTGAAAGCTGTCTTAGACAGATTGATGGCATAGAACTCCACATTACAATGTTCTCGATGAATGCATCTCTGATTGAACCCGTTGGGTTTGTGGTGGTTAGTGTAACCTTTCCAGAACCATAAGTACCAGCGACTATCACAGGATTAGAACCAGTTGTTGCTAGTACGGTCAGATTAGCCCAGACTGACGTGAAATGACCAGTGTGACCAGTTGTTGTGTTTATTGTGTTAGGTGCCATCAACAATGGGTGTGTTTCCTCAACATATGTAACAGGGTCGCTATCCGTAAATGAATCATAAGACATTGGCCAAGGAATCCAAGGAAGGGATTCTGTTACTCCTAGTACGGCCAGGACACCTCCACTACGCATGTAGGTATCAAATCCACTTGTATATGATGATAGATTCTCTGTGAACAATGAGAGTGTAGATGGTTCAATAATGACAGTATATCGAAGCGAAAGAAGAGGCAAGAATTCAGAAAAATTAGATGGCTCATAGTAATCATAGTCTACCATTAGAGGAGATAGTGCATCAGGAAGATACGTAGAGCTACCTAAAGCCGCAATCGAAGGAACACCTCGTGTGGGAACATGATTTCCAAAAACCTCAGTTGTAGGATCCACTGCAGAGATATGAGGTGATGCACTTGGTTCATAGAGTTGAATGGATGGGTCTCCAAAGAGTATCTGCTGATTGGCATAATCACGCGGATCTCTGCCAACAAGAGGATCTGCAAAGTCTGAGGATGTAAGAGATAGACCATATGAAAGGGCTTCTCCGATTGTATCGCCCTGACTCAGAGATTGTGCCATTAGTACTGAGAGCATTCCAGCAGGCTGAAAATAAACGGTTCGTGGCGAAGCGGTCACGGCTACAGCTCCGTGTTTCATAAGCATAAGGGGCATATCTGTGCCTCCAAGTAGACAGGCTGTGAGAATAACGATGGGAGAGCCAATGTTGCCAATTGCAGAGTCTAGCTCTTTTGTCGATCTTGTTACATGATTCGAAGCTTCAGCCGTGAATACGACTGGGTTTACCAATTTATCGGCATCAGATGAACTCTCTCTCTCTAACTCACTTACTTCGAATCCAAAAGGCGTGTCCCCATTTCTCATTGAGAAATAGCCCGGTCCGTATGGTCGATTAGGAGGATCTCTAGGCAAGTGTGTTAATGTTCCGTGTGTGGAAAGAGACCATAATGCGACTTGAGAATTTAACTGTGCGAAAGTCTCTGTGGCACCAACGTGACTCTCAATACCGAATCCAGCCGCTTCAAGGGCATCGGTGGAGTTCTCAATCTGGAATAAGACTGAATAATGAAGTGCATTATCCACAAATTGTGCACCGTCCGTGTATGCATACATGCTAATCAGAGCTGTGTCAGAGGACTCAGCTGTGAGGAATAGATATCTGTGAAGTAAACCCCGATTGATGAGTACTGATGCTGTGGATGGCTCCTCAGCGGGTATTCGACCGGGATTGAAAGCACACTGTAGAGATCTGTCAAAACTTGAAGGAAGTAGCGACATTGGTGCCACAATAACACAAGATTGCGCTTCTGTTGCGTTGCGAGCTCCGCGTACGGAAAGAAAACTCTCAAAGTCATCCACAGACTTCATCATGGAGTATTTGTTTGGGATTCTCTCATCATACCATCCATTCTCAGCACGGTTCTCATACTTGTTAATAACATAGATGTTATTGATCTCAGGTCCAATGAGATATGGAGCCCAAGTTTCTTGAGCACGTGTTATCATTTGATTATCATTGCTGCTAAGAGAGAATATAGGAGCACCATGAACTGCTGCTGAGTAAGCCGCTGGTCCGATGAACTCACTATTGTCCCCAGTAGGGACTGTAACTACAATGTCTGAACTCTTGGATAATTCAGTGATATTTCCAGAAATTGCACTATAGCTATTTAGATTCAATACTGTGGCAGAAGCTGACAGTTCAGTTATGAGTGATGTCTGCTGCAGGTCCCCTACATCAACAAACCAGACTGTTGATACATTTAATCTGTCAAGTGCCCATTGAGTGATTTGAGGGACTTGAGTGGGTTCTGCATAGAGAAGTGGAGCATTGAGGAGAGAAGCAAGAACTGCGCCATTTGAAGCAGATTCCAAATAATTCTGTAAATCTATTGGAAGTCGTGATATCCTCCATGAAAGATTGATGTTATTCTGTTCATTCGTTGCACCCATCCAAGATGCGATGATATTCCAATTGCCTTCCATAGGGTATGGGAGCTGAATGGTTTCTCGTCCAGGATTAGATAGGATGCTACCAGCAGGTGCCCACATGACTAAACGACCATTGGGATCTACTAAGGCAAGGTTGAGGTCAGTAGCAACATTATCCCAGTTCATTGTCACATTCAACCATTTTGCGTTCGAAGGAATAGAAACCGATTGAGAGTATCCGGGATGATAGAGAACTTCGCAATTCATGCTTGTGGTTCCGGGAGTAGCCCTAGTTACATTCATGGTCCAAACACCATCAGCTGTCTTTGGAAGCCAGAAATGTAGTGGAACAGGACTTGCTACATACCCGGGATGCCTTGAAAAATAGACTTGGTTATTCACGGAATAATCTACTATCTCTCCATTTGGATCAATTAACTCATGAGTAAGAATCTCAGTACCTGTCCAATTGAAACTGCCTTCGAGCCAGCCTGCCCAAGTAGGGGGCGTGAAAGTTATGCTGGAGGGGGTGGTAACTCCTGTTACAGAACCTCCAAAGGTATCAAGTTGTGAAGCATCATTTAGAAAAGTATGACTACTGTTTCCTGTGATGACTCCACTTGTCTGAAAATCATCCCTCGCCAGAGAGATTACTGCAATGTCAGAAGTGTGCCATTCTGAAACAGCTATTTTTGCCGCAATCTCAGCTGATGTCGTTCCGGTGAGTCGAGGGTATATCTTCTGCCCAATGCTGTACTGCAGATTTGTGAGATAAGATTCTGAGAAGTCACCAACAGAGATTGCTTGGGTCAGCCCTCCATCGGTGCTCAGATAATCGATCCAGTCTTCAAGAAACCAGCTCTCACTATTGGAACCAGTCGAATAAATCAGTGGAGAGATATATTGAGTCCCGTTTTCGTTAAACACGGAGGCTGAAATGGCAGAGATATAGGCGAACTCGTCGATGTATGAATTTGAATCAGGAGCGACGAAAACAATTCTTCTCAAAGGTGTCTGATTTCCATCAGCACTAGTTGAGAAGTGTCTGAGATTCGTAAATGAACTGGAAGAACTTGGGATAGCTATTGTGACGATGGACCCAAGAAGAACGACCATAATGGTGAATGTCAATATCTTTGTTCGCCAGTGTTTCAATAAGGTCTACTCCATTGGAAGATACATGAATGAGAAAAACTATGCAAATAGAGTTTTCCCGTTGAGAGACCTAGCAGGTCTGACTTCTGATTTCATGTGAGAAATTAATCATCTTCGATACCAAGCAAATCTGGGTCAAAATCCTCATCAACATCATCGTCATCTGAGATCTCTTCTTCCTCAGGTAATGCGTCACGCAGATCATCTATCACGCGTCTGAGTCTCCGTCGAGTAGCCTTTGGTATATCCCACATCTTTTGCTCAGCCCTATCAAGAACCTCTCGACTGATATCGAAGATTTCTGCCTCGAAATAGTTCTGAGCTGCATCTACAAATAACTCAGCAGCCCTTCGTTCATCCCCACTAGTTTCTGCAATGTCTCCAAGCAATGAGAGTGCATCTGCAATACCAGATTTGTCGCCCATATCCTCGTATAGCTTCAATGCCTTCTTGATCGTTGCTTGGGCATTTGTCCAGTCCTCTTTATCGGCATATGCGGCGCCCATATCCATAATAACACTCGCCATCCCTTGATCATTCTCAAGAGTTTTGTAGGCTTTCTGCGCTTTCTTGAAGTACTCCATTGCTTCGTCAAAATTGCCATGACCAAGGCTTGCCAATGCCAAGCCGTATATAGCATCTGCAACACCACTATTATTTGAAACCTTCTCGAAGAGCTTCATTGCTGTTTGCAGTGATGTTAATGCCTCATCCCATCTTTCCAAGTTTATACTTGCTACTCCAAGATTGTACATTGTATCGCTAGTGCCATTCTCATCCTTCAGATCCTTGTAGATTCGTTGGGATTCTTCAAAACACTTGTGAGCCTCATCAAACTCCGCAACAGACATGTAGATGTTACCTGCTGCATTAAACATTTTTGCAGCTTCATCTTTTTCCCCAGCTTCAAGGGAAGCTGCGGCCTGTTCTAAAAGTTCTGCTGGATCAATATCATCAATAGCGAGTTCAGGTTCTTCAGTCATCGGGCTCACCTATCAATTATGAGTGGTTGCGGCCTATATCGCTTTTGATTCTTTCTAAAGAAACAACTTCCCTATATCTCAATTGATACTAGAAGTGAAAATACGGATAAGAGTCTTTGAAAACTTCATTATTTCTGCATAATACTGACTGGATTTTCTAGAAGGGCGCGAACTGAGTCCTTGACAACAAACTGTTCATCACCGACTTGAACTTCAAGGAGTTTTCGGAGTTCAAACCGTCGCAGATAGCCTACAGCCTGCTCCCGCTCAAGGTTGAGATCTTTCATCAGTTTCTTGAGACCATCTTTGGCCCCACTGTACTGAGCAAACTTAGCAAAGACAGAACTCCATTGCATCATTACTAAATAGAGTAAAGTTCTGAGCATACTATCAACATTGGCTCCCGTCTTTGCAGATACTGGAAAGACAGGAAGACCAGCTAGAAATCGAAGGTTCATTCTGAGAGAGTCAACAGGTCGGGATTCCTGTACATCTTGCTTATTGGCTGCTACGACACAGGGTACTCCTGGTAGAAAGAATGCAATTTCACGGAAGAATAGCTTGGCTCTAGCATCAGACTCTGGATCTACAGAATCAACGACAAAGATGATACCATCTGCTCCTGAGCTTAGTATTTTACGCATAGTTCGAAATCGTAAGAGCCCTGGTGTGCCAAACATGAAGACGCTCATACCAGCTACATTGGCTAGGCCATGATCCATTGCAATGGTTGTGCCCCTACGTTCAATGTTGATACAAGCTCCATTTGTAATATGGTGTATCATCTGACTCTTACCAGCTTCATAAGGTCCAGTCACAACAATCTTCATTCCTAAACACCAGCGTCTTTCTTCTTGAATGGCATATTCCGTGTAACCTGATGGGCGTTAAATGGTTTGCCGTTATTAAGCCTGAATCGTATAGCCTCCCATTATAGATGGCGCGTCCATAACCCAAGAGTATATATCGACAATAAGCGAACTATTGAACAGAATACTAATAGAAGTGAAGTAAGTCATGTCGGAATCAAGGACAACACCCATCGAAGAGTTTTGGCTCTTTCATGATTTAGAAAAGGAAGAGATAATCGAGCTTCGTAAGTTCATAGATCCAGAGCTTGACCTCAAATGTGTTGAAGGAATAGATGTTCTTCTAGAAAAATTAAATCATTTGCTCGGTTAGAATATGAGTGGAGACCGGCTACTCGCAGTAGCTATCCTCGAACGCCACGCCAGATGGTTTTTGGCGCTCTCACGGGAATTCGGTCTCAATAAACTGAACATCTTGTGCCAATGTGGCACGTGGTGATCCGTCATGTTTTGTAGCTTTACCAACAGTCCAACAGGGCAGACCTTGGTCTGCTAGGAGCTCCTGGAATTGATCAACTTTTTCAGGTTCCATAAACACAAGCATTCCGCCTGCAGTTTCAGCACCATATCCAGTTGATAATTTGTGACCAAAGAAATTGGCAAGTTCAAGCGTTCCTTTAATCACTGGAACTCGATTGATTACAACATCAACACCACTTAGAGAGCTCACATTACTTGCATGACCAAGTAGACCAAATCCAGTGATATCAGTTGCAGCATTGACCCCGACTTTGTTCATCGCTTGAGCAACTTCAAAATTGCTCTGGGTCATAATGCGGACTGCATTTTCTTGCATTCTTAGCAAAGCAAGTTCGTCAAACTCAGCCAGCAGCATTTCACGTTTCTCATCCTTAAGGTCCCTGTAAGACCTCATAGCAGACTGAATACCAAGTGGTTTTGTTAGCACTGCTATGTCGCCAGGATGTGCCCCACTAGAGTAAACAACATTTCGTGGATGGGTCACTCCTAAGGCGATTCCACCAAAGACCGGACAAGGATTGGTGATCGTTTGACCCCCAGAGAGTTTCGAACCAAGATCCGTCATAAAGCTGTTCATCCCCTTTAGGACATTAGCAACAATATGCTCGGGCAAGTTGTCGGGATATGCGAGGAACGCCTGTAGCGAGAGAATATTGGTAACTCCCATCGCAAACACATCGTTTGTGGCATTGCACGCGATGATTTTACCCTGAATGATGGGGTCATCGTGAATGGGTGTAAAGATGTCGACGTTCTCTACGACTGCTACTTCATCATTGACGATGCGGACCACAGCATCATCGCCCACCTCACCTTCACAGGTTGTTCCTTGTGAGAGAAGGCCAGCAGCCTGTAGAAGTCTTATGAGATCATCCTGTTTGACCTTACAGCTTCAACCATGAGTTGTTACCATTGCAGTGAGTCGCACTTCAGCCACCTAGTGACTCATCCTCCTTATTTTGTTCAGGTTTTTTCAACCCTGAACACTTCCTCCCATGGCAGGGAATAAGCCTTTCCCCATCGTTATAATAAACAGTTTGTACAAGCTCACTTCACAAGCCTTATAGCGAGTCTAGCAAAGAAGGTCATAATTGGACATTGAGAGTGTGTTAGATGGACATCAAGAAGGTCGCTGAAAATATCTATGAAATTCCGAAGGGCACGCAACCATGCATGAGAGTACCTGTTAGAATCTACGCATCAGAAGATCTTGTTAAGAAGATGAAACAGGATGCAACTTTCACCCAAGCAACCAATGCAGCTTGTATCCCAGGAATCTACACACATAGCATTGTACTCCCTGACGGACACCAAGGCTATGGGTTCCCTATTGGTGGAGTTGCAGCAACTGATTATGAGAATGGTGTCATCTCCCCAGGCGGAGTTGGGTATGATATCAACTGTGGAGTCAGAGTGTTGAGAACGAATCTTGACGAGAAAGATGTCAGACCTAAAATCAGGCAGCTTATTGACCAACTTTTCGCGGATGTTCCAACAGGTGTAGGAAAACAGGGCAAGATCAATCTACAATCTCACAAGGGTGTGGATGAGGTGCTCAGCGGAGGGGCGAGATGGGCTGTTGAAGAAGGTTATGGTTGGGAGGATGACCTTGAGAATCAAGAGGCTAACGGTAGGCTAGATATTGCTAATCCTGCAGATGTACCAGGTACTGCAAAGGAGAGAGGGCTCAAGCAAAGCGGAACACTTGGTTCTGGCAACCACTTCCTTGAGATTCAGCTTGTTGATGAGATATACAATGAGCAGGCCGCTAAAGTGATGGGCATTACGAGGAAAGGACAAGTCATGGTTATGATCCATAGTGGTTCTCGTGGACTTGGACATCAGGTCTGTTCTGAATTCATACGTGTTATGACTCAAGCTATGAGGAAGTACAAGATTGACTTGCCTGATAGAGAGCTATGCAGTGCACCTACAACATCGCCAGAGGGACAGGCCTATCTAGGTGCAATGAGCGCTGCAGCAAACTATGCTTTTGCCAATCGCCAAGCAATGATGCACTGGACAAGAGAAGCTTTCTCAAAGATCATGGGTCAGTCGCCCGAGGATTTAGACATGGGACTGATATACGATGTCGCACATAATATGGGAAAGGTAGAGGAGCACGAAATTCAAGGAAAGAGGACCAAGGTTGTGGTTCACAGGAAAGGTGCAACTCGAGCATTTCCACCAGGGCATCCCGATATTCCTTCAAAATATCGAAATATTGGACAGCCAGTAATTATACCAGGCACAATGGGAACTGCATCATACATTCTATTGGGAAATCAACGTAGCATGGATCTCTCATTTGGTTCGACTGCACACGGTGCTGGACGCTTTCTTAGTCGCACACAGGCAAAGAGGAAGTTCTTTGGAAAAGAGGTACAGGACCAGTTGGCTACTGAAGGTATTATAGTAAAAGCTACTCAAGGAGTGGTCATAGCTGAAGAAGCTCCAGGAGCCTATAAGGATGTAGACGAGGTGGTTCGGGTTTCAGACTCTGTGGGGATTGCAACCATGGCAGTGAGACTACGTCCCATTGGCGTCATCAAAGGATAACTTTGAGCGTTCTATGCGTTCCTTGGAAGCAATGTCAGCGAGTACAGCAGCTACACCAATGAGAATGACACTAAAACCAATCAATTCAGCTGGTTCGATAATCCTTCCAAGAATAACTGCGGCTAGAATAGTAGCTCCTACTGGTTCACCAAGAACTGCAGAAGAAACCACGTATGCTGGGACTTTAGTGAGAAGATAGTTATTGACAGAGTGTCCAAGTACTGTTGGGAAAATTGCTAATGCTATGAAAATTAGAACCTCAGATGGTTCAAAGACCAATACGTTAAATCCGCCTAAAAGACAGAAACCTAGAGTGGTAATCGCAGCTACAAGATAGATAATTGAAGTGTAGACCGTGATGGGCATTCCTTGAGCATATCTTCTTCCGCCAATGAAATATATAGCAAGGAAAACAGCACCTGCAAGTGCTAACAGGTCTCCAGCCAATGCTCCTAATTCTAGGCCATAATCAATCCACACTAGGAAAATCGCGCCAGCTATAGCAACAAAGATGCCAATCCAAGAACGCCTTCGAAGAGATTCGCCCAAGAATACAGTGGATAATATGGCAGTAAAAACTGGTGACGAATCAACAAGAACAACGCTTGCAGGAATAGAGGTCATCTCGAGCGATTGAAACCAAGTCGAAAAATGGAGAGAGAGGATAATACCTATCCCGATAAGCCAAGGCCAATTGTTACGTACCTGCGGACTTCTGAGCTTTGAAAGATCTCCTCGGATTGCACCTATTATCGCCATGAAGAGTGAGCCATAGAGAGTTCTCCAAAATACCTTTACCAATGAGGGTGAAACACTAATTGTGATGAGGATACTTGCGCTCGAAACCATTGAAACAGAGAGCGTTAATAATAGAACCACCCTCAACCTACTCGTTGATACATCAAACAATGGCATAGGCATAGTCTTACACCACAATATCATAATCAGAATGACCACATGACACACAACGGATCTCGTCTTCCAAGACTTCTGCCACCTGACTATCACAGATTGTACATTTTTGAACAATTAAATTCTCAAGGTTCAGAGAATGTAGAATCTTGCCAACTTCTATTAGAGATGTATACTCAAACAAAACTTTTCCATCAGCCCCCATAACCATTTTCGAAATAGAATCAGAATCAGATTGATGGAATAATAAAACTGGTTTCATCAGGTCAATAGCCAACATGATCTCCATTCCAACTCCAAGCGATGGACTTGAAATCTCAGCAATTAGAAAATCACACAATCGAACGTATTCGACATCACGTTTGAATATTAATTTTGGTTCTCTTTCTTGAAGTAGCTGAGGTGCAAATACTCTAATCCCCTTATTCTCTAAAACTTTAATCACAGTAGAACAGAAATCATCCCTGCGTAGTGACGGATGAATGATAGGTGCTGAGAGATATACAAAGACCATAACATTTCCGCTCTGTGGACATTTCTTATGCTCTATTCTTCAAAAATCGTTGATTCCTTAGAAGCCCCTAGTTCTGTTATTGAAGGAACTGAGCCATCATCAGCGATATGTTCGTATTTTCCCGAGCGACCTAGCGAGAGCTGTACTTTTCCCTGCCATTCCTTCGCCCAACCATCCTCTATCTTTATGACCATTCCTGCAGAGAGATCGTTACCTTCATTAAAACCCCAAAGAGAGAGAATTGCGGATCCAGAATCATCAGCCACCAGGACTTCTTTTAGCATAGTTTTACGTCCCGCTCGAGTCTGAATAATTCTAGGAGATGCGATTGATATTATCCGGACGATAAGATCAGATACGCTTTTACTAGGCTCAACATCAGATAGCTTCACGACGACTCACACTATTACCAAATTCATACATCTAAATCAGTCTATCGCCAAGACCACAAATCTAGTTAATCCTCATCTTCACCTGAATCGACGAAATCTAGTAGACGACTCAGTTCATCTAATGATTCATTATTTATAGGTGAGTTCTCAGAGTGCTGCTTAGTGTCATTAGAATCTTTTTTCTTGGTTCCACCTACAGCACTATCCAGAGGGCCGAGAATAAGCTCTAACTCCTCAAGTGACTCGGCATCAATCTCTTCTCGAATGTCGGACTCCCCCTCGGTAGGAGTAGCCTCATCACTCTTAAATGCTTCAAGAGCTTCATCGATTTCAGTATGAGAAACAAGATCAAGTTCTGCGGAGATGAATTCATCGGCCTCGAGAGCTTCGAATATAATTTCTTTGGCCATTTTTACGCCTCCGTTGTTTTCTTCAGCAATCGGTTCTATTCCGAGTTTCTCTTCAGGTGGAAGTTCCTCTTCAGCAAAATCGATTTGTGGTAATTGTTCTTCTACTTCTATCGAAGATTCTTCCTTTGGCAATTCAATGGAAATATCCATGGAGATTTCATCAATCTCTTTCGACTCCTCCATGTGGGAGGGTTCAAATCCTTCACCCTCTTCCAATTGCATGCCTGTCGCAAAAGCATCTTCTTCTGTAGTCTGGTCCGGTCCTATTGCTTCACTGAGAGCATCAGCTTTAGCAAGTTCGACTTCTTGGTGTATCAAATGTTCCTCAGAGAACTCTACTTCTAGAGGAAATGATTGAATCTCTGCTTCAAGCGGAGATACAGAGATTTCTACTTCCTCCTCTACTTCCTTAGTTTCCTCTATAATGGCCTCAGGAATCGGTTCAGAAGATGCAATCTCATCTTCGACTTTTACTTCAGGCTCGGGTTCAAAGAATTCTACTTCCGCCTCTGCTTCCTCAATCTCCTCTAACATCACATCAGGAGCTAGTTCCGGAGAAACAATCTCTTCTTTTGTTTCTTCTTCTTCAAAGAGATCTTCATCTACTTCTTCAATGACTTCTTCAATTATCTCATAGTCATTTAGGTTCTCAATGACATGTCCATCTTCGTCAACCAAGACTTCCTCGACCACTTCAATAGTCTCGAATTCAGATTCTTCAATCTCTGCAGTTTCCCTTCGTTCCTGCATCGCATCTGTCTCAGCTATCGCTTCCTTGGTTGCGGCATCTGTAAACTTCAAGAGCTCGGATGCCGGAAGATCCGGAAGAGCAACACCAACATATTGTGCTGCAGCAGTCATCAAAATCCTTAGCATCTCATCACGCCTAGCCTTGTCAATTGCAACCATTGGAAAGGTAGGAATTCCTAGTATCTTCTGAACGACCTCAGGTTTCATAGCGTTTGGTTTATCCTGTTTATTAGCCAGAGCAAAGACGGGAACCTTCGGAGCGTCTCGTTTAATGAGCTTGAGAATGTCCTTACTGATTATCACGTTACGAAGAGCTGAATCACAAACTAAGAAGATTACATCAGCTCCATGGAAATAGAATCGCCATAGTGTTCGAAAGCGCTCTTGTCCTGCAAAATCCCAGAGGACAAGACTGTAGTTGCCAAATCTGATGTTTTCAACAGTTTCAAGATTGAGAGCTATTGTTGGGACATATTGCAGTGGTGGTGTGTCTCCAAGTAAAAGGTGGAGTGTTGTTGTTTTTCCAACACCACCCTCTCCAACTAGCGCAATTTTCAATCTGGTGGTCACAGATGGTTCAACAAGTTTTTCATACCCTTGCTTCACAGCGTCAAGTCCTGATTTTTTCAGCTCCTTTCTCATGAGCTTCGATGCAGCTTCAACCTTCTCGAATATGCTTGATTCGTCTTCTCCTTTATCAGTAACAAACAGTAAAAGAAGGTCTGAAACCAAGTCCACTCCATGAAACTTGTGATCTCCTAATATTAGTGCTAGACTTTCTAGATGCGTATCATTGCTCTTTTCAGAACGAAGTTCTTCCCTTGTTTTGACATATTCGCTAAGAATCTCATGTGACACATCAACGGGCCAATATTTAGTGAATGCAATTATTTCTTGTGTTGAGATGCGTATAAGGAAGGTGTTGTGAATCACTATTACTTCACCAGATTATCTAATAGATTATACACTGTTGTGGAGAATCCACTCAATATAGAGTAGGATATTACAGGCTTGATTAACTTGTTTTGTGTGTACAATCTTTGATTTTCAAGAAACAAGTTAGATGTTGGGGGTTCAGAGAACCCCAAACATCCGTTGGAGCGTGTTCTTCCACAGGAGCGGCAAAATTCGTTTATGCGCAAGAACAGTAGCAGTTCACACTGCAATTAGGGACTAGAACTCGTGGGACCGTGTATTGCGAGTTCCTGACGGGGGAAGACCGCCACCTGTGTGAAGTTCACAATGGATGAAACCCTAAATCGCCATAAGAAGCTTTCTGGTTTACCAAAAAAAGTTAGATGTGTCTATTTTCTTGATTCACAACTTATAGGTCTCTTTTTTGTAATATTCGCAAGAAAATATATTGGAATTGTGAATTTAGCAATACTGCTAATGTGTCAATAGTAAGCCCGCAATAGAATTTTCATAACTCATCGAGGGAAGTTATCTCGTAGGAGCCTGAGATGCTGATGAACCATCTCCATTGCCTTAGGATCATCGGGAGTCTTTTCCAAGTCAGTTACAAGAGTTTGCAAGAAATACTCTGGGAAGAATAGCCGAACCCTAATATCATTCAGAAGAAACAGCCATTTATCATATTCACCAGAAGGTCCTTTCCTACGCTTCTCTGAAACAACTCTGAATTTCTTGAGAGTCTGAATTGCCTCCTTCAGCTCCTTTGGAGGAATACCTAGTGTAGCTTCCAATTCTGATATGTTAGCAGGACGCCTTCTGAGTTCACTAAGTGTATCATAACAATCGGGGTCTGCTAATACTTGAGCCACAGATACCGTATCCTCAGGTGTCTTCTGCCATTCAGTGAGAAATTCAAGAACCTCCGATTTGTACTCAGCTGCAAGTTCTGGATCGAGAACACTGCTTGCGGATTCCATTGCAACAAGCGGTGGGGCTCTAAATACTTCGAGGTCCTTAATCATAAAGACACAAGTACGGCCAATCTCATCGACCCATTCTGTCTTTACGAGTCCTAGTTCTTCAAAAGGAGCGATAATTGAGTCCACACTAACACTTGGAAGACCAGTGACCATCTTCAACCATTCTTCAAGTTCTTCTTTGGATATGCCTCCTTTCCAAAGTTTGGGAAAGACAGCCCTACTCACCTCATCGGAGAAAAGCCGTGCTAGTCGAGACTCATCGGTCATACCAGCAAGTCTGATAATTCGCCTGTAGGTGTTGTCCAGTTCATCCTGAAGTTCTGCGTCAGTCAATGCAACCACAGCATTCGTAAGAGGAGTCACAATCGAGGTGATTGCAGCCTCGTACATCTTTGGATCCTCTGAGGGAGTAAGCAAGAGAGACACACAATACTGTTCCTCCTCCCTCACTATTCCAGTATAGTAGGATGCAACACCATACTCTTCACCACCAATTCGAATACTAAGTGATGAAAAACCAGCTGTGGCATCGCCCATGGCGTGAGAAGTGAAGATACGCATAATTTCTGTATTTAGATCTTCGCGATAATAATCAGCAAAGTCTGCAGGTACCTTCGCCTTCAGTACAGCTCCAATCTTTGAGTCCCAATCTATAAGCAGCATTGCAACCGGCATTTCGCTTCTCTCCCAGTCCCTGGGGGCTTGTTCTGCATAGAGCCAGAGTATTTACGATTCAGTGAGTCACATATTAAAACCTTGTCACTAGCGAGTTCGCGACCGTATTATTCTGGTATATATAGCGCCTAGGGATTTGTGTATATCATTCTTGTGATGGATAATACCTGCTTTTTACTGCCTGTATTATGTGCTCATACACTATTTGTACGACTACATCAAGAGGTTGATGAGCATCAACTATCTTGAAAACTCCAGTATCCTGTTCTGCTATCTCAAGGTAGGTCTTACGAACCTCAATTAACCTGTCAAGTTTCTCAAATTGTAGATTTGCTACATTTTCTCGTCCTATTGCTCTCTCAAGTCCAATATCAGCTGCCACATCTAAAATAAAGATAATATCTGGTTCTGGGGCATGAATGTCTTCTCGGTTCCTTCGCAGTATTTCTCTCCAAGAGATACCAGTGACTACTGATTGGTAGGCTCCGGTAGCAAAAAAGTAACGGTCCATGAGAACGACATATCCAGCGACCAGTGCTGGCACTATTCTGTTTTTAATATGCCATTCTCGATCTTTCACAAATAACTCAAGCTCTTCAGTAGGAGTGAGTTCACCTCGAGGAGTTCGTTCTCGGATTTCCTTCCCCCAGGGACTTTCATTTGTCGGCTCTCTCAGGTAAATAACATCATACCCGTCACTATGAAGGATTTCCACCAATTGGTGACATACTGCAGTTTTACCAGAACCATCAATGCCTTCTAAAACGAATAGGAAACCTTTGCGATCAGATTCTGTTTTCAAATGGTAAATACTCCTGAGATAGCGCTGTTGCTTCACCAGAGTTTTACCGTATAGATGCTTCGGTTTAAAGGAGCACTAGAATGTTGAAAAGAGAAACTCTTAAATTCATGAGGCGTAGGATAGGATAACCTATCCTAGAGTGTGGTATCCCTGAAGCCTCGAAAACCAAGCATCATGCTTGTACTGATTCTGGTTGTAGTGATGAGTCTATCAAACCCATCGCATGTACAGGGTAGCTCAGATTTCATTTTGGCAGCTGAGAGAATCACACTCACAATAGACTTTGGAAATGGAACAATCAGAGAATACAATGATCTCAGTGGGTCTACAGTTCTCGAAGTTACATCTTCAGTACTCAATGTCGACGTACAGTGGTTTGGTACTCTTGCTTATATCAGGGAAATAGAAGGACTTGTTGGCGAAGGTGAGTATGGATGGCAATTTTGGGTAAACGGGGAGTTTGCATCAGTTGCAGCCAATCAATACATACTTGACGATAACGATATTGTTTCGTGGGTATATTCCACTCCAACTCAACAGCGACAAGATGATCCATCATTAGTTCCAGGCATACTCCTTGTATCAGCAGCAGGTTTTGGTTTCATTGCTATTGTCTATATGCAAACTTCAAGGAGGATTCACTCGAATGAATAGAAGAATGGCTCTGTCAGTAATTGTCATGATGTTTATGGTTTCAGTAGGTCTAACCACTATAGCTACAGGGTATAGTACCTATATCGATAATGAAACAGTAATAACTTGGAATGTTGAGAAAATTACAAACTTCACTATGTGGTACACTGAAGGAGGATACTGCGCGGCATTAAATGACAGTACTATGGAATTTTCTGCATCCAATGTTGACGATGAGGTTTCTGGCACCCTATCCATTGGAAACGTTTCAGTAGCCACAAACGACACAATGATTGCTCTGGATTTGACACTAGGGGTATGGCCAGACTGGCTTCCCGGATTAATTATCGAAGTTGGTCAAAATAATATCAACACGCTGAATGAAACAGCATATGCAGCCGCAGAGAGAATCGCAGGAAACTGGATGAATGGAACGATGGTCTCCAAGTATGAGAATATAACTATCGGTTTAAGGACAGAGGAATGCATTGTATTTGACTATTTACAGGATTCTCCTGGCACACAAGTAACGCATTTGGCTTATTCACTCTCATCCGGAGTGCTCGTGGAGGCCAACACGACTGTCACTTTTACTAGTACGTACTTGCTAGTCGTTTCTCTTTCATCAATCAATAATCCTACTATTGTTGATTTGACTCCTCCTCCGTTTCCAGGGATTATCCTCGCAGGAATTATTGGGGGAGGGCTCATCGCAGTTATTGTTCTAATATTCATTCAAATCAGTCGTCGAAAATAGGGAACAGGAGACAAATCGGAGATGACCCGTATGTCATATGGAACTATAAGTGGCAGTAAATGGGTTTCCATAACCGCCATCATGACTGCTCTTGCGCTTGTCGGCAATTATGCATTAGTTGCAGTCCCCAATCTAGAGCTAGGATCAACAGTTCTTTTTGTCACAGCGTATATCTTCGGAGCTCACATGGCAATCTGGTCAACTTTGATTATGTCGCTACTATTCGGTATCATCAATCCATGGGGAGGTTTCATACCTCAGATTTGGGCGTCACAAGTCATAGGGTGGATCTACATTGTCACCATAGCTGCAATTATGGGAAGACATAGTAAAAGTGGCAAAAGGATAGAACCACGAAAATGGGAGCTAGCCATAACAGGAGCTTTTGTTACCTTCATATTCGAAGAAATCACTAACCTTGGTTATTCAATCACATTTGGAATACCATTCATTCTTGCAGCTACAGCAGCAATCCCATTTTCAGTCATTCACATCATCTCTAATACAGTGATTTTCTCGCAGGTCGTACCAATGTTAAATTCAGCACTGAGAAACCAGCTCAAAGACCTTATCTGGAATACTGAATCAGAAGTAAAAGTCGATATGTTGGAGAGTGATTTAGCTTGAATTGGAAAGAGGAGTTCATCCAATTATCTCAACCAGCTGATGGTAGAGTTGCTCCAGCCTTCAAACCACACCATGCCGCCGTTGCACTAATTCTCATTGGTCGAGAACAACCTCTTGGGAGATACGATCTCTGCGAAAAAATGTCTATTGGCGAGGGGAGTGTACGAACACTCATGAAACGCCTCTCAGAAGCGAATCTCATTGAAGCAGAAGGAAAACAAGGTCAGACTTTAACTAAAAGTGGCCAAGCTCTGTTTGATAGAATTGCAAAAGATGTTCCAATAGGACTGGAACTGGATGTCAGACGACTTGTAATGTATGATTATGCATTTGCCAATCTAGTCAAAGGGCGAGCAAATAGAATCTCAGACGGAGTGAGACAAAGAGATGAGGCAATCATACAAGGAGGCTATGGTCAAGCAGGAGCTACAACTCTCATTCACAAAGCAGGGAACCTCGTAATGCCACCCGACGATTTCAATATACTTCGGGTATATGAGGAGGAAACGATTCTTGTTGTAGAGAGTCTACGAACTGAAGATGGTGATGTCGTTGTAATTGGATCTGCAAATGAACAAAATCTAGCCCGAGAAGTTGCCATGGCTGCAGTGATGACATTATTCTGAGGGATTTGCAGATGCAGTCAGATCTTTTTGGTAATGTCCCCGAGATAGTAATTGATGTGCATGAAACTAGTGGAAAGAGAATCAACTCTGTAAAACATCTCATGTCCATGATGGATAAAGAAGGCATAAAATATACCATTGAGAAGATACCTATTGGGGACGTTCTTGGGACTGATGGCATCGCAATAGAACGTAAGACAGTAAGTGATTTAGTAAATACTCTAAAGGGGAGTGCAGCTGGAGTTCCCCGATTTTCGAAACAAATGGACGCTCTTCTGCAATATGAGAAACCCTATGTGCTCATAGAGAATGTTCTTGCCATAAGAAGGGACCCGGTGAAAGGTTGTGTGTACATTCCCTTTAGCACAAAGCAGACAAGAGGAAAGCCATATTTTGTCACAATGGAACGAGCCGCCTATATTCATCCCAATGCCCTTGACGCATTGATACAAAGTGTTAGGGATAAGGGCATTCAAGTATTGGAGGGGTATAACGCACTTCATTCAGCAGGGCTACTTTATGGTGTATTATTTGGTATTGAAGAACAGAGAAAGCAGAAAGGACAGCGGTTGCCAATAGTACGGACTCGAAAAGGTCTTGATTCCATGAATGATGAACAAGAGTTTTTCATTGCGGGTTTTCCTGGTGTCAATGTCGTTCGAGCAAGAGACCTCCTAAAACGGTTCGGAACACCTCTTGAAGTAATCAATAAGACAGATGAATGGGGACAAATTGCTGGCATCGGCCCAAAAACGATTGCTACAGCAAAGAAGTTACTATTCTCCAATTATAATTCAGAAGCGAATTCCACAGATAGTAACACTGTACAGAGAGGCACTGAAGAAGAATAATGCCTTGACAAAAAGGTTAAATGATGTCACTATTCTATGACCAGAGAATATATAGCTAAGGTGATAAGTAATGGGAGACATCCGAGTAGCAATTGCAGGACTTGGAAACTGTGCTTCAGCACTCATCCAGGGGACTCATTATTACCGCAACTCACGAGCAGAGGATGAGGTTCCAGGTCTCATGCATGTTGATTTTGGGGGCTATTTCCCGAAGGACCTGAAGTTTGTTGCAGCCTTCGAAGTTAATAGGAAAAAGATTGGTCTTGACATAGCCGATGCCATATGGGCGGAACCAAATTGTTGTGCTAAGTTCGCGCCAGATGTACCAAAGATAGGAGTCAAAGTTCTTCCCGGCCCTATTTCAGATGGTGTAGCACCACACATGAGAGAGTCCTTCTTTGTCTATGATGAAAAGGAAATTGAACCAGTTGATGTTGCAGAAGAACTCAGGAAAGCCAAGGCAGATGTTCTAGTAACATACTTGCCTGTTGGCAGTGCTCAAGGTACAAGAATCTATGCGCAAGGAGCATTGGATGCTGAGATAGGATATATCAATGCTATTCCAGAGTTCGTTGTTTCAGATCCGAAATCTCCAATCGTTCAGGGATTCGAGAGAAAAGGAATCCCCTGCGCAGGCGATGATATAAAGAGCCAACTGGGTGCAACAATCCTCCACAGAGTTCTTGCTCAACTCTTCGATCAAAGAGGTCTGATTCTCGAAAACACATACCAGCTAAATATTGGTGGTAACACCGACTTTGAAAATATGCAAGTGGAAGATAGATTGAGCTCTAAGAGAATCAGCAAGACTGAAGCAGTGACAAGTTGTGTACACTATGAGCTTCCAACCAAGATTGGACCAAGCGATTATGTTCCATTTTTACAGGACAATAAGGTATGTTACATCAGTATGAGGTCCAGAGCATTTGGTGACCTACCTCTTGATCTCGATCTTAAGCTCTCCGTGCAAGACTCACCAAATAGTGGTGGTGTCATCATCGATGTTGTAAGAGCAGTAAAAATAGCCATGGACCGTGGAATTGGTGGAGAACTCTCAAGTATAAGCTCGTATAGCTTCAAACACCCCAGATACCAAATCAACGATTTTGAAGCAAGAGTAAGAGTCGATGAGTTTATCGAGGGCAAAAGAGAACGTTAGTCGATAATCAATATAATAGTAAGCCAGCCTAGAAAAAACCTAGGCTGGTTTCACACTATGTTTAGATGACAGTGAAGCTCGCTACTGCTTTTTCATCGAGTTTCTGCAGAACTTCAATCAAGAGTCTTACTGCGTTCTCCACATCTTCAAAATCAAGCATTCCATGATGGGAGTGAATATACCTTGTTGGAATTCCTAAAAACAACGATGGTGCACCTATTCCAGCTAGGTGTATGCTACCTGCATCAGTACCTCCAGCTTTCAGGAATGCTGGCTGATGTGTGATGTCTTTCTCTTCAGCAATGTCCAACACAAACTTACGAAGTCTGGGATTAGGTATCATTGAACCATCTCCAGCAGATATTGATACACCTTTTCCCATCTTTTGTACAAGACCGTCTGAGTTTGGCGAATCTCCGGAGATATCAACATCTAGTGCAAATCCAATGTCAGGCTTTATCATCTGAGATGCAGTCTTTGCACCTCTCAGACCTACTTCTTCTTGGGTTGTTGACACAAAGTATACCTCATTGGGTAGAGAGATGTTCTCCTCAGAGATGCGTCGCAAAGCCTCAAGAACAATGAAAACGCCAATTCTATCATCAAATGCTTTTGCAACTCCAAGCATCACGTTGTGAATTTTTTCCTCGGTATCATTCTCTTCATCTTTCTTTTCTTTACGTGTGCGCTTTATAGTTCGGAAAACTGCATGGGGAACTGCAGGGTCACCAACACGGATGCCAAGTTGTTTTACCTCATCAGCGGACGAGCATCCTATGTCAATGTACATCTTTTCTTTGGTCACTACTTTGGCACGATCCTCAGGAGTCAGAATATGCGGGGGTGGTGCGCCAATAACACCAATTATCTTCTCTCCGCCTTTATATGGACTAATGACTACTTCCTGTGTCAACAAGGTCTGGTCCCACCAACCACCAAGCTGGTGAAAGGACAGATAACCATCTTTCTTAATCTCGGTAATCACAAATCCAATTTCGTCTATATGCCCTGCAAGCATAATCTTCGGACCGCTATTTCCCTTCCTGAATATGACAGATCCAAGGCCATCATGAAGGACCTCGTCAGAGTATTTCTTGCCATAATCGTGAACAATCTTCTGCACTTCATGTTCATGCCCACTTGGACCGAACGCATTACAGAGGGATTCTAAGAGTTTCAAATCAAGTTTTAGATTAGTCATAGGACTCACTTCAAATGCTGTTATTGATGATTTGGAACAATCTATCTCTCCTTTTGTCATTTTGGGAGGCGCATTGAAATACGTTAGAACAGAAAAAGGTGATTATTGTAGTGTGTATTTAGCCAACATATAGAATGCGTTTTCTACATTTTGCCCCGATAGAGCACTGGTTTCCAAATAGCCCGATAGGGCATTTTCCTCAACAAACTGCAGCGCCATTTCTCTCGTAATTACTCGATGTTCAACCAAATCAACTTTGTTCGCTAGCAGGATGATAGGAATCCTTTCACCAAGAGCATCCTCAGTTTCTTGAATCCACTTTGGTAACTCGATCCATGTACTCTTTCTTGTACAGTCAAATAGAAGTAGAGCTCCTTTGCTTCCTCTATAATAGCTTCCACGAATGAAATCAAAACGCTGTTGTCCTGCTAAGTCCCAGACGAGAAGCTTGACAACAACATTGCGACCATTTGCAGTTTCAACCTCGACAGTCTTTACAGCAAATTGCGAACCGATAGTGACGATGTACTCTTCAGAGAACTTGTGGGTCAGGAAACGGTTGACTAGTGCGGTCTTTCCACTACCTCCTGCTCCGATCATCACGACCTTCCGCATATAGTCGAAACCGCCACTACTCAAGTGTTCACCTCACCCAATGATAGGACCATATCTGCTCAAGGGCTATTATGGGACAATTCAGAATGTTGACTAGTCAGTTCCATCCTTTCGTGTCCTTATTCAAAGTTGGATTGACCGTATTTAGCCATTTCTGGGTTTAATGTCCTTGAGAAACATGAACTCAGAAGTTCAATGAGCAGAAGTTGGCGCGTTAATCATATTGAGTCGAATCAGTTTATATCGGGTAATAGTGGTTGCACCGCTGCTGTGAGGCACAAACAATGCAACTAGTGACTGTAAAGATGAGTGATATCTACGTAAATGGACTTGACAAACTCGTGGAAATTGGAATGTACCCATCAAGAAGTGAAGCAATTAGAGTGGCAATTAGAGACTTGTTGCGGCGTGAACTTTGGCCTGAAAATGGGAGCCCTCTTTTGAAAGAGAGTGATTCAGACAAGTCATAGCGATTATCTATGCCCACAATACACATTAGGAAACATATTAAGTTACAGTCACAATCACCTAGTTCAAAGGAGGATTAGTGGTTTGAACTTCAGAGTCTTCTTCAAGAGTTTCAAGTTCGCGTTCCGCGCCAAGAAACGAGTCATCCCATTCATGATAGTTTATGCCATACTGTTTATTGTGGTTTCAGATGGACTTGTATCATCTAATGCCGCATGGTACTTTCTGATGGCATTTATTGTATCAACATTTTATGCGCTCATCATCTCTCAATCGAGAAGACGAGATATGTCAGTTTTCAAATGTATAGGTTGGCAGAATAATGATGTCTTGCTTGTCGTAATTGGGGAAGTAATGCTAGTTACCATTGCGTCATTCCTAATTATGCTTCAAATCAGTTTCGAAGTCATTGGAATAATCACCTACTTCAGTATTGATCTGGGTGCGGGTACTTTCTTCCAAGCAGTACATGATTTTGTTGTCATTGAAGCAGCCCCATTATTCACATCGTTCTTCATAATTCTTGGACTGCAGATACCAGGTTTATTCATAGCTCAGCGAAGAGCCGTTTCTGTTCCACCAATGAAGGCACTTAGGGAGGAGTGAGAAGATGGCACAACCAATTATCCAAGTTCAGGAAGTCAATAAGGAATACGGTAAAGGAAAGAACACTGTTGCTGCTCTTAAGGATGTCAAAATTGACATACAAGCAGGAGAATTCGTAGCAATTGTTGGCCCTAGTGGATGCGGTAAGAGCACACTGCTTCACGTTATGGCTGGTCTGGAGCAACCTACATCAGGAAGAATCCTTGTAGATGGAGTGGATGTCACGCTAATAAGTGAGAGAGATCTCCCAAAAGTCAGGATGCAAAAAATCGGATTTGTGTTCCAATCCTTTTTGCTTATCGAGGACTTAACAGCGTATGAAAATGTAGAAGCAGTTCTTTGGCCGAGCTTTGACTACACAAAGGAGAAGCAAGAAGCAAAGACTTTGGAGGTGTTGCGAGAAGTCGACATGCTTGAACGACGCGACCACTTCCCCAGGCAAATGAGTGGTGGAGAGCAACAACGAATCGCAATTGCAAGAGCCTTGGTCAATAATCCACCCATTCTCTTTTGCGATGAACCAACTGGTAATCTTGACTCTAAGACTGGAGAGAATATCATGAAGATAATCGCTCAGCTCAACAGGGAGAAGAATATGACAGTGGTCTTGGTAACGCATAATGAAGACCTGGTGAAATTTGCGAAGAGAACCTTACATATGAGAGACGGAGTTGTCAGGTAGTAGATAATCTCTGCTTTCGGAGATAGATGGGCAATGCAACCGGCAGATTGCCAAAAGCAAGAAGATCTAGCTGAGAAGCTTGCTGCTAGCGGTAGCAATGAAGATGCTATGGCACAATTCTTCAAAACAGCCAACTGTTGGAAGGCTTGGGAGGTATACTCAAAGGCAGCACAGGCTTATGAAAGAGCATACGAACATGGTATGTTATCTCAGCACTACGCAGAAGCTGCGGCAATCATGATAGAAGCTGGATTATCATGGATCAAACAAGGCGAGCATGATAAATTTGAAATAAACTGTCAGATTGCTGCGGAAGCCTATGTGTCTGCGGCTGAAGAAGAGAAGGATTTGCTCTATCTTGTTGATGGTGCCTTCTGCGCAATCACTGGAGGCAATTTAGAATTTGCCCGAGAATTGATCAGTACTGTGAAAGAGGGATCAAAGGGAAAGCTGGATGAGTTGATTTTTGTTGCACTCATGCTAAGTGAGTATAGATTTGGTGATGCTGATCGCACTATTGAGTCAAAACTTGTCGATATAGTGGATATGAACAGACTTGCAAAGATTAGAAAATCCTTCGCACATGTGCTGGCCGGATTTGTGCGGTCTTCACTTGAGGCTGAAGCAGCTGTGACGATTGCTGGTTTGGAGGCAAGTACAGGTCTTGAATCGAAAAAATTGAAGAAACTTATCCAGAAAGGCATTCAAGAGGGATTGATTCCGGCCTATTTGGACGAGGACACTGATGAATTGGTGGTTGATTCTGACCGGTTTGATTTGTCAAGTCTCGAGTCACGAAAAGGACCAATAATGAGCAGAGATCTCAAGGATCCTGGAGCATGGGATATGGACCTCGAAGACGAATGACACAAAAATCATGAAAGAATATATGCAAAGTTGTGGACATCTCTTAGAAAACGTTTTTAGTACCATTGTTGAGTCTGACATTGCCGGCCGATAATACACACAGGTGGTTCTAATGGCTGAAGGGCTAAAATGGTTCCAGTGTCCGGTTTGTAAGGAGTCGATACACTGGAAAGTTCCTACAGATGAGCTGAAGAACGTGAAACGGTTCCCAGCTCCAGTTGTGATAAAACACAAGGACCACTATCTTGTCTGTTACCTAGACAGTCATCATCAACTCGCAGATACAGAGGTAGCTATTTCTTATATTGTAGGGAAATCTAAGGAGTAGAATTCCCCACCTAGTCTATGCCATTGTCCATTGCCCATTCTAGTACACGTGATGCCTGTGCACTTGCCATTCCCCATGATTTTAGATTAATGACTAGATTCCTAATACCGGTGATCCAATCCTCTAACAACTCCTTAATTCTGAGGTGGATTGCGGAGTCGTCGGTCTCCTTATAGATAGGAAGAATCTTGTCGACCAGACTCTGCGATAGAACAAGAATAGTTTCCAAACGTGCTATCCATTCTTCTCGAGGGAGTCCAGTAAGAGTCTGTGCCACAGCAAGATGATAATCATACTGAGCTGTATAATAGCGTAGGCGCCACGAAAGGAATTCAACAAAGATTGTCTTGTGAGCTGTACTTGGTGCAGTCTTCATCAACAGGGTAAGAAAACGTTGTGTCATCTCATCAGCTGATTGACTAGCATCATAATAGAGTGCCATTGCTTGTTGATACTCTTCGCCGCTCAGACATTCGTCAGCGCGGCCAACCGCTTTTTTGAAGCGCTCAAGAAGCGCTCGCGTTTTGTTGCCTTCAATATCTTCCAACCTGTTGTCACCTCCGTTGCACCATTTTACAAAGCCGAAGGATTTTTTCTAGAAATTTAATGCAATGTAATTGCTGCGCGAATATATACGTGTCAGTGATATTTACTTCGACTCAGATTCAAGTGTGAATGTCTTACACATCAATATGATGTTATGTAGTTTCTATTAAGAAGCATTTCATAGAGGAGGCATATGTTGAATCTTGTAATCTTCACTCGCCTGAGCCCATTTGAGAAACTCCTCGCTTGGGGAATCGTTCCTGTATAACTCAGCCCGCTCAGCCTCAAGACACCTGTTATCTTCACCAGCGAGTCCAGCCATCGAGATAGTTTTATTCCCAGATTCTGCAGCGACATTTAGCACCGGACACAACCAATCATTCCATTTCAGATCACGCATGATATGATGGTCGACTACAAGAATGGATATTGTTCTTGCAAGATTTGACAGGCAAAAGAGAGCAGATTGTAATTCATTTTTGCCCAGATTACTGAGATAGATTGGGGGACCTCCTATGATTGCCATCATTGGGTTCTGAGAAAGAATGTAGGAGAGACTATCCCGAGCTATCGGGCCTTGAATATCAGGTGCGAAAAGAATTCGCACTCCGTGGTACTCGATAGTTGTAGCAAGAACATAACCGAGGAAACTGCCCTCAGGACCATGAGGGAGAGGTTTCGAGTAGGTGATAATTGTGTCGCCGAATGTGAATTGTCTGCCATCCACCCATTGAAGTTCCTTAACCACGGATTTGATGTCTTTCTGAAAGAAGAATGCTCTTCGCCTCTGAGATGAATTGATGTTCTCGCGATTGTCCTTCGCAAATACAACCTTGCCTATTAGGGCTTGTTTCCGTTCATCTTGCGTACTAAAGTTGTAGAGATAATTAGTAAATCCTGGTCGAACATGGTCATAATGATAATGGGAGATGGATATGATATCCGCTTCTTCCACAGAAGTGCGTATTCTTTCGAGTGAATCCTGCAGAGCCAAGTACTCAGCAGGATGTGGTTCAAGGTTATAGCGCTTGGCAAGCGCTGCAGATGGATCAAAGAGAATACTAACATCAGGTGTACGGATCAGTGTGCATAATGACCGAACACCAAGACTTTCAGCTGCAAGTGGAGATACCTCAATCCCATCAATGTTCATTTGCTATCACTCTGTAGTACGTTAGATGATACCCCTTTTCATCATGTAGAAGTTCTGCTTCATGCATTTGAGCCCCCCCACTCTTTTCTCGGAACCGTCTGAACATCTCAAAATCTGATGGTAAGAAGTGTGAACTATTCGAATCAATCTCTTCAGTTGTAAATAACGATAGAGTACCCTCATGATGATTCATTTTAAAATCATCAACAATGGCATGTCCAACGAAAATTAGAAAATGCGCTGAGAGCGTTCCATCCCTATCCACAAGCCGTTCTGAAACAATTCCTCTATAATTGTACGCTTGGACCTGCGTGGTCCCCGTTTCTTCAACGATTTCCCTTTTAGCAGCTGTTTGGATATGCTCACCTGTTATAATTTTACCACCAACAAGACTCCAAAGCCCCTCATAAGGTGGATTTCGACGTTTAAGGAAAATATAGCGGTCTTTGCACGATAGAATTGTTATTGCTATGGGTACCATCTTGGTCATTAGATTCACCATCATTTCGAGATAGCAAGAAAAAAGAACCTAATGTGGGCTTTAAACATAAGCACTCTACAGAAGGCTAACATTCTTAGGACATTCAGAAGATGTGTTGATGGCGAAAGAATTGTCTGATTTGTTACCAACCTTTGTCAGAGAAAAGCTTCTCATGCGAATAACTCCAACAGAGGAAGAGATACGAATCCAAAAAGGAGTGATTGCTCAACTAACGGAGGTTCTAAGCAAACAAGCTGAAAAATGTGAATTTCCATATTCATTTATTGAAGCACAAGGTTCGACAGGTAAAAAACAGACACAATTGAGGGGAACATCAGATATTGACCTCTTCGTGGGGCTCAGACCAGAGGACTATCAAGATACACTGAGTAAAGGGAGAACGGATAGACACAAAGCCATCGATTCACTCATGAATGAGTTGGTCGAAAAATGGTTTTACCCTGCTGTAATAAGTCTCAATGCAGAGAGGATTCAGAGGGCGTTTTCGCAGCATCCTTTTCTTAGTCTAAGAATGAGTGGAATGGAAGTAGATATCCTAGGTTGCTTTGATATTGATGCAGAAACTCTTTCGCATAAAGGACCAATCACAGCAGTAGATAGAACTGTTCATCATTCTCGTTACGTGTCAGAACATTTGACTGAGAAGAAGAGAGAAGATGCTCGAATTCTCAAGTCATTTGTGAGAGCATGTCATGCGTATGGAGATACATGTGCAGTGGGGAGAATGGGACTCACTGGTGTATCTTTAGAATTAATAGTCATATCAACAAGAAATCTGGATAACGCCTTACAGTTTCTTCAGACTCTGGATATGAACCCTCTAGATCCATTAAATAGGACTTTAGAGGAATTGAGAAGAATCCCAGCTTTTCGAGACGATCATATTTTTTTAATCGATCCAACAGATCCAAGTCGGAATGTTGCATCAAGCTTCACACCCAGAGCGTATCGATGGGTTCAATATAGAGCACTAAGACTCCGAGAATTGTTGGTAACATCTAAAAATAAGGTCATCATCGACGAATTGATTGAAAAACCAATTCCCGAAGACGATTTACCAACATGGTTTGAACATCATTGTTTCGCATACGAATTCAAATCAGACGGAGAAACGCATTACACAATACTTCGGGATAAAATCCACAGATTAGCTCGTATGTTGCAGGTCCAGTTAACCATTGAACGAACAGGGGAGCCCCGGTTTGGTGAAATTCTCACAGAGGTGTATTTCAAGAACGATTTGTATGCTCTTGGACTGTTAATTGAGCAACCTGTGATCACACGAACTTACCTGCGTAAAGGTCCACCAAGCTATTTGGATGCTGCAGCAAAGGAATTCAGAGCTGCTCATCAGAATGTCATAGAAGTAGATGGATATCTTAGTGTTGAGGAAGAGAGAGAATGGACATATGCTTCAGCAATGATTGAGAAACTACTTCAAGAGAATCCTATCGAAGGTTTAACCTTGATCACTAACAAGAGCTCCTTGTCAAAACAGGTTCTAAATGTGCTATACAAGTATGTACTTCCAATAGAATCTGGGTTTAGAGAGAGAATAACAAGAGTTAAGCATACACAATCGAGATTTGACATGTGATTGATGTGCCCGAGGATACTATTGCATTCATCTCCCACCCGAAGGCAATTATGCATCAGATGCCATTTCCAAAGCCGCATCTGGAGTCTTTTGAAAATCCATTACGCTACCAGATTGCTGAAAGGTATTTAGAGAAGCGTGGGGCGTTAGATCGGACTATTCGGATTAAGGCTCCTAAGGCAACTGTGGATGATGTTTTATTAGTTCACTCTCCATACCTTGTGGATACTGTTAGAATTCTCTCCGACATTGGCAGTGGTCAACTTGGCGAATCAGCATATGCAAGTCCCGATTTACTTCGCACAGCACTTCTTGCAACAGGTGGTGCGATGAAAGGAGTTGACATGGTTCTATCTGGAGAGGTTAAACACGCTTTCGTGTTCATGAGACCTCCAGGGCATCATGCTACAACCTCGAATTCTATGGGCCTCTGCTATTTCAACAATATTGCCATCGCGACAAAACATGCCTTGAAAAATGATAGGATTAAGCGAGTATCGATAATAGATTTTGATGACCACCATGGCAATGGCACATCAGAGATATTCTATGCAAATGCAGATGTTCAATACATTTCTTTTCACGAATATGATTATGAGAACTTTGGACTTGGTCATTATGCAGAGATTGGACAGGGAGAAGGAAAAGGTACTAACGTAAATATTCCTCTTATTGAGGCATCACCCGATATCTCCTATGATACAGCCATTAAACGTATTCTCGAACCTGCTTTGAAAGCTTTCAAACCTCAGCTTGTAATGGTTTCTGCGGGATATGATGCACACTATGCAGATCCGGTTGGGAATATGAGTGTAGATTCTAGAACGTACTGGAAATTTGGGGATTCGATTAACAAAATTGTCCATTCTCTAAATGCTGTAGGTTCGGTATGGGTTCTTGAGGGGGGCTATAATCCATTTGCGCTTGGCCCTTCAATCTTTGCAAGTCTTGAAGGGCTTGCAAGAAAACCAAAACCAGAGCTTGAAGATCAAGTAGAACGGGAGTTAAATGAACTCATTGTCGAATCCAACATCGAGGTAATCGACAAGGTATTGGAAACAGTCACACCATTCTGGTCCAAGAAGTGAGGCAATAAACTGTGGCATGGACAATGTTTTAAGGCTATAAATTTGCGAGCGAATAATCAGTCAAGGTGGTTCTGAAAAGTGGGTAAGAAAAGAAAATCTGGCGGCCGAAGCAAAGGCAGTTCTGGTCATAGTGGAACTGTGCAGTGTTCAAGATGTGGTCGAGTCGTGCCAGCAGATAAGGCTAAGAAATACACTAAGAGAGTCTCTTCTGTTGAACCACAATTAGCTAGAGAATTGCGACAACAGGGAAGCTACATTCAGACACGACGCGTAACATCCTACTATTGTGTCAGCTGTGCAGTTCACGCAGGAAGAGTCAACATCAGAGCATCATCTGAGCGTAAATCCGTTTAACAGCAGCATGCTGAACTCACTATGAGCGCTCTCTTGAATTCCTCCGATGACAATTGCCTTTAATGCATAATCTAGAGGGTATACCTAATGCCCGTTGAATCAAAATCCACCTTGTTAAGATTTATTCAGCTTTTGCCAGAGATTCCACCAACAGGAGATTTCCTCCTTAAGGATCTTCCAGGAACAGGTAATCGTATCGATGTTCTGTGTCGTGATTTAGCGGCATGCTTTGATTGGGGTCCAACAAAATGGTCATATTCCCAGTTGGAACTAGTTGCGATATTCAGTAACGAAGTTATCCTCACTTTCAACAAACCGTCAAACGATCTACCACTTGGAGAAATGGGATGGGCAAAGGACATCAAGGAAGCCCTGCAAGGGAAACCTCCAGATTATATCAAAATCAGTAAGAATTCTTTAGAAACCATAATTAAGAGATTCAACAAGCCACCAAACTCCCAACTTTGGATTCTTCATGAGGAAGGAAAGCCATTCAGTGACTATAAAATACAGGTTTTCAAAACGCAGAACAGTTTTATGCTTGGAGATTATAGAGGCTTCGATTCCCAGACAGAAGAGCTCATATCCAAATATGATTTGAGAAGGATGTCACTAGGAAAAATAAGCTATCTTAGTAGTCATTGCGTGGTTTCAATTATCTCAAAATTTGAAAGGATGGTCAAATAATGCCCGAGGGAGAGCAAACAAGTGATGAAAATAAGTCTAAAGCCATTAACAGACTTGTAAGCAAACTTACAAAAGAAATGCTGTGGATGTACATATTACGACTCCTGCAGGAACGACCTCATTATGGATATGAAATCAAGCAATTGATACGTGAACGATTTGGTTTCTCTCCAGCAACTGTAAGTGGTTATGCAATAATCTATCGCCTTATCAATGATGGACTTATTGAGGAACAACGTCCTGATGACTCCCCAAGGAAGTACTATGCAATTACAGCAAAAGGGAGTGCCGCGATGTCTGATGCCAAGGCATTCCTATCAAGTACTCTCGCCAAAGTTTTTGATCAAACCGATTAAAAGATACTTAACGTGTTTCTGAATCATGAGCTATTTGCGCAGCCCTTCGTTCCACATCAGAACGTATCAAATTGAAATCAAGTCCTGTTCTTTCAACCTTCTCACTAGCTACTGCAGCTCCTAAAGCCGCGCAATTAACAATGCTTCTCTCCTCTAGTAAACCAAGAGCAAATCCAGCTAGAAAAGAAGCTCCTGCACAGAATGCATCTTTTGCTTGAGTTGGAAATGCGGGAACGATTGTGAACATGTTTCCATCATATATCAAACTACCTTTCTCTCCTAAGGTGATGATACAACTTTCTGCTAATGACTCAACAAGTAGCTCGGCAGCGAGAAACATATCCTCTTCTCCGGTAATTAAGAGAGCCTCGCGTTCATTAGGTTTGATAAAATCCAGAAATGAGCGTGTTTTTTCGATGACTTGTAGTTCGGATACGACTGCGAGCTTCCCCTCTGAATTGATATCTCGCAGTTGAGGGTCAAGGAGGATAGTTGCATCAGATGAATTACATATCCATTCAATAAGTTCTGCGCTAATTTCTTGCAAAAGCGGGCTAAGAATAATGATCTGTGAAGATAGAAATTCATCGGGTATATCACGAATACCGATTGTTTTGGGTACACCCAACACCGAAATATAGTCAGGTTCAATACCCCCATTATAATTGAGTTCAAATCCACCTGTATCTAGCGAGTTTATTGGATAGTATTCAGGGATACCTAGCTTGTCGAGATAGATAGCATATTGATCCAGGTATTGAGAACTGATTGGACCTACGATTGCCATATTTTCGATTCCCAATTGAACTGCGCATCGTGCACTAAATATAGCTGGACCAGACAACTGGCGACCATTATTTGATGATGGTCTTACAAATCTATCATATGAGGGACTACCTATCACAACAAGATCATACATTAAATCATTCACCTAACTCCGAGGCAAGAATCACTTTACGAGCATAGAGCAATCGTTGGACTACTGTGATATGCGATAGAATACCAACTATCACGATACAGAGAGTGAGGATATTTGTGATGTCCAGTGAAATAAAGAAAGCTAATAGTCCAGGTAAAGGTGTTAATAGATCAATCCAAATGTTTGATGTAGGTATTGCGAGGAGAAGGATACCTGCAATCTGCAATAGCAATTTCTCTTGCCGCTCTGCTATTCCCACGGTACAGCTCTCCATCCCACCAACAGACTCAGCTTTTGCTCGAGTGAAACTTGCCATTATCATACCGAAAAGTGCAAAGAATCCCCAGAACCAAGGTATGAATGTATCACCAGCAACCCACCATGAAAGTGTAAATGGAGCCCAAGGAAGAAGCACTGCATTCAACGGCCCCATCATGAGACCAAGCATGAAGAGATATTCTGCATATCTATCAAGAGTATGGTCGAAAGTAGCTCCAAACTTTGAGGATAGATTTGCAGCACGTGCAACAGCCCCATCGAACATGTCCATTACCACGGTCAGAATCATAACGAGTAGGCCTGTTATGATCTCACCAATAATAAAGAACCAAGCACTAACTAATGCAACTAGCAGCGTCAGTCCTGTAATCATATTTGGTGTAATCCCTGTTTTGGCAAGTACCCTGCCAACAGGCATCATAGCACGTTGATATCGCTCTCGAAGACTTCCAAGCATAGGTATCACGATTCCAAGCTGTGGTCAGACGGCGGCCAAAGTTGTGATGCTAATAAACGTGTTGTGGAATGTTCATAACACGCTTTTAATGCGTTCAAGAACCCAATCATTCCCTAGAAGGTTCAAAAAGGGTCCTAGTCTAGGTCCAGAATTCTTCGAGAGAAGAATTCTATAGAGTATTAGAAACGCTCGTTTAGGTTTGATGCCGATATCCTTAGCTGTATTGAATATTGATGCCTGCATATCATCATCATCTAATGGCTCGCGTTGGATAGTTTCCACAAATCTAGATAAGAAGCGTCTATCATCTTTGCTCATCGTAGAAACAACATCTTTTGGCACAACATCAGGAACTTCGATAATATCTTGCTCACTACCATATTCTCGGGCCCAATTATAGGCTCTTGAAAGCCGTGTGGGTATCAGGGACTTAGCTTTCGGGGGTACATCAGATAGGTTGTGCTGTTTTTTCAGAACATTATAACAACGCTCCAGAATCATTTCTTCACTTAAGATACCCTTAAGCTGAGATGTTAGAACCGCGAACTTGAAGGACAGTTTTGGAACAAATTCATCACAAACCGGTTGCACCTCTGTCAAAGGATAGAGTATCTTAGCCAATTCCTGTTTCTCACTATCAACTTCCTCAGGCCTATAGAATGTCTGCTCAAAGGATTCGTAAATGTCGACCAAATCGGGGATTAGGTCTGTCTGTATATTATTTGCTTTTTCAGGGTCAATTCTAAGGATCATGTACCTAAACAACTCGGGTGGAGCAATATTCAGCCAAGATTTGGGAGTAAAGACAAAGCCTCTCGATGTACCCATGTCTTTTCCTCCGAGTCGTACCCATTCAAAGGGAACCTTTACTGGTCCAGACCAACCAAATACACGTTGAGATATCTCTAGGCCGGTATCATAAGAACCACCTTTCACGGCATGGTCTTTACCAGCTGGTTCACAGGTTGTGTTCATTACATACCATTTTGCAGGCCAATCCACTCGCCATGATAATTTCAACCGGAGATTATCGAGTTTTGTAGTGTCAGAATGTCCACAGTGAGCACACTTGAAAGATACTTCATCAGTTTCTTGATTATATGATGTCACTCGATTGGGAACTATTGAGCCCTTTCCGCCAGATTGAAGTCGACCGCATTCAGGACATACTACTGATGCCGGATACCAGGATTTCATCGACTCGATGTATTCAGTCCTCTGATTCAGGTCAAAATCCCGTGCAACAAACTCAATCAATATCTCTCTGATAGTCTCTGTATGCCTTAGGCAGATACGAACAGCGTTAAGCATCTCTTTTGTCTTGTATAGTTTTGACTGTAGCACGACTTCAGGATCTGCACCAAATTCCGGAAATGATTCTACAAGCTCATTTGTCCAGTGGGCGCCCAGACTTTCACAACAACCATATGGATCAGGGGCATCAGAATATGGTACTCCCATGTATTCTTCAGGGGATAAAGTGAGACTTGGGGGAAATGAGCGAATCGGATCATAATCATCTGAGATGAACACTGTCTTCGCTCTTTTGCCGTGTTTCTGAAGTTCTCGCTTAATGACATCTGCAATGATAATCTCCTTCATGAATCCAACATGTACACTACCACTCATACTCTTGCCTGTTACAATTGTGTACTGATCTGGATCTCGTTCTAATACTTCATCGACTATATCTTTAATCCAGTGAATTGAGAATTCATCTTGAGTTTCTTCAGGCGTCACTAAACAAGCCTCAGGAGTATCTAAGGCAATGGTCTAAAGAATATTACTCAAGATGAGAATTCTGACACAGTAAGGTCGCTTCGTCTCATGAAGAAGAGATAGACAGGTATAGAGGATAGCACAATCACTGCAAGTATTGCTACAAAGAGTGATAGGATAGAAACTGGGAGATATGATAGGGTTGGAACTGCTGCTTCAGGTATAAGTGAATATACACTCAGAAACGTCCCAATAACTAATGCAGGGATTCCTGCTCGCACTCCGACATCTAAGCCCTCTGCAATCATCATTTTAGCGATGAATGAGGGTTTTGCACCAATGGATTGCATGATGATATAATCTCTCAATCGCCCAAATATCGACACTAACAAGTAATTCATGAGAGCGAGAAATGAACTAACCAAAGCCATTAGAGCTAGCGGATTCAGGAGAATCCATATTGAGTGGATAGCTAGCATATTCTCATCAAGTACTTCCTGCTGCCTATAGATGCTCAATCCATAATTTTGAGCAAGAGATTCAATTTGATCAATCACAGAGTCAACATATGAATCAATCTGCACTAGCAGGAGGTTATAGCCAGCTAAGCCATAATAATCCTGAAGAGTGGTCAGATCCATAATAGCCATATTACCTCCATTTAGGGTATCAAATGCCAAAGCCTGTATATCTAAAGATCTTCCAGCTACCCTCAGCGATTGGACAAGAGGATCATCAAATAGCTCTTGAGCTATTGTACCGCCTATCCAGACCTGTTGGGAACTATTGACTCTTGTTCCTTCATAATACCAATTAGAGAGGGTCGATTGCCAATTAACACCAACAAGTACAGCAGAGCCATCTCTCTCTTGGCCAATAATCTCGTATTGCTGAAGTTCTTCGTTCCAGACTATTCCTTGCCCCTCCTCGACATCATCATAAATGACTAGTCGCGATTCCATTGCTACAATTCCTGAAACACTTTGAAGGTCAGTAACAAGAGATTCGTTTATCATATCTGTTGGTTCAATGAAACTGAAAGAGTCATTGAGAGATGAACCATAGAAAGAATATGCGTCATAATATTGACCAAGCATATCGGTATTCCCTACTGCGATAATATTAGTACCCATAGAACGCATCATATATGACTGAGATGTTGTTTCAACAACTCCACCGCCTATCCAGAGAAGAGACGCAATAGAAAAACTCAGGAAGAGAGAGAGAATTGTTCTCCTTGTTCCTTTTAACCGACGACCCGTACCTTTAGAAGCGATTTGGAAAGCAAGCCCAAATCCATCTAGAAACCCCGACTTTCGGACACGCATGCCCACATCGGGATTCAGCGTGATAGATGGGGATTCTTGTACAGTATCATAGATAGGCTTCTGTGCTGAGAAATAACCAGCGATAATGTAAATGATTGCAAGGAGAGCAAGCTGAAGCCATGGGAATTCCAAGGAAAATTGAATTCCTGGCATGATTCCTGCGAGCCAAATCATTGCTATAATGTATAAAACAGTACCAAAAGCCAATCCAATGGCAATACTTGCTAAAAGGACAATTACCGATTGTGCCATGAAGAAATCAAAGATGGAATCCATGAGTGTACCCATAGCTTTCATGAGTCCAATGTCACGACGTCGTGTCACCATTTCAAGGGAAAGCGTAGTGGAAACTACAACAGCTCCCATTACAAAGACAAGTAGTAGAATGGACCAGATAAAGGTCGAGAAGAACAAACCCATGGATGTTGATAGAGCTCTAGCTAACGAGTATGTTGACACATCGAGAAGAACATTTCCAAAGAGGAAGATGAAGGTTGTCGCTGTCACAGAGCTGCTAAGAGATATTAGAACAAGAGCACCTCTGAAGGGTCTTCGTTTCAAGTCCTTTGATGCAAATCCTTGAAACTCAGACATCTTCTTGTAACGCTCCTGACTCCATTCTGAAGCGACGGCATCCAGATTGATTGATTATTCGTTCATCGTGAGTCATCACTATGACCGCTTTTCCTTCCTTGTTCAATTCAAGAAGAAGATCCCTTATCATCTGGCCGCTTTCTCCATCTAGATTCGCTGTTGGTTCATCAGCAAGAATTATCGGAGGGTCGTTTGCCATAGCTCTGGCAATTGCAACTCTCTGCTGTTCCCCAGAACTCAATTGCCACGGCAGATGATCTGCTCGATGCTCCATTTCAACGCGTTCAAGAAGCTTCATTGCTTCGTCTTGAAGTGACTTGAGACTCTTCGAGGAGAGCTGCATCGGAAATAAGACATTCTCCAGTGCTGTTAGTGTCGATACTAGATTGTAGCTCTGGAAGATAAATCCCGTGTTGCTTAATCTGAATGAGGACCTGAAGGTTTCATCATAATCATTGATTGGCACATCCATTACAAATAGGCGACCAGATGTTACAAGATCAATGGCTCCAATTATGTTGAGTAAGGTGGTCTTACCAGATCCTGAACGACCAGAGATTACGATGAGCTCCCCTTGTCGAACCTCCAGATTTACGTTCTTTAGTGCCTCTATTTCCTTTTTCCCAGTCTTATACACTCTTGAAACATCCACTAGTTTCACAGCATACTTGACTCGTTCAAAGTCATCATCACCGACTTCATCCTTTGTATAATCAATCGCATCAAGATAATCATGATCAGCCATTGGTAGGTCACCTAATCATCAATCTTTCAACAACTATCTACTGTTGAATTGAGACGGCCATCTTCGAGTTCCTAGATAAGTATAGAGTTTGTGCCGTTATTGTACTAGGATATCCATACTGATTATTGCAGACCGCGCCCAATCTGTGAGTATGACTGGTTTTTCACGACCAAATACTTTGATGGATCGAAGAATATCAGCCTTCAAGAGACTACTAGTGTAGTAAGAAATCAAACTCTTGTCAACATCAAGAACCTTGCTAATCTCAGCTTGAGTTGTCTGTCCATTCTTCACACACTCTGAGAGGATTGATCCTACCGTAGGATTTCGAGAGAGTGCGGTCAGCAGAAGAACTCTATCCTCAAATGAGAAATCACTTGGAAAGATATGCCGTACATTTCCATATCTAATTGAAACTACCTCTCCCGCATTTTCCAAGTTGTTGATGTGATATTGCAGCGCACCCATTGCACATCCTATATTTCTATGAAGCTCGCGCAAATGTATGCCTGGATTCGCGACGACTTCATCAACAATTCTATCACGTAGTTTGAGAGCTTTCCGGTCCCTTGTTCGTTCTACAGCTATTGTACCAATAATTAACGCAAATAATCCAATGTCCACTGACTGAGTTGTCCAATGCACCCAATAGTTAATTGTGCCAATAGCAGACTGAGAAATGGCATCTAGTGTGAAATTAATTGTACCACTACTTACAGTCGCAAGTGTAAATCCAAGATCTAGAGCAACCTGATTATTGTTTTGCGTGATTGGTAAACTCGGAGAAACAGAATCCAAGTTACCAAAACCTGATTCTGATAGAGCCAAGCCAACTATACCCCAAGTGATAAGGAGAAAAGAGAGTCCAATCAGGATTTTTTTAGTGAAATGGCTGCTCATATGTTTTCTACCACCTGACTCCTTAAGATGATTACGCAGTTAAATAGTGCGTTTGTTGAACGGATGCACTATTATGTACTGCTTCGTGCAGGATACGTGAGTGTGATTTTAAATGTGCAGGACTCGGCACCAGCGGATATACATGTTTCTTCACTAACAATTAGTTTTTCATACTCGATTCTGTTGAAATCTGTAAGATATTCAAGAACCGCTTCGATGAAACCTTTTAGAAAGTAACACGAAGGTTCTTCACTCTCATACCCAGAGGCATAGGGATTATTTCCCACCTCTATTATTGCTTCTTCATCAAGCCACAATTTGTATAGCTTGGAAATTTTAATGTCACCAAAAGGAACAATCAAAGTTTCTAAAGTCATCTTAATGAACTCGACTATACCCTTAAAGTCGCCAGGAGGCTTTTGTTTACCCACCTTGAAATATTCTCGTTGAGCTTCAAGACCTGCAAGACGACCTGCGGAATAATACAAATCACGTACTCGATCCGGAAACATTACAGCAATTCGGCTGCCAATCTTGTTCCAGGTCTTAGCAAAGAACGCGGACATTAAATCACGTTCTTTTAGGCGACCTTGCCACCACGGAATCACCCGTTCCTCTTTTGACATTGGAGAGTCCTCTAACTAATGATTCTACATGCAATTGCGTTAAGTGCTTTGTTGTTATATTTTACACTAGACGCACATTCCAGACACACATGCTTGCACCTGTCGCACGGGATTGCTCTTGAAAGACCCTTGCATCCACACCCTTGACTTCAAGGATTGACTCAAGGATGCCACTGAAGACCTCACAATACCCAAAACCACGCATACCCTCAAGATTCACATCTTGACACCAAACACAGCTATGATCACTAATGCGGACAGATCCTCGAGCTGTCTTCATGTCAACATCAGCAGGACGTTTATCGTATAGAATCTTAAAGACAACTTCAATCAGTTTTGCAACGTCCTCACGCGTCGTAACGCTCTCCTTAGTTTTCTCTACAATTTCTGTGTTAAGGTATATCTGTCGACCAATCTCGTAGCCAAGGTCACGCAGCTTCTGATTTGCTTCATCGATATTTGTTGTTCCAGATAGTATGTTGTCAACGTAGTATGAGTAGAGGCTCACCAGTAGTGGATTTTCTATCTTTGGCATTTCAGGCACCTATTAGTTATTCTTAGACAGTTCTGCCAATCATCTTTAACCCAGCTTTTCTATACTTGGCTATTGTCTGAACGACCTTGGGGATTGGCAAGTTGAGTTTTTCAGCGATTTGCTCGGGTGTCAGATTTCCGTCACACAATCTGATTAATTGGATGTCTTCATTTGAGACCTTTGAGGTATCACCATCAAACATTGGACATTTTACATACTTTCCAATGGATGTACCTGCAGCGACAAACTTGGGGCTTTCATCTAATATTGGAACGTCAATTATGCCTTGTGAAGCAGTCCATTTCAGAAGATCTATGATCCTGTCGATTGGTTGGAACATTGAATCCGCAATCTTCTCAACAGAATTATTACCATCGACAAGCATTAGTACGTCAAAACCAAAGTTGCGATAGAGTACTTTCATCTCATTATAAAGTGCAGAGTCTAGTAAGAGAGAATTAGCATATTCGGAGCCTCTTTCGGGAACTGTTATTGGCGTGATGTTGAAATCCTTGGATGACAGTTTTTTCGCAGGCTTACTGGGAACTTCTGGAGCTGGCTTGGACTCCTCTGGAGGCGGGACAACCACTGGGGATGGTACAACAGATGCTGCTTTGATGGCAATGCTTTCCAGAACTTGAATATTCATCTCAGAGGAGTCTTCAAAATCTTCAGGAGGCGGTGGAAGTTCAATGCCCTCGAGAAGACGTAGAACATTCTTTGTCTTGGCAATAGCAAGTCCCAGTTGAAGTTCAGGTACATATAGAACCGTTAGAATCCAATTTTCATCAACAGGAGAAAGAACTACGAGTCCTTTCTCAGTATCGATGGTCATCAAACGCAAGTCAGCCTTGTAGAGTTTAATGCTGTCTTTTATTCTTGGAAACAGCTCGTCAGGAAATGCGAAACTGACAAAGGGTCTACCTATCTTTGTCATCAGAGAATAACCCAAAACCTGATCATCAAATCGTAGTTTAGACAAAGCACGCTCCAAATCTTTGGACATAAGATAACACCTCACGAGCACTAGCGTGACCAGGACCTGCTCGTATAATCTCTATTTTTGAGAGTCATCTGAAAAGGATTGTGGTGCTGGAATTTGATTTCTTTATTGAGTTCATTCGAAAACTGTTAAGAGGGACCGACCAACATCAATGAGGTCAGTTGTCCAGAGGAGATTCAATGAGAAATTTTGCTGGTGGTTTCATAGGGATTATCGTTGGTTCCTTTTCATTGGTCATTTTAGCTGGAATATTACCATCTCAGCCCTCATACCCAGACCCGTTCAACGCAATATGGTTTTTGCTAGCTGGATCTTGGGTGTTTCAGTCAACTCTTCAGGAACTAGTCAATATGACTTTAGCAGGACCATTGTTACTATCGTGGTTGATCATTGGTATCGTTATTGCTCCTTTTTCTCGGAAGGGATGGAATCTTCTTAGGTCGACACTATGGGTGGCAGTGTTTCTAACAATTTTCGCATTAATTTTTCAGGTATTAGAGAATCCATCTTTTTGGGATGTTAATCTGAATCCGACGAGGAACTACGATCTGATATTCCAATTTGCTACATCCATAGTCGTATCTCTCTTTGCCCTTCCAAGTGCAATCCCAATCACAATTACCATTGAGAGAGCACGCCAGACCGGAGAGCAACCGATTCCAGAGAAGATTGAAACAATATGTGAGTGTGGAGCTATTTTCAAATCAAATCCAATTATTTGCTCAGAGTGCGGCCGTATCTTGAGAATGTTGGAGAATTAACGGTCCCTGGTTATACCCCCACCAAGAATACCACCAATTACACACGCAATCGCAGGATAGATTGCTCCTTCGAGTGCAACTTCCATCAGGATCAATGAGCCAGGTGCGAAAATAGCTGCGATATCAAAACCCGGGGATATCACAAGAACTAACAACCATGTCAGAAACGCACCTATGATTGCCGCAAAGACTGCAGCTAGAATTGCAGGTAAGAAGTCTTTTGACATAAGACCTGCAATTAGACCACCAGTGCCCCATGCTAGGAACATGAGGACAGAGGCACCAATAGCACCATAACCCAATACACCGCCAAGACCGGGACCTGCTAGGGCAGAAGGATAGAGTATCGTTCCAACCACAGCCAATCTGAATTCAAGATCACTATAATTTAGAAATTCTTGCACAACGGTGGGTGAAATTAAATCAGCTGGCATGTAGTTACCAAATGTCATGACGACGAACGTGATAGCGAATGCAGTTATGAGCCCAAATATCGTACCTAGACCTTGACCCAATCATTAGGCCTCCATGTAAGGTGCATATACGATATTTTCTCGCTTATTGTTTTATACCTATTCCAGATGGCTACAAGGGTACTATTCCCTGAGATTGAGAGTCCAAGTGCACGTATCGTCACCTAGAGCTTTGCATGACTCCTGATAGCTCTCAGCTGAAAAACCACGCAATTTCATGACTGCATCAAAGACTCCACTCACAATCACACAGTACTGAAGACCAGGCATGTCCGAGATTACAACACCTTCACAAATTGGGCAGGCATCATCAGTGAATTTGATTGTCTTCTTGTCTTTGCTAATGTCGATTTTGGTGAAAAATTGCCCAGAGTTCACCTTGTATGCTAGTTGTAGTGTCTTTGAGAATGTTGCAAAGTCTACAGCATGCTCTCGTATCCTATCTGCATAGTCCATGAGAAGAGTTTCACCGACTCGAAAGCCGATGTCTTTCATCTTTCGATTGATCTCTTCGACACTGCCACTTGTACTCATGACTAGATTCATGAGTTCTCGATAGCTGGCTTGGAAGAGAACTTTCGAAACTTTAGTCGTCATTAGATTCCACGCGATTTTTCCCTTTACACTCATTTCGTTTTATTCTCCTGATTTCTTGTCAACACGTACCATTCTAAGAGTTTTTCCGCGATAGGGGAGAATACTCTGTAATGCATTAAAGTATTGTATGCCTAGCTCTGCTGATATTTCCTGTAGGGTTCGTGTTCCATCACAGAGCGCGAGGAGTTGGCGATGTTCTTTCTTTACTTTATCAAGCTTGCCTTCAAAGAGCGGTAACTCTACGATTTCTTTCAGACTTGTTTCTTGCGCATCGGGACAGTCTACGTCGACTATCTTTTCTGCAATACACCATTTTACGACGTCCATGACTCTTTCGACAGGTTTAGTTAAACTTGTAGCTATCTTATAGATCGTCATCTTTTCATCTATGACTAATAGTATATCAACGCCCAGATTTGCATAGGCTTTCTTGAGAGCAAGATTCAGACTTGATTCAAGAGTCATAGCATCTCTGTATCTCTCACCTCTAAGAAGAACACATCCATGGGTTAATTCCATGACTTCCATTGGTTTAGATTTGATATCAGCCACGGAAGTGACAACATCTCCTTCAAGAGTTTCTATTGAAACCTCAAGTAAATCTGGCTCAACGGTTTCAGAGATGAGATTGTCTTCTAACTCAACTGGGATAGGAGGCGGTGGTAGGGCTACTTGTTCTAAGAGCTCAACGACTGATTTTGCTCTAGAGAGTGCTGTGCCTAGTGTGAGCTCTGGGCTGAAAAGAACTGCAAGAACCCATTGGGGATCAACTCGTGCTAAGATAACGCTTCCTTGACTGGTCATAATGTTGACAAGTTTAAGGTCAGCAGCATGAATCCGCAGGGTGCCTTTAATCTGTGGGACAACTTCGTCTGGAAGTGAGAAAGAGAGGAATGGTTGGCCATCATTGGTGATCAGTGCATAACCGGTAACCGACTCATCGAATTTCAGCTTCGTGAGTACGCGCTCTAATTCCAATTGATTCACCAAACCTCGCAAAGGCAGTACTGCTAATTCGTTACCTATTGGTGCATAAGTAGCTTTTTACCATCTATGGACAGCGCAGGATTTGAACGTAGAAATGTAAGGATATCTTGGCGCGACGGATGTGTTGCAGTTGGTGATGAAACATAGAGAATAGCAACAGCATTGGCAAGGATGATTCGATCCAATGGTGGAAGGTTAAGCAGGTGCCCGTAAATGTCTCCTGCATTCCATGCATCTCCAGCCCCACAGACTACTTTACTCTCTCTCTGAAATGAGGGTGTTGAGATAACATTATCATCATCTACAATAGCTGAGAAATGTTGCGTGTGCAGATCAATCGTGATTCCTAATTCATGGGAAACCATCTTTGCTACGTGTATCCATTCTTTGGGATTGGATACGTGATGACGCCAACGTTCATTCTTCCCCTTGAGCTCCCACGCAAGCCAACAAATTTCATTTTCATTCGCCCCTAGAATATCCACAAGACCTTCGTGTAAGACATCTTTTACCAATGGTGTGAGTAATTCGGAATTACTTGAGGGATCACCAATATCCATGAATGTGATTGTAGTTTGGGTTTCTTTAGCCATCTCAAACAGGTCATGCGCAAGCTGTGCACCTTTATGATTGTGATTTAGATTTACTAAAGCAACCAATCCACTTTTCCGGATAAGCTCCAAATCGGCCAATGTAAGATCGTCAAATCCGAATGCAGCAGCAGAGCCACTGTCACTAATCATCATATTGATCCTACGTCCTTCAAATTCAGTTTCAATCGAAACCGTTGTCGATAATCGACCATCTCTATGAACATGATTCATGTCTATATTGGGGGATGCTAGTACTTTGAGAAGTAAGGCACCGTACTCATCTGTGGTAATAATCATCTGAGCATCCACTCCCAATGCGTGAAGAGCAGAAGTTGTATTCACACAGTTGCCCCCTCGACGAATGAATTGCTCAGTGCCTGTTAAGTTCCCCCCACCCTGTTTGGCAAGGATGTCTAAACTCTTAAGAAATCCAGTATAACTTGGTAGGATAACAAAATGATCTACAAAGAAGTCTGGGAGAATGACTGGATATGGAACTATGGGAGGATTCTCAAGTAGTGAGATAAGCCGAGCATAATCCAACTCGATTACCCCATTGTACTTTCATAATGGACTAGACTTTCTTGAGTGCTGCTTTTACCATTTCTGTGATACGGTCTTCTGGGATTCCAGTCTTGTTTGCAACTTTCGCAATGTCACAGTAAGCAAGATCGGAAACAGTCTTGAGACCAGCCTTTGCTAGAAGTTTGGCTTCTTCATCCTTCACAGCTTTTAGTGCAGAGAGCTCATCAACAGCCTTGGCAACTGATGCCGTAGCAGTACTCTCTTCAGTAGCTAGAGCCGCAACAAATTCCTCAAGATCTTTCTGATACTGTTTTAATGCTTCGACATTCTCAGGATATGCAGTTTTCCTTCGGATATCAACAATTAGACCCATCTTACGAGCATCAACAACTGTGAGTCCAGATTGAATTGTTTCCTCTATACTAAAACCACGGCCACGTCTGGGTTTGGCATCTTTTGGTGACCTCACAACTGGTTCGGCAATAATATCAAAGCTCATTGATTCATCCACCTGACACGGCTTCGAGCCTTCGGACCACTTATCAAGCTTTCGAGATGGCAAAATAAAGAGGAGAGATTTAGATAAAATCATCAAGTGACATTTGTCTTATTGCTTCACCATCTAGCATCTTCAATAATTTTCGTTCTTGGTGTTGATTGATTGTACCTAAGAGAGATAGCATCTGAAGTGCGTTCAAAGGAGCGTTTCCTGCGAAATGATTATTGAAATACCCCAAGACAAGGTTTACATTATTCGTCAAATCCTCCAGGCGAGGAAGCCATTCCTTGAGTTCTTCAAGTGAATATCTGTAGTTGTACCATAACCCTTCATTTTGACCGTGCCACCGTACATATGAAAAATCAGTTGTTATTCGGAGGTCAATAGGGAGCTTTGGTTCATCAACGATGACATGAGCGATATTATATTGCTCTAATAGACTCCAGACAGACTCTATCAACCAGCTATGGTGTCTGAACTCGATTGCGTACCGATACGCAGGGTTGAGTGCAGCAAAAAAGGTCTCAAGATTAGCCATGGTCGATATCTCCCAGGGTGGTAACTGAATGAGCAGAACATCAATACGGTTTTCAATCGGTCGTAGAAGTTGATAATACTCATCAAGAACTGCACCACCCTCTCCGGTGAGGTCGAGTCGATGGTCATGTGTTACTTTCTTGGGTAATTTGGCTGTGAAGAACTTATTGGGATCAAGACTAGCCAAGTGTTTAATGAAAGTGGGTTTGGGTAGAGCGTAGAATGTCGAATTAATCTCTGCCGTGTCGAAGTAGAGCAAGTATTGATGGAGCATGGATCTACCGGAGGTATAGAAAACACCTTTCCAATCCTTTCCATATGACCATCCACTGGTACCGATATGAAGCCCCTTTCTCATTTTATTCGATATCTATAGTTACACATTCATGTTTGTGCTTTATGGATTCTGTATTGTCGTAAAGATGAGGTTCATAAGAGTGCAAGATACACAAAGAGTTGTGAGTGCTATGAATGCCAATGATGCAAAAGCTGATTTTGAGAATCTAGAAGTCCATATGGGGCCCCTAAAGGATAGCAAGTTCAAAATGAAATGCTCTGTAACATATGAAGAACAGATGCTCATTATGGATGGAGGAAAGAGAGTAGCACGAATGCATGCTCGTAACATTGGCAATGTTCACCTTGAAAAGAAAGCAATTCGAATTGCAGCTATGAATTTTGAAGTAAAAGAGGGTGAAGACGTCAGTGTGGCCAGTGGTTCTATAAGACTTGAACTCGGAGATGCTGCAAAAGACTGGTACCAGGAACTTTGGGGCTAAAACAAGACCTTTTAATGAGGTTCGATAAAGCACGGAACGCAGCAACCACGGAGTGAATATTATGTCTGAGAAGATTGAGTATATTGAACTTAGATTCACAGATCTGTTAGGAAGAATGAAAGCTATGGTAGTTCCTTGCAAACCTGTGGATGACCTTGAAGACCTTCAATCTGACCCAACATGGAAGAAGGGAACAAGCTGTGATGGAAGCTCTGTAGTTGGACTGGCAACAGTTGAAGCATCTGATTTACGTCTTGACCCTGATGCTTCCACTTTAATAGAGATTCCACTGACATCTCAGCGGACCGCCGCGGCGATGTGCTTTATTAGAGAGAAAGAGGCACACGGAACAAGTACAGATTACCACACACTTGACAGTCGTGGAAGGCTTCATCAAGTGTGTGAAGATCTTCTTCCTGGCAATCTACGTTTGATGGTAAAGGTTGAGCCAGAATTTCACTTCATCACTCCTGAAGGTGAACACTTCGATAATGCGGGGTATGCAGATACGTATCCGCAGAGCCCAGGAATGGACATTCTCCTCGAGTTGGCTTCAGCAATTAGAGAAGTTGGAATGCGACCACGTGTTATTCACCATGAGGCTGGTGAAGCTCAGCAAGAGATAGAGCTTGATTTTGATGATGCAAGGAAAATGGCGGACAACATTTTAATTTTTAAGAACCTTACAAGAGCAATCGCACAGAGTCACGGTGTCGATGTTACCTTTATGCCAAAACCATTTGTAAATGAAGCAGGAAGCGGTCTTCATTGCCATATGCAACTATGGGATGGTAACAAGAACCTCTTTGGTGATGACAAGACGGATGGACTATCTGAAACTGCTCGGAGGTTTATCGCAGGGTTATTAGAACATGCACCTGCAATAACAGCAATTGCCAATCCCACTGTCAATTCCTACAAGAGATTAGTACCTCATCATGAAGCACCTGTTTATATCACATGGGGAGAAAAGAACCGGACTGTACTCGTGAGAATACCTACATTTGGTAAGAGTGAGAAAGCGGCCATTGAGCTCAGATCAGGGGATTCTATGGCAAATCCGTACTTGTTCTTTAGTGCAATCATAGCAGCGGGTATGGATGGAATCAATAAAAAACTCGTACCACCAGAGCCTCGTAGTGAAGACATCTTTATGATGACAGATGATGATAGATCCGAATACGCAATTAGAACACTACCTACGACCCTTGAAGAAGCCCTTGATAGCTTAGAGGCAGACCCAGTAATTATGAAAGCATTGGGATCCGGAATTGCCCATGCGCACATCAAACTCAAACGTGCAGAATGGCGCAAATATGTGAGTCATGTTGTTTCTGATTGGGAATGGGAAATGTACCAAGACCTCTAGGTTGTAAAGTAACTATATAATCGGTCGAAAGCTTCATCCACTGCCTCAGGAGTGAGAGGACCAATTGATATTCTGATGTGTCCTTCACCTGCTTCTCCGAATATGATACCAGGTAAAACCAATGTTCCAGTTGATTGAAGAATGTCGAGAACTAGAGCACTAGAATCAGTGCAATCCCGCACCTTCGGAAACATATAGAAAGTTCCAGATGTTCGAATAACTTCAAGTTGATCAATCTCACGAATCCGCACATATGCTAGTTCTCGGAGGAGGTTCAGACGTTCAATCTCTTGTTCTACTGCATCAAGTCCATTCTTCAGTACTTCAAGAGCGAGTAGTTGTCCAGCTGTCGGAGCACAGATTGTCACAGTATCCTGTACTTTGAGATACTGTTCGATAAACTGACTAGGTCCAATGACATATCCTACACGCCACCCACTCATTCCGAAATCCTTGGAGAAGCTTCCTATGGTAATTACATTCTCAGTAGCATCTCTCCGCAATCGAGGACTATAATGACTACTTCCATCAAAGACCATTCGTGAATATGTTTCATCTGAAAAAAGGACAAGATCATGATTGAGACAAATATCTACGATGCTGTCAATTGTTTTTCGCTCATAAACTGCCCCAGTTGGGTTATTTGGAGATACTAAGAAGATACCACGTGTGTTTGCATCAATTGCTTTTTCAATATCCTCTGAAACAACTTGGAAATTGGCATTAGTGCGTATCTCTTTCACGTTTCCACCTGTAAGCTTGACAGCCATGACTGAATTGAAATAATATGGTGTTGGCATTATGACATTTTCATTCGGTCCTATTAATGTCTGAGCGGCTCCTGCAAATGCATTATTGGCACCTGCAGTTATTACAAGCTCAGTCTGAGGATTGATATCAATACCTGCAGTCTGTCGAAGATATAGTGATAGTTCCTCTCTCAACTCGAGTAGGCCCTGATCAGTAGTGTACAAATGTGTTGAAGGATGTGACAAGCGCTCGCGTAGGGATGCCAGAGCCTTGTCCGGAGGAATATGCCCAGGAAGCCCTTGACCCAAGTCTAGAAAGTCAGGTGATGCCACATATCTCTTTGCAGCCTCGGTTAGTTTTAGGATTGGAGGGTACATGATGTCTTCTGTATGAAATTTCATTGGATGGCTCCTCTCGAATGAACCAAATGCAACAAGGATTCTCATTGGTCACATCTTACCGAATTCATTTAACCTTACCCAAATCATTGCTTGTTATTCAAGCACACTTAGCAAGGATTATATCGGGCTATAACTGGCCTCGGTCAGGAGTACTATGGAAACTGATAAGCGAGGTAGAAAGACCGTCAAGAGAGCCGCAGCTCTTTCTGTCCTTGCTGCACTTATACTTACACTATTGAAAACAGTGATCGGAGTCCTAACTAATTCTATTGGTATCATCTCGGAAGCTCTCCATAGTGGTCTGGATCTATTAGCAGCGGCAATCACATTTGCAGCTGTGAGATCAGCATCAAAGGAACCAGATATAGAGCACCAATACGGACACGGCAAAATAGAGAATTTCTCAGCACTTGTTGAAACAATTCTCCTTTGGATAACATCTGCTTGGATCATATACGAAGCACTACGAAGGATTTTGGGAGAGGAGTTCATAGAGCCTACAATCTGGGGAATAGCTGTTATGCTCACGAGCATCTTCATAGATTACGAGAGAAGTCGCATGCTCTATCGTACAGCGCATAAATATAACAGTCAAGCACTCGAAGCAGATGCACTTCATTTCAGCACGGATATGCTCAGCTCAGTAGTTGTTCTCCTAGGTCTGACCCTCGTATCACTAGGTTTTCCTATCGGAGACCCTCTCGGGGCTTTAGGAGTTTCGATTGTAATCCTATTTGTTTCCTATAATCTAGCGAAAAGATCCTTCAACTTCTTGGTAGACCGCGCTCCTGAAGGGGTGAAGGAAAAAGTAATCCAGACTTGCTCGAGCATTCCAGGGATTTTAAGTTGCTCAAGAGTTCGCGTTCGAACATCAGGACCAGATTTGTTTGTAGATGTTATTGTGAATGTAGATGAAACCGTAACCACGGGTGAAGCACATAGCATCACTGAATCTATCGAGTCAGCGTTGGCAGGCCTAGCACCAAGAGTGGATGTTGTTGTACATGTTGAGCCTGCCAAGATGGAGCCTGATGAATATATCAAAATGAGTCTATACGAACAACTCCAGGTTCTAGCCAGAAGAGAGCCCAAGATTCGCAGTGTTCATAATGTTCGGATTTTCACTTTTAAAAAGCAGATTGAAGTTGCTGCAGATATTGAGATGTCAGTAGATTTGACTCTAAAACAAGCTCATAGAATATCCGATCAATTCGAGAATGAGATTAAAAAATTCGATCCAAGAATTAACACAGTCCTATTGCATCTCGAAACAACTGCAATAGAAAGTGAAGCTGTCGATATCACAAACGAATCAGAAGCCTTTGTAAATCAGATTTGCAAACTTGTAGAGAAGACTATCCCGAATATCAGCTGCTCCAATGTGACTGTGAGGGAAGAAGAAACAGGAGTGTCCCTTTTAATCCAATGTAGTACCGACGGAGCAATATCTCTAACTGAGAGCCACGAAATTTCAGATGCAATTGAGAAAACCATAATGGAATCGATTTCCAAGGTCACTCATGTCTTTGTCCATGTTGAACCGCTATGACCCAAGCTTAATAACAATCTTTCAACACAGTTCCTTTGAGGTTCTTGATGTTGGAGAATAACTGTGATGCAAAGGTATTAGGAGCACCAGAGGCGCACGTCGTTCAAACTCATGAGATGACACTCAAAACACCATTAATGGTTTGCTGCTTTCCTTCTGCAGGAGTAGTCGGTCCAATAGCAGCACATGCCATCATCGATCAGTTCAAAATGGACGAGATAGCGCATCTCAGATCTCGGTATATGCCATCTGCTGCTGTATTCTTGGAGGGACGACTCAGACATCCGTTCAGAATCTATGGCCATGAAGAACTCAATCTCATTCTTGTCACTGCTGAACTTCCAGTCGCTGATGAAGGATTATATGCTGTCAGTTCAGCCTTGCTCGATTGGGGTGCGAGTATGGGTGTTAGAGAAATAGTGATTCTTGATGGAATACCAGTACAGGGAATGCCATCAGACCGAAAGGTACTCTTTGCAGCGGAGGAGGAAAAAATCTCCGAACTTTCAAAAGATGAACACATGGAAATTTTAGATAAGGGTATTATAACAGGGATTGCGGGTTCGATTCTCTCTGAAACACTCTGCAGATCCATGATTGGCTTTGCACTACTTACACCGGCAATAGCAGTAATTCCAGACCCTGGAGGCGCGCTACAACTCCTTGAAGCCCTTAATAGACTCTACAATCTAAAAATCGATCTTACCGAGCTTAAGGAAGGGAGTGAAGTAATCCGACGAAAAATGGAAGAGATGGCTCAACAAGTGGATGGGATGCAGCGTCAACAACAGATTACTGGACGAAGTGGCTACGAACGAATGTATGCCTAGTGTCGAAGAAAGAGGCTCAATGTGTATTAAAAGAAGGTCATGTTCTCCGCACTATTTGTCAAATCAGTCAATACAAGTGTCGTACGCTTCCCTTGCGCCCTCAGCGTTACGATCGCCAACTTTTCCTTTCCACTTCTCGCGTATTACTTGTTGAATTGTTTCCAGCTTAACCAAGCCTGTAGCCTTCGCAAAAGCGCCAAGCATGGTCGTATTGATAACAGGTAATCCTCCTACAAGAAGCCCATTCTTCAACGCAATACCTGTACCATCATAGGTATAGATATGGCCTTTATTCACTATAATTTCAGCAGCGCGTTTAGGTGTATTGATGATTACCTTACCATCGTCCTTTAGACCCTCAGTCACATCAATCAAATCGAGAATTGTAGAGTCAAGAACTGCAACAACATCTGGAGTGTAAACCTGACTTCGAACATTTATCTCCTCATTGGCGATCCGTGTGAACGCCTTTACAGGAGCACCACGACGCTCAGCCCCAAAATAGGGGAATGCTTGTACTCCCTTGTATCCATCAATATATGCTGCCTTTGCGAGCAACTCAGCGGAAGTAACGCCTCCTTGTCCGCCTCTGCCATGCCAACGAACTTCAATCATTTTCATCCAAAATGACTCCTAAGTTGACCTGTTGGTCAAGCCCTGCGCGGTATCGGTGAAACATAACCTTTACGTTAGTAGTACTTCCTGAATTTATGATACGATTTTTGCAGGGATATCGGTAGTCACGGATCATACTGACTCCGTACGATATATATTTTCAAAAACGACAACAAAGCTCAGGTCGGGAAAAGAGGAATGGACAGACATATCAAGGCAAATCGAGACCTATGGGACGAATGGACCCTCATGCATGAGGACTCAAAAGAATATGATGTGGAAGGATTCATCAAAGGAAAACAAACGCTTGATCCAATCGAGGTTAGTGAACTTGGCTCTGTCAAAGGAAAAAGTCTCTTACATCTTCAGTGCCATTTTGGACTAGATACAATGTCGTGGGCGAGATTGGGTGCAGACGTGACAGGTGTTGACTTTTCCGAGAAAGCAATTGATTTTGCCCGGAGATTGAGCAATAGAACTGGAATAAAAGCAGAGTTCATTCATGCAAACATCTACGATCTTCCTAACATGTTGGACAAGAGATTCGATATTGTCTTCACATCCGAAGGTGTTCTTGTATGGCTACCAGATATTGTAGAATGGGCGAAAATCATATCGAGATTTCTAAAAAGAGGAGGGAAGTTCTACATCCGAGAGGGACATCCGTTTTCAAAAATCTTTGATGATGAAATAAAGACTTGCGAATTCAAGATACGATACCCATATTTCACTCCAAAACATCCGTTCCATTTCAGAGGTGCAGAAACCTATACTGAGTCCACTCGAAAGATTGAACCTATGGATTGGTATGAATGGAATCACAGCGTATCTGAGATAATCAATAGTCTCATCAAAGCTGGCTTGAGAATCGATTTCTTCAACGAATATACTTACATCTCAAGTAAGGTATTTCCGTTCTTGATTCGGAGAGAGGATGGTAACTGGACACTTCCCAGAGATATGGGAGAGATGCCATTACAATTTACATTACTCGCAACAAAGGTCTAGATTACAGCATCTTCCATCAGAGCATGAACTGCACCATCTGCGGATTGAGCAGCCTGTTGAAGGCCAACTCCGGAACCTGATGTGTCAGTCCCCACAATGTATAATCCTTTGATAGGAGTTCGGGGTCCAGGTCTGTCAAGATCCGTCTGACCTGGGATTAGTTTTGCTCTTGTAGCATATGACACCTGAGCATGCTCCATCTCAATATGGTCCAAGATTCTAGGATAATATTTCGCCAGACCATTTCCTTTCATCATTGAAATATGTTCATCTACTGATTTCCCAGGTTCAGCAATCATGGCGATAGCAACTAATTCTTTGCCTTTAGGAGCACAGCTTGGGTCGAAGCTTGAGATGGAAACAATCCACCGATTTGGATTGGGGTGAACAAGAACCCTATTTTTCCGATCTCCAATTACCGTCTTATTGAGACCTAACCAGAGTGTAACTCCCCTTGTGGGTTCAATAGTACTCCATCTTTCAAAGAACTCTTGTGTAGTGCCTAATGTTGATTGAACAATCTTATCCATAGACCAGAGAGGAATATTGCTTACAATGGTGGAGTGTTCAATATGTGTTCCAGCTACTGTTAGACCAATAATGCCACCATCTTGCTCATGAATCTGCTCTACAGGAGCATTAAGCACATAGTCGCCATCAATCGTCTCAATAACTCGTTTGATAAGACCCTCCATCCCGCCAATGACATATCCCTCATCATACTCACTCGAACCAAAAATCAATCTCTTCGCAGAGGCTAATTTTGATGATTCCCTATCGGTATCCTTCAAAGTCCTTAATGCTTCATATGCCGATGCTTCTGAAATAGGTACACCTGCAGCCATATAGATGGCACTCTGCATGACATCGAGCATGACCTGGTTTGTCGCCCCTCTAGACTCCATGAACTCTAGAAAAGAGATGTCCTTGTACTTCTTCATCTCATCGAGTTTCATTGTCTTAATCTTTGCACCAATTCTGACAAGTCCTAATCGACCTCTCCAACCAGTAAGCGGCCAACGTAGAGTTTCTCCAATGCTAGAAGGAATTGGTCCAGTCTTATCATAGACACGGAACTCCCATCCATCATGGATAACAAACTCAGGAGGAGGAGAGAGGTAGTTCTTTAGGAACCTCACGAAGGCCCCTCGTGTGACTCGCGTTATCACATGAAGACCTTGATCAACCCGAAATCCATCGACCCAATAGCCATGCCAAACACCGCCCAGACGATTTTCTTTCTCGATAACTAGGACTTTCTTGCCATTAGCAGTCAATGCAAGTGCTGTGAGAAGACCGCCAGCTCCTCCGCCAGTGATAATGACATCATAATGAGATGGATCCACTTGGTCGAGGGTTATCTGTTTCATCGATTGACTCTCGTAAGAAAAGTTACTTGGTCTACTTAAGCATGTCCACATTACGGAACTATTGATGAGTGTTAATCTCAAGATCGATAGTTTTACGACTGGATGATACGTTCTAGGACGCTCATTAGGACAACTGTTATGAGGAAACAGGGATTCAGCATATTCAAAGAAATGATTGGTGTTAGATAAAGGAGAAACAGCAACCTTGACCTCTGAAGATGAACTCCTCAAAGAAGCAAGAAAGATACTCGAAGAGGGCAATAAGGAAGAGGGAGTGAAAAAACTTCTGAAAGTTGCTGAGAAATTAGAAGGAAAAACAGAGTACGACCAAGCTGCAAAGCTCTACGAGGAGGCTGCTCTGATATACAGAGATTTGTATCATGCAGATGAATGCTTCAAAATGTTCGATAAAGCCACTATTATGATGATTAGAATGCCCCAAAGCCCAGAGGTCTATAAAGAGATAGTACGACTAAACATGACTGCAGCCAAGATTGCAGAGGTGGCAACTGAGCACAAGAAAGCTGCGGATTTCTATTTTAGGGCAAAAGATTTCGCAATGACTGATGAAGAGAAAAACAACCTCAATATACGCGCAGCTGATGCCTTAGAGAATATTGCAGATATAATGGAGGAGAAGGAGAACTTCTCTGAAACGGTAAGCCTCTTGCGGAAGGTAGGCAGGCTCTATTATACCGCGGGTGATGATGAGCTCGGAGCAAGAATTAACGATAGAGCAGTTAGAGTAGCTCAAAGATGGGCAAATATCTCTAAGAGCAAGGGTGATTATGTATCAGCTGGGAATGCACTCGCAGAAGCAGCGCAAATCATGCAAACAATCGGTGAATCTCCCGAAGCTACACGCACCATGATGGAGGCAGGAGACTTCTACGAAGCAGCCCAGCTCTTTGAAAAAGCTGGAAACATCTATGATGCTGCGCAAGAAGCCTATAAACTTCAGCGGCTTACCTCTGCAAGAAATCAAGCACTAGCAAAAGCTGCGGAAGCCTATCTAAAGATGGAAGGAAAGCCAGAGGCTGTAGCACCGCTCCTAGTTAAGGGAGGCAATATGTTCAACGAGATAGGGCGTGTTATGAAAGCCAAATGGGCATTCAAACGAGCGAGTGAGATGTTTGATGAATTAGCGAAGAAGGCATCAAACGAGAGAGACACTGAGTCAGAGAAAAAGTACCTTAGATATCAAGCAATGTGTTTGAAAATGTGGGGATATGAAGACCAAGCTAAGGAAATCTATACAAATGTGACCGAATTTTATCTCGGACAAGCTCAGGATCAGAGTAAGGCAGGTGACAAGGAGCTTCAAGCTGTCGCACTAGAGGAGGCTGCAGAAGTATTTCTAGAGTCAGGACAGACTGACGAGAGCAACATGTACATCGAGCAAGCAATTAACCTATACGTAGAACTTGCAGAGGAAAAATCGTCTCCTGAGGATTCTGAGGCTGCATCAAAGCTCTACAGCAAAGCTGCAGATTGCGCAATACGACTCAGCGACAGTGAGAGAAATGAAACTTATCATGGGATGGCTAGTGAGAAAGCAGAACAAGCTGCTGAATTCTACAACCAGCTTGGAGTGCCAGAATTATCTACAATCTGGATTCGGACTGCAGGAACAGAAGCGCTCCAAACTAATTCCAAAGAAATGCTTGAGAAAGCAATCAATCTACTTGAAAAATCCGCAGAGGGATTCAAAGCAGCTAATGCACTAAAAGAATCATTCGAAGACCTATTTCTGGTGTTTGAAACACGATTCATGCATTATCCTGAAAAACGACGACCAATTAAACAAACAATATCCTCAATGGATGAGATTGCTAAAATATTGCTAGATGATATCATTAATGCATTGATGTCTCTGATTCGTGCATTAAATGAAGGGAATCATATTGGCGCTCTTCTCATTCTGCAGGAAAATGAAGAAGATCTATTAGAAAAGGCAGATAGAATCCGGAAGATGATAGCTCAATCTAAAGTCGTGCGTGCCGCGAAATAGAATTTCTCAAATCAGGAAGATAGAAGAGAGTCAATCTAGATTCTTAGAAGTGTAGGTGGATATTTTGAGTACATATCATGAGAGCCTAAGATTTTATACTAAAGGTGACTGTGACATGGTGGACATTACCTCAAGAGTAGAAGCAGTCCTTCAAAAAAGTGCCCTCACTACTGGAGTGTGCACGATTTTCTGCACAGGTTCTACAGGTTCGGTCACAACCATAGAATATGAAGATGGTCTACTCAAGGACTTTCCTGAAGCAATGGAGAGAATTGCTCCGAAAGGGGCAGAATACAAACATGATCTTAGATGGAGAGACGGTAATGGTCATTCTCATGTGAGAGCATCGATTGTAGGGCCTAGTCTTACAATTCCATTTGTGAATAGACAACTAGCAATCGGCACTTGGCAACAAGTAGTTTTCATCGATTATGATAATAGACCTCGCGACAGAAGTCTGGAGATTGTGATAATCGGAGAGTGACTAAGGAATCTCAACATCAGGCATTAAATCCCACGATAACTCACGCAAACTGTGGCTAACTGGTGTCGAGTCACGTATCTTAAGTGCAAGGTAATGAATCCTCATGGCTCTTCGTAAACGATGAAGCTGAAAGGGTGCATTCCAAGTTGCTGAAGGAGTTCTGTATCCATGTGTATCCATGAGGTCTCGGATTGTATCCAATTCCTTCTTGACTTGGAGCTTGATGTCATCGAGGTCTCGTTGAATAGTTAGTGAAGGTCTATCAGTCATAGTTGACATCTCTCCACTCTTTTCACAGGGCAAGTACCCATTTTATATGATGTAAGACTTAGGTATTACCTACTTTCACTACTTTCGGGCCTTTCGGGAAACCTTTCGAAGCATTTGAGTGCCACAAATAGGACACTCGAGCCCTTCTGTAGACACTTGAGACTTGTGGTTACAAGCAGGGCAAATTAGAATCCAACGAATGTCATCCTTAAACTTGTGACTGGGGTCGAGAATATCTATCCTCAGATGTCGGGCAGTATTGAGAATAGCCATGTCCGTAGAAACCAATGTTGCACTTATCCCCGTCATTTTCTTTGCATGTGCTAGAGCAATCAATTCAATATCAGTTTCCGAAAGAACTGGTTTATCGCCAGTTTCAGCTGCGGCTTTCACGACAGCTCTGATCGAAGCAATCGGAGGTGTTTCTTTTTGGAGCTTGTCAAGGAGCTCAAGTATATCAACACGAAACTTCGTTGGTCTATTACGTATCTCATCCACGACACCGGAGGTCGTTGTAAATACTCCGTTTGGTGCTTGCCTGGTCCAATCAGAAAATAACACACCTGAGTCTATCACATAGATATGTGACATTTCATTCACCTACAAGGTTCTTGGAACAAGTCGTGTATTAAGACGGTCGTAATAGTTATCGTAGAGTCGGATGAAGCGAGAGACCTTCTCAGACTTTTTCAACCATACTTTATCGTGAGGTTCAACATCCCATCGAGTTTGACCATCGATAACAGCAAGACCTGGGGCTCCTGCTTTCACTAATTCGAGTTCGAAGATTGAATGATTGGGAATTACGATTGATTTCAACTCAAACCTTGGAGGGCAGACTGGAACAAAAATAAGACCATTCACATTAGGAGCTAAAATGGAACCTCCAGCGGCTAGTGCATAAGCTGTAGATCCACAGGGTGTTGCGAGCATGGCGCCATCTGCACGACCATAGTCTACGCGAACCCCATCAAGAAATACTTGGAATGTCAGAAGTCGGCCAGGAATCTTTGAAACGATGTATACCTCATTAAGAGCATCAGGAAAGACCCTCTCATCAACGCCAGAGCTGATGTTCACATTGGTTTCGATGATACAGTCGTTTGCAAGTATTCTCTCAAGAGCACTGAAAGCAGTGGTTGTTCCACTCTCAGTAAGAAACCCAACTGTCCCACGATTGACACAAAACAATGGAGTTTCACTATTCTTTAATTTTGACAAAGTGTAGAGAATTGTACCATCTCCGCCAATGGTAATGACAAAATCGACATCCATTTCCTCAATGAGCGTAGGTTTTACCATTGTATTAGAGAGATCAGAAGAGCCTGGGTCTACTTGAATCTCGATGTTTTTAGACACAAGAAGCTCAGCTATACGCTCAGCAATACGGACTATCTCCGTACGACCAGGTTTGCATACCAATCCCACGGCTCGTTTTTCAGTAAGTATCTGAGGATTCTCTACAATCACGAAAGGTCACATCCACGATTGACTCGAGCGGTCGCCATTTTACTCTTGCTACCGCTTACTCATCACATGAGAACACGCCCCCAAATATATATAGACGAATCGAAAGATGTGTAGCATGGTCTGCGTGACACAGTTGGTGAATAAAAGTGAGTATTAAGAAAGCTGAAGCAAAAAGCTTGAAGCCCGGAGCGTACATGCTGATTGATGACGAGCCATGTAGAGTTGTATCTATGGATAAATCTAAGCCTGGAAAACATGGTGCTGCAAAGGCGAACATTATTGCAGTTGGTTTCTTTGATAACAGAAAACGTAATGTCATCATGCCTGCAGACCGTATGGTAGATGTTCCAGTAATCGATAAAAGAGCTGCCACAGTGATTGCGGACACTGGAGAAAACTTCAGTCTAATGGACAGTGAAACATTCGAGACCTACGACATACCCAAACCCACAGATCCAGAAATTCTTTCACAAATCGAACTCAATACTGCTGTGGAAGTATGGGACTTGATGGGGAGACGTGTTATTACACGAGTCAAGACTGGGTAAACCAGAAGTGGCTCAAATGAATTGACACGTTGAGATGGTCCAAATGGGGTCGACGGATAGAACTGACGAAAAAGACAAACAGATTATTGAGATTCTATCTAAGAACGCACGAATTTCACTGAGAGATATCAAGAAGCAGGTGAACCTTAGTCCTAGCTCTATTCGTAACAGAATGGAACGTCTCGTAGATATGGGCGTAATCAAAAGGTACACAGTTGAAATTGACTATACGAAAATGGGGCTTGATATTCAAGTCCTCGTTCTGATTACAACGAAACCGGGAACATCAAAGAATATCTATAGCAGACTATCGAACTATATGCAGGTAACCGGAGTTATGAGGACAGCAGGTCCTGCAAATTTCATCCTTACGGTCCGTGTTAGGGACATTGCGGAGCTTACTCGTTTCATCACAGGAGAATTAGAGGGTCTTGATGGAGTGGAGCGAATTGAGACTATGTTTATTCTTCCTGATGAGAAGGAATGATATTACCTCTTCACTGATACTTACAAATTGTGCGGAGGGCGATAATAATGGAAAATTCACCCCAGATTGCTGCGCATCATCTGTAAAGATTTAATACAATTTGCTGGTTGAATTATCTCGAGGGTATTCGTGGAAATTTTAAAGTTATTGAACAAAAAACTAATCGTAGTGAACATTGTCAAATTAGCTTTTGTCTTTCTTGTGCCAGTTCAATTCGATATTTCCACTGGAAGAGAAGGAATAAATTATGGAATATCCAGTCAGAGTTATGCCATTCTGGCATTGATAGGACCTTCGTCATACTCAATATTCCGATGGATAATAGTACGATACCCTATATCGTTGATTCTGGCTCTGATAGCATTAATCTTCACTATTAGGTTACATCAGCTCCAAGGAAAATCATATCCAATCAGATCTGCTTTTGTAGTAGGTCTTGTATTATCAATTATCCCGATCTATTATTTCATCCAATTCTTCTTGGTGAGTGACCTGTACTGGCTTGATATCATGAGGACTGCACCAGTGTCAATTGGTTTTTGTAGTAGTCTATTTCTCATCTTTGTTGTTCTTCCTTCGATAAGCTGGTACTCTGATTCAGTATCTGCAGATAGGTCTATCCCGAAGAAAAAAGATGATCAAGAGGATGGAGAAAAGAAAAGAACGATTCTTACTCCGAAGATGAGTAGTTACCTGATGTTTCTTGCTGCATTTCTTCTTCCAGGAACGATGATATTAGAAAGTTCTATTTCAATCGATTATTCAAATCTGACTATTAGGCTCGGAGGATTTCTTCTGCAACTCAATTATGGTTTCTCTACAGAACTTTCTCGGCTGGGATTCGCGTATACTCTTCAAAATATTGATAATTGGAACCTGTTCGGAGTTGCTATTGTTTGCTGTGCTGCAAGCCTTGTCTTTGCGTGGACCATCATGAGGTATGTTCATGGTAAGGGTACTAAAAGAATTGCGATTTTGATTGGATTTCTTTCCGAAATACCTCCAATTCTATACACAATAAGCGAACTTGCATATGTTTCGGTCTGGCCAATTCTTCCACTTCCTGTGGTTCTCGTCATCGGTTTACTAGTATTGCGATTCGCCAAAGCAATTGAACCGAGTAGAAAAAGCACTGAACAAGATCAGTCTGAGATTAAGGTGCCTTTAGCATTTCGATTGAAATCCCGTTTCTTTGGACATATGAAGATTTCAGACAAACAGCTAGTAGAGAAAACAGGTGAAAGTGACTAAGAAACTTGAATACTTCAAGGTAACTACGAGTGTGAATAATATCTAGAAAGTTAACAGCTAAAATTGAGATATGCCACTAATATTGGTGCTGATGGCTAGATTTGACATCAGTCTTCATGGATTTCTCCTTGAAAGGATTGCTGATAGCAAGCGAAAAATCAATACGCTCGCTCCCATATGATATTCCATGGTGGTGTCGTTGAAGATGTGTCCAGCAACAGAGGGTGGGTTGATAGACACAGGAAGTTAGTTGCGTTAATTATCATCGTACTCGTCGGATCTGGACTGATTAATCTCATACTGCCTCGAGTAGTTCCGTTCCTTCCACTCCCATCGGAAAATCCCTCATACTCATTCACTGCCTGGATTGCGCCCGAAGATCAGGAATTCATACTACATCTGGATTTCTATGGTTCTGAACAGGATGCTGAGAATAAAATCAATAGATACTTCGGATATGGAATACGGGTTGAACCTATGGACAATGAACGGAACGATGGCTACTTTTACAATCTTCCTGAAAACCTATTGAGCGCGTGGGTGAAGATATACTTTGATGAGGACACTGAAGAACCCCGCCTTATCATCGATATTAGAATAGGATAACAGTGATATTACAAGAGTGGGAGATCAGTATTCTCATCGGGCCGTGGTCTGGCGACGAAGGTTAGATCTGAGAAAAGAAATGGTGCGGAGGGCGAGATGTGTTCCGACTCGGGGGAATCCCGATTCGCTTGAACTCGCGAACTCCTACAAGATAGGGATCTGAACCCTACGCCTTTGACCAGGCTTGGCAACCTCCGCGCATTTCGAACTTTTCTGTAAGTACCTTTTAACCATATCGAGCTTGCTTAATCATTAGTCAGATGTTAGAAAATAATCTATTCAAGCATGTGTGACCGATAGGAGATGATCTGCTCCTGCAAGTAATTCCAATCACCGACAGTGTCAGCAAGTTCTTTTCGTCTGATTGCGTCCTTGGTTGGTCCATCATAGATTATTCGTCCATCTTCAATCACTGCAACAGAGTCAGACCAGTTCTCAATGAAGAATCTGTCATGTGTAGTGAAGAGGATACTGATTCCCTCTTGACGAAGTTTCTGGATTATATCAATCATCGTGTGGACCATCTTGAAGTCCAATCCTGAGAATGGCTCGTCCAAAACAAGAATACTTGGCCTCATCGCGATGATCCCCGCAAGAGCAACTCGCTTTGCCTGACCATGACTTAGCTGATTAACAGGTCGATTTGTAAACTTCGACATCCCAACTCGATCTAGCGCCCACTCTACTCGCTCAGAAACCTCTTCTTCAGAAAGACCGAGATTTCGCGGACCAAACGCAACATCCTCCCAGACAGTAGGCGCAAAAAGCTGATCATCTGGATTCTGAAATAGGAAACCAACTTTCTGTCTGACTTCCCAGAGATTATCGCGTGTCACCTTCCTATCAAAGACGAAGATATCACCAGAAATGGGCTCTAAGAGTCCAAGAATGAGTTTAAAGAGCGTAGTCTTACCAGACCCGTTCAACCCCACAATGGCTTTTTGCTCACCGACATGGAGGCTAAGTGAAACATCATCCATTTTGAATTCATCATATTTAAAGAACAAGTGACTTATCTCAATAGCACAGGTCATGGAAATATCACCTCAAGTAGTATTGAAAACATAAAGGGTAAGCTCACAATCAGAAACACAACAAGAATTGGGAGAAAGACATCAGACTTCCTCAACCCAGCACCTGGAATTTTTGTTCCTTTGCTGAATCCCCGTAGGCTCATGGATTCATAGGCAGTTATACTTCTATCGAATGATCGATTGATGCTTGTTCCTACCAGATATCCAAGAGACCGAATTCTCTCAAACCTACGACCTCTGCTGAATCCTCGTAGCTTCTGAGCGTTGTGCATTCGAGAACGTTCTTCTATGAATAGGGGTACATATCGGAACATAATCAAGAGGGAACCAACAATGGAATTTGGTACTCTCAATGTACGTAATGCTCCAGTGAACTCGCTTAATGTCATATGCGACAATGCAGTAAGAAGGGTTAGGAGTATAGCAAACATCCTTGATCCTAGAAGCAGACCTAGGTAAAGCCCCTCGGCATTGGCATTGAGAAATCCCCACGGAAGGTTAATTGTGAATATGACAGTTGAACCATAAATGAACGGTTCAAGGATAATCCAAAATAGAATAACCACTTCAAACTTCGTTGCGAGTGAGATAACATCACGCCACCTAGTTCCAGATAACCAGCCTGAGAGTATAATTAATCCAATGAGTATCAGAATGGAGGAGAGGGTGGTTTGAAGAGAGATCACAACTGCAACTGCAATGCTTGAAAGCAATAAACCGGTTGACGAGAACAATCTCCTTTTTTGTTTGCCTTCGTCAAAGGGTATGAGAAACTTATCAGTATGTTCATGGTCATGTCCATAATGAGTGCTCTTCCTGAAAATTAGGTACGCGAGCCCAAGTACAGCGATGATTCCAACGGAACCAGTGAACGCATTGACAAACTGGTTCTCGCCTAGAAATGACCAGAGACCCTGAAATCCATTTTCGGGTTCTGGAATCCCGGCATACACGAATAAAGCCCACTCAAACCCATCAGGACTCTGCGATGCTAGACCAATGAGGATTACAGACGTAATTACAATAATAGAGAATGCTAACACTGAAGCTACCTTTTTTATTGGATACCCAGGTTGGAGTTTATTGTCTTCTTGTTCTTCTACTTCCTCAGAATCGTCTTTCAGGAAGCTAATAAGGTGGGGATTAGCCTTCACGAAATATAGGAGTATGATAGATGTAAGAATGGCTTCTCCAAGGCCGATGATGATATGAACACCAGTTATCGCAGCTAAGGCTTCTATACCAAACCCGGGTACTGTAAGAAGCTCTAGTCCAAGAACAAAGGCAGCAGAAGTTGTCACGATGAAAGCAGCAAAACCAGCTGAAAAAAAGACAGCTCTATCTGAGGTTGTCTTCCCACGTAGGAATTTGAAGAGAAGAAGGGCAATGCCATACCCAAGAAAGACGGAGAATGCACCCATATTGAACAGATTGAGACCATAGGTCAATATTCCTCCATCGCCATAGAGCACCTGGACAAAAAGCACTAGACCTATTATCAACATCCCGGCCCAAGGACCTACCATCACCGCAAGAAGAGTAGAACCGACCAGATGTCCACTGGAAAATGGAGGCACTGGGAAATTAACTAGTTGCGCTGCAAAGATGACTGCAGCAAGTACTCCTATGAATGGTATGAAGCGGTCATCGAATCTTGCTCTTATTTTCCTGTAGGATATTACCATCACAGTCCCACTCACGACTAGCAATAGGACCTGCAACCAAAGTGGTATGATTCCATCAGGAACGTGCATTCGTTAAACTCCAAGCAGAAATCCTTTTTACGAGTTATATGTGTTACTTTTTGAGAAATCGTGTTACTATCTCTGGTGGTTCGTGTCATGGTTTTGAAAAGATTTGGAGTGTCAGTACCTGAAGACCTCCTTGAAGAGTTTGATATGATAGTCGAAGAAAGAGGATATGTTGGTCGATCTGAGGCAATTCGAGATGCAATGAGGGCATATATCTCACAAAGCGAATGGGAAGCGGAGGGTCAAAAGTTAATGGCAACACTCAACATTGTATATACACACAAACCACGTTTGATGGAGGCGCTTGTGAAAGCTCAACATCACTCGGAAGCAAATGTTATTTCTACAGTACATGTTCATGTATCGCAATCGCATTGTTTGGAAGTCATAACTCTCACAGGTTCAAAGGAGTCGATCACGCAGTTTGCAAATAAGATCTCAGGAATCTCTGGAATTGAATATGTACGGCTGTTTGCATTCTCCCTTCCTGACGATGCAACGATAGTCCCTTCGCACACACACTGAAAACAACTTAACATAGTATGTCTATGGCGATATCATGATAGTAGCGGTCTCTGACCTTCATCTTGGGGATAAGGCTTCGAACAAATCTGGATTTATCAACTTTATCGAAGGGTATCTGAAACCAAATGCAGAAGATATCACCCATCTATTCCTGCTGGGAGACATGCTCGACTTATGGAGGAAAAATAATTCAGCTGTCATCTCCAACAATCTCGATATTCTTGATTCTATAAGATCCCTGGGATTTCGTGTATTCTACCTTGTTGGAAATCATGATTTCATCATGATTGATATGATTGGAAAATATCCTGGTTTTGTGCCATCCGCAACAACCGATGAAAATCTTGGAGATATCACTATCTGTACAACTCACCAAATGACTGATGGAAACGAAAAGTTACGATTTATACATGGCCATCAAATCGATTATTGGTATGCGCTTCCATTCTACAAGGCATTTTGTAGAGCGATGTGTAATGTAGATGAGAACCAGAAAGCACTCGCAAACATCTGGGAGCTGGTACTCTTGTTTTCACAGGATATATCGCCTGTTGTTTATTCCAGAATTTCTCAGATGTCAAACGAAACTCGAAGGAAAATCGAGCTAAAATTAGCCGGACCACTTGAGGAGAGCAAAATGAGCAAAGAGGAGTCAACTCTTGTTGAACTTGACTTGTTACGGCAATTCATCGAGATAGGACAACTTTGTCCGAGAACTTCAGATGCCAACTTGTTTGAATCAGTTAGAAAAGAAGTTCGGGCGCTATCAAATTCCTTTAGAAAATGGACCTCTGCACCAAAGAGCATAGAAGAAACTTATCAACTAGCATCATATGGAACTCCTGAAGAGATTGTAAGCCGCTTCATAATGACCTGGTCAGACAGTTATCGATGGTTTCTCGAATCTGAAAAGGAATTGGCGAAACTGGATAAAAGGGTACAACTTTTGCGCCACCTAAGGAGAATAGCTGCAATGCTCACAGTCAATCTTCAGCCAGATGAATTTCTAATACATGGTCATGGACATGTGCCCTTTGTAGATCTAAAAACTAGAACTGCGGATACAGGGTGCTGGTTAAGAGATAAAGGATCATTCGTTTCAATTGAAGATGGCAAAGTTACAAGCATGCCTTGGTCAATAAAGTAGAAGACTTGCGGTGATATCTGTTCTTTTTATCTGTATACTGCAAACATGGGAGGGGATATATTTGACAGATGATGATGTTGCTCCATTAGTATATACAATTCGATCTAAGATTTTTACTCGACGGTTCAATATATGGATTGTTTCAATATTTGTGTTCACCATTCTGGCAGCTTCAACTCTGTCATATGCAGGATTCATACAAACGGATCCATTGACAGCAGCAGTCGATGGATTCTTGGTTGCAATTTTCTATGTTGGATTCAGATTGTATAAAGCATACCGTGTGGTTAGATTACATTCAACGATGAAAACCGAGTGAAAATTCTTCGACTCCTAGTCTAGGTTTTTAAGAATCAACAAGAATCTTGAAAGTAATGAATTGTATCTTACAATTTAGAATACCTATATTCTTATTTGTCATAATCATCCTCGAAAAGGATGACCATCACTGGACAACTTAAAAAAGCGTTGATCTTTATCCAGAATGTTGGTTGCTAGATCAAGCATCATTCATTACAATTGATGATGGAGCAGTTGGTTTTTCGAAATGGTCATGACCTTTAGATTTTGTTCATAATCTCATATTAGTCAAGAAACATATGTGGAGGATATACCCATCAGTCTTATTAGAGGGATATGAATAAAATTAGCTTCCACAACGCCCGTTGTGGTTTGGAGGAAAGAGCACATGTCAAGTAAGCCAATGGGGATCGTCATTCTGGCGGTCTTGCAGCTTCTATCTGCACTTGCATACCTAGCTTTAGGTTTGATGGTGCTGATTGCTTTGCTACCACTGGGCATCTTCGCCATATTTGGCGCGATTTTCTCACTGATATTTGTGATAATCGGTATAATCGGACTCATCCTATTCTACGGTCTATGGAACACAAAGTCCTGGGCCTGGCTATGGACTCTGATTATCAATATCCTAGGTATCTTGGGAGGAATCATGGATCCCATTAACAACATCATATCGTTGGCCATTAGCATAATCATTGTGATTTACCTATTCATGCCAACGACAAGAGCTGCATTCAAGTGAGATAAGCAAAATCTCAATTGTAAGAATAGAAGTCCTGAAGATTGATTATTCAGGGCTTCTTGTTTCTTTTTTTCAAAGCTATCTTAGTAAGTCTATCATCTTTCCAAGATTTCTCTTCCTAGCCTCATCATAAACCATCTTCGCTGCTGCAATGTCTTGCGCTGAAATTCCAGTCGCATCGAAGACTGTAATTTCATTCTCGTGTTCCCTACCAACTTTATCACTATTGAGAATCTCGCCAATCTCAGCATGAACATCCTCTTTGCAAATCAATCCTTGACTAATAGCGTGTTGAATCTCTCCAATACGAATACATTGTGATAAGCTATCAACAACAATCTTAGAAGCTCGTGTCATAATGAGAGGATCTAACTCTTGTTTTCCAGGTCCGTCAGCACCAATCGCATTGATGTGGAGACCTTCGTGGATTGCATTGACCGGGATGAGTGCTTTTCTTGAGGGTGTCGCTGTAACAAGAATGTCTACATCAGATACAACCATCTCGGGTTTGTCAACTACGCTAATTTCAACAGAAAGAATCTCGCTCATTTCATCTGCATATCTTCTTGCCATGTTTGGTTCAATATCCCATATCTTCGCATTTTGAATATCGAACAGCTCTTTGAGGGCTATGAGCTGCATACGACCCTGTGTTCCAGCTCCAAGAATACCTACCTGCGTTGAGTTTCTCCTTGCAAGAACACTAGCAGCTACAGCTCCAGCGGCTCCAGTTCTGTAGGCTGTTATGTGCGACCCATCCATGATAGCCAAAGGCATGCTAGTTTCCAAATCTAGGAGAACAATGATTGCGATTCCAGGAGGCAATCCCTTCTTCCTGTTATCATAGAATCCAGAGGCGATTTTTGTTCCTATAAGCTTGAAATCCTCAATAAATCCAGATTTTATATCAACCTCTCCATTGTATTTATGGACATCGAGGTGTTGGACAGCGGGCATCTGAACCCGACCTTTCGCATAGGCGGAATAAGCCACCCGAACTGCACTAATGGCATCTTTCATGGATAGGCATTCATGCACTTCAGACCGGGATAAAAGTAGAATATCATCCAATAGAAGACACTTCCTTGATTCTCAAACCCTTCCTTCTGAACAACTAGTTCCCTCATGCCAACTCAATGATATAACTAATTCTTTGTAACTAATACAGGCATATTTTGCCTCCGATTTCAAGCACGTAGCAACTCGTGTCACATGAGGAGGACACAAAACTCTTTTCTCATGTGAGTCGAACCAAGAGATGGTGAGATATCTTTGAAAATTGCACTAGTTCAAATGAACTCTACAGTCGGGGACCTTAATGGCAACTCTGAGAAGATCAAGAATTACATTGAGCAAGCTAGGGAATCTGGAGCACAACTCGTGGTCTTTCCTGAACTTGCAATCACAGGGTACCCACCCCGGGATCTACTCTATGAGAAGGAGTTCATCAGGGCAAACAAATCGGCTATCAAGGAGATATCTCGATCTTGCCATGAATTGACAGTTTTAGTGGGTTTTGTGGATTATGACAGAAAATGGAGATTATACAACTGCGCTGCAGTAATCTCAAATCATGAAGTTATAGCAACCGTCAAGAAAACATTGTTGCCAACATACGATGTTTTTGACGAGGATAGATACTTCGAATCTGGAAAATCAGACGAAATAGCTCCTCACCAAATCATAGTTGGAGGACAGAGCATAAACCTTGGTGTCGAGATTTGTGAGGACCTATGGGATGATGGTTATGAAACGAAGGTAACTGACCTTCTTGTTGAACGAGGAGCACAACTTGTCATCAACATTTCTTCATCACCTTTTCACATGGGTAAGGGAGCACAGAGAGAGAAGCTTGTAAAATCCAAGGCTACGAAAAACAAGGTTCCAGTCTTGCTCTGCAATCTTGTTGGAGGGCAGGATGAGCTGGTCTTTGATGGACAGAGTGTTGGCATTGATTCATCAGGAAAACTGATAGCTTGTGGACAAGCGTTCAAGGAGGATTTGATATTCGTAGACTTGGATATTGATCATGGACTGGCTAAGAAGACTATCAAGCCACCCTACAACCGTCAGAAGGAGATGTTCGACGCACTCTCACTTGGCATTGGTGATTACTTTAGAAAAACAGGTTTTGAGCGAGCATTGCTTGGACTAAGTGGGGGAATAGACTCAGCAGTAACGGCATGTATCGCAGCTGACGCATTGGGTCCAGAGAATGTGATTGGAGTATCAATGCCGTCTAGATTCTCAAGCAAACATAGCAAAGACGACGCTGAGCAGCTTGCTCAAAATCTCGGTATACATTATGTGAAATTCTCAATCCAAGAGATTGTAGACGTATATCATGAATCACTGGGAGCACCACTTAAAGAATTAAGAAGCCTCTTTCATGTAGATATGTCTGCAGATGATTCTGTAGCGGATGAAAACATTCAGCCTAGAGTCCGAGGTAACGCGCTTATGGATTTTTCAAATAGATTGAAGGATTTACATATACTCGTTCTGAATACAGGCAACAAAACAGAACTAGCACTTGGATATTGCACACTATATGGCGATATGACTGGAGGAGTTGGTGCAATAGGAGATGTCAGCAAGCTGCAGGTTTACGAGCTTGCAGAGTATATCAATTCAAAAGCGGCCAAGAAGATTATACCAGAGAGCACAATTAAGAAGAAACCATCAGCAGAACTAAAGCCCGACCAGTTTGATCCCTTTGATTTTGACATTGTCAGTCCAATGGTGGATGAGATTATCGAGCACAGACTTAGCAAGAAGGAATTGATTGCCAAGGGCTATGCGGTCGATATTGTTGATGATGTGTACACAAGAATCAGGCGTTCTGAGTACAAAAGATGGCAAGCGCCACCCTGCATCAAGATTAGCCAGAAAGCTTTTGGTATAGGGTGGAAAATGCCAATTGTAAATCACTACACAGGATAACGGATATTGCAGCATTCAGTTTTAGACAAGAATAGTGACTACCGGGCAATCAACACTACTAATTACAGATTCCGTCACGCTCTTAGATAAACGACCAAGAAGACCTTTTTTCTTTCGCCGCTTCATCATAAAAATCATAGAATAATCTGTCGAACTCGCCTCCTCGGTTATAGCATCGGCCACTCGCCGAGCTGTTACTAATTTGATCAAAGCGGAATACCCCTGACCATTGAGCCAGTCTCGAATTGGAATAATCTTGCTTTCTGCTTCTTTGAATATGTCATCCATGCCTTCAGAACCGAGAGGAGTAGATATTGGGGTCTCTATGACATGAAGTAATGTTAGGTTCGTTGTTTGAAATCGCAACAAGGGAAGCATTGCTGCGATCATATCAGAATACTCTATCAAGCCTGAGATGGGCATCAGGACACCTGCTTCTTCATCACTCATCTTGATTGACCCGCCTTTACCTCTTAGTTGTCTACCATCTTACCATCTTTCTTATGGGCATACATAATCACGCTGGAAACTGTGGTTTTGATGCCTTCAATTTTCAAAATTTTATTCTTGAGCATATTTCTAAAGTCTATCACATCATTTGCCTTTACTATAGCAACGATATCAGACTCACCAGTGACCTCATAAACATCTACGACTTCAGGCAATGCCGCAAGAGTGTTAGATACTTCATCAAGGTCTCTAGATTCAATTGTAATGTTGAGAATCACACGTATTTGTGACATTATCTACGCACCACCATGAGTTTCCCAGGAGCAATACTTGACACGAGAGAAATCATATCATCAATGCTATCACGTTTTCCTTTCTTAAACGATTTTCCACGTATGACAATTACAAAGTCATACTGGTCCGATATTGCAGCTTCAGTCACTACTTTCTTCACAGAACCAACATGTACTATCTCTCGTGTTTCGAACCCAAAATCTGTGAGCTCCACAGATATGTTTCGTAAATCTAGGCTTGCTAATTTTTTATATTCGATTGCTGCAGTGAGTGGCAGATCCCATTTGTCAGTTGAGATAACACTCAATAGAGTCAGTCGGAATCTTGTATCAAAACTGTCTCTCAGGGATTCAGCAATTTCTTCCCTCTCTTCAGGACGTATCAACACGAGAGCGTTCATCTTATACGTCATCGGTTTGATGCTACTGCCGATATCACGGCTAAAGAAAGGTTTCCCAATTCTACGACGATGTATAGCATAAATCAGAATTCCTATTGTGGTCCAACTGAAACCAAGGAGTCGGCCTATGGGATGGAAGATTACAACTAGCAACCAAATTGAAGAACAAGCTATTATTCCCAGGAGGCTTGGGAGTGGAATATCATAGGATTTTTGTTTGATGGTAAGTTTGAAGGTGAATGGTACCTTCCAAGAGCGATGCGCTTCCTTATCCGTCTGTCGCAATACTATCAGAGATATATTGACCATCAGATAGGAGAGAAGTGCTCCAAAATTATACAGATCTGCAACCCAATCAAGTTGACCTATGAGCGCTAGGAGCGCACCAATGGATCCAAAAACTATGATGGTTCTCACTGGTGTTCTAGTCTTGGAGTTCACCTTTGAGAACCATGCTGGTAAGAGATCAAAATTACTCATTGAGAAGACAACCCTTGAAACACCAATAATCCCGGTATTTGAGGATACCAAACAGATTGCAAAACCGGTAAAAGCGACAATTGGCAAAAGTGTGACACCAACTCCTGCAATGGACCGAACCAAAGCTGAAATTGGATCTTCCAGACTCGCTCCGAGTGTAGACCAAGATATCATTCCAAGACTTATAGCAGATAGACCAACTGCAAATAATAGAACCGATACTATTGACATTTTAGTGGCACGGGGTATTGTTCTATCCGGTCTTTTTGTTTCCTCAGCGGCTTGAGCAATCGATTCAATTCCGATAAAAGAGCTCATGGCAAGTGTTACTGCATAAAAGAAATTCTGATCGCTATAGTCAGTACTCCAGATATAGGCGATATGACCAAATGGATCTGGCGCTCCTCGAATTGTGATTTGCATACTAAATAGATCAAGATTGAATGCAAGTAGTAGCCCTAGCGCCATTATTATCGAGAGCACAATAATATTCAGGGCAACCATAGTCGTATTGAGAGTAGAAGCTTCCTTTATGCCAACTATGTTGATTCCAATGAGAATGAGTACTATTACAAATGCAACAAGACCTATTGCATTCACTACAATTTGCAATCCTAATAACGAGAATGTGAAAGTGGTCAAGATGAGTACTGGAAAGAAGAAGGTCAAGTAACCAACAGTGGCAATTGCAAAGAGTGCAGTACATACTGTATAATCAAGCATGACCAACCACCCTCCAAGAAAGCCCGCAAAATCGTTGAATGCCTTCATGGAGTAGACCTGCGCACCGCCTGCATATGGGTAGGCAGTTGCTAGTTCAGCATAAGCTAGACCAGTAGCTATGTATGTTACGGAAGCGATGATGAAGGCGACTGGAGCCCAACCCGCCGCATATGCTGCGACAAGACCTAATGCCACATAAATATCCGCACCGACATCAGCATAGCCCATCGCGAAGGACCCAAACCAACCGATGTCTCTTTTGAGAGCAACCTTTGATTGTTTTGTTGTGGTACCTTCATCAGTTGACAAGAACGAATCCTCCATCACTAAAAAATGAATTATTCGAGAAATTCATTGAATTCTACATAGTTCTTACAAATTAATCCTCATTCTGTGACGATTACTTAATGAACATGACAACTTTGTAAACCTAATTGATTGTCTTTAAAAAATACTCTATATCATCAAGGTAATTATATCATTTTCTTTACTACCGTACGTATCTTTACCCTCTTGAGTACCAACCAGGCAACCGATGTGAACGAAATTGCCAAGATTCCTGATACTACCCATAAGAACCGTAGACTGCCGGAGTAGGTCCAAATGTACGCGCCCACAGGTGCCGCCATCAATCCTGTGATGGAAATTGCTAATTGGTAGATACCAAGTGCCCTGCCTTTCATATTTGATGGAACACCATTGACTGTGAGAATAACTTCGGTAGCTATCCAGACTACAATGGGTGCAGCCCAGAGCATGTTGAGAAGGATCAGAAGCCAAGCCTCGGAACCTAGACCAAGTGCGGTCATCACAACCGAGTTGCCAGCCAAACTTATGACCAATCCAGATTTTGTCCGCTTTCCAGCAATGCCACTCAAAGTGTACATCATTGAAACAGATGCTAAGGAGAAGACACTCGAAGCAATCCCATATACCTCAAGACTGACGCCCCATTCCCTAACGCTGAGAATTCCAATATACGGAATAGCCATTCCCCATGCCAAGTAATAGCCTACCATGGCAGCTGTAAACTTCCAGAATGACCTTCCAAGGGATCTCAGAGTGTCAATAATTGGCATCTTTGGCGCAGGTTCTACAGCTTTGACGAGTGTTTCTTTTATTTGTGTAGCTGAAAATAACATGGCAAAGACTGCCGCTAAAACTCCAATGAGGAGGAGCGATGGAAGGGCGAATCCAGAATATAGAAGTATGACAGCCAATATCGGACTAATCCCATCAACTACAAAAGATGGCATGAGGACCATAGTCATCTTCCGTGTTGCGTCTGTTCCAGAATCTAGGTTTATTTCGTCAGCAGGTATTGCTCGAGATATAACAAGAACAAAACTCCAGCCAAACGACTGTAGGCCGTAGGCAAAAAGCACCAATGGCCATAGTGGG
>Ga0224495_10000078_pt1 | contig 73130 bp, 73 predicted proteins | sample SF_Jul11_sed_USG_FD_168128 | JGI IMG/M metagenome (GOLD analysis project Ga0224495, IMG submission 168128) | Sediment microbial communities from San Francisco Bay, California, United States - SF_Jul11_sed_USGS_4_1 | ecosystem: Environmental > Aquatic > Marine > Sediment | place: USA: California...
TACCAGCGGCGTACTGACCTTCAGTGCGGCCCCGGACTATGAGACCCCGACGGACTCCGACAGCAATAATACATACATCGTCGAGGTCACCGCCTCTGACGGCACCAATACGGATGTCCAGACGATCACGGTTACCGTAACCAACATCAATGACGACCCTGTAAACACCTCTGATGACGACGACACGACAGCGGGCGTTAATGCTGCCGAGAACCAGACCGTTGCAACAACTGTTACCGCGACCGATGCCGATACTGACACGCCGACATTCACTATTACCGGTGGAGCCGATACGGCTCTGTTCAGCATTAACACCAATACGAGCATACTGACCTTTGGTACGGCCCCGGACTATGAAACCTCCACAGACGCTAGTGCCGACAATACGGATGGCGGAGAACAACCCTCTGATTCTGAAGCTGCAGATGAAAAAGACGAATCCGGCAAGGACAACGCTGACACTGAAAACAGGAAAACAGGAAATGCTAAAGATAAGCGTGACCCGACACCTGAGAAGATGTCCGCTGCCGCATTCGACCCGAAATACCGGGTCGAGAAAGTGAATCCTCAGTGGCAAGAACAGGTCAGCAGTTCCCTGGAAGAAATGGAAGCTAAAAACAAACAAGATATCCGTATCGGCCAGATTACGATGAGTTCCACCGTTGTTGTCGCTGGTGTGTTTTCTGCGGGCTACATCACATGGCTGATGAATAGCGGCGCTTTGGTCGCCAGCATGCTCGCAAGCGTGCCGACATGGATGTCTTTTGACCCATTGCCCATTCTGGAAAGCTATAACGTCTTGGGCGGTACCGAAGGAAGTCAGTCTGGTTCGACTAAAGAAGACGATAAACTCGAAGAAAAGATCCGATCACTTCTGGATTAAACCGGCGAATTCTTCCAGAGACAGCCGAAATATACTCTGCAAGCAATGGCTGCTAAATCTGAAACGACGCTATGAACCATCGTTTTGTATCCCAAACAACCATGAATAACAGGAAACTCTGAGCCTGTTGCACAATGATTTTCGAATCCAACCGTTGGATTCGGTGGCTATCTGGAACAGACGGCTCTATTCTCTGTTTCCCAGATACCTTTTCTTAAGGCAACCTCTAAAAATGTGGAAAACAAAAGCCCGGAACGACAGTGACGGGATAAAAACGCGGCATTGGCATTGTGGAATTTGAATTTTTAGAGGTGCCCTTAACTTTTTAAGAATGATAGATTCTTGCAGAAATGACTCGGAAATGGGCAGTTTTATCCCGTCCCTGAACCCACCGCGATTTTGCTCCGCCCTTTACAAAAAGCAACTGTACCCTTCAGGGCAGTATCCCGATAGATTGAAACCCGCGAGTAAGCTCGTAACTTATCCCGATGTATCGGGACAGCGCTACATAGCCGCGCAGAAACGGGAAATTTCAATCGTGATTCCGTATAAATGCAGATATTTTGTGTGTTTTTGATACACTCCGTGATGCAGGGACTTGCAGATTGCGGGATGCGACGGTATATTAAACGGGCAGATAACTGTTGGCGGGATTCATTGGAAAGGATGAAGCGATGACAAAACCGACGATTTCATCTTATTTACGGGATCATTTGGACGATATTGGTACGAAAAAGGAGCCGGGGCCGTATATTACCCTGTCGCGCCAATGGGGCTGCGGGGGGATTGAGTTGGGCGAGATTCTCATTGCCAAGCTCAACGAGCGCGACGAGCAGCAGCGATGGAAGTTTTACAAGAAGGAACTGCTGAAACAATTGGCCGAAGACACGGGTTTGGCGGAGGAAATCCTCGAAAAAGAGCGGAAATCCAAACCCAGTCTTTTGAAGGATTTCCTGAGAGGACTCCGGAAAGGCAGTATTCCGGACGGATACGAGGTTCGAAATAAGATCACCATGATGGTCCGAACGATTGCTTTCGAGGGGCATGCGGTGATTCTCGGCCAAGGCGGTACCGCCGCGACGGGGGACCTTGCCAATGGACTCAGTATCCGGGTGGAAGCCCCGAGAGATTGGCGAATCGCTCGGATTTGCCGCCGGGAAAATCTCGAAAAACAGGCGGCCATTGCCAAAATCGAGAAAATTGAGAAAGAAAGGGAGCTTTTGAGAGCGATTTACGAGCGTCAAAATCCCAGGGAACCGGCTTTTAACCTGGTTTTTGACAATGCGATGTTTAGGAACGAGCAAATCGCTGATTTAGTAGTGATGGCAATGGAGGAAAAGAATCTTATCGAAAAAGCCATATCGTAGTATTAAAAAGGGGGGTTTTATAAATAATGGTCCGGATTTTTACAGACATTTCTCTGGACAAGGGGATGTCTTTTTTGTTGAATAGGCCTTTCTTGTGTGACAGGGATTGTATGCGGGTTTCGCTAAACCTAAATATGAACATTTATTGCCGGAATCAATAATGGAACTCATAAAACAAATAAAAGATGCGGAAAAACAGGCCAAAGACATTATCGAAAAGGCCGGTCAGGATGCCGGTTTAATTCTGGAAGAGGCCAAAAAACACCGTGACGACCTTCTTAAAAAGTCCCAGCAGCGTCGAACCCAGGCGATTGAGGACGCTGTGAGCCGGGCCGAACAGGAAGGCAAGTCGCAGGCCGAACAAATCATTCAGGACGGATCCGAGAGCATCTCGGCCCTGAAAGAATCCAGTTCGGCAAAAATCAAGAGTTGTGTCGAAAACGTGCTTTCACGTTTACAGCAGGCCTCATAACCGCTGATTTGGAGGCCCTGGAGATTTGCCTGCCTTCGTTTGAGAATCTAATATCCTTAAACTATTATCATAACGAATCACATTTGATAAACAGTATGAAATTCTAAATGGCTATTGTACCCATGCAAAAAGTGATGATCGTTGCTCACTGCAGCCAGTCAGTCGAATTGCTGGAAACGCTGCAAAAAGCCGGGATTGCCGAGATATTAGGCACAGAGCACGCATTGATTTGCCTTGAGTGGCCCGAATTAACGGTGGAATTCCGGGGGCATCGCGAATTCGAAGACATTCTTGCCCGCATTGAAGAGGCCATTGCGTTCTTACGACCCCATGCAGGCAAAGAGCAAACAAGCGTATTTGCCCCGATGATTGAAGTTGACAGCAATATGTATCTTCGTGTGATTTCTGCCGAAGATACGCAAAAACTTTTGGATGAGATCGATGTTGTCAGCCGCCAGATGGAAAAACTAACCATCGAGGCCGACTACAATATGACATTTCTGGAAAAGCTGCTCCCTTGGAAGTCATTGTCGATCCCCGTTGAGGATTTGTATGGATTGGGTACGTCGACGACTTTTGCCGGGTTGATCGCCGAACAACATTTTGATGCTGCCTGTGAAAAACTTTCCGAATTAGGTGCCGCTGTTGAAAAAGTGGCGACTCACCACCGGGTGGAGGCCTGTATCGTTGTTTGTCTCAATGAGTCGGCGGCGAATGTCCAGAAGGCCCTGCGGTCGGTGGAGTTTGAAACCGTTTCATTTGAGGACGTCAGCGGATTGGTGAATGACAGAACTGTACGGATTCGGCAGCGACTGCAGGAAATTAAGAACGAACAGGCCGAACTGGCAGCAAAGGCCGGCCGATTGGCCGAAGACAAACTGAAACTTCAGATTCTGTTTGATCATCTGCAGAATCTTCATCATCGTGCGAGTACTCATTCAGGTGCTCCCGCCTCAGATAACGTCGTTTTCTTTGAAAGCTGGGTCAAAAAGAAAGACTACCCCGCACTGGAAAAACTGGTGGCGGGATTTGACGCATGCAATGTCGCTCCGATCGAACCCGGACCGGATGAGGAACCGCCGATGGAAATCGAAAATCCCCCTTATGTACGGCCATTTGAAGCGATTACACGACTTTACGGGATGCCCAGCCCGAGTTCTGTTGATCCGACGGTATTTCTTGCACCGTTTTTTGCAATCTTTTTCGGTCTGTGTCTGAATGATGCCGCTTATGGAATTATCATGGTGGCTTTGTTGGCCTGGGTTTTGAAAAAAATCCGCGGCAACAAACGAATGTATTGGATGATGGCCGTCTGCGGCGTGATGACGATTGTTGCCGGTGCAATTACGGGAAGCTGGTTCGGTGATGCGGTTACGGCTCTTTTGCCTGCCGGCTCCGGCGTGCAAAAAGTGCTTAACGGTGCACGCGAAAAGATAATGCTGTTTGATCCGATGACGAAGCCGATGACCTTTTTCGTGCTTTCATTGGGATTAGGATACCTGCAGATCCAAGTGGGGCTGTTTGTTGCCTTTTTTGCGAATCTGCTAAAGAAAGATATTGCTGCGGCGATATTCGACCAATTGACATGGATCGGCATGCTGAATTGTTTTTTGCTGTTGGGATTATCCAAGGGAGGGATTCTTTCGGCTGGATTTGCCAGGCCCGCAGGTTATGCTGCGATGGGGTTTGCCACGCTGATCCTGTTCTTCAGCGGCCGGGGTATGGGGCTGACGGGACGCCTGGGGATGGGCGTTTTTCAGCTTTTCAGCACCGTGTTTTATATGGGTGACGTCCTCAGTTATGTGCGTCTGATGGCGCTGGGAATGGTCGGTACCGGTTTTGGAATGGCCACGAATGTGTTAACGAAGCTGGCTGCTGACATCCCTTATGTTGGCTGGCTGCTGGGCGCTCTTGTGTTTGTCGCCTTCCATGCGCTTAATCTGGCGCTGTCGGCGCTGGGAGCGTTTGTTCATAGTATGCGGCTTCAGTTTGTCGAATTCTTTCCCAAGTTTTTTACCGGTGGCGGTCGAAATTTTAAGCCGTTTCAGAATACGTATCGTTACATTGACATCAAAAAATAGTTTTTGCGAGTAAACTGTAAAGAAATGTAAAAGACAAATTTTTGTCATGGATTGAAAGGACTTTTTTATGGCTTTGGAATCAATGGGTTTGACATTTACGTTGTTGGGAGCGGCTGTAGCGGTTTTCCTGGCGGGGATTGGGTCGTCGATTGGTCTGGCGACAGCCAGCAAGAGCGCCGCAGCGGTACTGAGTGAGAAACCGGAACGATACGGTTCACTGATGCTTCTGGTGGTACTGCCCAGTACGCAGGGAATTTATGGATTCGTGGTTGGTCTGTTCGTAATGATCAAGCTGAATATGTTCGGCGGCGAAGTCTCTGCGGTCACTTGGTCTCAGGGGGCGGCGATCTTTATGGCCTGCCTGCCGGTGGGAGTCAGCGGTCTGTTTAGTGCGATCCTGCAGGGCCGAACCGGTGCGGCAGCGATCCTCATGACGGCCAAGCGACCGGAAATGGCGTTCAAGGCCGGTGTGGTATACTCGGCGATGGTGGAGTTGTATGCCATTCTGGGCTTTTTGATTTCCTTGCTGATTATCATGATGGGAATCAATGTTGGTTAGTCTCGGAAGCCATAAACAGTCGTTTCAAATTATATTTGGGTACAATCAATGAACGCTGAACAGGTAGTAAAAAAGATTCTCGCCGAAGCGAATGCCAAGGCCGAGAAGATTGTCCATGACGCGAAAGCGAAAGCGGCCGAACAGATGTCTCAGCTTGAAAACGAGATGACGGATTTTGACGCCGAAACCGGCCGACTGGCCGAGGCGGCGGCCGAAGACAAACTTCAGCGGATGCTGGCTAACGCGCGTATGGCCAATGCCAAGCAGACTCTGGCGGCGAAAGGTGCGATTCTTGACGAGGTTTTTGAAAAAGCCAACGCCGCTGTCAATAAACTGCCGGATGATCAATACCTCTCACTGATGACGACTCTGCTGAAGAAAGCCGTCGAAACCGGCGACGAAGAAGTCATTGTCGGCAAAAATGAAAGCCGGATCAATGAGCGGTTCATCACCCAGATGAATCGTCAGTTGAACTCCGGCTTTAAGAGAAACCTTCGTCTCGGCAGCCGGCGCGCGGATATCACGGGCGGATTTATCCTTTCCCGCGGCAAGGTGCAGATCAATGCCAGCACGGATGTACTGATTGAATCGCTTCGGGAGCGTATGGAAATTGAGCTTTCACAGGAACTTTTTGCGTGAAGACGCAATTAGAACCACTAATTAACACGAATGAACACTAAAAAAATAATTCGTGTATATTCGTGTTAATTCGTGGTTCTAAACAGAAAAACGGATATAGAAATTGGCAATTGCCTTGAAAACCGAGATTGATTTTTACCGCTATCCGCCGGTCGGGCCGGAGGATTGGCGGTATGCGTATCCGACGGCGAAGGTGCGGGGATTGGAACTGTCGATGATTCCGCGCGGCACGTTCGTGGATATGACCAATGCCGGTTCGTTTGCCGAAGCGGCGGAACTGCTGGCCGGTACGGAGTATGCGGTGGGTGCGAAAGCGACGTCTGATGAGATTGAGCAGATGCTGATAGAGCGTCGCAGCGACATCCGTCGGTTGTTTGGCGATTTCATACTGGATCAACACGTTGTTGAATTCTTCAGGATGCACGAGGATTTTACGAATATGCGTTTGGCAGTCCGGCGTGTGGTTACAGAGAAACCACTGGGGCTGGATTACAGCAAGGAGGGGAATGTGCCTGTTGAAGAATTTGAAGAGATATTTGAAGAGGAAAACTATGAGCGTTTTCCCGCTTATTTACAGGATGGAGTTGAGGCGGCTGTCTTGGGTTACTATCAGGACAAGGATATTCGGCGAATTGATTATGAACTCGACCGCGTGGAAGCCGCCTGGCGCGTCAAACAGGCTAAGAAGTCTACGCTGACATTTATGTTATCCTTGGTTCGGCTTCAGATCGACCTGAATAATATTCGTACGATGCTCCGTCTGAAGATGGCAAATCGCCTGGAAGAAACAGCCCTTTTTATTCCTGACGGCTATGTCGAAACCGACAAGTTCAAACAGGGCTTGGAAGTGGGTTATGAATCCATCGGTCAGGTGTTTTACGTGACACCGTATTATGAACTGTTGGAAGCATCAATCCCGTATTTGCGTCACGAGCAGTCTTTCCTGAAACTGGAAAAAGGATGCGAAGATTTCGTGATAGGATTTTTGAAAATAACGCGATGTATCGCGGCCGGGCCGCAACCGGTGATTGCGTACTTTTTAATGAAAGAGACCGAGATTCGCACGGTGCGAATGATGCTGGTCGGCAAAAAAAATGGCCTGGACGCCAAGCTGCTGTTGGACCGTCTTGGCGAGTGGATATCGTAAAAACGAAACTGCGGATTTCGCAGATTTTCGCGGATTCATAAATGTTATAAATAATCTGTGTTAATCCGTGAAATCCGTGGTTAATACAACAGAAAGGTAAATTGAAATGGAAGGCAAAGCGGCGGTCTTAGGCAGTGCCGATTTTGTGATGCCCTTTGCGGCGTTGGGTCTGGATACGTTTCCGACCGAACCGGATGCAGAGCAGGTGCAGGAAAAGGCCGCTTCCATTCTCAAGGAAAAGTACGCCCTGGTGGTGGTCGCAGAAAATATCGCCCGTTCCGCACACGTTATCTTTGAGGAAAAGGCGCATGATGCGACACCGTGTGTGGTTGTGGTGCCGTTTACGACTGAGCCGGAGGGCATTGCGACAGAAGCGTTGGGTAAAATGCTAATCATGGCGACGGGAATTAATATTCTTAAAAATTAAGAATCTATCATTAAAAAGGTTTTATGATGGCTGAATTCAAAAATGGGAAAATAATTAAGGTGGCGGGGCCGGTGGTTGTGGCCGAGGGTATGATCGGCGCGCGTATGTACGACGTCGTTCGCGTCGGTGCGGAAAACCTGATCGGTGAGATTGTCGAACTGCAGGGGGATCGTGCCAGTATCCAGGTATACGAGGACACGGTCGGTATCGGCCCCGGCGAAGTAGTGGTCAATACCGGCGCCCCGTTGAGCGTGGAACTTGGCCCCGGGCTGATCTCCAGTATCTATGACGGCATTCAGCGTCCGCTGGATCAGTTGGTCGAGGCACAGGGCAGCTTCATCAAGCGGGGCAGTGATATTCCCGGTCTGAAGCGCGACACAAAGTGGCACTTTACCCCGACGGCCGAAAACGGCAGCGACGTCTCCGCCGGTGACATCGTCGGTGAAGTCGTCGAGTCCACCCTGGTCAATCATAAGATCATGGTTCCCCCGAAAGCTTCCGGCAGGCTCGAAGGCCTTAGCGAAGGTGACTATGCCGTCGATGAGGTCATCGGTACCGTGACTGATGCGAATGGGAATAAGACCGAACTGAAGCTGATGCAAAAATGGCCCGTGCGTCATCCGAGACCGAACAGCCAACGACTCGCACCGAACCAGGTGCTGGTGACGGGCCAGCGTGTGGTCGATGCGTTCTTCCCGCTGGCACGGGGCGGAACCGCCTGTGTGCCGGGACCGTTCGGCACGGGTAAAACAGTCGTTCAGCACCAGTTAGCCAAGTGGATCGACGCGGACGTCGTGGTCTATGTCGGCTGCGGCGAACGCGGCAACGAGATGACTGACGTACTGATGGAGTTTCCGGAGCTGGTGGACCCGCATTCCGGCGAACCGCTGATGAAACGTGTTGTCTTAATCGCCAACACCTCCGACATGCCGGTGGCCGCGCGTGAAGCAAGCGTTTACACCGGTATTACGATTGCCGAATACTTCCGCGATATGGGCTGCTCGGTGGCGTTGATGGCTGACAGTACGTCTCGTTGGGCTGAAGCCATGCGTGAAATTTCAACGCGTTTGGAAGAAATGCCTGCGGAAGAAGGGTACCCGGCCTATCTGGGCGCCCGTATCGCATCGTTCTATGAGCGTGCGGGTCTGGTTGAATGTGCCGGCTCGCCGCAACGTAACGGCGCGGTTTCCGTCATCGGTGCGGTCAGCCCGCCCGGCGGCGACCTGTCGGACACCGTGGTGCAGGCCACCTTGCAGGTCGTTAAGGTGTTCTGGTCGCTGCAGGCCCGGCTGGCTCAGCAGCGTCACTTCCCGGCGATTGACTGGCTGACCAGTTATTCGTTTTACAAACAGTATATTGCCGATTCATTCGAAGACAAGGCGATGGGTAAAGAATTTGCGGACATGATGCAGCAGGCGATGAACCTGCTTGAACAGGAATCGCAACTGGTCGAGATCGTTCGTCTTGTCGGCGCTGAATCCATCAGCGCCCAGGACCGGATGACGCTCGAAACATCCAAGAGCATTCGCGAAGACTTCCTGCACCAGAACGCGTTCCATAAGGTTGATACCTTTACGCCGATTGAAAAACAGCACGAGATGATTAAATTGATTCTTCATTTCCATCAGGCAGGATTGAATGCGATAGAACAGGGTGTTGAAACCGCGGACATCTTCAAGCTGCGGGTTCGTGAGGATATTGCCCGTGCGAAATATATTGATAACGAAAAGGTTGAACAGGTTGCTGCGATCAAAGATGAAGTTGACCGGCAGATGAAAGAACTGCAAGCGGCAGTAACTGCATAATCGAAAAAATGTAGCAAAATGCGAAAGTCATGTAAGAGTTCAAGCTTTAGCTTGTTTCGTGTGACATTATGACACACGAAAGTGTGAACTCTTACGGTAAACAGGAGTTATTAAATGCTGAAAGAATATAAAACGGTTTATGAGATTTCCGGCCCGCTGATGATGGTCGAAGGTGTCGAGAATGCCAAGTACGGTCACATTGTGGACATTGAACTGGGTGACGGCTCGATGCGCCACGGCCAGATCCTGCAGGTCGAAGGCGACAAGGTGATGGTGCAGGTCTTCGAAGGCACTTCCGGAATCAATGTCAGTCAGACAACGGTTCGCTTTCTGGGCAAGCCGATGGAATTAGGGGTTTCGCCCGACATTCTCGGCCGCGTCTTCAGCGGCACCGGTGTTCCGATTGATAACGGCCCGAAGATTATTCCCAAGATGAAAATGAACATCAACGGCAATCCCATCAACCCTTATGCGCGGGACTATCCGAATGAGTTTATTCAGACCGGCATCAGCACGATTGACGGGTTGAACCCGCTGGTTCGCGGCCAGAAACTGCCGATTTTCTCCGGCTCGGGTCTGCCGCATGATGAAATCACGGCACAGTTGGCCCGTCAGGCATCGGTTCGCGGCAAGGGGGAATCGTTTGCGGTCGTCTTTGCGGCGATGGGCATTACCTTTGACGCGGCACAGTTTTTCATTAACGACTTGACCAACACCGGCGCGATCGAACGTGCGGTGCTGTTTATCAATCTGGCCAACGACCCGGCGATCGAGCGTATCGCGGCGCCGCGTGTGGCGCTGACGGCCGCAGAGTACCTGGCGTTCGAGGAAGACATGCACGTATTGGTGATTCTCAACGACATGACCAACTACTGCCAGGCGTTGCGCGAGATTTCCGCCGCTCGTAAAGAGGTCCCCGGCCGGCGTGGTTTCCCGGGCTATCTCTATACTGACCTGGCGACGATTTATGAACGAGCCGGCCGCGTCAAGGGCAAAACCGGCTCGATCACGATGGTGCCGGTGCTGACGATGCCCGAAGATGACAAGACGCACCCGGTGCCGGACCTGACCGGTTATATCACCGAGGGCCAGATCATTATGAGCCGCTCGCTGCACCGTAAGGCGGTATCGCCGCCGGTGGATGTGCTGCCGTCACTGTCGCGTCTGAAGGACAAAGGCATTGGCCCGGACAAGACGCGCGAGGATCATGCGTCGCTGTATAACCAACTGTATGCCGGATATGCCCGCGGCAAGGAAGCACAGGAACTGGCGACGATTCTCGGCGAAGCGGCCCTGTCCGAAGAGGACCAGAAATATATGCGGTTTGCCAATGAGTTTGAGGGCCGCTATATCTCGCAGGGGTACTACGAGAACCGCGATGTGATGACCACGCTGGACCTGGGATGGGAACTGCTGAGTATGTTCGACGACGCCGAACTCAAACGTATCGACAAGGAACTGATCGACAAATACATGCCGCAGTTCAGAAAGAAGAACTAACCGCGGATTACACGGATTAGCACGGATTTTTTTAATAAATATGTTTCCGCGTAAATCCGCGAAAACCGTGGTTTAAAATAATGGAATTATAAGATGCTTCAGAATGTCAACGCAACACGAATGGAATTGCTCTCACTGCGAAAGCGGGTGGGGCTGGCGCTGCGCGGTCACCGTCTTCTCAGCGAAAAGCGTGACGAGATCTGCCGCCAGCTGGTACAGATCGCCCGTGACCTCAAGAGTCTGCGAACCAAAGTCGAGCGTGAACTTCTGGAGACAACCCGCCGGTTTATGATGGCCCGTGCCACGATGGAACCGGAACACACCCGTGCGGCGATGGAAGTGCCGACCAAGCGGTTTAAGCTGGTGATGACGTTCGCCTCGATCATGAGTGTGAAGGTCCCGCAACTGGCCAAGGAGATCGAAGGCGACATCATGTGCTACGGGTTCGCCACCACTTCCGGCGAGATGGACATTGCCCTGCGGGCGTTGGAGCGGGCATTTGACAGTTTGATCGAGCTGGCCGAAAAGGAAAAGCAGTGCCAGCTCTTGGCGACCGAGCTGCAATCGACCCGCCGGCGTGTGAATGTGCTGGAGCATGTGGTCATTCCCGAAACCAAGGAAACGATTAAGTACATCTACGACAAACTCGGCGAAGCCGAACGCGACAACATCAGCCGACTCATGAAAATCGCCGACATCATCCGCGGGTAATTATAGTGGTCGCGATTGAAAATTCCCGTTGGGTCGCGGCTATGTAGAATAGTGACCGTAAGTTACGACTTTGCTCGCGGGAATTTACTACCCTGAAGGGTATATAAAACTTTCACCGATCTAAAGTTCCTCGAGGATGTTTTCCGGTTCGGGGGCGGTGCCTTCTTTCCATGTTTTAAGCAGTTCCCCATTATAAAGCAGGACCACAACAGGGCTCATCAGTTCCCATTTTTGCTCGTCGGTCAGTTTTCCGCTAATGCAGATCGTATCCTCGGGGACATGGTCCACCTCGTCATAGGGTGGAATTGACAAAAACGCGATCTTGAAGGCATCCGTTCCCTGTTCGGCCATTGTTTTGCAATAGTCACTGTAGATCGGTACCATATCCTCACAGACAGGGCAGTCATAGCGGTGCATCATCACAACCACCAGTCCCTCGGAGATCTGCTGGCGAACGTCGTCTTCGACGACATACTGGAGCCAGTCCCACTGCTCGACGGCGGGTGGTATGTCATTGGTGTCGACCACCGGCGGTTCGATTTCAGTGGGCTGCTGGGCGGTCCCGTTCTCAACCGGCTCGGGAGGAGTTTGCTGAGCAGCCAGCAACTGCTGTCTCAGGGATTCAATTTCCTGATCCTTTCCGGACAGTTCCTGTTTGAGTTTGAACACCTCTAATTTTAATGCGGCGGATGGGTCCGGTTTATCATCAACCTTGATACAGTCCGGACGAAATGCGACCATGGCTGCGGGAGCCGCCACCATCAGGGCAATGGTCGGGACAAAAACCACCAGCAGCCAGGCCAGGTTCGGCCACGGCGGCGGCAGCAGTTTGTATCCTTTCGGCCGGAAGATTACCAGCAATAGGAATATGGGGATGTCCATCGCGAACAGGGTGATTTTGGGGTCGACCGCGATCTGGCCGAAACAGCCGCAGGACTCAGCACCGGTGACCCATTTACCGATTGTGACAAAAATAAATCCAAAATAGGCCAGCGTTCCGGCGATCCAGGCGGCCTTGCGGAATAGGCCGCACACCATCCACACCCCGAGGGCGAACTCCAGCGGGATCTGGATCAGGAAAAACTCATACGATTCCCAAAAACCGGTGGGGTTGTCCTGCCACGAGGGGACGCAGGAGTCGATCAATTGGTGACATTTCAACGCCGCCCCGATAATCAGCAACAGCCCGGCGATGGTCATGATGATTTTGTTTATTATTTTCATAATGATAGTCCTTAGTCTATAGTCCTGAGTCTTTAGGTTTTTTTTCGCAGGGAACGAATTAAACCATTCAAGACTTTTGCTGTTTCGGTACTTTTTTCTCTTAATGGTGCATATTGAACTTCTTTTATATATTCCAAACGATACGCCAAAGAAATTTGATAGTCAAGCTCCGATGCGGAACCATAAGCTATGTCGAGAAATCTCAGAAATTCGGCTTCTGTATCACGAGAGGCACCTTCAACGATGTTCGAGGGAATAGAAACCACGGCCCGTCTGAGTTGACTGGTCAGACCAAAAAGTTCATTTTTCGGAAAACTGTTCGTCGTCTTATAAACCATCAAAACCAGCTCATCTGCCAACTGAAACGCTTTCAGATCCTTATAATTTCTCATGCATAAATTATATCATTCGCCGGTCGTAAAAACAAATACTTATTATCAGACTCTTAATGTCCCCTTAAGGCCTATAGACTAAGGACAATGGACTATAGACTATTTTTACAAATGATTTACAATCAGGGTCGATATTTGTCCAAATTTTCGTAAAATAGGCGCATATAAAAGCCCATCGGGCTTAAATAATGTGGCCGAAGCTTCCAGCTTCGGATTTTTGCAGGAGTAATCCATGGACCTATTGGAAAAAGATTATTTGGTTATTGTGCAATGTGATATCGTCAAGCAGCGCTGCCCCGGCTATTTGTGCGAAAAGGCGTTTCATGAACGCACCGGCGGGTTTGCCGACTACCCTGCGGACAAACAGTATCGCGTGATCAATATCACCTGCGGCGGATGCTGCGGCCGGGCCTTGCACCGCAAGCTGACGCTGCTCAAACGCACGCTCAAAAAGAAAGAGGGCATCGAAAAAGACAAAATCATCGTCCAACTGTCCTCCTGCATCACCAAAGACAACTACCACGCACCCCCGTGCCCGCACAAAGATCACCTTAAGGCCCTGATCGAAAAAATCGGCATCGACTACCGCGAGGACACCGAGATTAACGAAAAAAGCGAACAACGCCGATCGGAAGGGGTTTACAAAAGTGAATGAATAATCACCATGACAAGAGAAAAATGAGTGGCCCAAAAAGGTAAACAATTCGAAAAAGCGGTATATGCTTTTGTGAAGGCGTTATCGCCTAATAGTCAAGTATTCTTTGACCACAAGGTGCCCGACAGAGACACAGGCACCTTTCGTCAAGTCGATGCATGGATTGAAACAAACTATGGTGGACATATTCCACTTACAATTTTAATAAGTTGCAAAGACTACATACGGAAATTAGATATATCCCATATAGGAACATTTATAAATGAAATTCATTCAACATCGGCAAGCACAGGGGTAATATATTCAAGTTCAGGTTTTTCTGAGAATGCATTAAAGAAAGCGGAAACCAATGGGGTTAACTGTTGCCAATTGTTCACTGGAAAAATTGCCCCGCTTCCTCCAAAGCTTATCTTTCACTCATATGTATGTAAAATAAAACAAATTGCTTTCGATTTTGATGAAGAATCAAAAAAATATTACAAGGCAAAAAGATTGTTTTCTGGGATCAATTGTTTGGGATTATAGTCGAAAAAGACACAACAGTATTAGAAGCTATAAATCAAATTTATCTGAAATCGGAAAAAAATGCAATCTCAGTAGAAAATTTAGTCAAATTGCTTCCAAGAAACTGGGAATCGACACTTCGTTTCTCTGATATAAATGATGATGTAGACAAAATCATTACTCTAAAAATTCGTGGCTTTTGGGCTATTTATAAAAGCCGAGGAGAATGCCATATATATAACGGTTCGTATTGTTTCAAAAATAAGTCTTATATTGGTGATACGATGATTCCTTGGATTGACACTTATAGTTTTCATCCCGGTCCTGATTATTGGGAAGAAGTCAAAGATAAATCAAACCTTCCAAATGGAAATATGGTAATGATTTTTTCAATGTCAGATATTAAAAAGGCATTAACAGATAGTTTCACAGGAAGATTGATAAAATGACATTTTTTAGTCCGGACGCTGATAAAAATAGGAAGATTCGATTAGGGCCGAAAGTCCGGTAGGTTATTAGCCGGGCGGCGTGAGCCCCCGGAATGGGAGTATCCTCTCTCCCATAAAAAGCCCCGAAGGGGCGGCAGGCGGTGGTGGCGGATTGCAGGATTTATATTGCTCTTTCAGGGCGTGGATTGATAATGGGATTATTGAACCCAGGGCGTTCCGTCGTCGCTAAAGCTATGACGGGACAAGTGCCCTGGGCTAAGTTATAAAAGCCATTCAGGCCAAAAATGTGCGGGCGGGACGCCCGCGTTCCCAGTGTTATGGCAAAAGACAGGACGAAAAGTTTGTTTGGGGGGGAACTGGACGACACATCGAATGTAGAGGGGCTGATTGTGCGCGTTGCGCTGGATACGGGGGCGGATTCGTTGTTTGATTATGTGCTGCCGGAGTTTATGGGCAATGTCGAGCCCGGGCAGCGGGTGCAGGTGCCGTTTGGCAGGGCCAATAAACTCCTGCAGGCGTTTGTCGTTGGGCTCATTACCGACCCCGATAAGATCGAAAAGTGCAAGCTTTTTAAGCTGAAAGCCGTTAAGTCGATATTGGATGAAGTGCCGCTGCTGGATGCGCAGTTGATGGAACTGGCGAAGTGGATCAGCCAGTACTATGTGTGTCCGCTGGGGCAGGTGTTCTCGGCGATGGTGCCCGCGGCGGTGAAAAAAGACGCCGGGGTCAGGAAAAAAACTGTCGTGTACCTGACGGCCGAGGCCGATCAGCATACCGACGACATCAGCAGCAAGAAACAAAAACAACTGCTGGAAATCCTGAAAGACGCCAAGGCGTTTGATGCGGATTCGGCGATGGACAAAGCAGCTCTTTTGGAAGCGGCCGAATGCACCGAAGGCCCGCTCAAGCAGCTGGTGCGAAAACGCATCGTCAAGATGGCCAAAAAAGAGGTGCTGCACTCGCTGCCGGTGGTGCCGGAGGGGCTTTCTTTGGAGACAAAGGAGGTCGTGCTCAATGACGACCAGCAAAAGGCGCTGAATTTTGTTTCTACTGAGATTGAGAAAAACCGTTTTGGCGTTTCGGTCCTTCACGGCGTGACCGACAGCGGCAAGACAGAGGTGTACATCCGGGCGATTCAGGCGTGCATCGCGGCGGGCAAGCGGGCGATTGTATTGCTGCCGGAGATTGCCCTGACGGCGCAGACGGTCCAGCGGTTCCACACCCGGTTTGAGAACCTGGCGATTCTGCATTCGCAACTGTCCGGGCCGCAGCGGAATGCCCAGTGGCAAAGCATCAAAAAAAGCAAAGCCGATGTTATCATCGGGGCGCGGTCGGCGATCTTCGCCCCGGCCAGCAATCTTGGTTTGGTTGTCGTAGATGAAGAACACGAGGGCAGCTACAAGCAGGATACCGTGCCGCGGTATCATGGTCGGGACGTGGCGGTCAAGCGGGCCCATATTGCCGATGCCCACTGCATTCTCGGTTCGGCGACGCCGTCGTTGGAGACACTGCACAATTGCGAGACCAAAAAACATTACACGCTTGTCAATCTGCCTAAACGAGTGAACGACCTGCCGATGCCGGAAATGAAATTGGTGAACATGCTGACGGCGTTTGCGGACACCGAGGCCGAATATAGGGGGGGCGTACAACTGCTCAGCCCCCAACTGCGGGAGCATCTGGGCAAAGTGCTCGAAAAGGGCGAGCAGGCGATTCTGCTATTGAACCGCCGCGGCTACAGCAATTTTATCTACTGCCCGTCCTGCCGGCATAGTTTGACTTGCCGTAATTGCGACGTTACACTGACGTTTCACAAAAAGAAGCAACTGGAAGGGCGGAAGGAAACGACTTTCGGCAGGCACATGATCGGCGGCTACGCGATTTGCCATTACTGCCTGGCCAAGACGCTGGTGCCGCAGACCTGCCCGCTGTGCAGTTCGAGAATGACCATGATCGGCCTCGGTTCGCAGCGGTTGGAGGAGGAACTGGCGAAAAAGCTTCCCAAGGCGCGGGTCCGGCGAATCGACAGCGATGCGATGGCGGGCAAGGATTATTATGATGTGCTGCGCGATTTTGCGGAGCAAAGAATCGATATTCTCGCCGGAACGCAGATGCTGGCCAAGGGGCTGCATTTTCCGAATGTGACGCTGGTGGGTATTATCAGTGCCGATACGGCCCTGTTTTTGCCGGACTTTCGGTCCAATGAACGCACGTTCCAGCTCATCAGTCAGGTGGCCGGCCGGGCCGGACGCAGTGAAAAAGGCGGAACCGTGTATGTGCAGACGTTTTTTGCGACCCAGCCGTCGATCGATTTCGCCCTGAAAAATGATTTTCCCGGCTTTGTAAGTCAGGAACTGGAGCATCGAAAGGCCTGTTCGCTGCCGCCATACTGGCGGATGGCGATAGTGGCCATGCGGGATCCGAAATTTGACCGGCTCAAGGCCGCCGCTGAGGTGATGAAGGAGCGGCTGGAGGGGATTATCAGTGCTGAAAAGCTGGAAATGACGATGCGTGGACCGCAGGAACCAGCGATTTCGAGGATTCAGCGTTTCCATCGGCTTCATTTTATCCTGCAATCGCCCTCGGTGTCGCACATCCAGCGGCTGTTTGGGATGCTCAGGGGCATGTCGCCGCTAAAACCGGCCGTCCAGACGCAGGTCGATATCGACCCGATCGGCATTTTATAGCCGGCAATGCCGAAAATTTCGCCCCTGTTCCCCCTTGATTTTGTGGTGTGAATCCGGTATAGTACTAAATTCTTTACGGAGAGTAGCTCAGCTTGGCCAGAGCGCTGCGTTCGGGACGCAGAGGTCGCAAGTTCAAATCTTGTCTCTCCGACTCTTCTCACTTTTAGCCGTTTTAGACAAAATCTCAAACGGCTTTCTCTTTTCTACACAAAGACTTACGTCGCTTAAATGTCGGTTCAAACTGACGATTTCCAGAAGTTTGCGTTTTTCGGCAGAGTTTGAACCGCGCCAATAGTCTTCGATATTTTGCGAGAACTCAAAAATACCCAAAATTCGTTTTATTCGGTCACTTTCGGGCTCGTATGGGGTCATTTGTAGGGTCATTTTCAGGGACTTCTCCTCCGTAGTCAGCTCGGTCGTCTTATTTTGTAGGGTCATTTCGTCAATGAGTGCTCCCAGGTATGCGGTCAAAAGCCGGTCCTTCATACCCTGTATTTCCGACAGTCGTTTTTTCATTTGGCGGTTTTGTTGTCGCTGATATTCAGATGAATCCGACAAGGCCATTTCCAGTGTGGTTCGGAAGGCCGCTCGGAAGCCCCTGTCGGGGATGACCATTTGTTTTAGTTCATCCAAAATAGACCGCTCAACATCTTCCTCTTTCCATCGGACGGCCGGATGGTCCGGGTTCGACTCATTGTTTCCGCATCGGTAGTAAATATGTTCCCGGTGTCCACCGCCCTTTAATTTCCGGCGTATCCGTTCACCTGTAATGGCAAATCCGCAGTGAGCACATCGAAGGAGTCCTCCTGCAAGCGGCAGGTCTGCCACACTGGTTCTGCGGTTTTTCCCATTCAGAATGTCTTGACACTTATCAAAAATAGACTTGGTGATGAATAGGCGATGTTTGCCGGGGTACTGTTGTCCCTTATATGTGACCTCCCCGATATAAAAACGGTTGTTAAGAATGTACGACAACGCTGGCCTGATAAACTTCGGTTGGCTGTTTCGGTAAATATGTCCCTCCCGGTGCAATTTGTCGGCCAGTGTTTGAAAAGTATAACCACCGCGTGCGTACAATTCGAATATCCGCTGCACAGCACGGCTTTTTTCGGGGTCGGGCTTGATGGGTTCTTCTTTATCGTTCCCATCATTACAATACCCATATGGAGCCAATCCCGGTGCCCAGCCCTGAAGAACCTTTTCTGAAATGCCTTTCTGTACCTCGGTTCGCAGGTTATCGCTGTAATACTGCGCCACCGCTGCCATTACGTTAAATGACAACATTCCCGCAGCACCAGGACCGAATTCATTGTCCACAAACGCCAGTTTCACACCATACTTATCTTCCATTTCCTGCATCCGAACCGCATCACGCATGTTCCGGCAAATACGATCCAGCTTATGACTGAGAATGGCCTTAATATCTTTGCGTTTTGCGTTGTTCTTGACCCAGGAAACCATCTCATTAAAAGCCTGCCGATCAGCGCCTCTGCGGGCGGATTCAGCGACTTCGAATGCATGAACCACATTCCATCCTTCCCGCTGCGCTTTTTCCTTACAAACCCGCAATTGCGCATCAATTGAGTATCCTTCCCGCTGTTCCCGCGATGAAACTCGTGCCCAAATAACTGTATTCATCGTTTCAATCCTTTATATTAATGTTTCTGCCAGATGTTTCACATTTCTGTAAATTTCCAGCACTTCGTTTTCGGTTAATGTCCGTCCGTAGACGCGACTCCACAAGACCGTCAATTCCGCCAAGTCCTGTCCAGAAAGCCCGCCCCCCAGCGGGCTTTCTGTGTAACGATCAGCACTATTATTGGCAGAGAATCCAGTCAATTTTGCATGATTTGGGGGAGTTTTTACTGCAGCCATTTATGTACCCCCAATTCCTTGAAAACCCCGCGGATATTTTGAATCATGCACTGGACGGACTGCTGACGACAGCGTAACTTTCGTGCAAGCTGGCGAATAGATAGCCCATCCATTAAACCAGCACAAACGGCCTTTTCCTTAGCAGATAATCTGTCTATCGCATCCTGAATGTCACAGTACAAAGCATTGTTTTCCGAATAAGACAGTGCTTCCTCTTGCGGATTTGTATGCCCATTTTGTCTGAGATACTCTTCATAATATTCGCTTTGGCAGGATTGCTTTTTAAGCAGATTAATAATTCTGTTGTCAATTACCGTTGTAAGCGCTGTCCGTTCTTCGGCCCCCTGTGCATTTTCAGGGTCATATTTGAAATTCAGGATTTCCAAAATAATGCTTTGCTGGATATCCGCCCAGTCATGTTCCGGTATCCCGAAATGTCTGGCCCGCTGTACAATTAATTCCACCTTCCACTGCTCCACTAAATCTCCGTAACTCAATGCCTTTTCATTCATGGCTGCGTCCTTTCGTATCGAAAGTTTTTGTTTGCTGACCAGCCCTGTGCCGGTCATCGCAGCCACCACTATCTTCACGGTATGGGGTCATTTATGTAGCCAGTTACGTGACTCAAGATAGTCACGTGTGTCCTCACGTGACGGTCACGTGATCAATTTATGGGGTCAGAATGTGTCACGTGTTAGTCACGTGACGGTCACGTGACTTAAAATGACCCCTTAAATTCGGGATGCGTTTTTGCTCTGAGAATTGAATAACCCTATAGAGGCGAACAATGGGGTTTGCCAAAGCAACGGAGACAAGAAATGGACAAAAACAATCTTTATATCCCGACAGACATCTTTATTACGGAACCCGCCGAGGTTTATCATGCGAAAGCAGGACAATATCTGTCCAGCCATCAGCTCATTGATTTCATGAAATGCCCCTTATTGCATCATAAAAAGCGAATGGGCATCATCCAGGACCAGGAAACCACCTCTTTTTTGGTGGGACACGCCGCTCATGTACGGATTCTGGAAGGTCGAGCTGAATATGAAAGCCGCTTTGCTATGGGTGGACCGATTAATCCGACAACCGGCAAACCCTATGGCAGCCTGACCAAGAAGTTCGCTGAATGGAAGGAAGAGCAACAAAAACCTGTCCTGACGTTTGAGCAGATGGATTTGGTCGAGCAGATGGCTCGTGGTGTTGCCATCCACGACACGGCCGTGGATTTGATTTCCTACGGTATCGCCGAAGGCGTCATTCGCGCCGACTATTGCGGCATTCCCTGCCAGATTCGCCTGGACTGGCTCAATCCCAATCGCGGCATTGTGGATTTTAAGACCTGCGATGACCTCACGTGGTTTGAAGCCGACGCACGTCGGTATCGTTATCACAATCAGATGGCCTTCTATCAGTCCGTTTTGAAAGAAGCCATTGGTATCTATGTGCCGGTTCATCTGATTGCCATCGAAAAGAAAGAACCCCACCGCTGTGGTGTCTGGCGCGTATCCGACGACTGCCTGGCCATGGCTCGGCATGACAACGAGGCGGCTATTGATCGCCTCATGTCATGCCGCAACAAAGACATCTGGCCGACCGGCTACGAGGAAGTTCGGCTCCTGGATGTCGCATAGCCCCCATCTTTTGCCCGGACGGTTTTTTGTGGTTGGTCACTAACTCAAACGACAACCCGCCGTCCGGGCCATGTCGGCGAGGAAAACGGTTTTGCCCGGGTCTCATAAGCCCGGTGTTGTCGGTTCGACTCCGGCACTCGCCATTGGACCCGGCCGGTCAAAACAACATCAAACTTTAATCAGAGGAATAAACATGACACTTTTGGAATCTGTACTCAATCAAAATCATATGCGTGCTCCCAAGGGCATCGTATATGGTCCACCGGGTGTAGGAAAGACCACTTTCGGTGCAGGCACACACAAACCGATCATTATCGATTGTGAAAATGGTGCTGCACATATGCAGTGCGACCGAACCCCGTATCTGGCCGACTGGGATGCCATCCAACCGTGGCTCGAAGCTTTAGCCTATGATGAGCATACCTATGGAACCGTGGTCATCGACTCGATTGACTGGTTATTGCGGCGACTGGAAGAACGCGTGGCCGGAGTCAATGGCGATGCCAGAAACATGGACAAGACCATGAATCGCTCGCATGGCGGTTACGGAAACGGAAAACAGGTGCTTCGTAACTATGTCTATCAGTATCTGCTGCCAACCCTGGATGCCATTGTCAACCGTGGAATCTCAGTGGTTCTTTTGGCGCATGCCTCTCGACGCAGTATCACCACCATCGATGGCATCGTGATGGAAAAATCCGCCCCCGAAATCCATCCGGACCTGATGAACACGATGGTCGAGTGGTCGGACTTTGTCGGCGCTGCTCGCATGGATGGTGACTGTCGTGAACTGGTGCTGAACGAAACCGCTCAGCTTCTGGCCAAGAACCGCTATGGCATCACGGAGGTCCTGCTACTGGACTGGAACTACTTTATGAACGCAATGAGCAATCACAAACCTCAATTCACAGGAGAAACAATCAATGGCTAATCTGAACAATTTCAATGCAAATGAAGTCGAACCGAATGTAGGGTTTGAACCGGTGCCTGCGGATAAATACATTGCGATGATCACCGCATCGGAAATGAAACCGACCAAAAACGGGGACGGCAGTTATCTGGAACTGGAACTGACCATCCTGGAAGGCCCGTACAAGGACCGTAAAATCTGGGATCGACTGTGCCTGAATCATCCCAATGCCCAGACCGTCAAGATTGCACGGGGATATTTGTCCTCGATTTGCCGGGCGACGGGCGTCATGCAACCCAAGGACAGCTGCGAACTGCACAATATTCCGATGTGCGTCACGGTTAAATGCAAAAAGCGTGACGACAATGATGAAATCACCAACGAGGTTCGGGGCTATGCCAAAAAAGAAAGCGTTGCGGGTAAACCGCAGCAGGCAGCGCCCACCGATAACACACCTCCGTGGAAGCGATGAGCATGAACAAAAAGGCCAAAGGGGCACGTCTGGAACGCAAGACCATCAAGATGCTGCAGTCGGCCGGATACCAATGTATCCGGTCGGCAGCATCCCTGGGACCGTTCGACATCATTGCCATGAATCATCTGGGTTTTCGATGTATTCAAATTAAGGCCAATGACTGGCCCCGACCGGAAGAACGAGAAGGCTTACGGGCGGCGGCGAAAAGCCTGCCGCCCAATGCCCTGATTGAATGCTGGCGATGGAACGACAACGCCAGAGAACCCATCATCAAGCTTTTGGATGAACTGAACTATTAACCTATGACACGGAAAAAACAAATCATGAAGACCTTAAAAAATATTCCTTTTTCGGAAATTTTAGAAAGACATGAAGACGATCAGAAGCAAGAAATCGTTTCAAGACTGCCCGGTTTCGGACGCCCGATTCCGAATAGCCGGTTTTTCAGAACATTTTGTATTGATTGCCATACACCAATGCGGGTTCACGAAAATGACGTCTATATGAAAATCCGTTGCGAGCAGTGCGATCCCAAGCATGTCGGGTGCACAAGCCCCGAAACACGAGTAAATAACCTTGAAAATGACATTGACGCCTTCAGGCCATCCTGGAGATGCGCATGAGATTTGAAAAACTCTTCCCGACCCTGTTAATCATTTTGGATATTTGTGCAGCGCTGGCCTATTTGCCTTCAGGCGATTGGCGACGGGTGATTTACTGGCTGGCCGCTGCAATCCTGACAACCTGCGTAACCTACTAATCATGCAATTAAGAAGCTATCAACAACAAGCAATCCATGCGGTCTATGATTATCTCCGGAATCGGGATGGCAATCCATGCATTGTCATCCCGACCGGAGGCGGCAAGACCCCGGTCATGGCCAGCATCTGTTCGGATGCGGTGAATATGTGGGATGGGCGTGTGTTGGTCCTGGCACATGTCAAAGAACTGCTGGAGCAAACGGCAGGCACGCTCAGCCAGATGGCACCCGATTTGGATATCGGAATTTATTCAGCCGGACTGAAACGGCGTGAAAAGCGTTATCCCGTCACGGTGGCAGGTATTCAAAGTGTGTATAAACGCGCGTGCGAATTTGACCCGTTTGACCTGATTATTGTCGATGAAGCGCACATGATTCCGCCTTCCGGTGAAGGGATGTATCAGACGTTTCTCAAAGAGGCCGAAGTCATCAATCCTCATGTTCGGCTCATCGGATTGACCGCCACGCCGTACCGAATGACAACGGGAATGATCTGTACGCCAGAACATCTTCTGAACGAGATTTGTTTCGAAGTGGGTGTTCGAGAACTGATTGCCCAGGGTTATTTATGTCCCCTGCGAAGCAAGGCCAGCAGGCATAAAGTCGATACATCGGGATTGCATATCCGAGGGGGTGAGTTTATCCCGTCCGAAGTCGAAGCTCTGATGGATGATGAGCACATGGTACTGGCCGCCTGTCGTGAGATTGTGGAACTGACCAAGGACCGCAACAAGGTTTTGATTTTCGCTGCCGGTGTCGAACACGGGTTGCATATCCAGCATATTCTCGAAGCACGTCATCAGAAAGAATGCGGATTTATTTGCGGCGAAACATTGCCGTTTGAACGAGCTGATGTCCTGCAGCGTTTTCGCGAAGGCCAGCTCAAATACCTGTGCAATGTCAATGTTCTAACAATGGGATTTGATGCGCCGAACATCGACTGCGTCGCCTTGGTCCGACCGACCAACTCGCCGGGGCTTTATTACCAGATGATTGGTCGGGGGTTTCGTATTCATCCCTCCAAAGAAGAATGTCTGGTGCTGGACTTTGGCGGCAACATAATGCGGCATGGACCGGTGGATGCCATCCGGATATCGCCGCGGAACAATAGCTTCGAAGGCCAGGCCCCGGTAAAGGAATGCCCCAACTGTCATGAAGTCATTCATGCAGGGTATTCTCAATGTCCGCAGTGCGAGTTTGTATTTGAGTCGGACCGCCAGGTCGCTCATGAAAAAGAGGCCAGTACCGAAAATGTTCTGTCCGGGAAGGTGGAAGTCAATGAGTATGAGGTTCACGATGTAATCTATCACTATCACATCAAACGCGGCGCTAAACCGACCGATCCTCCGACTTTGCGGGTGGAATACCTGCTGGGCTTTAATCATTACCAATCCGAATGGCTTTGTTTTGAGCATACCGGCTATGCCCGCAACAAAGCAGAAGCCTGGTGGCGACAACGCAGCAATGAGCCGGTTCCAAATACCGTCCAGCAGGCGATTGACCTGGCCCAAGCCGGGGCACTCGCCCAAACTGAGAAAATAACCGTTCGCAGTGTTTCCGGAGAAACCTTCGACCGGATTACGGAACACAAATTAGGCCCCAAACCGCCGCTGCTGGATGGAAGTGAAGAACGTGACGATGGATTTTTGCCCCAATACTCATGGGCCGAAGATGACATTCCTTTTTGATGGACCGTTAAATGAATCATACCACAAATGAAATTCTTCAAGCTGCACTGGAACTTGCCGGACATGGATTGCCGGTATTTCCATGTCGAATCCGAACCGAAGGCGACAAGAAGGCCAAATCGCCCTATACCCGCAACGGTTTTAAGCAGGCTTCGACTGCAACCGAGCAAATCAAGTGTTGGTGGGCCAATTATCCCGATGCGATTATCGGCATGCCCACGGGTGTACCGTCTCACCTCATCGTCATGGACATTGATCCGCGGCATGGTGGCGACCACAGCTTACAGAACCTGATTGATGAGCATGGAGAGCTTCCCGATACACTGACGGCGATTACCGGAGGTGGTGGAACGCATTATTATTTCAAGTATCCCGGTTTCCCTGTTAAATCCAGCACGAGCAAAATCGCCTCCGGTATCGATATCAAGGCCGACGGCGGATATGTGATCGTCGCTCCCAGCGGACATGAAAATGGCAATAACTATTACTGGGATGGTGATTTCGATTTGGATGACGTTGCGGATATTCCCGAATGGCTGCTGGAATTAATCACAGCTGAGGATACTGCAACCGAGGCCAATGATAATCCTGACGGAAATCGAATCCCTGAAGGTCAGCGAAATAATACGCTGGCATCATTGGCAGGCAACATGCGCAGGGTTGGCATGGGGGAAAGTGAGATTCTGGCCGCTATCCAGATGACCAACCAATTGCGATGCAATCCTCCGCTGTTGGAATCAGAGGTTGTGGCTATTGCGAAAAGTGTCTGCCGGTATGAACCCGACACCGTCGCGGTCGCGGTGGCCGAGAATCATTATGACCAAATGTTTAAACCAGAACCGGCAGTTACCGACCCGGGTCCCATTCCTGAGGAACTGTTGAATGTGCCAGGGTTTATCAGCAAGGTCATCGAATACAATCTCCGAAACGCCATCCGACCTCAACCGGTCTTGGCGCTGGCTGCAGCGATTCAATTGCAAGCCGTCCTGGCTGCTCGAAAAGTCTGCGACGGTCGTGAGAACCGCACCAATCTGTATGTTATCGGTGTGGCCGGTTCCGGAGCGGGAAAAGAGTTTGCCCGGAAAATCAACCGGCGGATTTTGAATGCGGCGGGACTGAATCACTTCGATGGACATGATGAACTGGCCAGCGACGCCGGACTGATTAAAGCCGTCGAAAAGAATCCTGCGATTCTGTTTCAGATTGATGAGTTTGGTCGGTATCTGCGGACGATGGGCGATCCCAAACGAGCACCGCACCTATACAACGTCATCACCGCGTTTATGAAGTTCTTCAGTTGTGCTGACAGCACGTACAAAGGCAAAGCCTACGCAGACCCCAAACGCAATGTCGAGATTCATTATCCCTGCGTCGGTCTGTATGCCACCACCGTTCCAGAGAATCTGTACCAGGGGATTACCCTGGAAAGTCTCAAAGACGGTTTTTATGCCCGGCTGCTGCTGTTTGATACGGACCTGATTCCCAAACGTCAGCCTAAAGCATCTGAAAAAGTACCGCTGGAGATTATTGAGACCGCCAAGTGGTGGGAAATGTTCAACCCGACGGGAAATCTGCATGACCAATTCCCTGAACCGCTTGAAGTGCAAACGCTCTATGGCGGGCAGGATGTCTTTGATGATTTAGCTGAACGGGTAGATGAGGAACTGGCCAAGCAAAACCTTTACTCCTCGGTATGGGCACGCGCCGAGGAAAAGGCGTGCAGATTGGCGTTGATTTATGCATGCAGCGCCAATCCCGAATGTCCGGTCATCGATGAAGCGGCGGCCAACTGGGCCTGTCGGCTATCAGAACATATTACCCGCAAGATGATTTATATCGCCGACCAGTGGGTGTCGGATGGATATTTTGACGAGAAGCAGAAAAAGGTATTGCGTGTTATTGCCGCCGCAGGCGGACGCATTTCACAATCGGAACTCGGAGAGAAGACGCGGTCGCTTCAGAAGAAAGAGAGAACTGAAATTATTGACAACCTTCTGGAGACTGGGGCCATCATAAAAGACTCGGCCAAGAACACCACCAAAAGCGCGACCTACTATGTCCTTGTCGAATAATCGTAATAATCGGAATAATCGCATAGGGTTATATATAAAGAGAGAGGATCTAATACATATATATGAAACATACACATATATATTACGATTATTACGAATATTATATAAATCTATATATTACAATGGGTTATAGGTTTTCTATTTTCGCAATAATCGGAATAATCGTTTAGGTACTTCCCCGCAATTCAAGACGTGACTGCACGGGAACGCGTCGCATTGTTATACACAGTTTGTTTGCGCTGTCCGGTTTTTTAAATCACACCTTTTTGGAGATTTCTATGAGCAAGAACTTTACCATCGAACTTCGTAACATCGACACCATCATCCCCTACGACAAAAATCCTCGCATCAATGACAACGCTGTTGACGCGGTGGCGGCATCCCTGAAGGAGTTTGGCTTTCGCCAACCCATTGTCGTCGACAAAGATGGCGTCATTGTCTGTGGGCATACCCGCTACAAGGCGGCGCTGCAGTTAGACCTGAAGAAAATCCCCGTCCATGTGGCGACGGATTTAACACCGGAGCAGATAAAGGCCTATCGCATCGCGGATAACAAGACTGCGGATTTGGCGCAGTGGGATTACGAGATTCTGCCGATTGAATTATCCGAGTTGATGGATGCCGGTTTCGATATGAACCTGCTGGCATTTGATGAAAAAGAGCTGGTCAAGCTGCTGGATACGGATGTCACTCAGGGCAATACCGACCCGGATGCGGTTCCCGAACCACCGGATGAGGCGATTACCCAGCCCGGCGACGTCTGGATACTCGGTAACCATCGCCTGATGTGCGGTGACTCATCCAGCGAAGCTGACCTGGACACATTGCTGGACGGCAAAACAATTCATTTGGTTAATATGGACCCACCTTACAACGTCAAGGTTGAGCCGCGGAGCAATAATGCCATTGCAGCCGGATTGAGCAGCTTTGGCAAGGGTCTGCAGCATCATCAGTCCTTTGATGTGGCCCGTGATAAAACCAAGGCTCAGAAAACCACCCAAAAGCTGCGAGCCAAAGACCGGCCACTGGAAAATGACTTTGTTACCGAAGAGGCGTTTAATGAGATGTTGACAGCATGGTTTAACAATGCCTCGCGAGTTCTGCGTCCCGGCGGTTCATTCTACATCTGGGGTGGATACGCCAACCTCGGCAACTATCCGGGGCCGCTGAAAGCAGCGGGCCTATACTTTTCACAAGGGATTGTGTGGGATAAGCAGCATCCGGTCCTGACCCGCAAAGACTACATGGGCGCTTTTGAGATTTGCTTCTATGGCTGGAAAGAAGGTGCAGGACACAAATTCTACGGACCGAACAATGCCACCGACCTGTGGCATGTCAAAAAGGTCAATCCGCAAAGCATGATTCATCTGACGGAAAAGCCGGTGGAGTTGGCGGTCCGTGCGATTCAGTATTCCTCCAAGCCCGGCGGCAACGTCCTGGACCTGTTCGGCGGCAGCGGCAGTACGCTGATCGGATGCGAACAAACAGACAGAAAAGCATTCCTGATGGAAATCGACCCCTTGTATTGCGACGTTATCGTTAACCGTTGGGAACAGTTCACGGGAAAGAAGGCCGAGCGGATTGTGGCCACTGAGAAAACCTCGGCACAAATGACCGAGGTTTCAGAAGAGGTGACGGTTTAATGTTGCCATTACTTTTGGGGGCTGAGGGCAAATTGTCCTCGGCCCACCTTTTCAAAGCGGGACTCGCCAGCCTTGGTCTTGATTTCCTTGCTGATGGCCGCATGCAGCGTATTGGCGGGTGTTTTGCCGGATTGGGCAGGTTCCCAGTAGGCTTTATCTGTCATCGCCTTAATCATCAATTTGCAATTGAGCGGTTCCTTCGCTTCGGAAAGCACCTGGGCAGCCGCGTCCAGAATGGACATCTTCTTGGTTCGCAGTGTATTTTGCACAGGTTTGGGTGTGGTGGGCGATTTGGCCTTGGAGGTATCCTTGCTCGGCTTTTCCTTCGGTTTGCCAACGGGGGCAACCGTGTTGGGTTTGGGGGCCGCCCCCCGTAACCGCTGCGGCGACTTGATCCGCACCGTTTTTCCGGTGGATAAGTTTTTGGCGTCCCAGCCGCCATGCGGGTTTTCGGCCAGAATCTCCACGGTCACAATCTTGTCGGTAACTTTAGCTTTGTAGTGGTTTCCAATTTTGACATCTGATTTTTTCATTGTTCGGGTCCTTTCAAAAAAATGTTAGTCTGTAAAGTTTTCCAAAATACGATAATAGTCATGCACCATCGAGTTGGTGCCTTTGCATCCGTCGAGGTGGTATTGCAGGCATTCAGCCATCGAGTAGACGTCGTCAGGATTGTTCGCTTCGACCAAATGCTCGCGTTCGCCGTCGGCGCTGATGAGTTTGACGGTGATGTAATCGTTGCCGGGTACGCGGTGGATGGTCGCGAAGTACTCAGGCACGTCGCCTTTGTTCATATGTCCGGCCAGTTTCATTTCGATAATATTCATGGTTTACCCTTTCTTTTCTTCGTGGTGGTGACAGTTCTTAATGATGCGGATACCCTTGGATTTCCCGGCGAAGGAACAGCCTGCTCCGCATGTAGTACAATCGCAGACCATATCAATGGAACTGGCGTCAATTCTATCGGCCTCAGCTCTGTCGGCGACGGTAACCCCGTTACGCATTCGCAGGCACGAGGCTTGGTGCTGTATCTGTCGCCAGTTGGGTTGGAGCGAGCCATATTCAAGGACTGTATAGCCACCTTTTTTCATTTGTTTTTGATACGCATTGGGATCGGTGATTCCATAAATCGTGGTCGCATTGTTTCGGGTGCCCCTTTTTCTGACTTTGAAATAATATTCTTTCATGGTTGGAGTCCTTTTTATTGTTGGGTTTCGGTGTCGATGCGGGCTTCGGCCAGTCCATCTTCAATCATCGCTTCGCTGAATCCGCTCAAGAAAGACAATGTTTCAAGCAGGTCGCATTTGACTTTGTTCAGCGTTCCGATGTGCGCCCAGTTCAGTTTCGCGGGTTCTTTTTGCATCTCGCATTCGAACCAGCCCAGCAGGTTGGCGATGTCTGTTTTGGCTTCGTTATAGGCGGTTTTCATTTTTTCATCGTTGTTGTTGAGTTCAACTTTCATTCTTAAGTCCTTTCTATATAAGGTTTTATCATTCATCTACATGACACATTACAAAGTGTTTCAAACTGCATCAAGCTAATTAAGTGCTTATTCTAAAAGAAGTTACATTAATTTTGACATTCCGGACAAGGGGTGTAAGCAATGGGAAAACCTATCAAAATTACCGCATTAACGGCCGATGAATTGGCCACTTTGTTAAGCCAGGCAAGCCGTCACGCCATATCTGGACAAGACGTGCTGGCAATTGCCGAACGGGGTGGGATTGTGGCCCCGGACGGCACCATCAACCTGATTGATTACACCGCATTTTTGGCACAGGAGATTGCCGGTGGTGCAGATTAATCCGACCAAACTCAAGCCGACTGACCTGACGCGGTTGCTGAATTCCGCTGGATTTGGGGAAGTTCTGAATGAACGCACCCTCCGGCGTCACCGCAACCGTGCCGGATACACCATCGGTGATGCGCGAACCATCAATCTATTCCGGTACGCAGCCTGGTTGACGCAGCAATATTTAGCGCCGCCCAAAGACGGACGCAGTTATGACGAGATTCGAGAGGCCGCCCGATTGCGGAATGCCGAATTAGCGCGCGCCGGTCAAGATATTGGTCAAATCCCCGCCGTTGTTAATCCGGACCGCAAGGCCAAGGCGATGGCCAGCTTCAAATATTTTTGTGAAGTGTATTTTCCGGAGGTGTTCTACCTGACGTGGTCAGCAGACCATCACAAGGTTATCACAAAGATTGAACAGGCAGTTTTGAAAGGCGGTCTGTTTGCGTTGGCCATGCCTCGTGGCAGCGGCAAAACCGTGCTGATGCAGATGGCCTGTTTATGGTCGGCGTTGATCGGAGCGACGGAATTTGTGTGTCTGATTGCCGCATCCGCAGATCGAGCTAAAAACCTTCTTGAGAATATCAAAGTCTGGCTGGAGACCAACCAACTGCTGCACGAGGATTTTCCCGAAGTGACGCTTCCGATTTTAGCATTGGAGCGGATTACCAACCGTCAAAAGGGTCAAAAGCACAACAGTATCCCGACCCGAATTGAATGGGCGGCGGATAAAATTGTACTTCCTACCATCGAAGGAAGCACTGCGTCGGGTGTGGTTATCTCCTGTTCCGGAATGAAGGGTTCTGACATCCGCGGTCAAAACCATGCCCGCGCTGATGGCAAGGTCGTTCGTCCGCAATTGGTAATGGTTGACGACCCGCAGACCACCGAATCGGCCTGGAGCCCATCGCAATCCCAGCGGCGTGAGGCCATCTTAGCTGGGGATGTATTGGGTATGGCCGGTCCCGGCAAGAAGATTTCCGGCCTGATGGCCTGTACTGTCATCCGGCCCGGTGACATGGCCGACAACATCTTGGACCGCGAGAAACACCCGGAATGGCAAGGGGAACGGACCAAGATGGTCTATGCTTTCCCGACCAATGAGAAACTCTGGGCCCAGTATGCAGAAATCCGCGCCGATTCCCTGCGGAATGATGGCGATGGTTCACAGGCAACCGAGTTCTATCGTGAAAACCGCGAGGCAATGGATGCCGGTTCTGTAATTGCCTGGCCCGAGCGTCACAATACAGACGAACTATCGGCCATTCAGCACGCCATGAATCTGAAGTTCCGTGATGAAGCAGCGTTCTTTGCCGAGTATCAGAACGAGCCGATTGTTGAAACCGAAGGTGAGGAGATGCTCAATGCTGACCAAATTGCCGCCAAGCTCAATGGGTACAACCGTGGCGTTGTTCCGATTTCCTGTCATAACCTGACGATGTTTGTCGACGTTCAGCAAAAAGCACTGTTCTGGATGATATGCGGTTGGGAAACCGATTTTACCGGCTACATCCTGGACTATGGTACATGGCCGGAACAAAAACGGTTGTATTTTACATTGCGGGATATTCGACGCACGATTGCGCAGCAAAAACCAGGCACCGGACTGGAAGGAGCGATTTATCATGCACTGGAGCAGTTGAGTGAACAGAAATTGTCTCGCTTGTACACCCGTGAGGACGGCCTGGATATCAAGATTGACCGCTGTCTAATCGATGCTAACTGGGGACAATCAACAGATGTGGTCTATCAGTTCTGTCGTCAATCACGGTTTTCAGGAATTGTTCTGCCCAGTCACGGTAAGTTTGTCGGGGCCTCCAGTATTCCGTTTTCCGAATACAAACGCAAACGCGGTGACCGTGTAGGACTACATTGGCGGATTCCCAATACCACCGGCAAGCGCGCTATGCGGCATGTTCTCATCGATACCAACTTCTGGAAGAGCTTTGTCCACGCCAGATTAGCCGTATCCATGGGTGACCCCGGCGCAGTGTCGTTGTTCGGGCGCGATGAAACGACCCATCGGTTACTGGCTGAGCATCTGACCGCAGAATACCGCATCAAAACGATGGCCCGCGACCGAACGGTTGACGAATGGAAACTCAAGGCCATCCGGCCAGACAACCATTGGCTGGACTGTTTGGTCGGATGCGCGGTAGCGGCATCGATGGAAGGAGCTAAATTATTCGGTACTGAGTTAGGTCATACCCCACAGGCTGCACGAATCAAGCTTTCCGAGCTACAGAGAAAAAAACAATAATTATTTTCATTTTTTTGTTTCGGAATGGGCCACGTGCTCATTTTTTTGCCGATTGTATATAGGGAGGAACACCTTTTCTCCCCGGCTTCCAAAACGACCCTTCAGTTAGGATTCCCAATGAATAATTCCATTGATATTCTCTTTTCTCATAATTTGCATCTGGTAGACAAGGTTTTGGCAAAATATCGTCCGCAGGTTCACCCCGCAACACTCGAACAACTGGAGGCTGATGCCATGGTAGGATTGTGGAATGCGATTCGCCTCTACGATCCAAACCAGCACAAAAAATTCAAACATTATGCCTATCAGAAAATTCGTTATGCCATCAAGGAAGGATTACGGCAACGTGACCCGTTCCCCAGAGAATTCAGGAACGATAATGGCGATCCCATTGAAATCGTTGATATTGATGAGGTAGACGAAGATTGCTCCAGTGTAGTTTATGCCGACGCAGGAATTAAACATTTTGAACGACAAGAGTTTGTGGAGTCCCTCCTTAAGCAAATTGACCAACAACTTGCAGAACTTCTTTTCATGCGATTTTGGCTGGGCCTGACAGATATCCAAATTGCCAACCGCAAACAACTGTCCCGCAAACGTGTGGCTCGACAGATTCAGCGAGCGATGAATGAACTTAAAAAAATAACCTCTCAAGCGGATGCCTATCTATGTCTGAGTTAGAAAACACCATCAAAGACAATGCCGCCGGGCCTAAAGCCGCCAGTGGCGACGCCGGTTCGGTCGAACAACATTCGTTGCCCGACCAGATTGCCGCCGATAAACACCTCCAGTCCAAACAGGCGATGAGCAGTAAAGGGATGGGCATCAAGCTACTTAAAATTTCACCTTCAGGAACTGTCTGATGTGGCCATTTCGGCGTAAATCCAAAACAATCCGAACCACCGTCCCGGTGACTCTGCATGCCAAGTACGATGCAGCGCAGACCACCCGTGAGAATATCCGTCACTGGATAATGGCCGATGGACTATCGGCAGATGCGGCGGCCAACAATGATGTCCGGAAAAAACTTCGCGAACGTGCCCGCTATGAAGTTGCCAATAATTCCTATGCCAAGGGGATTATCCTGACACTGGCTAATGATTGTGTCGGCACCGGACCGCGATTGCAGGTCTTGACGGCTGATGATGAACTCAACAAAAAAATCGAGTCCGCCTTTAGCACCTGGACACAGATGATTGGTCTGGCGGCTAAACTTCGCACGATGCGGATGGCTAAATCGACCGATGGCGAGACGTTCGCTATCTTAACCGGCAACAATAAATTATACGGGCCTGTCAAATTAGATTTACATTTGGTCGAGGCCGACCGAGTAACCACGCCATATCCGAAACTGTTGGATGATAATACGGTTGATGGGATTGAATTGGACAGCAGCGGGCATCCATCCCGCTACAATATTTTGAGGTATCATCCCGGTGACCTGCGGGCGGCCATCAATGATTTCGATGTTATTGATGCCAATGCGGTCATTCACTGGTTCCGTTCCGACCGTCCCGGTCAGCACCGTGGTGTGCCGGAGATTACACCGGCGCTGCCGTTGTTCGCTCAATTGCGGCGATATACCTTGGCGGTTCTGGGCGCAGCGGAAACGGCCGCCGATTTTGCAGCGGTATTGTTTACCGATGCTCCCGCCAATGGTGAAGCGGCCCAGGTTGAACCAATGGACATCGTCGAACTGGAAAAGCGTATGGCCACCGTCCTGCCGGATGGCTGGAAGCTGGGCCAGATCAAGGCCGAACAACCGGCTACTGCCTATGGCGAATTCAAACGTGAAATCCTCAATGAAATCGCCCGCTGTCTGAATCTGCCGTACAACATCGCGGCGTGTAATTCGTCTGGTTATAACTACGCGTCAGGAAGATTGGATTGGCAGATTTTTTCCAGAGCCATTCGCGTTGAACAAGCGGATATGGCAGCGGTCGTGCTGGATGAAATTTTAGCCGCTTGGATTTATGAAGCCATGCTCTCCAGTGAGTTTTCGGTGCTGCGAACCATCCAGCATCTTCCACATCAGTGGTTCTTTGATGGTAACGAACATGTCGACCCGGCCAAAGAGGCCAATGCCCAAAAAACACGGCTGGAATCCAATACCACCACGCTCGCTGCGGAATATGCCCGTCAAGGGAAGGACTGGGAGACCGAACTCACGCAGCGTGCCAAAGAAAAACAACTCATGGCCGACTTGGGCCTTCTGACAGAGCAACCGGAAACCGTAACCGTTTTGGAGAATGACGACGATGACGAAGAAAAATAACATCCCTGAGAACATTCATTTTCAATGTGATTTGACGATTGAAGCGGCCTCTGATGACAAGGTTGTACCGAAGTTCTCGATGGTTGCCTATACCGGCGGACCGATGAAGATTGCCGGATTTACCCATCCGGTCGTGGTCGATCTGGAGGGACTATCCATCGACCGGCAGAACATCCCTATCCGCCTGGATCACAATCCTAAACAAGGGGTTGGTCATACCGACCGCGTCGTCATCGAGAACGGACAAGTCATGGCGGAGGGTTTAATCTCTCGCGACACCAGTTGGGCACGCGATGTGATTAAAAGCGGCAAGAACGGATTCCCCTGGCAGGCCAGCATCGGCGCTGAAATCATCCAGGCAGAGTTCATTCCCAATGGCAATCAGATTCAGGTTAACGGCAGGACTTTTGACGGTCCTTTATATGTCATTCGAAAATCAATTCTTAAGGAGATCAGTTTCGTGGATAACGGCGCAGACACCAACACGTCCGCTCAGGTAGCGGCACAGTCAGGAGAACAAAAACAGATGAATGATGAAACAAAAACAACCGACCTCAAAGCCAATGAGGTCAAAAGCGAAGCAGCAAAAGAAGATGCCCAGGCATCCGAAACGCACACCTGTCAGTGCAAAAACAAAACGCCGGAAAAAATCGAGGCCGCGGCTGCGCCCGATCCGGTGGCGGACATGCGTAAAAGTATTGCTGCCGAAACCAACCGTATCCAGGCCATCCGTACTGTCTGCAACGGTAAGCACACCGACATCGAGGCCAAGGCCATCGAAGAAGGCTGGGATGTAATCAAGTGTGAACTGGAAGTGTTGCGTGCCTCGCGGCCGAAGGCACCGGCCGTACACACGCAAAAAACAGTCCACACCCCTCATATCTTCGAAGCGGTCGCCCTCATGGCCGCCGGAATCGGTAACACCCGGTTGGAAGCGATGTATGATGTATCCACATTGGAGGCTGCCGATAAACTGCGTGGCATTGGTATCCAGGAATTTTGTGAGCAAGTTGTTGGGATGCAGTTACCGCGATTCCGGCGGGATGCATCCGGATGGCTGCAGGCAGCGTTCAGTACCACTTCACTTCCGGGCATTTTAAGCAATATCGCCAACAAGATGCTGCTGGAAGGCTACAACTATATCGAGGATGCCTGGCGTCAAATCTGCAAAATCGCCTCTGTCAACGACTTTAAGGAACACAGCCGCTATCGGATGACCGGTGCGTTTAAGTTCGAACAGGTCGGCCCGGATGGCGAACTCAAGCATGGCAAGCTCGATGAGATGAAGTACGGCCAAAAGGCCGACACGCATGGCATCATGTTTGCCCTGACCCGCCAGATGATCATCAATGATGACATGGGTGCCTTCACGGACATCCCGCGTCAGATCGGGATGGGCGCGGCAGAAGCGATTGCCGATGCGGTCTGGAGCCTGCTCCTGAGTAATCCCAATAGCTTCTTCTCTGCGGGCAACAAAAACTATCTGGATGGTGCTGATACAGCGCTGAGCGTGGATTCGCTGACGGCCGCAGAGGTCTTGTTCAGCGGACAGACCAAACCCAACGGTCGTCCTCTGGGGATCGGAGCTTCAATTCTGCTGGTGCCGACGGCCCTGAAGGTCGCTGCACAACTCTTAATGAGTTCGGTGCTGCTAAATGAAACCACCACGGCCAACAAGGGCAAACCCGCCAATAACCCGCATGTGGGTAAATTCGGTGTCGTTTCCAGTGCGTATCTGGCAAATGCCTCGTTCGCCGGGGCCAGCAGCAAGGCGTGGTATCTGTTCGCCGACCCGAATCGGCTGCCCGCATTGGAAGTGGCGTTCCTGAACGGTGTGGACCGTCCGACCGTCGAGAAGACCGATGCGGACTTCAACACGCTGGGGATTCAGTTCCGTGGCTATATCGATTTCGGGGTAAGGGAACAGGACTATCGTGGAGCAATCAAGCTCAAGGGTGAGGTGTAAACCTCATCCCTCAAGCTTGTGTGGATGATAACCTTTAATTTCAGAGAGGATATTTTATGGCAATTGCGCAATTTGTTCAACAGGGAAATTCAATTGATCACACTCCGTCCGGCGCTGTCACAGCCGGTGATGTCATTGTCCAGGGCGATCTAATCGGTATCGCGCAGGTGGACTGTGTTGCTAATCAGATTGGTGCACTGGCGGTCACCGGTGTCTTCGACATCGACAAAGCGACCGGCGTGGGAACGGGCATCGCAGTCGGTACAAAAGTCTACTGGGACGTCGCTGACCAGCAGGCCAAGGCCGATGACGAATCCGGTGCGAACAAGTACCTGGGTAAAACCATCGCCGCCGCGGGTGATGATGATGCCAAGGTACGGGTCAGACTGGAGCAGTAGATGCTCAATCAAGGATTAGATTGGCTGGAGCAGCGGCTTATGGGCTTCTGCTCCAGCCCGGTGGAATACCGACGCGATGCTCAGACACAAACCGTTGATGCGGTATTTGGCAAGACGGATTTCGAGGTCGAAGACAGTACTGGCATTTCGGTCAGCAGTTTTGTGTGGGATTTTCTCATTTGTGCACAAACGCTGGGATTTGAGCCCGAAGTTGGCGACATCATTGTCGTCAACGGCCGCTTATTTGAAGTGATGAATCTATCCGGACAAGGCTCTTGGCGATGGACGGGACCAAATCGAAAAACCTATCGCATTTATACGAAGGATATCGGCGATGACGTGTAACAACGAACAATATGAAAATGTGTGTAAAGGTGAGTTCTCTGAACTTCACAAGAAACTCGACGGGATGGACGAGGCCATTCGCGGCAACGGCAAGCCAGGCATCCAAGTGCGACTAGACCGGCTGGAGCAGGAAAAACTGACCCGCAGCAAGGTAACGTGGTTTCTGGTGGGGATTGTCGGAACAGTGGGCGGAGCTTTGCTAACGTCTTTGATTATGGGGTGGCTATGAAACTGGCATTAGATATTGCAGATGCGATTGTTACCGAACTGGCTGGCAACAGCTTCAGTGAACCGTTGGTGGTATCTCGGCGTGTTCTGCCGGAGTATGAGATTGCCGAACTGAAAGCATTGACCGTCACGGTCGTTCCCAAATCCGTTGAGATTGCCAATATCACGCGGCAGTCCAGCAGCTTTGATGTGGCCATCGACATCGGCATTCAGCAAAAGATTAGCAAAGATACCGATGCCGAGGTAGCCCGACTCAGCGGCATCGTCACGGAAATCATCATGTTCCTGACACGAAAGCAATTATCCGGCGTTCCGGCGGCACGATTTAAGTCCATCGTCAACGAACCGGTCTATGCACCGGAGCATCTGTCCGAAAAACGGCTCTTTACTTCTATTCTGACTGTAACCTACAAGGTGATCGATGGCTAATCAAATTGAACAACTGACAACCTGGCTGGTCAATCGCGCTAATCAACAGGGATTGTCCATACAGCAATTTAAGGATATCAAATTCAGTCAGGTTCGTAAAAATCTGCCTGTCAACTATCGGGCTCGGCTCACACAGACGCTCTACTTAAAAGCCAAACGGCTGGCTCTCACGCAACTGTTCCAGGAAAAACTGGATGAATTAAAGAACAATACAAATGTCCGGCAGGCCATTTTGGCTGTTTTTCCTGACGCGACGTTCCGTGTTTATCCGCACAAGCGGCAAATCATTATCGAGGTTCAGTAATGACCCAAATCTATCATAAAAAAGCATGTTGTTGGTTTTATAAATCAGGCAGCAGCACATCCCAGGCAGGCGGCTGTACTAAAGAGTTCCTGGACAACCACAATGGCGATGTCTCGCTGGTGATGAGTCCGACGGGCCAGCCCAAACAGAACGCTACTGCAGATGCAGTCAATGATTTCGATACCGAAACGGCCCAATTAACGGCTGTTGGGCTGGACACAAATGTGCTGGCTGGTTTAATCGCACGAATCAACAATTCGTTTTGTGAAGTTGTTAGTGTCAATCCTGATACCATCGGCGTGGACCAATGGGCCGGAAAAACCGAATATCTCTGGACGGATACCAACGGTGTCAATTCTATCATCTACCCTGATGATGACAGTCTCTACTCGGTCGGAGACTATGTTCATGTCAAGGGAACCAATGGTCAGGTCGCGGATGGCACCTATGAAATCTTATCGATTGAGTATGGGGGTCTTGAAATTGACGACGGTATGTCCGTTTATGATAACGATTGGGGAAATCTTTATGCTGCACCGGAGTCACTATCCAGTATCAATATTGTCATCGGTGGTGCCTATAATGACCTACAGGATGTGCTGAATATTCCCGATGCGTATTATCACAATCAGTGGATTTTCTTTAATGAGGAAATCGCACCGTCAGTTCTGATTAACGGCTCGGCCTATTATATCTATTCGAGCCATGATGGTGAAGCCGCCAATAATACCAAGCTCTACATCGTCGGATACAACACCTATGCTTATGACTGCCTGCCCGATGGCTACGGTTATTTTCCTGAGGGTACTCAAAATGCCAGTACACACTACAAAACGGCATTAGAGCGTGCCAAAAATCCATCCGATGCCGCCATCAAAGCAGACCTGCCGACAGCAACCACGAAAAATATTACAGATAACTGGGGTCGCATCTTCCGTGTGTACACCAGCGCCGAAAATGTTCAGTTCATGTGCATCTATTTTGAGGTCGCTGTCTATCACTGGCCGATTCTGGCGGATAATGAAACCACCGGATCACTGTTTGTCAAACATTGCGCTGGGGGGCATGTCAGTTACGACGCAGCACCAGCCTTTTACGGCGGCCAAATTGTTCGGGTTAATGATGCCGCGACCGGAGGCGGAATTTTTGATAGCTTCTTCAAGGGTGTGGAAATGTTTAACGGCACCACGCCGACGGTCGATAGTTCCGGTGACTGGGAGTTTGCCTACAATGTTGGCATCTATACCAGCAATATCAATCCTGATTATTCCGGTCCGGTGGTTCACCACAATATCTTTGTCAAAAGCAACTGGGGTGTCTCGTCGGTCGCCCGCTCGTATCAGAATGTATTTAACAATATTTTCTATCTGTGCCGCCAGGCCGGACTGCATTTAAATGGAACCGAAGCGCGAATGCGGGCTTGGAACAATATTATCGTCATGGATGAAACCAGCGGTATTTTTAATGGACTCTTTCGTATCAGCGCCGGTGGTACGCTGGATTATTTTGATTATAACTGCTACTGCAATCAGAATGGTCAACCTGTGACGGTCTTTGCGTTCGATACCCAAACCAACCTCAGCTTTAACTTCGACAATCTCAAAAAAGGCCCCCACGACATCGAGAAAGACCCGCTCTTCATGGACCCGGACAATTGGGATTTTCGATTACGGGAAAATAGTCCCTGTATTGGCATGGGCCGACCGGATATGCAGGGCAACCCCGCGACCATTGGTCCCTATCTCGAAAAACAGACCGTCGGCCTCTATGGAAAAAACAAAAGTCTCTATGGCGTCTAAGGAAGGAATCTCTTCATGAGTGAACATGCATTTATTTTGTACGGAAGTTATCAAAATCCCTACCTGCGAGCGGTTCGAATTTCAGATGGACTTGTGTTTGATGTCGCCGCAGGTCAGTTGGCCCAATCGCCTGCCTGGGCAGATACCGCGATTCCATTAGGGGCTAAAAACGCCGTTATCAACGGCTGGCCGGTGGATTTGCCGGAACTACCGTATGGGGCTTATGACCTTCAGTTATATGATGCGGCTGCGCCGTCGCAGTCTGACGCGATGATTGCCGGATGGCGGCTGGTGATGCCGCATAAACTGCTGGTCAATCCCACGGAGTTTCCATTGGATGTGTTCGGTCGAATCCGAACCACACCCGCATAATGGCTGGTTTCAAACTTAAATACCTGTTCTTTGACAGTCCCAAGGTGGTTCGGGCCGTCGAAAAATCCACCCGGAAGGTGCTCTCGAAGTTCGGAGCGTTTGTTCGGCGAACGGCAAAACAGAGTATTCGCAAGCGAAAGAAAGCATCTGCTCCTGGGACACCTCCATCCAGTCATATAGGACTTTTAAAGCGGTTTATTTTCTTCGGGTATGACACACAAAAACGCAGTGTTGTCATTGGTCCTACACGGCTGACGGAAAATAACCGAGGGGAGGCACCCTCAATTCTGGAGTACGGCGGCCGGACAACCGTTCAGGGTAACAAGAAAAAAACTCGCGTGCGAATCCGATCCCGACCGTTCATGGGACCGGCCTTCGAGAAAGAAAAACCCAACCTTCCCTCTTTGTGGAAAAACTCAATCAAATAGGAGAATACTTCAATGGCAGATTTTTTATTGGGCATGAATGCCAAGATTTACCAGGGCGCAGCAGCGGCAGACCCGTCCACCTTGGACCCGGCGACATTGACCGAAATGGGCAACGTCAAAGACGTAACATTGTCGCTGGAAGCGGGCGAGGCGGACATCACCACACGCGCCAACAGCGGCTGGCGTGCGACCGCACCGACCCTGCGGGAATGCAGTTGTGAATTTGAGATGGTCTGGAAGCCCGGTGATGCGGGATTTGAAGCGATCAAGTCGGCATTCCTGTCGGCAGGCACTGTCGCCTTAGCGGTTTTGACCGGGGCACACAATGAATCCGGTGCCGAAGGTCCGGTGGGCAACTGGTCCATCACCAACTTCTCGCGAAGTGAAGCCCTCGAAGAAGCCGTCACCGTCAGCGTCACCGCCAAACTGGCCGCGTTCGGTCAGTGGTTTGAGGCCGCATAACTTTTTCTAATGAAAGGACACATCGATGAAGACATTTAAGGATGCCGCCGGACGGACCTGGACGATTGCACTGAATCTGGGGACCGCAATACAGGTCAAAGATAAATTGGGTATTGACCTTTTGCGGCCGGAAGATGGTGACCCGCCGCTTTTGACGCAGTTGGGTACTGATGAGATGCTTTTGGGTGAGGTGTTGTGTGCGTTACTGGATTCTCAGTTTGAAAAACACAATGTCACCGATGCGGATGTACGGATGTCGTTTGATGGTTCCACTCTCCTGGCCGCACAGAAAGCCTTTTATGAGGAACTGATCGATTTTTTCCGCAGCCGCGGCCGGACCGACCGAGCCAAGGCGGTCGCGGCTCAGATGCAGCTCATCGACAAGGCAACCAACGCCATCGAAGCAAAAATCGAAGCGATGGACCTGGACAACCTGATCGATGGTGCACTGTCTGGCACATTGCCGGATACCTCGGGATTGACCCCCGTTCCTTAACTCTGCGTCAACTGCTCTGGATGGCCGAAGGACACCATCGCGACGCCTGGCAGCATACCGCCTCGTTGATGGCGCTGATTGCCAATGTCAATCGCGATCCCAAAAAAACACGCGCATTCAAACCATCGGACTTTAATCCCTATGTTCCAAAAACATCCCGGCCGGATGTGATTGTCGTTACCAAAGAAAACATTTCACTACTCAAACGCGCTTTTATTGGAGACAAAAAATGAAAAATGATGTATTGCACTCGGTATTGAATTGGATGGACCACAACCGTTACACCATCGCTTCGGTGCTGGTCTTTATCCTGACGATGGGAATTGTTGTCAATCTGAGCGGCTGCGAATCGGCCACATCGGGTCTGGTTGCAGCCGCTGACGGCACGGCTGTCAAGGTTTCCCGCAGCGAATTTCAGCGACAGGCACTGGTCGGCGAGAAAGACTTTGCCGTCCGACGCATCGAACTGGATGGATTAGCGGCCAAATTCAATGAAGAAATCAAGGCATTTAATGAACGCATCCAGGCGGGATTGGACGACCTACAGCGACAGGATGAATTTAAGCAGCAGCTTTTTGACACGATTGGAGTCGTTGCTATCGGCGCTACCGAAGGAACGCTTAATCCCACCGCTTTGGTGCCGATTGGAATCGGTCTACTGGGCGGTGCATTGGGATTAGGTACGTCAGCGGATAACCGGCGTAAGGATAAGGTCATCACCGACCTAAAGATCAACGCCTTGGCGACGACGTAACCATGATTGCAGTCGACACAGTTCCCTTAAAACAAGCCAAACAGCTGTGTTTGGCGTATCACTACAGCGACATCTTCCCGCCGCATTGTATGGTCTGTTTGGGTTTTTATGACGGGCAGGGAATAGGTGGTGTAGCCATCTGGGGTTGGGGTGTGCGGCCCAAGCACACCATCCAGCTGCTATTTCCGTCGCTGGATACGCCAGATTATTGGGAACTGTGTCGGCTGTGTTGCCGGGATGATTTGCCCCGAAATACCGAGAGCCAATTGCTCGCAGGCTGTGCTGACTGGTTCCGCCAGAACCAACCCGAGCGAAAGGTGCTGTACACCTGGGCCGACGGCATTCGCGGCAAGCCCGGCTATGTCTATCAAGGCAGTAACTGGCTCTATGGCGGCTATATCAATACGGAGATTTATCTGACCGAAAACCACGAGCCGGTCCATCCGCGGTTGATGATTACGCGATTTGGCAGCCGCAGCAAAGAGGTCTGGACCGGTATGGGACTAAGGCGCATTCGCGGTAAGCAGTTCCGGTACTGTCAGTTTTTATGCGGTCATAAACAGCGAAAAAAACTTCTTGGGGAAAGTCCGATTAACTGGACCAAACGATATCCCAAGCATGACGATTTAGTGTGGCGTATTGATGCGGGCGAGGGGTCAAGAGAGACCCGCAATCCTCCCAGGATTGAGAGGTCGGGGCAGTTCCGGCAGTCCGCTTTTCATACACCGCTTCCTCTTTTTGCAGGATTAACCAATGGCTAATACCACTTCCATCCGAGCCGGGCGTGCGTTTGTCGAATTGTTTGCTGATGACAGCAAATTGGTGCGGGGTCTGCGCTCGGCTGAGCACAAACTCCGTGCCTTCGGCAATGGCATCCGCACATTGGGCTTAAAGATGATGGCCATCGGTGCCGGATTGCTCACGCCGCTAATCGGTTCTGCCAAGGCGTTTAGCAAAATGGGCGATGAGGTCGCCAAAATGAGTAAGCGTACCGGATTATCCGTCGAGACACTTTCTGAATTAAAGTTTGTCGCTTCTCAGACGGGAACCGAATTTGCGACACTGGAGAATGGTGTCCGCAAGATGCAACGCAGCATCTATGACGCCGGTCGCGGCTTGAGTACTGCCGTCGATGCACTGGCGGATTTGGGCTTGACCTATAAGGATCTGGAAGGTCTGTCGCCGGAAGAGCAGTTCAAGCTGCTGGCCGACCGCATCAGCAAAATCAAAGACCCCACCAAAAAGGCTGCTATTGCGATGAGTTTGTTTGGTCGGACCGGCACGAATTTACTACCAATGTTCGAACAAGGTGCTGCCGGGATTAATGCCTTGCAGGAAGAAGCCCGCCGGTTGGGCCTGACCATGCGAAGTGAAGATGCCAAGGCCGCCGAGGATTTTACCGATGCGATGGACAAGCTCTGGAAGGTCGTCAAAATGACGGCGTTCCATGTCGGTGCAGCATTGGCACCGGCCTTACAGAAAATCACCGATGTCATCACCAATATCGCCGTCAAGATCAATGCCTGGATACAGCAAAATCATGCGGTTATTGTCAGTATTGGCAAAATTGCATTAGCGGTTATTGCCGGTGGTGCTGCACTGGTGGTGTTGGGTACGGCGATCAGCGGGCTTGGACTGGCCTTCGGCAAGATCAGTGCGGTGATTACCGGCGTGGGTACGGTGTTTAAGATGCTCGGTTCGGCAATTGCATTTTTAATCTCGCCGATTGGTTTGGTCATTACGGCTGTTGGTGCCCTGGGCGTGTATCTGGTCTATACCACTGACGTGGCAGGCAAATCCCTGGATTGGCTGGGCCAGAAATTTTCTATTCTCAAAGATGATGCGATTGCCTCCTATCAGGGGATTGCCGACGCGATGGCCGCTGGCGATATTGCCTTAGCGGCTAAGATTCTGTGGCTGACACTGAAGATGGAATGGACGCGAGGCGTCAATGTCCTGGAGAAGGCGTGGCTGAACTTCCGCAACTTCTTCATCCGCATCGGGTATGACGCTTTTTATGGCATGGTGGCCGCCGCCCAGACAGTCTGGCACGGCCTGGAAGTCGGCTGGATTGAAACGACGGCCTTTTTCAGCCGTTGCTGGCAGGGATTTGTATCGTTCTTTGCAAAAACCTGGGAGAACATCAAGGCCGGGGCACAAAAGGCGTGGAACTGGATTAAATCTCTGTTCGATGATTCTTTCGATCTTCAAACTGAAAACAAGATGGTCGAGGACCAGCGTCAACAGGCGATTGGCACCATCGAGGATGAAAAACAACGCAAGCTCGCCGAACGGGAAGCCGAGCGTCAATCGCAGCGGGACCAGGCAGCCCGGATGAATGATACCACCTTAGAGGAGATCGGCCGCCAACACGCCGAGAAGTACAAAGCTCTGGATGATGAATATGATGCTCGAATGGCCGAGAATACTAAGGATTTAGAAGCGGCACGGAAAGAATGGAAGGACTCCATCGGCCGGGCTAAGGATAAACGTGCCGAAAAGGAACTGGAAAAACCCGCCGCTGTCGAAAAGGCTAATACCGCATGGATGGATGTCGGAGATGTTCTGACCGAAGCAGCGAATAAAATCAGCGTCACCGGAACCTTTAACGCCACAGCGGCCTGGGGACTGGGCACCGGCAGTGCCGCCGACAGAACCGCTAAAGCCAGCGAAGAGACCGCCCGCAATACCAAACGCCTCTTGGATGAGGCCCGCAATAATGGAGCGACGTTTAGCTAATGGCTGTGACCGTTACTGAAAAATTCCAATCCCGTGATGTGGTCCGTGGCACCAATCCTTCGGCGCAGTTGAATTTTGTCATTCAAGGCACCGAGGATTATGACGAGGCGCTGACACAACTGGCCAGTAAGGCACCGCAGGCATTCGACAATCTACCGCGCCTGAGCTATGGTATTGAGCCGATTGCCGAGGCACTCTGGCTGGGTAATGCCCGGTACGGTTATCAAAGTACCCAGCCAACCGGGGAATCGGTGTATCAATTCGACACCGGCGGCGGCAGTCAACATATCACCCAAAGCTTAGGAACAGTCCGACGCTATGCACGGCCGGGTGCTGTTGCCGGAAACTTTATGGGTGCCATTGGTGTGACCGCCGATTCGGTCGAAGGCGTCGATATTACCGTTCCCGTCTACAGCTTCAGTGAGGTGCACTATAAAAATAGAGCATTTGTGGATGATAATTACAAAGCCACGCTGTTTGAGTTGACCGGAACGGTCAATAGTCGGAATTTTCGCAAGTATGCCGCCGGAGAAGTTTTGTTTTTAGGGGCCAGTGGCACCAAACGTGGCTCGGATGACTGGGAATTAGTTTATCGGTTTTCAGCCAGCCCGAATATGTCAGGGATCGTCGTTGGGGATATTGGAGGCATTGCCAAAGCGGGATGGGAATATCTGTGGGTTCAGTATGTCGATGCCGAGGATTCAAATGCGCAAACTCTCATTAAACAACCCATTTCAGTGCATATTGAGCAGGTGTATCCGTATAAAGATTTTGACCGGTTGAGGTTGTAATGGCAAAACACGTCACCGCAGGCGAAAAATTCCGGTTTGGAGCCCAGACCTATAACGAACTGAACGGCCTGATCGAGAAAGACCGGCTCAGCGGTCTGTCTATGCAGGCCAAAGGCGCTCGCGGGAATAATGATTTTGTATTAGTTAAGAATATCAGCGGTACCGATATTGGGCGTTTTGGTATATTGGGAATTGCGGGAATTGTGTTCGACCCACAGACGGCGCTTCCTGCGTTTGTCAGCCGTACCGTCTTTACCGGAGAAATGCCTACTGAATCCCACCAGACGGGCAGGTTTTTAATCTGTGCTGAACCCATCAAGAACGGTGCCATCGGTCGGGCATGGGCGGATGGGATCGTCACAACCCGATTATTTGTCCAGGACGCTTCGCATAACTATGCCACGGTTAAACCGGATGATACTACCCAACTCATCAGCGCTGACCAGGGGCTGTGCTATATCCTCTATAAAGAAGCAGGCACTGGTCAAAAATGGGCGGTTCTGCGGTATGGTTCCACCGGCAACTCCCTGCGGTGGGCATTTTGTTCTGAAGATGCGGGATTCGGGAACACACTGGACTGCTTTCTCGATACCGATGGAACCGGCACACTCGTGACGGTGTATTTTAAGCTGCTGAATTGCTCGAACATCGAAGATGGTCATTTTACACTGACTGATGGCGTGCCCATCCCGGTCATGAAACGGGGTGGGAATTGGTGGTGCATTATCCCGATTGAAGGAACGCAGGTGGTCGCATGAGTAATCCGATTATCCCGCTCTGCCGAAGCATCGATACTGATAGATTGTATCGGTCCAATACCGGCTCTGCGAAACTGCTGCGGTGTCTTATGCAGGCATACAACGAACTCAATCTGGGGTGCTTTGTCCCGCAGTTTCCGATTTGGACCGAGGGCAACAGCTACGAGGTGGGTGATATTATCTTCGGCAGAGGTGAAATCCCGCCTGATTACCTGTATTGCCTGCATATCTGGGAGTGCAAAGTCGCTCATACTGCATCACAGGCCGACAGGCCAACCACTCAAACAACGCTCAAATGGCGAAAAATAGGTTCAACCCCGACGTATAGCAATCTCATTCCGTACCCGCCTTGCAGTACATTGTCAAACCCCGATGGTGATTACGGAGGTCTGAACCGTTCCCCGACCGGAATGCTGGTTTCAGTGAGTGGGCTGAATGTACTGAATGGCCCTCAAGGACCTGAGAATGCCTGGCATCACGATTACAACGGCGTCTATTGTTTGCACCTTGGCTCGATGTATTGGGCCAGTGGGAGTGCCTGGTATATTGGAGGGCCGATGAATGGGGATTTGGAGTGGACCTTGGAGTTTCAGGTCACAGCGGGACATGGCCATTGCGGCGGTTCCGGATACGACCGTCGTTTCAGTATTCGCCAGCTAAAAAGGACCATTACGGACAACTGGTGGCAGTGGCATTATCTGTTTTGTGGTTCTGCCCCAATCACCGAATGCGAAACAAGCTACTCATTGAGCAATTTGTTTCCACCTCGGCCTGAACCGTTTCCGGCATACGGTACGCCCGAGTATGCTGCCTGGATACAATCGCTTCAACCATCAAAGACGTGTTGCTGTCCCGAGTACGAATCCTGGCAGTGGCCCTCCTTCAACGGGTATGGCGGACAGCTTTCTTTCCTGGGTTTTTGCGATTATATGTCGGTTGGATATGACACATGGGAGGTCAATTATATCAATGGTGGCTCCGCCGCCCACTGCCGATGGCGATTTGCCCTGTGGGGAGGCGTCGATGGCGTCAACACCAAACGAGTCATCATGAAAGATAACATCGCGTGTGATTTTTTCCGGTATGACTTTCTTGGCAGTGATTGGGATATATTCCAGGGCTGTACGTTAATCCCACTGACACCGGACGAGAACGGTTTTTTTGAATATACCGTCGAAGTACCTGCCGGTTCGACGGTTTCGGATTTTGGGGTTTCCAATATCAATGCCTATAACTGGAAGTACAGATATATGGGAGATATTTTAGGCTCAGTGTGGACTTCATAAAATGGGATGCTGCGGAAAAATAAAAAAGGTGGTTTCGATTGCAACGGGCAATCTGGCGATTGTTCTGGATGCAATCAATTTACTCCCGGCTGAAAAGTATTTGTATCACTCGGTCAGACTGCGAGCTTGTCGGGGGTGTGAGTATCATACATATCTGACCGAGGAGGAGTATCTGGAGTGGATTGAAAAGAACGGCGGTCTGGCAAAGTTCGTTGCCGAGATAGATACACTCGACCAATGGCCACCATTGCCCATTGAGCAAAATGAACAGCCGGGAGCGAAATTGTTCTGCAGTTTGTGTAAATGCTGGCTTCCGGCAAAAGCCTATGTCAAAAAAGAAAATTGTCCAGTCCAGAATCCGGATTGGCGAAAACCAAAAAGCTTCTTTAAGGAAACCTCATAATGGCTGAAAAATACTGGTTTGGCGGTGCGAATAATCACAAAGGCGAGTGGGATTATGATGGTATTACGCCATTTACGATTGACGCAGGAGACTTAATCAACGTCGGTGGACTGTGCGGGATTGGTGCTGTTGGGCATGGCTTAATGGCTGGGGATGAGATCGCCATCGCCGGAACGTCCACGATTGACGGCACATATAGTGTCCATTCATCAATGACGGCCGATATCATCGTTATTGATCTGCCTTATTTCCTGCTGTCCGGCACAAACTCGATTGTTGCCGGAACCCAATGGACCGCTGCAGGTATAAATCTATACACTTCCGGCGTAGAGGCCGGAATGAGGATAAAGCTATGGAATGGCAACACGCTACTTGGGGCAAAATACTCAGGTAGCAACGGCATCGTTTCAGGTACTACGTTTACTGCGTCGGGCTTAGATTTTTACGCTATGGGCGTTGAAGTGGGAATGACAATCAAGTTGACGAGTGGTGCAACAGGTTTGCTTGGCGAGTTTGCGATTACCAGCATTACGGATGCGACTCACTTGGAGATTGCCGACACCGGCACATCCGAAAGCGGCCTGATTTGGGAAATCGAAGTTCGTGACGCGGCCACATGGGGCGGCTTTGAAATCATCAGCGTCCTAGATGCAGGCCACTTGCAGCTCGAATCGACCGGTCTTTCTCAAAGCGGCGTGACTTATGAAATCGTCCGGGGTGAGACCTTTGATGGCACCGAAATCGTTACGCCTAATGTCGATTCGAACTGGAAACTGGTCGCCGACGGCAGCAATACTGACAAGCCTACCGATGGGGATGTTTTACACTTTAACGACCGGGCGTACTATGACATCACTGCCCAGCGATACCAGGGCTGCACGATTAATGTCGATTCAGATGGAACGGGAACTCCGAATCTGGATGGCGTATTTGTATCGGCAGGCTTCAATGGTAGCATTGGCAGCGAAGGCCAGCCATTGGAAATCAACTGCGATAGTGAAGATATTGTTGTGGACGGCGAATGCACGATTCATTTGAAACTATCGGCCGGAGCAGGAGCCGATGCCGGTTGCGGTCGATTGGTCGTCAATAACGAGAAGGCCAATGTCTATGTATCCAGCCTGCTCAATGATGCAAGTAATGTCTGCCTGTATGATTTGCTGATTTGCCTGAAGGGGTATTTATGGATTCAGGATAACTGCGCGGTCGGTGAGGTGGTATCGGCAAATTATAGTTCATTTATTGATGCGGGTGTCGGTATTGAAAACATCAAAGGTGGAAATTTATGTTCCATCACCGCCGTCAAGGGCGAGATTGTTTGGCGGTCCAAGATTGACCAAGTCAAACTATTTGATGCGGAGTTTGCCTGGGGGGACGAAGATATGACCGAAGTGGTCAATTATGCCTGTAATCTTTTGACCATCTACTCCAAGAGCGGCGAGTTCCAGTGGCAGATGGCGGATACAGGTGAATCGTTGATTAAGCAATTCGTGCTATACGCCGGAAACCTGATCGCTTCGCAGTCGGTCAACAGCGGCTACAAAAAGAAAATCGGCACCGGCACCGAAATCAGTGAGCTATGGCCGGATGCGACGGCGAACCTGAATAGTTCTTCAAATAATGTATTGATTGAGGCAGGTTCGAAGCTGGAATCGCACGGGGGAACATTAATCGCATCCAGTGGGTCGTTGTTGGGGTGGTAAACAACTTTTAAGTTCATAAGCACTTGATTTTACAGTATTTCAGTGATATTATACAAAAACAGTCAAGGTTTATATAATTTCTTATAAAAGGTCGATTTTTCAGTAAAAGAGGTGCGATTTGGACACAATCGAATTCAAGCCAATTGGGATTATACATACGCCATTTACAAAAGATAGTGAAATTCCAAGACAAGCAGTGAGCGCCCCGGAAATTTCTGGAACTATTGAGATCAAAGAAGAATATGTAGACGGTCTTTTGGATTTGAAGAAATTCAGCCATATCGTCGTTGTATTTCACTTACACTTAGTTACTTTTACTGAACTTATTTCTTGTCCGCCATGGGATGATAAGCATGGTATTTTTTCAACATGTTCCCCTTACCGTCCAAATCCAATCGGAATTTCTGTAGTCAAGCTAAATAAGATTGCAGGGAATAAGATTCATATTTCCTGTATTGACATGGCCGACGGAACACCTGTACTTGACATAAAACCATATATACCAGATTTATATCCTCAAGAGAATATTAAAGTTGGCTGGCTTAACAACAAAATTGCTCTTATGAATAAGGGGAAATCAAAGATATTATTTGAGCCATTAATAGATAATTGAGATTGTCTTGTAGGCATTAAAAAAGAGGACGTTTTGTTAGAACAAAAAGATATAATTTTGAAGTCTCGCTTAGAGGCGTTTGTAAAAAAAGACGGCGACTATTGGTCGTTTCGTGGTAAAGCTGTACGCGAGCATGCACATGCATACTTTCAATATCCGGCCATGATGGTTCCTCAGATGCAAAGTGAGCTTATAGGCATAATTAAAGATATTTCTCCTGGTATTAAAAGGATTTTAGATCCATTTGTAGGATCTGGAACAACCATGACCGAAGCTATGCTCCAAAATCTTGATTTTACCGGGCAAGATATAAATCCTCTGTCATATCTTCTATGCAGAGTAAAAAGCGGCCCCTTTTTCTTGCCGAGCATAGTCAAAAAAGCACAAAAAGTAGTTGGCAAGATCAATCGGTTAAGATCAAAAAAAATCGAAGTTGAATTTGCTGGCATGAACAAATGGTTTCAACACAACATAGCAATAGAGCTTTCTCATATTAAAAGAGCAATACTCGAAGAGGACTCTAAATGGGCACGTAGATTTTTCTGGATAACACTGGCCGAAACTGTTCGTTTAACAAGTAATTGTCGAACATCAACATATAAACTTCACATTCGACCAAGACAAGAAGTAGAAAGCAGAGGAATATCAGCGAAAGATATTTTTAATAAGATTCTTTTTCGTAATATTGATAGACTCTCAAAAATACACGATATGCTTGATGAAAGGAAATTGCTCAACAGAGGACATTATAAAGGTGAGATAAATATATGTATAGGAGACACCTCGAATACTATTAAGAATGCGCACACAAGCGATCTTTTAATTACTTCGCCGCCATACGGAGACAATAACACGACCGTGCCTTATGGCCAACATTCATATTTACCTTTACAATGGATTCCTCCATGTGACATTATATCTAATCTTGATGGTACATACCTTAATACAACACATGAAATTGACAGAAGAAGTTTGGGGGGATCTCGAAAGAATGCCGTCTCTAAAAGCCAATATCTTAATGATAAATCATACACGTTCCAGAAAATGATGAATTTACTTGAAAATAAACCCTCCGATTGTCAATCAAGACTCGCGGCTTTCTGTGTGGACTTAGATGCTTCATTAGAGCTGATAATTAATGCCTTAAAACCTGACTCATATATGATATGGATTCTCGGAAATCGACGAATAGCAAATAAAACAATACTCGTTGATGAAATTGTATCAGATCTTTTAGTCCATAAAGGATGCATTAGAATTACAAAGCTACAGCGTAGAATACCAAACAAGCGAAGCGCTAGCAAAAACAAAACAACATCGACAATGAACTCTGAAAGTATCCTTGTGTTGCGAAAAACAGTATAGCCCAGGAATTGATGTGATATGGAGGCGATATATGTGTCATGTCATGTTTTTTTCAAAATTACAATATGTTCTGAATTTTGCCTTCCGAGACTATCAACAATCCTCTGATCTGAATACTTTCTTTTTATATAACCACTTAAGTTTTCATATTTAAAATGTTCAACTAACAAGCGAGCGATATCAACATAGCTCGATTCAGAAAGCACATTCCTTTTTCTTTTAGTTGCATCAATAACCATCCCAATTAAACCACCTTTTTTTAGAACCCGATTTATATTCTCAAATGAACCAAGAATATCTTCAACATATTGATCAAGTTGGGTTTTTCTTGTGCGTTTCCATCTCGCTCCAATTTCAATTTCTTTGTCGGCATTGAGATTCCATCCAAAAAGATAATAAGATAGCCTGTGAGCTTTAGTATAATCAATAACAGAAGGGTAAGGTGGTGAAGTTATAATAGCGTCCACTTCTTCTACACACTTAATCGGTTGACGACAGTCATGTAAAAATGCGTCACTTTTATGAGCAGCATCTATTTGCATGTCAACAATATCTCTTGTTTGATAATAAATTTTTTCAAGAGCACGTATCATTTCCTCACAATGGCTTGCAAACATCTTCAATATATCTTTGTCTTTCAGGTTTTTGGGAGTTACATTATCGGCTACCCACCCCCAATGCTTCTCTTGGGAAGAACTGGATTTTAGCACGTGCGATAAACATACGCGAAAAAATATTTTATCCTCATTTTCTGCGTAGTGATTAATATTGTTCCATATACTTAACAAGTCCATCAATGTGGTCGGTGAGAACCAATCCCTCAACATTTCATGACTTGCTGATATATCATGTCTTTGATTGTCCAGTAAACGATCAGCACTTCTTTCACAAATAGATGAAAGCTTTCGTCGAAGCGATTCTACTGAATATTCATAACACTTCACTTTAGAGATCAATACCGCCATAGGGTTACAATCCATACCTATAGCAACCCTTCCAAGTTTTATCGCTTCTACCAATGTAGTGCCACAGCCACAAAACGGATCAAGTATCTTCTCTCCTCGTGACGTAAGCAGGCGGACTAAATTGTTCGCGATCTGAGGAATAAAAACGCCAGGATACCAATGCAAGCCATGTATGCCTTCTTGCGTCCATGCACCTTTAAAGTTCCAATCAATAGAATTTATTTCTTTTAATATTTCATTTGTCATGTTGGTTCTTAATCATTAAAAGGCAATAATGATTGACTGCTCTCTTTTATTATGTCCGCATGTAAATAGTTATCACCAGGAGAAACCTTTTCGAATATACTAAAGTTATTCCGCATGAAATCATCACACGACTCTTGCTCATATTTGGCCTGACTAGAATACTTGCTAATAACTCCTATAAGGGCCTTGTGTGACGGTGGAGATTTACCAATGTACCGCTCTCGTTTATCACGTATGTAATCAATAATTATTCCTTTGCCAATGTTGTCATTTGCTTGCCTTTGAAGATTCTCTCTTTTCAAATTGTCCATTAAAGCGCTAACTTCTTTTTCACCTTCAATCCAATACATCCCAACAAGTCTATAGTATTGCCCAAGCAAAAGCCCCTTTATCAGGTCGGCTGTCTCTGGTGCCTCAATTAACTTGTGAAAAAGTTGCTGGTCTGTTAAATACCAATCATTTACAGATATTATTTTACTCTTTAAGCCGATACAAACAGCCTGCTTGGTCATGCTTTTTGCAACAAAGTCTGTGGGTTCTGGCATAAGTATATTATATAGATTCCGTCTAAGTGAAAGCCATTTCTCGAACAAGTTTCTCCTATTCAAAGAAATCGAGATCGTTCCTCTCGACACCTCAAAAATGTTAATAAAGCTGAAAACTTCTTCAGCTGGAACTATTACTCCCAACCTTGTTAACATTCGTGCAACATTATCAATGTTATCAAGATCCATTGAACCATTTATGGCATCTTTACATCTACCTTGGCCAGCTATTGCGTCAAATACAGAGATAGAAGAGACATTTAAATCATTCATTAACTTTCGACAACCTAACTCTTTGCCTAAATATGCCTGGTAATATGGTTGTTCTTCACATATTACTATCTCTCGAAGTTTTTTTTCATGATCAAACTCTACTCCTGCTAGTTTACATCCTTCTTCAAAGAGATGCCCGAGGCCTGGTGCGGAGACGTCATGAAGGCCTGCGGCCAATGTTAGTTCTGATTTAAATTGTTCATCTAATTTCAATTTTTCTGCAAGCTTCCACGCAAGTATGGCTGTGCCAACGCTGTGTTCATAACGTGAAACTCCACCAATTGCGGTTAATGAACATGAATCTATATTAGAAAGTGATACTTGGCGAAGACGTTGAATCTCCGGCAAAAGCAGTATTTTGTGTATTAGTTCAGGAATTTTTATTTTACCGTATACTGGTAAAGTGATATGTTCTAAATTCATGATTTCTCCGGGTATTTAAGTTCACTTATATTATCTATATCTTTATAAAATCGTGGATAATCTACCAGTGAAAAAATTGATTTGAAAGATGGCGTTCCCATTTCAACTGATGGCTCACCTATTAAGGTAACCATAGAATATGTTCGCTCGGCTTCAATCATATGGATCAGAAATCTTGTCAAGAAAGACTCTTCTTCGCAATACCTATAAACCAGTAGGCCATCATATATGACAGTTCCAGGGAGCCGCTTGCCTTTAATGACTTTTTTGAAATACTTAAATGCTTTAGCGCAACCAGAATGGATTCCTGGAGTCGATGATGCATGAAAGATCTTATATCCATCTGAACGATGTTTCACTAATGTTTTTTTGAAAATCTCATCATCCCCACCAAATAATTCCGTAAAACCGTCGATAATAACCATATTATTTCTGAGTTTACTTTGGTTGGGTTCTCCCCAGGATGCCTCAAGATACGAAATAATGAGTGATGGATGATGGCGACAGGTTATAAGAGTTACAGTCTCTCCATTTTCAATATGTTCCTTTGTAATTTTAGATATTAATTGTAACCAGGATAATGTATTTTCATACGCGACCAATAAGGAGAAACCCCGAACTTTAGTTTGCCACTGTTTTATGGGGACAAGTTTGGTTAAAGATGTGTATTTGTCTAACGGTATTCGATCCTGAACACTAATTTCATAATGCTGAGACATAAACGATTCGATTTTCTTTACACCATATCGTATCACCGGAAAATGTTTAACTGATTGCAAAAATGACCTTTCCTTAAATTTTTCAACTCTCAAGTAGGCAAGAATTACAACTCGCAGGAAAAAGTATATTAAGGAAAATGCATAAAACATGATAGCAAGGAACAGGAGAAGTCCAGGCATAGCCCCTGTTCGTTTAAACATGTTAACTAAAATCCATGCGAGGCACTGAAGAATGAACGCAAAAAGAACGACTATAAGCACTCTATGAAGCTCACGCCTTGTTTGTCTAAGTTCAACATCTTTAGTATAAAGAGCATAAAGAGTAAGAATAAAACCTGCAGTTAAACCATAAAATTTCAATAAATCCCCGACGTATGGAGATAACTCCGTATCATACCATGTAAAAAACGTTGAAATTATCGAAAGAATTCCTGTAACATTCACAGGGGTCTGACTAACATTAGTTTGAATCAGCATATTCATTTTATTTGCTCCTCAGAAGTATTAATAAAATGACGACATGGTATGATTAACTTTGAGAAATCCGAACGGATTTCTTCTGGTCTGGCATGTTCTTTTGTTCCTTCGTCTGCACAATGGCACTTGGGTTCCAATGGCCGTGGAGTTATAGAATACTCCGAAAGCATCCGACATGCGTGTTCTTTGCTTTCGAGGTTCCAGACTGGCAATTCTAATTTTAATCCATACTCCCCAAGGAAATTCTCAATTTCTTCAATAGCTGTAGGACTTTGTTCAACCCATGCAGATTGATAGGAGGTAAAACCGGTCGCAATTGTGTCAATAGAGTGTTTTTTAGCAAGTATGATAGCCACTGAAAGCTTTACCATGAAGCAGTTAAAGCAAGACGGTGAAGTCAGGATGGGAATTCCTAAAACCTTGGCATAAAATGCTGGTACGCGAATTGACAACCAAGAAAAAGGTGAATTAACATTATTGTGTAATTCTTTAACTCGTTGCTCTGTTTTTGTATCATCTTGGATGCCTGAATCGATAACAGTAATTAACAGAGGATTTCTTTTTGCATCGAGTAGCTTTAAGGCAGCGCAAGAAGAATCTCTGCCTCCAGAAAAGCATAAAACTACGTCTGATGCATCTAAAGGATACCAGAAACTTTTTTCAATAATGTATTTATTGTTGCCCATCCCTTTTCCCTACATTGAACAAAATACTTACTTAAATGTTTAATCACATATCTTGGCCTGGCCGTTCATGAGCATGGGCAAGAGCCAGTCCCGCAGTTCGGCGAGTTGCTGGTTTTGTTCTTTTATTGCTTGAATCATGGCGGTATATCCACTTGTTAATCTATAGAATTTCTTGATAAGAGATTCAGATGGATATACTATTTTCATATTAGAAACCATTGGTGAAGTTAGCTGTTGTTGCACTGAACCTGATTTACCAAAACCGATACTTTTAATATATTCATAAATAAAGTATGTATATATAGGATTTTTAGGTGTTATCACAATCAATCGAATAATCGGAACAAAAGGTTTATTTCTTAAAACTGTATACCCTATAGATCCCCTTGCGGAAATTGTTATGCTTGGAGCATCAACTGTTGCTTTATTCGTATAGCCGTACAATCCTTCATCGATTGTGCCATTTGCAAAAATAGGTATTGAGAAAATTTCTGTTTTTTCTTCAGAGAAAATTTCTGGTTTATCTCCTCCAGCTTTCACAGTTGCTATATTAGCAATTATTTTTCCTTCCCATCCCTCAGGAATTTCTCGTTTGAGCTTTTTGTTATAGACCATTTTGCCGCCGGAGGACCTGTAGGATTTGCCGTTTTTATCTGGAAAATCAAACTGGACAAACCAGTAGTCATAGAGCGTTTTGGCCATTGCCTCCAACTGGGCATTGATGCGGTTGTTTAATTCGATTTTGGCATCCAGTGAAGAAAGAACCGCCGCGATTTTTTTTTGTCTTGTGGGGTCGATTTTTGGAATTGTAAAATCTAAAATATGCGTTTTGTCCCCACGGGGCATCTTAGTGCCTTTAGACCCGCGCATCATATGATCAAAAAAATCATCCCTAAACATGGCATAATACACATATTTGGGATGATATTCTTTTTTGACATCAAAAACCAGTACATCTGCCGAGCAACCTCCAGAACGATCCGAAAACCATATCTTTTTCAAGTAAGGACGGATGTTCCCTACAAGTATATTGTCTTTCTGAAAGGAAGGCATATACCCTTCCTGAGGTGGCAGATTCACCGCTGTTGTTAAGCCAAGTTTATTTGGTAAAAGGTTATCCGTTGTAACAAAATTTTCCAAAGCAACATCATTGATGCTTATCCGAGAATCAGAATAATCTACGGCTTTTTTAAGTTTGACCATCTCAACCATACTGCACCCCCTCCAACTGTTTTTTGATCTCTTTTTGCAGTTTGCGGGATTCGGCGAAGAGGGAGTCAAGGTTGTTCGTGTATTCAGTCATTTTGGCCTTGAACTGTTGGGGGGTAATGTCCACGTATTCGATCTTGACATCGAAGTACTGACCGGCGCTGAGGGAGTAGTTTTTAGCGGCGATCTCGTCGTAGGAAACCACGACGGAGAAATCGTCGACGGCTTCCTTGTTATTAAAAGTGTTGATGATACGGTCTTCTTCGGCTTCGGAGAGGATAGTTTTCTGGTTTTTGCCCTGCTTGATCTTGGTGCCGAGGTTGGAGGCGTCGAGCAGGACCACATCTTCTTTGTTTTCTTTGTCGAGAAACAGGATCGAGACATTGGTGCCGGTGGTGGCGAAGATATTGCTGGGCATGGAGACAACGCCGGCGAGCATTTTATCCTCGACGAGTTTCTGGCGGATTTTTTTGTCAATGCCGGTCTGGGCGGTGATAAAGCCGGTTGGAACGACGACGGCGGCCTTGCCCCTGGCGGTCATGGAATAGATGATGTGCTGGAGAAACAACTGATAGATGGCCATTTTGTCTTTGGCCTTATTGGGGATATTCGGCAGTCCGGCAAAAAAGCGTCCGTGATTGGCTTTGGTTTCCAGATCGTCGCGGTAGTCGCTGAAATCCATCTTAAACGGCGGATTGGAGACAATATAGTCAAAGTTCATCAGGGACCGGCCGTTTTTATGGTACGGATGGAGAATCGTGTTGCCCTGAATGATGTTCGGCAGGGAATGGACGAGGTTGTTCAATATCAGGTTGAGCCGCAGCAGGGACGATGACTTCTGCGAAATATCCTGCGAATAGATGGTGCAGCGGTCCTCTCCGATGGCGTGGGCCAGATTCATCAGGAGCGTCCCCGACCCGGCGGACGGGTCGTAGCAGGTAACATTTTTGACCTTTTTGGTGACCAGAATGGCCGCCATGATCTTGGCGACGGCATGGGGGGTGTAGTATTCGGCGTATTTGCCGCCGGAGTCCTTGTTGTAATCCTTGATGAGGTACTCAAAGATGGTGGCGTAGAAGTCGTATTTCTGGGTAAAGATGCCTTCGAAGCTGAACTGGACGAGCTTGTTAATCAGCGCCCGGCAAAAGTCATCCCGTTTCGAGGAATCGGCGATGTATTCGCTGACGCGGTCAAAAAGCGTGATCTTGTGTCCACCTTCGGTCTTGATGGCGAAGATGTCGTTATTGGTGATGGCGATATCCATTAAGGTGTCATCGAAGAGTTTGGCAAAGTCCGGGGCGGTACTCCGATCAAACAGCCCGGCGATGAAGTGCTCGGGCTTGATGCGGGCGGTGTCGGGGCCGATTTGACGCAGGAGCATTTGAAAGTCTTCTTCGGGCATCTCCCTGACGGCCTGTTCCCAGCTTTCAGCTTTGGCCAATTTCGGCCGGAGTTTTTTGGTTTCAAAGGCGAATTTGTCGTTGAGGAACTTATAGAGAAAGACCTGCGTGATGATCTTAAATTCGTTGCCGTCATTGCCCAGTCCATACGAGGCACAGGTGCTTTTGAGGCCGTCAATCAGTTCTTTTGTTTTTCGTTCAAAATCGATGGTTATCATGCCACACGTCCCGTGAAATCATTAATGTATTCGGTGACGACCAGATTGCTGATATAATCGGTGGTCGCCGCATTGAGGTCTATTTTGTTTTGGGTCTTAAACTGGTCGATCACCAGCGGTGTCATCATCCGCGTCATGAAGCTTTCATGCTTGAGCAATCTTGTATTCAAAAGCACCTGCTCGTCGGCCCCGGCTTTGATGCCCTGCAGGGCACTGAAAATCCGCCGTTCGTGATCGGAGAAGGTGCCGTTTTCCTTGAGCCGCTTATGGATGCGGACGAACTTTTTGTCGTTGGCGTATTTTTCTCGGAGCCGGTCGTTGAGGCGGTTGAGTTCCTTGACTTTCTCGTGGATTCTGCGCAAGGTGCCGATGTTGGCGTTCATCTCGTCCTGCGTGACTTCCGAGAGGTTCTTGTCTTTGAACAGACGGCGGAGTTCCTCATAAAGGGAAACAAACCGGGGATCGGCCTTGTCGAAGTTACCGGCCAGATCCTCGCGCGTGCGGCGGAGGATGTTCTTCAGTTCGTCGGCGAGTTTGAGTTCTTCTTCGGAAATTTTGGTAAACTGGAAATAGACATCTTCCAAGGCCATATTTAGCAGGTTCGCCGTCTCGGCGCTGGTTTCCAGCGTTTCCTTGAGATTGAGCAGGTCCAGGCGGTTGCTGGCCTCCCGATAGAGGACGGCGAGTTTCTGGAAGTCGATCTTTTCCAGCAGGTCGTAATGGCCCAGCAGGCGAATGAGATTGTACAGACTTCGTGCCATGCCGAGGGCTTTTTTTATCTCCTGCATTTGCTGACGGTCGGTAATCCGGCTGATCTGCTGTGCAAAGACCTCGGCGTTGTCGGTGTTAAACTCAAACAGAACATCCTTGATCGACTCGATGTCGGCGGTGATTTCTTCTTTGGATTTGAAGAGGTTGGAGTAATGCTCCATCTCGTCGCCCAAGTCTTCGTTCAATTCTTTAAGGTAGGCCGCGTTCGTGGCGTCGAATTCCGATTTAATGTCGGCAAAATCGACTACATAGCCGTACCTGAACTCCTTATAGGGGCGGTTGACGCGGGTGAGCATTTGAAGCAGGTTATGCCTTTTGGTTACGCGGCCCAGGTAAATCTTTTTGAGACGTTTGGCGTCAAAACCGGTCAGGAGCATATTGTAGACAAACAGAAAGTCAATTTTGCCTTCTTTGAAGTCATTGACCCATTGCTTGCGGTCATCCTTGGAACCGACATCGTGCAGGATCAATCGGGCGGATTTGACGCTGTATTCCTTGTCACTCTCTGAAGCCGGGGCGTACTTTGTAGTGAAAATCTCTGCCATTTTTCTGGCCTGTTCGGCAGAGTCGCAGACGACCATGCCGCCGATGGTGCAGTCATCAAACATCCGGCGGCTTTTTTCAAAATCCACGACAATATAGTCCAGCATCGGCTCGACAAACTGTTTGTGGGCGTAGATGTCCTTTTTATCGATATCGCCCTGCTTGAGTTGAATCCGGTCCAGTATCTCGGCCAACTTCATTTTGTAGCTGGTTTCGATCTCTTCGCGAATCAGCCGCAGGGTGTATCCATCGGCAATGGAGGCGTTGTAATAGTATTTATGGATATAGTCGCCAAACAGCAGCTTAGAGTCATACGCGGTGTCTTTCTTTTTGTCCTTGTCGGAAAGAATCAGCGGTGTGCCGGTCAGGCCGATTTTAACGGCGTTTCGGTCGGATTCATTCAGATTGGCCAGAAAGCTTCCCTGCGGGTTATAGCTGCGGTGTACTTCATCAAGAAAATAAACCCGCTGGATGCTGATGTCGTAGTCTTCGGTGCGGACGACATTGGGGTCGTCCTGAAACTTGTGAATATTGACCACCGTGATCTCCGGTTTGCCGGAGGCGTTATGGATCGCCGTGGTTGTTTTTATCGAGCGTGCAAATTCCTCTTTCGTGCTGACCGTATGGACCATCAGTCCCCGGCTTGAAAACTCCCGTGCGGCCTGAGTGAGCAAATCAATGCGGTCCACGATGAAATAGAATTTTGGGATGATGTGCTTCTTTTGGAAATAATCGGTCAGATATTTGACATTGTAATAGGCCAAGGCAGTCTTGCCGCTGCCCTGTGTATGCCAGATAATCCCCTTCTTGACGCCGTTGTCCAGCTTCCTCTCTATCGCTTTGGTGGCGAACATCTGCGGGTAGCGCATGATGTGCTTTTCGATGCCGTGTTCTTCTTTGACATAGGCGATGGCGTACTGCATGAGAAACGACAGGCGGTCTTTGCAGAACAGGGAGGTGCAAATACGGTTGGTCGGAGTGTCGGGGTCTTTGTTGGTAATGAACTCCGAACTGTATTTAATGACCTCCAGATTGTTGTCTTTGAGGACCGCATTTTCGATGTCATCGTCTTCGGGTTTCAGGAGGGTCGCTACATCGAGATCGTGCTGTTCCCTGAAATAATTGAACGCGGGCTTGTCGTATGACGGAGACGCATAAAAAGCCCCCTCGATGGGGACGGGAGATTCATCGTCATATTCCATGTTGTTGGAAAAGACCATGCACTGCGTGATGTTGATGAATTTGCGGAATTTGGTGTTCTGGAAGCGTCTGTTGATCCTGTCCCGCTCGGCTAAAATGCCTTCTTTGTTGTTGGGTTTTTTGACTTCAATGAAAACCAGCGGCATTCCGTTGATTAACAGCGTTATGTCCGGCCTGAACTCATCGTCGCCGTTTTTGCAGGTCAATTCCGTGACGACATGAAACTCATTTTTGTCAAACTCCTTAAAGTCAATTAACTTGATCCCCGACTGATCAACCAGTTTCTTATAAAATGCCTGGCCCAGGTCTTCATAGTCCAGCAATAATGAGATTTCTTCTAATAAACGATCGATATCGGGGGCTTCAATACCGGAATTGATGTCGGCAATACTATCCTTAAAAATGTCTGTAAAAATATTAGCAGACGGTTCCCATACGGCATTTTTCAAGGAAAGATACTGATAACCCAGCCGGGTCAGATGCAAAATTGCTGGGATTTTCACCCTAGTATCTTCATTAAATGCCATGGTTTCCTCGTTATTTATGGAAGGAGAGTTTACATTATAAAGCCAATTCGAGAATAATTTTAACTCGATGGTGTCGGGAAAGCAAGAGTTAATAAACCTCCTGATTCCCTATACATACAAGACACGAGCCGTCGCATTCTTGCTGTTCAAAGCAAAATAGCCGTTTAAGCCGGTTTTTCAGACTGTCCGAGTGGGCATAGATCCATTTTTCGGCTTTTTTGAACTCAGTTTTTTAAGAACCGACCCAAGTGTCAGCAAACAAGAGATTGCATTCACCTATATTTTTATTACAATATCGGATACAGAGAGGATACTTAAAGTAGTCAGCCAATATTTATGGTAATGGAGTAACAACATGCCTATTGAAGTAGGAATCTGGAAAATTGATGACAATAAAGCCAAAAAAGTCAGCTTTTCTTCAATAGAATCAGAAAATCGACTTGAAGAGATACTGACCGATGACATTTCAGTAATAGACCCTAATCTTTTATTGATTGGTCGGCAGGTGGCGACGTCCTATGGAAAATTCATCGATTTACTTGCAATTGACGCCAATGGGAACTTAGTTGTTATCGAGTTAAAACGCAATCGAACACCACGGGAAGTTGTGGCACAGCTGCTCGATTACGGTAGCTGGGTTCGGAGCCTTGAGGACCAAGATATAGCGGGCATCTTTTCCGATTATCTCCATAAATACTACCCAACGCATGACAAAGTTTCATTAGATCAAGCATTTTGCGAAAAATTCGCTGTCAAGGAAATGCCTGAAGAATTAAATGAATCCCATGAACTTGTGCTTGCGGCAAGTGAATTGGATGACAGCACTGAGCGAATTATTAATTATCTTGCGGAGGAATATGGGGTAGCTATCAATGCGATATTTTTCCGTTTTTTTAAGAGCGGTGGACAAGAATATCTCAGCCGTGCCTGGATGATCGACCCTGGTCAAGCTGAAATTATTATTGAAGAGAAAAGGGAAAAACTTCCTTGGAATGGTGAGTATTATGTGTCATTTGGCGGTGAATATCGCGATTGGGAGGAAGCCCGGAAATATGGTTTCATTTCTGCTGGCGGCGGGTCGTGGTATTCCAGAACTCTAAATGTGTTGGAACCTGGGGGGAGAATATGGGTCAATGTTCCTGGAGGGATTGGGTATGTTGGAGTCGGAGAAGTTTTGGCAAATCCTGTCCCTATTGATGAGTTTACAGTAAAAGATGGAGATGGTACGACTATCCCAATCAAATCATTGCCTTTGAAGATTGCACAATCAGCCACGGTTGCTCAGGACCCTGAAAAAGCAGAATATATGGTTGCTGTAAAATGGATAAAGACAGTTCCTATCCAAGAGGCGATTAAGGAAAAAGGATTTTTCGGTAACCAAAATTCTGCCGCTAAACCTCGTGACAAGAAATGGACACATACAATCGACCGACTTAAAAAGCGGTTTGAAGTCTAATTTTCGATCATATTTTTCATTTCAGGAGTGGATATGAGTGTTATAAATTTTGATGCAAAAGAATTAATGCTGGAAAAGGTCAAAGATTTTCAAATTGCCGAAGAGGAAATCCAGAAAAGATCGAAAATGCGAGATGAGTTTATTTCAACTTTTAGCAAACAGAAAATTAAAAATCTATCTCCAGAAGAATACTTTCCTGGCCTTGGCAAAAAAGACGGTTGCATCGGATATCAATTGGAATGGGCTACACGACCTCTTGGAAGCATAAAGGGTGGTTCTATGGCTAAATATGGCCCCAAAGAGCAATTCCAAGAAATAAAGGACTTATTGATAGAACTGACAAATCTTTCAGATGATATTTCCGTCTTTTATGATGACAACGGGAGTTTAACTCAGATCAGCAACAATCTGATTAAGAAATCAAAAAACATTAAAGGTATGAAAAGTGGTCGCACTGTACTCGGCAAACTTATGAGCATTTATTACCCTCAAACTTTTCTTCCTGTTTTTACAGACCAAGACTACTTGCTCGAGTTGATATTAAAAGATTACTCTGACGACAGTATTGGGCTTGAGTCCTTTTTGCGAAATAATTACATGTTTCTTAATATCCAGAAAGAATTGTCTTCCGAGCCCGCTTTTTTGAAAGAAATCCCAAATGGAATCTTAACAAATGATTTTTTATATAAATTTTTGTATGTTTGCTTTCCTCGAACAAAAGAAACAGAGGAGGTAATTGCAAAGAAAACCCAAGAAGAAGAAAAAATTGAAGCTCTCGAAACAGAGCACTATCAAAAACTAATACACCGTAATTTTACTATGCTCTTCAAAAACCTCAAGTACTTTGATGAAGAAAGTCAGAATTCACACGAGGGACATTATACTACAGAAGATGTTGGAATCATGGACTTTCTTTGCTTGGACGCCAACAATAATATTGTCGTGATAGAATTGAAACGAAAAGGAACAGATCAAACACTGGCTCAATTATGTAGATACATGGGCTGGGCTCATGAAAATCTCGCTCAACCAAATCAAAAAGTGCTTGGATTGATTGTCTCGGAGAGCAAGGATGTGCGTTTGGAATATGCTATCAAAGTAGTGCCAAATGTTACCATGAAACAGATGAAGCTAAATGTTGTCATTGATGATTTTGTAGCATAACATATACGATCTACATAATTTCTATCTGCCGCACGTTGCTTTTTTGCAACACCTGACCGATAATATCGCCTCATTCTGACTCGAAAAAGCCCAACGTCCTATAAGGGAACTTATGTATAGTTTGGTATCGAATTATATATCTTATTTATTTAATGCTTAATAACCGTTCAGTTATTTGGAGTTTTAATATTTTCATCAATTATTTCTTTAAGCAATCTGTGGAAAAGTTGCATCCCCTCTTCGACACGTGGTTCTCCCCCAATACTTAATCGAATCATATTATATCTTCTAGGAAATTGAAGTTCGGGAGGAAAAAGCATCTTATCATCAAGCACTTTTATACCTTTAGAAAACAAACTTTTAACTATGTCATGTCCATTAAATCCCGACTTCAGATTGATACCATTAAAGCTTATTATGCAATATGCCCCCCAATCAGGGACATGTATTTCTGGAATATTTAGTTGATTCGAGCACAATGATTTACGCAGAAGCAACATCCGTCGTTGGACTTCATTGCGAACAATATCTATCTTTCCAGAATTCATCATTATTGAAGCAAGCAAAAACCCAAAATGTGCGCTTAAATTACTTACTCCGCCCCTGAAATTTGCAACATATCCTCTAATATTCTTTTTAAAGGGATCAGAAGCTCGAACAAACCCGAGCCGCAAACCAGGAGAAGCAAATCTTTTGGTAAAACTGTCAATTAAAATCATTTTCTCTTCAGGAAAATGCTTACCCCACCAATTTTCACTATCTACATGAACAAGTCCTCGAGCAACATCATCAATTAATACCGTTATATTATGTTTTGTAACATATTGCCCTAGTTTTTTCAGATCTTCTTGGTATAATGCAAGTCCTGTTGGATTATGAGGCTCATTTAAAATAAATGCTTTGATTCTTGGATTGGAATCAAGCGTATCAATCATTCGTTTTACAAATTGTTTCTGATAATCAATTGGAGATTCAAAGGCAATGGGACATTGAACAATACTAGTACCCCGCAAAACACACCAGTAGGGAAATGATGGAACGGCATATGCCAGTCCTTCTCCCGGGCAGCATGCTGACATTGCTCCCAAGACGATTCCATCACAGCCACCATCGGTTAATACAAGGTCTTCTTTTTGTGTCTTCAGTCCAGTCTCATTTTCAACTATATTAGCTAATAAAGAAGATAATCCGTCATGTCCCTGCATTCCTGGAAGTCTACCAATAAGTGATGGCGTAGTTTTAAACATTTTATTAATGGTATCAGTTAAAATCTCATGTAAATCAGGAACTTTACAAATATCTCCTATACCAAAGTTATAAAATTCTTGGTCGGGTTGAGCAATGGTGCTATCGTGATTATAAAACAAAGGTAATAAAGAGCAAAAATCATAAGCAGAATCAAAAATATCGTTTCCCATGATCATTTTTCCTGTGTGTTTTTAGTTTTATATTATATTCGTTATATTCGATTAATCGGCAATACAGAACAACGAGGACCGCCACCAAGTTTTGTAATTTCATCCATCTCAACAGTAATTACATTTAATCCCTTTTGATTTAATAGATCGTTAACTCTGATATGTCTTTTTTGAGATATTACACAATTTGGAGACAGTGGTAATACATTTGAAGCTAATGTAAAAGCTTCTTCTTTATCGAGAGAGATTACCTCATAATCACACAAACATTTTGGAATACCATCGGGCAAGCCGGGAGAATAAACTAATAATGTTTTTTCAGATGGGATTCCAAGAACTGTATCTAAATGGAGTATATCGTCAGCAAGACGCATCGGGACAATTTCATACTGCCCAGAAAATAAGTTAACCAGTTCTTTGTATGCATTTTTACTCGTCCGACTACCTATTCCCACCAAAATACTCTTCTCATTTAAGATAATATCGCCTCCCTCAATCGGATTGGATGTAAATCTGTACATTTTCCATCTATTGCTTAGCCCTAATTCCAATAAAGTCTCAACCTCTGGCTGTCTCAGCTCACTTGCCATAGATGCAATACAAAGCGTTTCAGATATAACAAAACCAATATCTCTAGTAAATAATTGATATGGACATCCTTTGATTGATTTTTGATGATATGTTTTAATTCCATGATTTTCAAGTGTTTTCACAAAAGAATTATGCTCGGCCAAGAGTATTTCATATTGAGGTGATGCCTGTTTAAAAAAATACTCCTGAGTTCGATTGATGGGTTTTATTAACTCGAAATTGTAGGGAGAACATACAATTATTTCTTTTAAACAATCCGTTTCATTTCTTATCTGAAGCATTAACCAGGACTCCTACGTAAATCGATAATTATATTAGAAATAGATTTGTTTTGTGTCCATGTGGTGTCTTTTGGTACACAAAGACAATAGACACCTTTACCGCTACGTAAAATTGGAACAGGGTGGGATTCATCATTAATTGCATGCTGTATTCTTATGCATTCATTATTACATGGGCTTGTAATTTTAAACTTATCAAGACGCTTCAATTCAAGAGAGCCGATATAGCATACTCTTCCATAAGATATAAATGTCCAAGGAAAATGAATAGCGCAAGGACGTTCGTCGGAGTACAGGACTCCTTGGGGTAAAAGATCGATTTCTAAAGAAACTACACCAAGAAAGTTAATCCATTCTGGATAAGTAATGTTTTGCCATTCGGAAAGTTCATTTGAACTAATTAAACTCAATTCGTCGCCAAAGAAACGTGAGGCACGTTTTCTCTTCCATAGTAGGCGGCCAGCGATGACGTCATATTGAAATTCTACACGGGCTTTATATAATGTCCCAAGATCATTTGCAACGACCAATATTGAAGACGAATACTCTTGTAATGATTGCAAAAGACCAAATCCAGCGAAATCTGCTTCAGCAAGGGGGGGGAGTACGACCTGAAGTCGTACTTTGGAATTCTGTGCAATTTTTATAAAGGCTTTTAGCTTTGTTGAATCAATCATTTTACGTAAACAAGTTTCAGATCCGACACGAAGTGAAGAAACAGAAAGATTGGGTGACTCTTGAATAAGATTTAATAGCAGAAACATTGCTCTACTAAAAATCGTTTTATTGTTTAATTGGTCTTTGGCTATACTCGTAATGTTCTCTCTGAGAAACACGTTCCAATCATGAATATCTTTAAAATGTCCGGGCTCCGAAGGAAGCCATAAAGAAACGTTCATATATTAATCCCTGTAATAACATCGATATCCTACCTGACAGGTCTGTGAATCACCTATGAGGTTTTGGCAAAAAGCTATATTATTGTTACTTTCGGCATCTCGGATAGTTGCTTTTACAGCCTGAATCCTTTTCACGAGTGTATCTTTTTTTATACCACGTCCTACAATCTTAAAATAAGATATCCCGGCGGCTTTTAGGTTTTTTACTGCACAGAGTCCACATTCTCCGCCAAGCCATTCAATAGAAGTGGCCTCATGTGATCGCCAATCGTTATAATCTTCAAGGTGTGATTTAATTTTTTTTAGTAAACAGAGGTCAGTAATTTCGTTCGAATCTTGAAAAGGCACGAGCCCAACAAGATCATTACAAAAATTCTTTTCTAAATACCCGTGAGTTGGAAAACAGAAGGCGCCTTCAAAACAGCATCGTTCAGACATCACAAAAGCTTCTGTTTCTAAGGTTAATTGTTTTGATACACCAGAAAGTATTTCGATCTCACTAATACACAAGTGCCTTGGCAGAACTATTCTATTTACTCCCCAAGAAGCAGCTTGCTTCACTGCACACTTATTATATAGCCCCATTTCTCCGCTAGCATGAATAGCAATCTTTGGGAACATCTTATGGACATTAAATAAAATATCTGGATCCGCGACGATAACTGCATCAATCCCCGCCCTAATTGCTTCTTCTGCAATATCTAACGTTAGTTTTATTGCTTTCGATGAATAAGAAAGTTCGTTAATCGCCAAGGATACTTTACATTGATGTTGATGAATCACATCGATCGCCACCTGAAGATCTTTGAAGTTCGTAAAACTACTTACTTTCCAGTACCGTCTGTTTGGACTTGTTGCAAAGCCATATATATCAGACCAGGTTGAAGGAACGTATCCAACAAAGAATTCATTCGCGCCAACCTTAATTAGCTCCACAATATCTTTTGGTAAAAGATTTCCACCAATGCCAACAACAATTTGACTACTTTTATCAGAATTCATCGTCAGTGTCTTTTTTCGAGCCAATTATCATTAATTAAAGTAGATAGCAAAGTGTCCCGGTCTTGAATATATAGTTCATTAAGTCCTTCAGTTTGGACATCTTCTGTAAACTCCAAAGATTTAATCCAGTCATACAAATCACAGCTTAAGACCAAATAGCGATCTACATTCATATCATAAAGAACAAGATTAACAGATTTATTGCAGCATCGCTTTGCATCATCATTGAAAAACGTAAGATGCGCTATATCTATTAACCCAAATGCTATTGAAGAACACAATTTCAATAAGTGAGGGGCCGTAGTTTCGGTTATTATTTGATTCTGTGAGAGTTGGGCATTTTCACGTGAAGCTAAATGATACTGGATTCCTGCGCAATTATGATATTCAGGATAGCTCATATAAGATTGCATAAAATAACGTTCCAGAAAGTTCCGGGTTAATTTTTCCATCTCATCCCGATGTTGCTGTTGCTCTTCCACTGTCTTATTTCTATCTCTATAATCAGGAATATTGATCGACAGATTAGTTAAGTCACTGTCTTCCCATATAACATCAACCTGATCTATGCCAATACGCGATCGTCGGCATAAACGAAAAGGCTGGACCCAAGAGGTTAACCGCGGCTTTCTGGCGATATTTAACGCCCACTCAACTGTTTTTTTTGAGCTATCAAATGTTTCACCGGGATACCCAAATATAAATGAAATATGAGCTCGCAATTCAGTTTTTTCTATATCAGTAATGATTTTTTTTATTATCTCAACATCTACACCTTTATCGCTTTTCTTTAAAATTTCACCTGAAACAGATTCTCCTCCCATAAATAATTTATAACAACCTGAAAGAATTATTGTCTGAATTTCATCAGGAGACCATAACCATCCATCTGTTAGCTCAAAGCGACAAAAACACCACCAATTTAGCTTTAATTGGTTCTCTAAACATCCTTCTGCTATTTTCAGGATCCTGCCCGGCGCCACTGAGTTATCGGTGATATAAAATCCGCGAACTCCATATCGCTCGATAAGGAATGACAAGTCCCTGATAACCTGTTCTATTGGCTTTAAAATAAACTTATAATGACTTGCCGGATAATCACAAAAATCACATTTGCCCCAATAGCATCCCCTAGCCGTAGCATAAGATAGCTGGCCATATGCAGAGAAGTAAGGAAGGCTCATAAAATCGTCATAATTAGGTGGAGGAGATTTTTTTATATCCCAAAAACCTACTTCTAATGGTTTAATTATTGAGTCATTTTCATAACGAATTAAAGAATTTTGCTTATAATACCAAGGCATACTATTTCGAATATTGTCTCCTACTCCTAACAATAAAGACTCTCCTGCGCCACAAGCAATTCCATCTACAATCTTGAATAATTCAGGAAAATCTTCTAAGGAAGATTGCATTACCGTTGGATAGTTCCCTCCTATAATGATAGTTGTCTCTGGCCATAGTATCCGACTTTCTAATGCAGCAAGAATTGCTGGGATAAATTGTTCTGCATAGGTAATATTGATACCAACAACCGATGGGGAGAAATCGACTAATTCTTTCAACTTCTTATGAAAGAATTTCTTGTAAATCGTTTTATCGTAAAGTTTAACCGCGGCTAAGACATCATTTTTTGAAAGAAAAAAGGCTTGATCACTGTGCGACAGAAACGGATGAATCAGTGGGGATTGAAAAAATATTTTTCGTGCACGATTAAAGATAAAAAAAAAACGATCCTTTAGCGGTTTTCCTTCTTCATTAAAAGTGTAAATATCCTTTTCACGCAGTGTCCGTTTCGCCTTATCAAGTCGCTCAGATAAAAAAGGGCCGAGTACTTGAAGCTGAAACTCTTCTTTTGCCTTGTCATAATATTTATTATATTGATATCGGTATTTAGGATGTGTCTGCGATTGAGATAAAGCATTTTTTAATTCAGCTTCAAAGGCTTTCCCTGTTAATAACTCCTCATGTGCTAACACATTTAGATCTAAACAATGACATTCAAATCCATTATCCTTTAAAACTGCTGACAATTCCGGCAAACTCAAATATGGTGCATAGGGGTCTGCAACAGGAGGGTAGAGCATCAAAAAGGATATCGAATTGGCCATAATATCTTACTCAAGTTCATTAATAGCTAAAAGGTATGGTCTATTTTTGATCTACCCGTATCTACCACACCCCGTAGCAAAATTAACCTCCGGCGTTTTAAACGCTCCCAGTTATCCTGCCCACCACATGAAGCTTCGGTTTTCGAATTTACATCTGCAGATTTTGACTGGTTATGAGCATCGCTTTTTATCTTCATTATTGTCCCCAATATTAATTGGTTTCGGCAATCTTTTGATCGCACAGTGTCCATCGCCGAATATCTTCCACAGTAACCGAATCTTTCATGTCTTCCTTCAAATCTTTTATTATACATCCATTTTTCATAATAAGCAATCTGTTTCCGATCCTTACGGCCTGATTGTGGTCATGAGTCACCCATAATATCGGATTTTTCACCCGATTTGCATAATTTATTATCATTTTTTCAATCTGATAGCTCTTTTCTGCATCAATAGAAGCAGTGGGTTCATCGCATAATAGCATGTCTGATCCTCCTGCAAATGCCATCATTAAACAAATGACTTGCCGTTGTCCACCCGACAATGATGCTACAGGCATGTCCACTCGGTCGATCAGCTCATCATTATAGAGGGAAATTTCTTCTATAAAATTGCTCCTGATTTTATGCTTTTGTGCTTTTTTTATGGTAGGCTTTTTGCGTTTTAGGGATGCTAATAGAAGATTTTCCATTATGGTGAACTCTCCTGCAGATCCCTCTTCTGTCCTTTGATTTACATACCCAAAATATCGAGATCTTTTAAACTCCGGCATATATGTAATATCACAATTGTTAAAGTACACACTCCCATTAGTTATTTGTCCAGAAAAGATCGACTTTAACAAACAAGATTTCCCGCTACCATTTTCACCTACAATTACAACTAATTCCCCTGAGTTAATTGTCAAATTAATATTGGAAAGTGCTCGTACTTCATTTGGAGTCCCTTCATTAAAAAACTGTGAGACATTTTTAAGTTGCAATCGTACATCTGACATTTCATTTCCTTGAAAAAACAGTGGTCCAATTTTTTCGCATTGCCGGTGAAAGTAAAGCCAGAAATACAAGGCTCGCAGTAACCAAATTGAATACGGAAGTCGGAAGTCCAAGCTCATAAGCCATCGTAATTATGATGCGATATAAGATTGATCCAATAAGTACGCAAAAAACCTGCGCTCCAATTTTGCAATAATGATGTCTTTTCTTGAAAAATACTTCAAAAGACTGACCAATAAAAACCGAAGCTAATCCAACCATGATTATGCCTATTCCCATATTTACATCTGCAAACCTTTGATAATGAGCTAGAAGGCCGCCAGCAAGGCTGATAAGCGAATTAGCCAGTCCTAATGCCAACGGAATTGATATTTCCACATTGATACCCTGCGAACTTGCAAGGTTAGAATCAATCCCAACACACCTCCAGCACAAACCTATCTCACTAATCAAAAATCGCCAATAAGAATGAAAATTATTCCTATT
>Ga0224495_10000079_pt1 | contig 72154 bp, 60 predicted proteins | sample SF_Jul11_sed_USG_FD_168128 | JGI IMG/M metagenome (GOLD analysis project Ga0224495, IMG submission 168128) | Sediment microbial communities from San Francisco Bay, California, United States - SF_Jul11_sed_USGS_4_1 | ecosystem: Environmental > Aquatic > Marine > Sediment | place: USA: California...
GCGGTTGTATGGCCTGCTACGTTGTATTATACACAGTTTATGACTGAAACTGATTCATCTTCAGTGATCATTAAGCTTGCGATTTTTTCAGCTATCGCTGGTTTTGGATTTTTATATTTTAATTAATCAAGTTGGGCATTGAACCCGTTTCATTTTATTTTATTGTTTTTTTTTTGTAAAATAATTTTTGAAAAATAAAATGTTATAAAATAAACGCTTAAGCCGGTAATCACGGCAAAAGGAATCCATCCGACGACCAGGTGAAGAATGGAATTTCCATATTGACTCCAGACGCTAAAAAAATCATTCGTAGAATTAAACATGATTTTTAAACCGCTTAAAAAATTATCAATTTCCATTGGTTGAGCTTTAAATAAAAATTCTCCGACTCTAAGTGACGGTAGTAAAATTAATATATATACCGGAATAGAAAGCCAAACGCCGAGATATACGGCAACCTGATTTAAGCCAAAAATGAAAGCAAGGCCAATTCCAATAAAAGTATGTGTACCAATTAACGGAAAAGAACCCGCCATGACACCCATGGCAAGGGCAAGGGCAATTTTTTGAGGCGAAATTCCCTGCAAGAGAAGCGACATTATAATTTTTAAGAAATAATCATATTTTTTTCCAAACCAGTTTTTATGCTCAGATTCAAGGTTTTTTAAGGTCGCAGATTTAGCCTCAGGTTTTGCTCCTTTCCTGGATTTTGTGCCTGCTATTTGGGATTTAAGCTTTTTCATCTACAAATCAATACCAATATTTTAGTATAACTCCTTTTGCCAACCACCTTTCTACAGATGTTTCGATAATTTACATTGTGTTGATAAATGAACCCTTAAGTTCAATGCATTGATCGAAAAGGCTGGTTTTTTCGAAAAACCAAGCAAACATGGCCTTCGACCACTTTTAGATCACATTAAACTTTTTCTTTTCTTAAAAAAGCAAGTTTCGCCTAAACTCACATTAAAATAAAATTGGACATCCCGTCTCAAACGAAAATTCATGAGATAGTGAATTCGTCTGTAGAGTTGAGTATATCAACAATAAACAAGTATTCTGTTTTTATTAAAAAAAAAGACATATCATTTGTTTTAAATATACTGTTCGTAATTTTAATATATTTTTATAATCAGCCCGCGGGGCGAATTTTTGGTGAATCGTTGACAACAGATTCAGATTTGCAAACTCAAAATACACCTTCAAAAAAACCAGAAATTACTTTTGGCGCAGGAGCAGCTCTTTGGGCGTATGACAGTACATATATAATGGAGTTAAATCCAGAGTTTAAATTTAAAATACCGCTTGAAAAAAGCCAATTTTCATTTGATTTAATTTTACCCGTATTTATAGCGATGGTATATGAAAAAAAAGATAACATTCAAAATGATGTATTTAAAGGATTTCATGCCTATTTTCGGGGATTTTCTTCAACGGATTACGGGTCTACGCTTTGGCCGGAAATAGTCAGTTCACCGATTTTCTTGATCACATATATTAAAAAAGCAACGTGGAGTAACGATCATTTACTGGTTTTGATTTCGCCCGATAAACCGCAAATCATTGAACCAATTAAAAATATTTTATGGTATAATCCATTTTTTGATGTCAATACGGGAATTTTAAACAGATATTTGCAGTTTACGTTTACAACCGGAAAAAACAACGGGGCGGTCTATACTTCAAGTTTAACCAATCCGACTTTATTTTTTACGTATTATAATTTTTTTCCTTTTTTAAATTTTTCAGGAGACTTTCTGCAGCAATGGTCTTTTACACCTTCTCTTTGGACAGATCTCGGCGTGATTAAAAATCCTGATGCAGGGGTTGGGTTTGAAACATCCACCGGCGGTGTTGGTAATGAATTTATCAGATTAAATTTCTTAACTGACGCTCATTTTTTTTCATCACGAAATATTGTATCTGAAAAATTATCGTATCGATTTGACGTTGGAAGCTCGCTTTTGCTAAGACCTTTTGGAGTGTATGCCGGTTATATTTATAAAAGCGCGCATCATCCGTACGGTCCATACCTGAGTCCGCTTTACGTGTCAAGATCGCAAAACGATTATACGTCTTTTTCAAAAAATAATGGAATTTTGTTAAAAATATTACCCGGCATGGATAGTATTTTTAATTTCGGTTTAGATACAGAAATTTACCCTGCAAACCCAATGACGATTTCATTAAAAGGATTATTGGGAGTAAAATGGGAAAAAAATTCTATCGATCTTGCCTACATTCATGAAGACATTTCAGGTATCAATGACTTTTTAGACAACAGAAAAGACAGTTCAAGTTTCATTGAATTTCATCTTCAATATTATATCGTTCCTGAAACGTTGCTGCTGGAATGGAGACATGTTGTCAATTTTCGAGATCATTCAGCCATTAAAACACTGGTTTCGTTGATGGCCTATTTCTAACATTTTATAATGAACATTTAACCAATCTTCCAGGCTTTTAATAAATTTTAGCAAGACTGAATTTTTCTAAACGATTTTTATTTTTAACCGATTATGTAGCATAGCAGGAATTATATGGAAATTAATATGCAGGAAAAATGGAAGTACATTGACGAAAGAGAAGGAGACTTTCCTGAAGCTTATTTATTAAATGAAGACGGACATAAAATCAAGGTTGAAGTAAACCGTGAAAAAAAACAAATCAAAATATTTGCCGAAACAAAAGACGGCGAAATCATTGAAAGTTCGATTACAAATGGCGTGGTTCTTGATGAAAAAAACTGCCGAAGCGGACGAAAAGAAGATCTTATAGAAGAATTTACTGCTATTGGAAAATACATCGGTTCCATTCCTGACGGTAAAGTTATACGCCTGATTGGCGGTAATTACGGAGTACTTTCTGAATTTATAGGCAGAGCTTCTCAATATGTAAATGAAGATATTAAAATTTTAAAGAGGCTTTTTCAATTGGCGATCAGCCTGCCCGCATTGATATTTTTTAAATCAATTTTATTTTTAAAATATGTAGCCGACCAGCCGCGAATCAGCGACATCGTAGATGCCGGCATCATCATCACCGGAGGTTACCTTACATATCTGGTTAATTTTAATTATGTTGCAGGCGGTTTTGCTCTCATTGTCGGAGCGTTAGCCAGCGGTTATCTTGACTGGCTTGTACGCAAGCGAGAGCCTTATATATTAAAAGTACTCATCATCTCCATTCCCGCATTTTATGCCATAACCATCGGTATAAGATATCAATAAAATTTTATAGTTTTAAAAGTATGTCTGTCAAATGGACATGATTACAAAAAACACACTTCACAAGGTTTTGGGGCAAGTCTGCCCCTAAAGCAGGTACACGGTACCTGCTTACCCCGACGTTATTCATTAAATTTAAAATTAATGCGCCAACCGCTTCAGGCTTGAATTAAAAAAATCATAAAGACATGGTACTCGTCATTTTACCCAGGCATTCATCAGCTTTGATAAAAACGAAAAAAACACAACGTTCATGGCGGGAGATCTCGTATTAAAATAACGAACGTTGAGGCGTCTGAAAAAATGCTCCATCAAGTTGCCCAGGTAAATCAGTTTTTTTTCGGAAAAAGCAGGCAAAGATACAGCTCCGATTTCAGGGGCTTTTCCATTGATCGATCGGTCTCGTATGGCGCAATATAACGGTAAAAAACTTAGTTTTAAAATTAAACTTTGTGTATCCTGATTTTCGTCTTTAAATTTTTTCCGTAAATCAATCCAGCCCATGCTTTCAAAAATAATAAAATCGCTTGAATTGTACGAAAGCCGGTCAAAAGCATCTTTTATGTAATCAATCCATTTGGCATCAAGCATGGTTTTAAAGGCAGAGGTTTCTTTCCACTCGCTGAAATACCAGAATTTATCCCAAGGGTCAATTGGCGTAAGTTTTGGATCAGGCCGTATCGACAATGGAATTTCAACACAACGAGATTTAACGGTTTCTTTTAATTGACGTGATTCTTCAACAGAAAGAATAAAATGCGTTTTATCGGGAGCTTCTTCAAGACTTTTTAGCAGCGCTGATTCAGCCTCATTTAATATAACCGAAGCATCTTCAAAATAAATAAAGCGTACGTTTGAAAACTTCGAGGAGTAAATTAAAAATTTATCCAGAAGGTGGCGCACGCTTCCAGCGTCAGGATTTTTTTTATCTCCAATTTTAATTCGATCAGTTCCAAAATGATAATAATCAGGATGCTCATTTTGTTCCACCATTTTAGAAATCATTTCTTTGGTGTAGAAATCATTTTTCCGCTTTGTCCATAGACTGTTGATGATGGCATCGACAATGATTTTTTTTTTCTGCACCGTTTGAGAACCGCTGACAAGTATAGATTCAGGCCATTCCTGTTCAGAAAAACGATTAAGCAAATCCCTGCTTTGTTGATAAAGTTTTCCAGGCGTAACTGAGGAACCTATGTCAGAAGGCATTAATAAACTCCAGTCAACCAGTGAGAGTGTGAAGGTAATTGCCCTTTTACAATTTTAAAAAATAATGATTGAAGTTTTTCTGTTACGGGACCCATCTCGCCGTTACCAATCATTCGATGATCGATATTTTTTATCCATGCCATTTGAACGCCGGTACCGGTTAAAAAAACCTCATCTGCCGAATAAAGCTCAGAACGGGAAATCACCCTTGATTCGCAGGGAATAGAGTTTTCTTTTGCCAGATTTAAAATCGACTTGCGCGTAATTCCTTCCAGAATTGATGAGCTTAAATCCGGCGTGATCAGAGTCTGGTCTTTAACTATAAAAATATTGGCGGCGGTGGCTTCAGAAACGTTGCCGTGGATATCCAGAAAAATTGCTTCATCGAAACCATTTTGCATAGCTTCAGATTTTGCAAGGGCTGAATTGATATATCCGCCGTTTGCCTTTGAACGAGTCGGAATCATAGACTCATGAATTCTTCTCCAGGAAGAAACACAAACGTTGAGACCTTTTTTTGTATCAAGATAGTCGTCAAGACCAAGAACATACATGGCAAATGAATCTTTTACATTATGGAGGCGTGGCGAAAGGTCAAGATCCGATTTATAAATAAACGGCCGCAGGTACACATTTTGAGACCACTGGCCTTTTTTTAAAACATTGCGGGCAATTTCAGTAAATTCGTTTTCTGAATACTCAAAATTCATAAACAACATACGAGCCGATTGTTTTAACCTCTTATAATGCTCATCGATACGAAAAATATAAATATTTTTTTTATCTTCGTTCCAGTAACCGCGAATTCCGCCAAAGCAGGAAGTGCCATATTGCAATGCGTGAGTTTGAATGTTGACCGTTGCATTTTGAAGCGGAATGTACTCGTTGTTAAAAAAACATATTTTATCTGTTAAACCTGTTGCCATGTTGGAGTGAGTTGCATAGAAAGACAAAACGTCAACAAATTGCCTGAAAGAAGGACAAAAAAAAGGGATAGCCCAGGTCAGGTGTTTTTAAACTGGCAAGACCCTGTATGAATTTTCCAAATAAGGATTTTAATCTTATTCCACTATTAAGAGTTTTAAATGAATTGGTATGATTTATGAGAAAATAGAAATATTGTCTTTATGGCCTGCTAAAGCTGACCGATATTTTGTAAATAGTGGCGATTAAAGCAAAAATTTTGTATAATGATGACAGAAAGAATGGATTAATAAAATTTTTTTTAATTTGAGAGGATTGTATGGAAAACCAAAAAGATTTAATGGATTTTACAATATCAGAAGATGAGCGACAGGTATTGGATTTAGCTCATGAGGTATGCAAGAATGAAGTGATACCGGCTCGGGCAGAGCTCGATGCAAAAGAAGAATTTCCTGATAAAATATTTGATAAATTTAAAGAAGCTGGTTTATTCGGCGCCATGTACGATGAAGCTTACGGTGGCCTCGGATTGGGCGGATTTCTGGACACTTTGTTGGCAGAGGTGGTTTCTGAATATTGTCTTGGCGTTTATACCGCTTTTTTTGCTTCAAAGCTTGGCGCCTTACCGATAGAGTTTGGCGGTACCGAAGAGCAAAAGTTAAAATTCCTGACTCCAATGGCCAGCGGAGATAAAATTGGAGCTTTTGGTTTAACCGAGGCAGATGCAGGGTCAGATGTACCTAACCTGTCAACACATGCAGAAAAAAAAGGAGATCGATATATTTTAAACGGTTCAAAACAGTGGATCTCCAATGCCGGCCGCGCTGATATTTACACCATTTTTGCAATTACAGATAAAAGTAAGGGTCCAAGAGGAATTTCATGCTTTGTTCTGGAAAAAGGTATGAAAGGTCTATCTTTTGGAAAACTCGAAAACAAACTGGGTATTCGTGCTTCTTCAACTCGCGCTATCATTATGGAAGACGTTGAAGTTCCAGAAGAAAACCTGGTTGGGCTGCATCCAAACCATGGTTTTATACATGCCTTAAAAACACTGAATGCATCAAGACCGGCCGTTGCCGGCGCTGCCGTAGGTTTGGCCACTGGCGCTTTTAAAGAAGCTGTAAAGTATACAAAAGACAGGGTACAGTTTGATAAAGCCATCATTAATTTTCAGGCTGTTCAGCATATGCTCTCAGATATGGCGGTAAAAATCGATGCTGCGCGATTGCTGGCTTATAGAGCGGCAAGAGCATCTTCGATTGGTCATGCAGATATGGCGAAATATTCTGCAATGGCAAAATATTTTGCAAGTGAAACCGCCATGCAGGTAGCTACAGACGCTCTTCAGCTTCACGGCGGTTATGGTTATACAAAAGATTATCCCATTGAAAAAATGTTTCGTGACGCAAAAATTTTAAGCATATATGAAGGCACCAGTCAGATTCAAAAGAACGAAATTGCCACTTATATAATTAAAGAGTCTTCTCATTATTGATTTTCTTTCTTATCGGCACGAAACTGCTGCGTGTGCCAATATGAAAATTGCAGGGTTGTCTAAAAACAGGTCGTTAAGTGATTTTTGCCCCTTATTTCGATATAAAAATAGCCCTTTTATAGAAAAGAGGTCATTTTTATTCAATAAACGGGGTAAAAATTGTATCGCAGCGACTTTTTAGACAACTCTACAATTAGATAAAACCTACCTTGTTTATAATGCATTGGAAAACGATTGTCTGTGTGGAAGTAAAATAAATCCTTATCCGGATGATTGCGGGGGTTTATATCAATTCATATTACAGGGAAAGCATTGATTGCTTTGTTCCTGAAAACCTCAGAAGCAAAATTGGAATTTTTCAAAGAGTTTATATAAAAAAAGGCCCTGAAAAAATCATTGGTATTGTCGGCAGTATTGCGGAAAATACAATGAGTCGTGATACAAGTAATTTGCTGCGAATAACTCATGTTGTAGATCGGGACCCCGTCATTAATCAAGAACAGTTTGAGCTCTCGCTTCGTGTGGCAGAACATTATTTATGTACTCGATCCGATGTAATTTTTTCCATGATTCCTTCCGGTAAGCGTGAAAAGATAACACATTCACTGGGTGAAATCACATCTGTGCCTCTGCCTGTTTTAAATGAAGACCAAAACCGTATTTTTCAAAAAATCATTCAAATGCCGGCTCACAACACTTCGAGTGCGGTAACCGATAACCTGGGTAAGGTAAATGTTCATTTGATACATGGTATAACGGGGTCAGGAAAAACCCGAATATACATAGAACTGATTCGTGAATATTTGAAAAAACAACTGGGTGTAATTTTTTTAATACCTGAAATTGCGCTCTCATATCAATTTTTAGAAACTTTTAAACCTGTTTTCGGAGACCAGATGGCGATTTTACATTCAGGACTAAGTCGCTCTTTTCGATTTAGCGAATACAAACGTGTATTGAAAGATCAGGCCAGATTGGTAATTGGAACAAGATCAGCTGTTTTTGCGCCTGTTAAAGATCTCGGTCTTGTGATCATTGACGAAGAACACGACTCTTCTTTTAAAGAACACACTTCAACAAAATATCATGCCAAATGGGTTGCAAGCGACAGATTGCGTCACAAAACTTCCTGGCCGTTTAAACTGTCGCTGTCGTTGGTACTTGGTTCTGCTACGCCAGCGATTGAAAGCATGTACTATGCTCAAAAAAATATTTTCATGCTCCATGAACTTAAAAAACGAGCAACGGGGCAATTATTACCGCAAATTTACATTCCGCTTCATATGCCGGCAGACGACGGGGCCGATGTATTATCACCATTTTTGGTTCGAAAAATGGAAGAACATCTTAAACGTGGAAATCAAGTTATCTTGATATTAAATCGCCGTGGTTATAACAATTGTGCTTTTTGCAATGTTTGTGAGCAAAATGTCATGTGTCCTCATTGCAGCGTTTCTTTAACGTACCATCGCCTGGATTCAAATTCTGGTTCAGACGGTAAAAATGTTTTAAAGTGCCATTTATGCGGCTATCATGAAAGTTATCGAACATTATGCAAGGAATGTGGAACAAAACTAAAACTTCTGGGTAAGGGAATTCAAAAAGTAGAAGATGCGCTTGAATTTCATTTTCCAAAATATGTTTATGCCCGAATGGATCAAGACAGCGTTTCGGCAAAGGGATATGCAGAAGATATAATCAGCGCCATGATCACCCGAAAAATTGATATTTTAATTGGCACGCAAATGATAGCCAAGGGCTTTGATTTACCCGGCGTTACATTGGTTGGTTTGCTTAACACCGACATTGGACTTTCTTTGCCGGATTTTCGTGCTTCAGAACGGGTATTTCAACTTCTGGTTCAGGCAACCGGAAGAGCCGGCAGACACAGCGCAGGTGAAGTCGTTATGCAAACCATGCAGCCTGGGCACTATGCGGTGTCAGCAGCATCTGAAAGCGATTACAAAACATTTTATGAACGGGAGCTGAAGCTTCGTCATAAAATGAACTATCCTCCGTTTTGCCGTCTGCTGAGGATAGTTTTTCGCAGTAAAAACGAAGATACATTATGGCATTTTGTCAATCGTTTGAAAATGCACATTCAGGAAATCTCCAGCGAAAACTCGCTCTTTGATCGTCAGACCAATAAAAATCTTCCTTCTGAAATACTTGGACCAATTGAGGCGTCGCTTTATAAAATCAATAATGAATTCAGAGTGCATATTCTCGTTAAAGATCAGTCTATTGAACATTTAAAAGATTTTGGGAAAAATATTAAAAACTACTACACTTCACAGAGACGTAAATTTGAGGGACTAATAGCCGACTTCGATCTTGACCCGTTAGATGTACTGTAGTCAGAAGGTTTTTTATAGAAAAATTCAACTGCCTGCCGGGCGTCTCGGCGATTGTTAAAGCGGTAAATTTTTAATCACGGTTATTTCGTTCAAAGAAATCTTCCCATTCATGCTCTGACCACCATTCATGTTCAATTCCATTACAACCTGAACCAAAATGACGACAGCTCATGCAGCCATCGCCTCGTATATGTTCCGGTATCTTTAATACAGGATCATATTTTTTTATGAGATCTTCGGCAATACGTATATTTTTGTCGGCGTTTAAATCGGTAAATTTAAATTCTTCAATAAATTTTTCATAGGCATTGTTCATTTCAATTAGCGCCATTCCTCGAATTCGTTCGGTGACTTCCGTTAAAAAAACGCTGTCTTCCTTGTCGATGTGTTCCCACAAATTGCCGCAATAGTTTACCGATTTGTCATAAATTGATTTTTTATCTTCATCATTTAAATCGGGTTTTTCAAGTAGCGTCAGTATTTCTTCCGCGAATGTTAGATGTTCGGTATGTTCAAGCGCATAGTAATATAAAGGTCCTTTATCTCTGGGAAGATTTAATTTCTCAAGAGCAGTAAATATAACAGCTTCTTCTTTTTGCGTATGAAATTTTACCATAAAGGATATAAAAAAATTACATAAAGCTTTTAAATCTTGTTTGTATTCCAGTGTATCCGCTTCGGTAAGCATTTTAGCAATCGCTACCATTGAGCCGGCGGCTTTTTCAAACAGACGATGTTCGTTTTCAATATCAGTAAATATGTTCATAAGGTAATATCATAAATTATTTATCCAATGTCTACCTTTTGTTTTTTACGTGTGTAAAAACAGTTAAAATCTATAATCCAAGCATTTCGTAATAAGGAATTAATTCATGAGGGGTTTGGTAATCACGATATCGGGCATTTAGAAATACAAGAGGAAACGCAGGTAATGTATTGCCGGCATTTACCCTGTTTTGACTTTTTAAAATATTTTGCACTTCAAACGGTGTTATATCTCCTCTGCCGACTAAAAGCAATGTACCTGTTATAATACGAATCATGTTGTGTAAAAAACCGGAGCCATGAAAATAAAAATATAAAAATGAATCTTTAGGTATAATATAAATCTTGTCAACTCGACGAATGGTTATTTCATTTGTGACTTTATAAATGTTTTTGGTAAAAGATGCAAAGTCATGTTCGCCGATTAAATACTCGGCAGCCTGGCGCATGGAATCCAGATCCACCGGATACCTGATCCAGAGGTGATTGTTTTGATACATGGCCATTCTGTATTTGGACGTGATGATTCCGTATATGTATTCTCTGGACTGGCACGAAAATCTTGCATGAAAATCATCTGGTACAATATTTCCATAAATAATGGAGATATCTTTTGGCAAAATACAGTTTAAATTATAAATCATTCTGTCGATATGCATTTCAAATTTATGAATATGCGGATTAGATGATTTATGCGGTAATGAAAGATTGATATTGCTTTGTGAACTTACATCTTTTGTTCGAAATAATAAATCTGATTCATTAATTTCAAAATGAATAACCTGACCGGCTGAATGTACTCCTGAATCAGTTCGACCTGCGCAGTGAATTCTTACGTTACTTCTAAAATAAATTTTAAGAATATTTTCAATTTCTTCTTGAACGGATCTTTCGCCTGTTTGTCTTTGAAATCCATGAAAATGTAATCCATTGTACTGAATTGTCAGGGCAATTTTCATCAAGGCTTGTTATCGCCGTAAAAAATCTGGGCAAAAGTAAGATCATTAAATACTTTACTTCTTGCCGATTTTACCTGATTAAAGTAATTTTCTACTCGCGTTTTAAATTGATTATCGATGCTGGTTTCTGGTATATGATAATCCGTCGGATCAATGTCGTCCATGATTTCGTTCATTTTAAGAGTTGCCGGACTGACCACCGGAGTGTATCTGTTTTTTCCGGTTTTTTCCAAAATGTTTCTGTCTGTAAACTTTTCAATGATGCTGTAAAATTCAGTATAATTGTTGTGGCAAACGCGAACAAGATCGGCTTCTTTTGTAGAACCATTTCCTTTATCATAGTTGTTATACAAAATGTATAACATTTTAAGTCCAAACCACATTTGACGCTTTTCTTTTTCTACTTTCATTGTTAAACCGCTAAGCTTAAGCAGTCCCGGGTTTTGTATAAAAAAGGCTATTTCTGCTCCAAATAACATAATAGAAACTGATGTATAAACCAACAAGAGAACCAGCGGAATCGCAGCAAGTGTTCCATAAATGGCAAACGTGCCTTTTGAAAATGAAGAAACGTAGTATTTAAAAACCAAAAGGAAAACTACCCAGAGTAAAGAAGTCACGGCTGCGCCATAAATAGCCGCTTTATTGACAACCTCGGTAAAGGGCATAACTTTGTATAATAAAAAGAAAATAATTCCGATGACTATAAAAGGCAGAATAAAACTTCCAAAAGCAGAAAGCATGGTTCTGGCAAATGGAGACTTTTGAATAACCGAAAATTCATAAAACTTTTCATTAGTGTTTTTTAATATTTCATATCTTGTTCCTGTAATGTAGATTTTATTTTCTTTTGGATTATAGATTACTTGAGTCAAGTTTTCCTTTGTATTGAATTCAGTTGGTTTCCATATCGTGCCGGCGTCATCTGTATACCGGATAAAACCTTTTTCTCCAATGATCACACCTTCTTTGTCATTTATAAAAGTAATTCCTTTAAATTCAATGTTATTGATACCCAGGTTATTTTTTTTCCAGGTTTTTCCATCATCTGATGAGTGAAGTAAAGTTCCATAATCGCCGGTTATCCAGACATCGCTGCCGTGCTTATATATACGATTTAAAGTTGCCCTGTCTTTTCCAGTAAGTTGTGTAACTTCGTTAAAAAGTTTCCAGTGCATACCATTATCTTCACTTACAAGAGATGAAAATGTATCACCGACTATGACAAGTTTATCGCGGCCCAGCATTTGTATGTCATATAAATCGAAGTCAATATTTTTGATATAATTTGGTACCCAGCTTTTGCCGCCATTGTCGGTTCTCAAAATCAAGCCTTTGTTTCCGATAATATAACCGGTTTGATCATTATACATTTTAATTTTATTAAAATGTACATCAAATAGAAGTTTAAAATCTTCACGTTCATAACATTGGATATCCCATAATTTTTCATCGTTACCGATATTGTTGATGATGCATCCATTGTCCGTCAAAATCCATGATTTTCCATTTTGAGAAGCATACGAAACAAAAGTTCTCCATGAAATATCTTTTACTGACGGGTTATATAGTTTTGGCAAATGCGGCTCTTTTTCTTCAGGTGAAAGAATACTGTTTGTTTCTTTGTTAAATAAAATGGTATCTTTGCGGGCCTCAAAATCAATGTTTGAAACAATATCGACGGGATTCCATTTTCCATTTGTATACGTCAAGTACGTTGCTTTTTCACCTGTAATTACTGTTTTGTTTTCAAGGGCTTCAAAAGAAACAAGATCTGGCGGAGCTGCTTGATTTACGACTCTTTGTCCAAGAGAAATACCGACTGTAAGCAAAATGGGTCCAAAAATAAGAACCAGTAAAAAACCGCTGATTTTTTGAATCCATGGGCGTCCCTTTTTAACCATCCAGATTCGGTTCATTGCATCTTCAAGATTACGAAGGGCGCTTGTGGCAGTGAATAATAAAACAAGAAAACCAATCCCTGTTACGGCATTGGCATTGTTTAACAATTCGTTTATGATGTTAATATAAGGATCGGGATCAATGGGAATGCCCTGTTTTCGAATAAATTCACGGGCATATAAAAAATATTTTTCTTTTTCGATTATTTTAGCTCCGACTAAAAGCGCAACAACCATGACGGGAACAAAACTGACAACGAGAGAATAGCTGATGGACGCTGCACGAAGCAATGCCTCATCATCAAGAAATTTCTTGATGGATCCAATGAGGATTCGTACAACATCACGTAAGCCGTGTTTAAACGATTTTTGATCAGGTGAAGTATGATCACCTATGATTTTATCCAAGGCAGTAAATAATTTTTTCTTTAATCCCGTTTTTTCCTGTTCCATATATTTCCTTCTTCTATAAAACGGATATTCGGACAAACGTTTTTTAAATCAAAATTAAAAGTAAATGATAAATTTTATTTTCCTGGATAAAGTATGTTTAAAAACTTTTTTGCGATGGGGTCGGAATTTACACGTTTAATCATGGAAACATAGGGGGCGCGATCACAAATTCCTGAATAGCTGCAGAAATCGCATTTTGACTCCCATTTATCTTCTGGAGATTTCTTGTGACCAAATGAAAAAAAATAACCTGAGGCAAGCGTTTCCGAAAGTACATGTAAGCCATCTTTTAAGAGTAGTTCGAGTTCGCCTGATATTTTATCTATGGGGTAAATATTTTCTTCCTCAATTTCCATAAAATATGTATTTTTTGTTTTTTTAGAAGGGGCTGTAAATTCATAGGCTCCCTGAATATTTTCAACAGGAACATTCCACATATTATCATTTTGCTTTATTATATCACAGATCGCTTTTATATAAAGCGGTAATTGGAATTTTCCCAGGCTTTTAATATCATCAATGCTCCATGATTCGTTTTTTGATTTACCGGTTTTATAATCAAGTACACAGACAGATTTTTGATCAGGGCAATAATCAATACGGTCAATTCTGCCTTTAAAAGTAAACGAGCCAAGCGCGATGTTTTCAAAAGCAAGTTCAACTGAAAGGGGGTAATGATCGTACAACGGATGTTTTTCATTTTCAGCAAGGTAAAAAAAATTTTTAAAATAATCTTGAAATTGTTCAAATGCTTCGTTTAAAACAGATCTCGTAAAAATTTCAAAATCTGTTTTATTTTCGCCAAGTAAATTTTGTTCACCTGTTTTAAACGATTCCATCAGCAGTTTATTCAGATCATTTTGATTTATGCATTTGTTTATTTTAGAATATTCTTTTTGGGGAAATTTTAATATTAATTGATTGATGAGGTTTTTTGCAGAAGCGTGAAACAATGTGCCTGTTTGTCTTTTTTCAAGAAATCTTTCTTCGTAGTAATTGACCGGCGTCGATAGTTTTTTAATTTTCTCAAAATGAAAGAGCTGCGGACACCATGCAAGGTTTTCTACGTTTCCTGACGAACTTACTTTTTCAATATTTTCGGGAGATACCAGACCTGTATAGTTTTGATACATTTGCCGGTAGTTATTGCTGTCGCTGAAAGTAAATTTTGATAAAAAAGATTGGTGCAGGTTTTGAACACTTTGAGATGATTTATTTTCAGATATGGGTAATTTATCCGGGCTGGTTTCTTGTTCAGAGTCCATGCATGTATTTTTATTTTTACGTTCAAAAAAAGGAAGGTCTGCCAGCAGTTTTTCCTTTTTAATAATTTTCCCCGGCTCAGACGGTATTTGTTCAAAAATAAAGTCTGACGGGGCGGAGTCTTGCTGAAGATTAAATGTCAAACAGTAGCCGCGCTGAACCATCTGCAGGCTGTCTTGAATTTTTCTTTTTTGATCGGTTGCGCTTAAATTAAGTACAAATTTAATTTCGTCGCCAGAGCTTTCCATAAAGTCAGGATGACGACTTTGAACAGGAAAAGCTTTAGAAGTTAAATTAGTGATAAACAAATAATCAATGGGGGAGTGAACTCCCTCTTGAACGTTTCTCGCATACACAACAGGTAGTTCATCACGGGGTATTCCCGAAGATTTTAATTTTAAATCGGAGATTTCATCATAAAGCAAAGAATAATAAAAAGCCGCTTCTATACCTTCTGCAAAATATCTGTCGAGTATTAAAAAACTATCAGTAATTTTATGGATAGCTTCCATTTGAGCATTAAAGACTTCATCTGGCAATCGAGAGCGTTTGAGATATTTTTTAAATGTTTGTAAAAAAAGAACAGAATGTTTAGACGGAAGAAATTTCATCGATAGTTTTTTTTGATCGTTTTTTAGTTCATTTACAAAACTTTTAAAATTTTCATGATCTTTTAATGTCTTCATTTTTTGTACTAGAGAATTAAGACTGATCGAAGTATTGATTTCATGGTTATTGTAAATAAACTGAATGGTATCTTCATGCGAATTATCGCTGTCGCTTAAGGCTTGAGCATAAAAAACCGGATTAAAAAATAATTCAATGAATTGATTTCTGGTAAGTTGGTCATTTGCGCTTTTAAGTGAAAGTAGATCAATTAAATCTGCCGCTATAGATATAATTGATTTTGTCTTTGCAGAATATTTTTCAGGATGATTTAACCCAAGCCCTTGTTTTTTCAGGGCGTTTTCCAGGATAGGTAATTCCCTTGCCGAAGCGTAGAGAATAAATATACTGTGAAGCGAAATACCGTTGTCATATAACTTTCGTATGGAGCTGGCAATTAATTCATATTCATCGTGAGTATCTTTACATATTCGTATTTTTAATTCTTTAGGTACATGATCATTTGAGAAAAAATATTTATTTTTCTGGAGCCATTCACCATATGACGGTTTTAAGTTGTCTTGATTCTTAATTGAATATATTTCGTGTTCGCTTGATAATTGCAATGGTTTTAAAATATGTCCATATGAAGAATTGTTTTGAGTTAGATCATTTCTGAAAATAAATTTCCATTGGCTTGCATTATTTTTTATAAGAAAATTCATTTTCAGGATTTCAATAACATTGTAGCTCGTTGGGAAAAAACAAAGAACCTGACGGATGTTTAAAAATTCAGAGTCAGGAAACATTTTGCTTTTATTGTTGTTTTCGTTATAGTTAGACGAGATGTATACTTCGGGTAAAGTCTGTAAGTCATTTTTTTTCATTGACTCATATACGTCGTTAAATAATGAAAAAATTTCAGAAGATAAATCATTTTCTTTTTTAATGTCAAGTTCATCCGGTTGAATTTGCCTGTTCCAGGAGTAAAGATGCCAAAGGTAAAGAATTTCATTTTTAAACGCAGGAAGTTTTAAAAGTTCACGAAGATATGCGGATGATTTTCGTACTGCATTTTCTGATTCAATTAGTTTTTCAAATTCACTGACTTTTTGGAATATCATTGCTTTTTCTGCAAGTTTCGTATGAATGATTTTGTCTGATGACTTTTGAAACGGAAGAATTTTTTTTATCCATTGGTCAATGGTGAGAAAATGAACATTAAAAAAAGATTTTATTTTGTAGTTTTCATGAAAGTATATTCTTAGTCTCATGATGTCCATTACGTTTCGGCACAGTAAAACTGTGGGTTCATCTGGCCGCAGCCATTTGTAAAAAACCTTTATAAATTCATCTTCTTTAAGGGATGTATATTTCATTTTATATTGTAAAAAAATATGTTCTAATTTATTTTAAAGCCACTGGTTATCGTGTTATATTTCAACGTTTAAAAAATAATTTATTTAAAAAAGTAGGGTTAAATATTTTAGGGCGCGAATATTGATATAAAGCCGGAAATTCCGATCGCCATTTTAAAACTTCAGAAAGATGAATTTGCGTATCATTGCCTTTTTTGCTTTTGCCGAGATCCAGTAAAATATTTCCTTTAGGGCCAATAACCATGGAATGTCCTCCCAGGTTTTGATTAAAAGAATGGCCGATTGCATTTACAACAACAAAATAACATTGATTTTCAATGGCCCTTGCCTTTGCCAAGGCAATCATATGATCAATGCGTTCAACAGGCCATTGCGCTATCAGATAAATTAAATCTGTTTCTTTTGCCGCATATTTTCTAAACAGCTCTGGAAATCGAAGATCATAACAAATGGCAAGACCAATCTGCATACCTTTAAAAGTAAAAAAAATGTTATTTTTTCCCGGAGTTAAATGTTTGTCTTCCTGAAAAGCGGGAATTAAATATTGTTTATCATAAATACCGAGAAAGCCGCCGGTTTCATCAACAAAAAAAGCGCGGTTATAAAACCGGTTTTTTTCTTCCCAGAAAAAGGAACCGAGAAAAGCTGATTTTGATGATTTACACAGGTATTGAATTTTTCGCAAGTATAATTCACTTTCATGAGCGATGGCTTTCAGGTTTTTATAATTAAATCCGCTTAAAAAAACTTCGGGGCAGATGATTATATCAACGTGCAGATTGTTTTCAAAAACCTCGGTAAGGTTTTTAAAGTTAACTTCTGAATTGTCATGAATTTGAGTCTGGTGAAGATAAATTTTCATATGTAAACTTAAGATACTTTATTTAATATGATTACAACATCAAGCATATTATAAATATTTTTTATACCATCTGTCACGATTCCTGTGAGCGATAAATTCGGTTGCGGCCGCCCTGTATTATCAATACGGCAGGGTTGTCTCGACAATGCTGCCGTTTTTTCGTGTCCGGCTGCATGCTTAAAAAAGTTGACCGGCTAGATCTATGCCTCATTAAGACGGTGTGTTGAAAATTTTTACAATGATTCGCGATTTTTCACGTATGGTGAAACTTTCGCATACGGTTTTTGCCCTGCCATTTGCCCTGGTTGCCGTGATGATTATATGGGATCAGCATCTTGTCCGCATCACCTGGCTGGATACGGTTTTTATTGTGCTTGCCTTTACCGGCGTTCGCAGTTTCTCTATGGCGATCAATCGAATTGCCGATGCTCGTATTGACGCGATGAATCCGCGAACCAGCGGGCGTGAAATACCTCGTGGAAAGTTGACCATTGGGCAGGTTTGGTTTTTTGCGGCTTTTTCATTGCTGGTTGTCTGGATTTTTTCTTATTTGCTTAGTCCTGTTGCTTTTGTTGTTTCGTTTCCGGCTTTAATTTTACTGGCCGGTTATAGCTACAGCAAGCGCTTTACATGGTTTTGTCATCTCTGGCTTGGCGCCGTTATTGGAATGGCTCCTTTGGCCGTATACATTGCCCTTACGCAAAGTCTGCCGTTGGATGCATGGATTTTGTTTGTAACCTTAAGTACTTACATTGCCGGTTTTGATATTCTTTATTCTATTCAGGACGTTGATTTTGATCGTAAAATGAATTTGTACTCCATGCCGTCTCGACTGGGGATTACTTCGTCATTGTGGATTTCTGCAGTACTGCATTTGTTCAGCATTGCGGGATTTATATCTCTAGGCATAAATATTCATGCTCACGTTTATTATTTTATGGGTAATGTATTGATCATATTTATGATTTTTGCAGAACATGTTGTGATCGGCTGGGGCAGCCGCCTTAATCGCGATAAAATTCCGGTTGCTTTTTTTAATTACAACAGCGTTGTCAGTCTGTCGTTTTTAATTTTTACTTTTCTGGATGTTGTAAATTTCAGCCTCTCAAACAGCGGACTATGAATGACAAAAATATTAAACTAATTGTCGCTTCTACGGGCGGTTCAGGAAGCGGTTATTTGATGAGACTTTTTTATCATTTGCTTTCGGTATCCGGCGAAACGCACTGGATGGCCAGCGATAATTTTTTTACCGTGATGGATTCAGAATACGGATTTAATTTTGCAAATATACCTTTTGGCATCTGTACAAATGAACTTACAGATAAGTTATCAGAAGTTTATTCGATAAATAAAAAAAACGTTTATCACAAATTTTACAGACATGATTACCGCGATATTTCAGCTGCGCCTTCAAGCGGTTCCGTTTTTTTTGACGCAATGATCGTTTTACCCTGCAGCATGAAAACTCTCGGCGCAATTGCCGGCGGCGTCAGTTCAAATTTAATTGAACGCTCGGCGGATGTTTCTTTAAAAGAACGCCGTAAGCTGATATTAGTTCCGCGCGAGACTCCATACAACCTCATTCATCTTGAAAACATGCGCCTTCTGACGCTGGCTAACGCTGTGATTTTACCGGCATCGCCGGGCTTTTATCATCATCCCGAAACTTTAAATGACATTTATGATTTTATCGTTGATCGGCTGTTTGCTCACGTTGGCATCGAGAAGCGGGCGATCAAAGCCTGGGACGAAAAATAAAAAAATAGAATTCAGTGCAGTAATTCTCTTAAGAGTCCTTTTTCGTTCTGGTATGCTTTGTAGATATTTTCGGCATCTGCTTCTTCAATTTTCCAGACAGATTTGATCGTTAAAATTTTCATGTCATGAGACGTGAAATCTTTATCAATGGAATTTAGTATTGCCAAAAAAAGACCTGGCAGTCGCAAACCATTTTGAACGGCTTTTTGTATCTCAAAAAAATCTTTATTCGGATAAATTTCTCTTACACTTGAAAACAAAATAACGGCTTCTGCCTTCATCGGGGTAGTTTTGTCGAGCGACAGCTCTTCTGTTGCCGCTTGAATTTTATCGATCAAAACGTCTGATATATGATATTTTTTTAATACCGTTTTTAACATGATGATCTGGCCTTTGGCAGACAGCGCCTTTAGCTCTTTTCTTCTAATAATTTTTTCCATTTCTTTTTCAAGTTCAGCTTTAATGACCTTAAAGTCTTCAGGCATTAATGCTCCAATTCTGTTTAATATGCGGGTATGTTCTTTAGTGTTTTCTGTTTTAAGAAATTCACTTTTTAATGACCGAATGATTTCATCATTCCCAGGGTCTTTTTGATAACCAAGAACTTTTAAAATTAGAAGTTTTGTCTCTTCGTCGTATATGTTGCTATTGTACATCGCCATAAATTTATTTCGAGAATCTGGAGTGTAGGCATTGTACAGTTCATTTAAAATAGTTGTTTTTAAAATTTTTGATGTATCTGATTTAATTAAATTCAGCAATGTATCTTCAATATTTTTAAAGGAGGCTTCCAGTTTTGATTTTTTTTCCAAATCTGGGGACTCAAGTTCATTTTGTTTTTTAAGTTCATTTTTTCGATCGACGAAGATTCTAACTAAAGCTTGAACAATCTCTGATTTTCGAATTTCATCATTTTCAGATGGTTTAAGCAAATCTTCAATGAGTAATTTCTCGGACTCATCATCTTTAATTTCACCAAGTATTTGAATTTCATTTGAAGATAATCCGTTGTTTTTATCTGCATTTTTTTTAATGATATCAATAATATCGCTATATATTTTTTTAGTTACCTCAGGGTCGTCGCTGGCCTTACTTTGCTCGTAAAGACCGTTTAATGCCATCGTATTTATTTCGTTGGAGGTTGATTCTGACTGGGCTTCTTTTTTTAACAATTCCCTTGATTCATCTGTGGGTATGGATGCCAAGTCCTTAATGATCATTTCCTGAAGTTCGGGATTATTTTCTTCTTGTGCCTTTTCCAGTGCCTTTTCATAATTTTCATAACTATTTTTGTCGCCGCTTTTTGCCTGTTCATGATTTATGTCAAGGCTGTCTTTATCTTTAATTTGTCTTGAACCGCAATTACAAATAAATAAGGAGCAAAAATGGAGCAGTATTAATAAATGTAAAGACTGTTTTTTATGAATACTCATAGATTGATTATCGGTTAGTTCACTGGTTTTAGATAATTCATTTGCAGGCTTTACTTTTAAAACTTAAGGAATAAACCAGCCGGGTAAAATTTTAAAAAATAGTATATTAGAAAATGATAATATTATGGTCGAACCCAGGGATTTTTGGCATATTTAAAAAGTTAAAATTTTAAAAAGTATGTCATGTCAATTTAATGCCGGCAGAAATTTAATTTTAAATTTAACAAGTTAAAAATGGAGAATCAATGAAAACAGTAAATAACGCGGTGAAAATAATATTTCTTACAATTTTATTTGTAAATTTATCAAATTGTAAACCAAAGGCTTTAGAAGCTTCAAGTATTGAAATTGGGATGAATGAATTTATCTCAGCCTATGACAGCAATGAAAAAATTCAATTGCTGGATGTTCGTACGCCAGAAGAGTATCAGTCAGGTCATGTACCTCGCGCGGTAACATTGCCTTTAGATGAGTTAACTTCAGGCGCAACAGTTCCGTTTGAAAAAACGTCAGAAATCTATGTTATATGCCGCTCAGGCAAACGATCCATGGCGGCAACTCAGTATTTAAAAAGTCAGGGATACACGAATGTAAAATCCATCTCTGGCGGTACAGTAGCATGGTCAGCGCAAAATAAGCCTCTCGACAAATAATTAAATTCAATTTAATACATAATCAAGCCTGGTAATGGAGAATTTGTTTCCAGGCCTGATTTTTTAATTTTCAATAATATTCTCTATCTAAATCAGGATAATTCTTTAATTACGCAAATATGAAGTTACCTTTTTTTCAGGTAAAATTATTTTTAGTGCTTTACATTGCAGGGCACAAACGAGTAGTGTCCACAAGTTGAAGTTCAATTGTTTAGAATATTTATCCCGCAGAGTATCTCAGTATAATCCTCACGTATTTTATTCCTTTCAAATTAAATTCATCTAACTAAAACACAAGGAGCATTTAATGCAAATATACGTAGGAAACCTGGATTACGGAACAAACGATCAGGCATTGACCGATCTTTTCTCACCATTTGGCGAAGTCGTCAGTGCGAAGATCATCATGGATCGTGACACAAACAGATCAAAAGGATTTGGCTTTGTTGAAATGGCCTCAAAAAACGAGGGCATCAAAGCAATATCAAAACTTGACGGTCAAGATCTTAACGGTCGTAACATTAAGGTAAACGAAGCGCAGCAAAAACCACAGGGTGGCGGCGGCGGCGGTGGAAACCGTGACAGACGTTGGTAGTCAGCGTTTAAATTAATTTATTAATTTAAAGGGGAGTAAGCTCCCCACGCTTCAAAGCCCGCCCTTCGAAGTCGTCTTGATTTTCCGGTTGTATAATAACCGAAAGATTGAGGCGAAGTCGGGGGGCGGGCTTTTTCGCTTCCCCTCTTATATTTTCGTTACACCGGAGATCTCTAAAATTTTCCATTTCATAAAATCTAATCTTTTAAAAAAACTGGTTTTGGCGGTGAAATGAAATGATTCGAAAAATACCTTTTAAATTTGCTTTGCATTTTCTGTTGGTTTTATCTGTTATCGCGGTACTTTTTCACATCGGCGTTTTGTTCAGGGTAATTCCCTTTTCGATCACTTCTTTAACTCGACCAACTTCGCCCGAAGTAAGCCTGACTTTAATGCCGTGAGGATGGTTTGGAGAGTTGGTTAAAATATTCTGGACAATTCCCTCTGTTAGTTTACCGCTTCGCTGATCAGCTTTAAGAACAATTCTAACCCTCAGCCCGGCTTTGATGTTTTTACGTTGTTGTCCGTTTGTACTGTCGGTATTCATAAAATTATTTTGATTTAATTAAACCTTTCGATATCAATGTACGGGCAGTTGTTAAAATCGACTCTTTGGCAGGTATCGGCGATATTCCAAGAAGGGTTTTCATGCGTTTATTGCTGAGTTCTCTTTTAATGCCCAGCTCAAATAAAACACCTTTGGTTTCTTTGTCAAACAATGAAAATAATTTAACTAAAAAATCGGGTATCGTTAAACGCGGTATTTTATACCCTTGAGGCGCAAATTCTTCGGCAAGAATGGCGGCAATTTCGGTAAACCAGACGAATCGATCAGTGATGATAATTCTTTTACCGTTTGCTTCCGGTAATGTCATGGCTTTTAAATGAGCCAGGGCAACGTCTCTGACGTCGACTATTTGAAAACCAAGGTTGGGCAGGGCCGGCACATCTCTATCAAGAACTTTTTTAACTATCAATGCGGAAGTTCCGCATTCATTGCCGAGAATCGGACCAAGAATGGCAGAAGGATTGATGGTTACCAGTTCTAACTTGCGACTTGCTTTATTTTCAATAAAATTCCAGGCCGCTTTTTCAGCAAGGGTTTTACTGATCATATAGGGAGCATTATCTTTGCCATGAACATCAGACCATGTATTTTCATCGAGCATAGAAATATTTTTAGGGTAGGGATGCCCATAAGAAATGGCCGCCATGGATGAAGTCATGACCACACGTTTTACCTTGTTATTTAAAGAAGCGGTAAGTACGCGAAGTGTACCTTCAACAGCAGGCTTTATTAACTCATTTTCCGCATCTTTCGGAATACCGGCAGGTAAAGGCGAAGCGACGTGTAATACACAGGTAGAACCTTTTACAGCCTCATCCCAGTTTTTGTCGGATGTTAAATCGGCTTCAATAAAGGTCAATTGATTCGCAGAATATTTTACATTTTCGCTTAATAAATTTCGAATATCTTTTTCTCTCGATTTGTTGCGGATCGTGGTTTTTACGCTATAACCATTTTGTAAAAGCTGTAAAATACAATGAGATGCCAGAAAGCCGGATCCGCCGGTAACCGTGACCTTTTTTTTATTTAACATAAGTTCCTTTTGATTTTCATATAAAATGACAAGACAGTATTTTACTGTAGACGTCAAATGTTTTAAAAAGGGGAGAAGATGGAAAATTGTTCATTTCGCGGGGCTGTCTAAAAAGTTGCATCGATACAATTTTTGCCCCGTTTATTGAGTGAAAACGGTCTCTTTTTGCATAAAAAGGCCATTTTTGTATCGAAATAAGGGACAAAAACCACTCAGCGACCTCTTTTAGACAGCCCCGCGATCAAACGTTTCTCCCCCCGCTTCAACCTTTTGCCAGGCTCAAGGTTTTCGCTTCCCCTTTTATAAATTCAAATCATCGAACAGGCAATGCCAAAGAAGCTGCCAATGTACGGGCGGCTCGCATGATGACCGCCATTGTGGTGATTTGCGGGTTCACGCCAAGCGCCGTCGGAAAAACAGATGCATCCATGACGAAAATATTTTTATGCCCATAAAGTTCAAAATTCGGGGCGACGGCTCCTGTTTTTAAATCTGCCGAGGCTTGTATTGAACCTTGAGGGTGGGCGCTTCCGACGGCAAAAAAGTTTTCTTGCGATTCAGATAAAATCCAGCTAAAGTCCTGTCCTTTTCTAACGGGAAAGGGTTTTGTTAAACTCCTGAAAGGTAAGATCAATTCAGTTGCGCCGGCAGCAGTTTGTACTTCGGCTAGAGTTTTTAACCCCAGCAGCATATTGGCTGCGTCAGCGTCAGACAGCTTATAATAAATTTTTCTTTTTCCAAATTTCCATTCAACAGAAGAATTTACCGGTGAGCCTGCGCCGTCTCTAGCTAAAACAATGCCAGCGTGAAAGTTACGGTAATTTTTCATTGTTTTAAATTGTTCTTTTCCATAAAAAGGCACGAGGGCAGTTGTGAGGTTTAGTCGATAAGGAGCAGCTTCCATCCAGAAGCCATATCCGTTATTTGCAGGCAGACCTTTGCTGATAACGACAGACTGCGGAATTCCCTGAAACATGTTTATCTCTCGGTTAAACTTTGCAAAAATTGTCTGGGTAGGATGAATTTTAAGATGTTTACCCACCATGGAATTACCCAGGCCGCTGCGTAAAATCAAGGCCGGCGATTCAATTGCGCCGCCGCTGATGATGACGACCCTTGCTGTAATCTCCATTTTTTCAAAAATACCCGAAGGTATAGATTCAAAGCGATCAGGTGAAAATTCCGCTAAAACTTTTTTTTCATCTCCGTCAAAGATTTTTACCGCTTGCATGTTTGTAACGACCGTGGCGCCATTTGCAATGGCATCGGGAATGTAGGTAAGTGACATGGATTGCTTGGCGTTAATGGGGCAGCCCAGAGAGCATCGTCCAAGTCCGACACATCCGCGGCTGTTGTTTTTTAATACTTCAGGGTTTAGGGACATAGCGCGGGCGCCTTTAAACAAGACGTTATTGTTTTCGTTTCGCATCGAAACAGGCACTTCATGAACTCCGATTCTTTGATGAACCTGATCGATGTAGGTCGACATTTCCTTTTTTCCATACCCTTCTAAACCAAAATTTGTTTTCCATTCTTCGGTCACGTGATTTTCCGGGTATAAAGATGCCTGCCAGTTTACAGTTGTAGAGCCGCCTAAAGTACGTCCCTGTAAAATAGAGACGCGCCCTTCTTCTTCAGAAATGATTCCTCCATCGCGGTACATACGGGCAAGACCTTGATATTCATCTGGAGAAAATTTATCGGGGCCAAAAAATGAGCCTTCTTCAATTAAAATTACTTTTAAACCTTTGGCCGATAATTCTGCCGCTGCGACAGCGCCGCCTGCGCCGGAACCAATGACGACGGCATCGGCAGAAAACTTCCAGATGTTTGTTTTTAATCCCAGCTTTTTTCGTATTTCGATATGTTTTTCAGGGGTAATGACCTGATCCAGATACATGTCAACATTCATATGGAGATTCCTGTGTATTTTTGATAATCGACGTTACCCGAAACAAGAGACATGCAAAGTTTATGCATTAACGTATAAATTCCTCGCTGCAGAGGATCATGAGAATTTCTCCATTTTAAAAAAGTCATTTCTTTTTCAGCGTCGTTCATATGGGTCAGGGTGATTAATGATTTGTTTATATAAAGCATTCCTAATATGGAAGATGGAATGCTCACCAGTTCAAGAATAGCTTTTTCTGTAGGGTGTGGGTTTTTTGCTCCATAAAGGTATTCATCAAGGGCCTGCCCGATGTTAAAATTTTGAACAGGCATATCTTTTATAAAAAAATTACCCATGATGGTGATGTTTTCATAATTCTGGTCGCTGAGTTTTTTTAAAGCAACGGGCGCTTTTTTTGATAAATTGCATCCTGTGACATTCATGGCAAGATAAACCAGCGCCGAAGTTTTTAGAGTCAGTTTCAAAAAGGCGTTTCTATCTATGGCGTTATTTGTTAAATGTTCAAGAAGATGATCGCTGGTAGAGTTTATATTATTAGAATCTTTTTTCAGCATGTCATAACATTCCTTTGAAATCTTTTTATAAGATCAAAATAACATTACCTTTCTAAATGTAAATTCAATTTATTAAAGTATTGAATCATGGTAATTAAAATAATACCGAAGAAAACATACGAGATCATGATCGACAATCAGAAGAGCGGCGAAATAACGTTCGCGGTTCAAATGTAAAATAATTGTATTAATCGATAATAAAATAACAAATGTGTTAGATATTGGTTCTCATAAAGAATCGAGAGTGAAATATATTTCGGTATATGGACGGGATATAATAATTATTATTTTTAAGAGTCCAAATGCAATTGATGTGCCTAAGCTTATATTAAATGATGAAGGTTATACATGGAAAAAAGAAACCAAATATTTCTTTAGAGAACCATATGCTTCTTAACCAGGATAAAATTATTTATTCGTTTGGCATTTCTAGTGATTTGAAAAAAAAGAAGTTGAGAGAATGAAACTCGTGGGGTTGGTCTCTGTCAAAAATATATTTACAGTGGTGGTTAACCAAGCACCGATCGTTATGACCATCGTGGTCATTCCGTAGGCTTGGCCCGCATCGTGCGGAGCCTACCTTATGACCATCGTGGTCATTCCGTAGGCTTGGCCCGCATCGTGTGGAGCCTACCTTATGACCATCGTGGTCATTCGCAGGCTTGCCCCGCATCGTGCGGAGCCATGATTAAAGCAGATTTTCGTTAGGTGAAATAAATCTATATCGAACTCTGAGGCTTTGGTCCCATTAATTTTTCAATCATGTTTTTCATCTTTTCAAAAGAACTGTAGCCATGTGTGATAAAATGCCGTTTATTGTTTTTGGACAATATAACAGCAGGAAAAGCCTGCACGCCCCATTTGCGGTTTAAGTCAAATTCCATGAAAGTTTCGTCTTTGACTTCTTCGTTTTCAAAACGGGTTTTAAATTCCGAATAGTTAATTTTAAATTCATCACAAATACTTTTATAAAAATCAAGACTGGCTGGATTTTCTGATTCGACATAAAATTTACGCTGTATGGCCTCAAAAAATTCCATTTCTGCTGCCCCGATTAACGGTCTTGCCGCTACCACCGCGCGACATGGCGGTTCGGTGTCGTAATTAAATGATTCCAACTCAAAAAGCTTATAACCAAATGGCCGGCTGCTTTTTTGGCGAACCTGTTCCCAATGGTGTTTTAGCATTTCCTTCATGTTGATGTCCCACTTTCCTCCGCCGCCGGGTCTTAGACCGCCGACGACTATTTTAAACGGGATTTTAGTTTGCAAGAAATGATCTCGCAGTTGAATTAAAGCGGAAGAAATTCCATAGCACCATGAACACATCGGGTCGCCGACATAGATGATTTCGACTTTGTTATTTTCCTCATGAGAACCCGCCGCAGACAGCTCTTTAAAACTCGAAACCGGACAAATGCCGGTTTCGATGTCGCAATATTTTTTGTCATTTGTATTCTCATCGATCATTGTTTACATCGTTTTGATATGTTAGTTTTTAATTACTTTGGGTATCCGTTTTTGAAAGATTGAATGCATGAAGTGTAATAAAAAGTTATTAACTCAAATGGGATACTAAAAATTTCATTAATTTGTTTTTTTGTAAAATTCGTCTACAAATTTTAAGGATGAACCTTTGGTATTTTTTATTGCGTTTGATACTTTTGGTTTCAGGGGCATGGGTTTTTTCATTTATGCTTAAAACCGTATGTTCAAAACCTGTCTCCAAAAAATATTTTGTGTGTATTATGGAAAAGAATTTGCGAAAAGAAACGGGAGTGAAAATATCCATATTAAATATTTTCATTCCCTCATATATAATGTATTTTTTGCAGAAAATTCATATGTACCTGTCAGGCTGCAATAAATCCGCCGTCAACTGCCATTGGAAATCCGGTAACAAATGAAGCGGCGTCTGAGCATAACCATACAACAGCTTCAGCAATTTCAGTTGGTTTACCAAGGCGTCCAACGGGCTCCATCGCTATCATGCCTTTTTCAGCTTCGGCGTCTCCATGTGTAAATCTGTCAATCATTGGAGTTTTAATTACGCCAGGACAAACGGCATTGATTCGAATACCGTCTTTGGCATATTCAAGGGCTGCGGCCCTGGTTATACCCACCACGCCATGTTTGCTTGCTGTGTATGGTGTAATTCCGGCAAAACCGGCCAAGCCAGCCACCGATGCTGTATTTACGATCGCTCCATATTTTTGTTTTAACATATGTGGCAATTCGTATTTCATGCAAAGCCAGATACCCTTTAAATTAATGTCGATTACACGGTTCCAGTTTTCTTCGGTTTGATCAATGATGTTCGCCTGATCGCCTTCTATACCTGCATTATTGGCTGCATAATCAATCCTTCCAAATTTTTCAATGACTGTTTTGACCATGGCTTCTACTTCTTTGCTTTTAGAGACATCGGCTTTTATGAAAACAGCCTTTCCTTTGTGCAGCTGCTCAATCATGCTTACGGTTTCTTTTGCCCCGGATTCATTTAAATCTACCACGGCTACTTTCGCGCCTTCTCTGGCAAAAACCAGAGCTATTTCTCTTCCAATTCCAGAGCCGGCTCCCGTTACCAGGGCAACTCTATCATTCATTGGTTTCATAAAATCCTCCTTACATATTAATAATATGATGAAAATATGAGTATAACCATTATTTTCAGTAATTTTAAAGCTTAAATATTTGTTTAATTATAATTAATATAAAATCGATACTCTTTACTTAAATAAAATCACAGCATTTCAATTTATAATCCAAACGTCTTTACATATGGACATTATATGAAACTATTGACAGATAATATTCATTTTTTAAAATTACCCATGATAAATTCATTGAATTTTATAAAAGTTTTACCTCAGGAGAAATTATGACCTCAGAAAAAATGTCCAGTGGACAAATCTATACCAGAAGACCAGGCCGTTGGCTTGTGCTCATTGGATACATGCTTGTTGCAGGCGTCAGTCAGATGCTTTTATTAAATTTTGCGCCTATATTGACTAGGGTTCAAAGCAAATACAACGTTACCGAGATGGTCGCCAGTTTGCTGATCATGGTATTTCCATTGCTTTATCTTGTCTTTTCTTTACATGCCGGAAGCTGGGTAGATAAAAAAGGTTATAAATTTACCGTTGGGCTGGGCAGTGTTGTTATGGCCTTGTCGACGTTGTTTAGAATTTATGATGAAAGTTTTTATGCTCTTCTGATTGGTCAAATTGGAATTGCGGTTGCTCAACCTTATATTTTAAACGGAATTACAAAGCTGATTTCTGACTGGTTTGACGGAGAGCAGGCCGCCATTGCTACCGGCCTGGGAACTATGGGTTTAATCATTGGTATGGCTGTTGGTCTTGGGGTCACTCCGGGACTCGTGGAATCATTCGATATGAAAGGCGCGATGATAATATTCAGCGCCATTACCTTTATAGCTGCCATATTGTTTTTTGTACTGGTACATCCAAATTCCATGGCGCCAAAATCAAATGAAGTGAGCATGATAAAGGGCGCCTTCGGTAAACTCATTCGTAACAAACACTTGCTTTTGCTTTTTTGTATGGGCTTTTTAGGTATTGGATATTACAATGGAGTTACCACGTGGCTTGAGCCTATGCTGGCTGTTCAGGGTATATCCAGTAAAGATGCCGGTTTAATTGGCGCAGTGATTAACATTGGCGGTATTTTCGGCGCTGTGATTATACCAACGTTATCTGATACTATAGGTAAACGAAAGCCTTTTTTAATCATGTGTACATTATTTGCCTTCGCAGTTACCTATCCGTTATGCCTTGGTTCAAATGTTAAAATATTGATGGTTCTTGCCGTTGCCATGGGATTTTTTCTTTTACCGCTTCTCGCCTTGTTACTGGCCATGACAGAAGAAATTGCAGGCGCAAAATTTGCTGGTTCCGCAACAGGGATTCTCATGTTTATGGGCAATGCAGGCGCAGTTTTTGTCATTATATTAATGGAAGTAGTAAAAGGCGAGGCGACTACATTTATAAATTCAGTTTACTTTCTGCTTGCGGCTTTGAGCATTGCGATCACCATTGCTTTTGTCAGTAAAGAACCCAAGCAAATTAGACAGGAAGAAAAAGGTAATTTTTAAAAATAATTAAATCCGTGAAGCGAACAGCGGACTTGAAAATTAAGCGTTATTGCGAATCTTCAATCCACCGCATACTTCGTTTCACGGCACGCTGCCAGTTGTGATACAGGTTGTTTCGCTGTGACTTGTTTAAAGAAGGTTGAAACGTTCTTTCAATTTCTTTATGAGAGCTGAGATCTTCCATGCTCCACATACCGACGGCAAGTCCCGCTAAAGAGGCTGCGCCAAGAGCAGTTGATTCCAGAACTTTTGGCCGTTCTACGGGTACCCCCAAGATGTCAGCCTGAAAAGCCATGAGAAAGTTGTTGGCACAGGCGCCTCCGTCAACCCGAAGTTTTTGCATATCGATTCCCGAGTCATTGACCATGGCCTCTGCAATATCTCTGGTTTGGTAGGCCATAGACTCAAGGGTTGCTCTGGCAATGTCATCGCTGCTGGTGTCGCGGGTTAAACCAAAAATTGCGCCGCGGGCATACATGTCCCAGTAAGGGGCTCCGAGACCGGCAAATGCCGGTACCACATAAACAGGGTTTTCAGGGTTTCTTTGGTAAGAACGTTCGGCGCATTCAAAAGTTTCTCCTGCCGATTTTATCAGATGCAGGCCGTCTCTAAGCCATTGGATGGCGGCTCCGGCAATAAACACAGAACCTTCAAGCGCATAACTTACTTTATTTTCAATTCCCCAGGCAATGGTTGATACAAGGCCGCTTTTACTCTGGATCACCTTGTCTCCCGTATTCATCAACATAAAGCAGCCGGTTCCATAGGTATTTTTGGAAGTACCGGTTTTAAAACAGGCGTTTCCAAAAAGTGCGGCCTGTTGATCTCCGGCAACTCCCGTGATGGGTATCGTGTGAGATTTATGAACCAATTCTCCAAAATGACCCGATGAATTTCGAACTTCAGGCAGCATTGATCGGGGAATGTTCATGGCCTTTAATAAAGTTTCGTCCCAGTCAAGTTTTCGAATGTTAAAGAGCATTGTGCGCGAGGCATTGGAATAATCCGTGGCGTGCACACGGCCTTCTGTAAGTTTCCATATCAGCCATGTGTCTACTGTGCCGAACAGCAATTCGCCGCGGTTGGCCTTTTCTCTGGCGCCGGGCACGTTTTCAAGCATCCATTGTATTTTAGTTCCTGAAAAATATGCGTCGATCACAAGCCCTGTGTTATCACGAACGTAGTCGCCAAACCCGTCTGCTGTTAAGGCGTCGCAGATTTTAGCGGTACGGCGATCCTGCCATACAATGGCGTTTGAAATAACTTTACCGGTGGAGCGTTCCCACACAATGGTGGTTTCGCGCTGGTTGGTGATGCCGATGGCTTTTATTTCACTTTCCTGGAGATTATTTTTACGAAGAATTTCTTCAAATGCCCACCGCTGCGAGTTGTAAATTTCTTCAGGATCGTGCTCGACCCATCCCGGCTGCGGAAAATATTGTGTAAATTCTTTTTGAGCGATATCGCAGATGCTGCCATTTTGATCAACCAGAACAGCCCGCGAACTTGTTGTGCCCTGATCCAGCGCAATTACAAATGAACCTTTCATGACAGACATTTAACATATGGATTGACTTTGTCAAGTTGAATGTAACAGGCAAAGTCAGTTTTGGCCGCATTTTCTTTGGATCTTAAAACAGATGTTTGAACTTTAGTCAGAAAATCAGATATTTGACTTGACGCTAAACTTACGTCAGTCTTTAATACTCGATGCAAAATTCTCACAAACTGACAAGTCTGATACCGCTCAACGCAATAGAACCGGAGGCTCTTGAACAATTACAGAAGGCATTAAATCATGATTTTGTAAAAAAAATCGCCGTTATGCCAGATATTCATGCCGGTTATGATTTGCCGATTGGTAGTGTCGCCCTGACCGACAGTATCATTTCGCCGTCGTTTGTCGGCTATGATATTGGATGCGGTATGTGTCAGGTAAAATTACCTGATAAAGAAAATATAATCATTTGCGACGAACGGGAAGCTGTTTCCATTCATAACCGTATAAAAGCCGTTGTACCCTCTGGTTTTTCAAGTCATGGTGCATATCGCGAATACATAAACTTTACATCAGCTTCCGAAGATAAAAAATTTTCCTCTTCAGTAAATTTAAAAATACAATCCCAGCTTGGTACGCTTGGCGGCGGCAATCATTTTATTGAAATTGGTAAAAACAAAGAAGGCGATGTATTCATCACCATACATTCCGGTTCGCGAAATGCCGGTCATCAGGTTGCCGAACGATATATGAAAATTGGAAAATATCTTAAACTTGATTCCGAAGCTGGTAAAGCCTATGAACGCGACATGTTGTTTATGCTTGACTATGCTTTAGCCAATCGACTTGATATGGTAAAAAGCATCGTTACAGGTGTATTGTCATATAGCGATCAACAGTGGAAAAAGCAAATCCTGCCTACACTGATCAACGAAAATCATAACCATGCTGAAGTTCGAGCCGACGGAGTTTTGCATCGAAAGGGTGCAACTCCTGCCGCAAAAGACCAGCTTGGCGTTATTCCTGGTAATATGCGAGACGGCGTTTACATCACCCGAGGTATTGGCGACGAAAAATATTTAAATTCGTCGTCTCATGGAGCAGGCAGGGTGATGAGCCGAAAGAATGCAAAAAGCCTCATCTCGCTGGAAGAATTTAAAAACGCCATGAAGGGAATCGCTGCTGACGTAAGCGGTCATACGCTTGATGAAGCCCCTTTTGCCTATAAAGATCTTGACGAAGTCATTCGTATGCAAAATCATATTGTGGTTGATCTTGTCGATCACGTTAAACCGCTCATAAACATTAAAGGATAACCATGAAGCACAGTCATATTGTATTGTTTATTGGAATTGTTTCTATTTTATACTCTCTGGTTTTTTATTATTTTTACCGTCGATTTTTAAAACCATTTCGTTTAAAAGGCCGCGCAAATATATATGCCTTCGCAGGGCTTTTTATATTTGTATATTCTACTTTTTTACCATTTTTTTTAATGAGGTTTAAAAAGGAATCTGTGACAACGGTTTCATGGATCGCCTATCTTTTTTTTGGATTTATTTTTACGTTGTTTCCTGTTATGGTCAGCCGAGATTCGGTTTTAATTTTGTTTCGTACGGTTAAAAAATATATTTTTAAAATTATTTTAATGAGATGGATTGTTTCAGATGATGCGCCTCAGGATCATTCTGTGCAGGAAATATCGCGTCGTGAATTTCTTGTAAAAAGTAACTATGCTGTTTTAGGTTTTTCAACGTTAGTTGTAGGTCTCGGCGCCTACCAGGCCAGAAAACCGCCTCGAGTATATGAATCTAAAATACCGATTGCCGGTTTACCAGATCACTTTGACGGTTTTAAAATTGTGCAAATATCAGATATTCATCTGGGACTTCTCATTGATGGTAAATATTTAAGTGAAGTTGTTCGCCATGTAAACGAACTTAAACCGGATCTGGTCGCTATAACCGGCGATCTTGTTGACGGTACTGTCTCTCAATTGAGAAGTCAGGCTGCGGTTTTAAAAGATATTTCTTCTGTTCATGGAAGTTACTTTGTAACCGGAAATCATGAATATTATTCCGGCGTTGAAGACTGGCTGGTTGAAATCGAAAAACTTGGCGTAAAAGTACTTATGAATGATCACGATATAATCAGAAAAGCTTTCAGTAAAAATGAAATGCGCAGCCAAAAGCAAGACAAAAAAAATTTAATCATTGCCGGAGTTCCCGATCACAGGGCAGGGCCAAATGCAGGTCATTTGTACGAGCCTTTGAAAGCCATTCAGGGCGCCAATTTAAATGACATTAAAATTTTATTGGCACATCAGCCAACAGATATTGATCTGGCTCTTGACGCCGGTTATCATTTGCAGCTTTCCGGGCATACCCACGGAGGGCAGTTTTTTCCTTACAACATGGCAGTACCGTTGTTTTTTCGTTACAATGCAGGGTTGTATCAACATGCAGGACAAAATGGAAATCATATGATGGTGTATGTCAATCGTGGTACCGGTTACTGGGGGCCTCCGCTTCGTACCGGAGTTCCATCAGAGATTTCACTTTTAACACTTGTAAAAGCCTGATCAATTACTTTAAGGGGTGCCGGAATCTGCCGGAGGCAGATGAGGCAGGGGGGCGAGGAAAATTCATTTCTGAAAATTTTCATAGCCCCCCTCCAATTTTGATGTGAATATAATATTTACTTGACAGCCTTTAAAACGATAAAAAGCGTTATTTTAAATATGGCACAAGAACAAATTCAAAAACTAACGACAGCTCTTTACGAAGAGGGCGTTGAGAAAGGCGAAAAAAGGGCAGCAGAAATCATTCGTGATGCAGAGGACAGAGCGGCTCAAATAATTGCCAATGCGCGAAATGACGCCCGCCTTATTATAAAAGAGGCCGAAGATCAGTCAAAAATATTCAAGCAGCACGTTGAAACAGAAACCAGAATTGCGGCGAAAGAAATTATCCATGATTTTCATCAAACAGTTACCGACATGATTTTAGCTCATGCCATTGACGAAAAAACTGCAGCTGATCTTTCCGATTCCAAAACTCTTTCTCACTGGGTTGGTAAAATCATAGAGAACTGGCGATGTGATTCCCATGAACAGCCTTCACTGACTGTTTTGTTTTCTGAAAAAGATTTACAGGGTTTTAACAAGTGGTTTGAAAAAGAAGTTTCAGATGTTTTACGTAAAAAGGTAATTGTAGAATCTTCGGAAGCGATCAAAGGGGGGTTTCAGATCATTCCTAAAGACGGTTCGTATAAAATTGACATGAATGTTGAGTCATTTCAAGAATTATTTCGGCATTACTTAAAAACGCGAACGCGAAAGCTTTTGTTCGGCGATCTGGCTTAACCAATCATGAAATCAAATTATTATTTTCTCTATGCCTCATTGCCTGATATTTCTTTTAACGAAAAAAAAGATTACAGGGAACTTGCGTATTTGTTTAACGAGGTAATTGACTCCTTGTCAGATGAGGACAGGCTTGCGGTACGTTACATTCGATACCCAATTGACAATAGCAATTTAATGATTTTGCTTGAGGGTGAGTCAAATCCTGAAGAAAAATTTCAGCCTTGGGGTAATTATACTCTTGATGAATTAAAATATGAAATAAAGTCAAGAGATACAATTCCAGCTTACATGAGTCGATTTATAGAGTACTACCACAAGTTGCTCGTTGAATTTAGCGGTACAAGTTATATTGATTTACTCAATGAATATTTCATGAAAGAAATATTCTTGCTGAATGATCATAAGGCAAATTCTTTTTTTAATTATGATCAACCTGGTTTTGACTGTCATTTTATCAAACGATGGTTTGTTTTTGATCGCGATTTTAAAAATGTATTAACCGCCATTGAATGTATGAAACACGATGAACCGGTCGAAAGACGTGAAAGCGTGAGGGTCGATCAGAGGCCCGGTCAGCGTCTTTCAGGCGATTATGAAGTAAGCGATTTATTGCTCAAAAGCAAGTCATATGATTTTTCTCTTTCGGGAACTTTCTCATGGATGACTAAAGTTTTAAATTTAAATTCTAAAAATATTTACGACTATGAAAAAGAAATTATTTTAATGAAACTGGAAATGCTGGATGAATTGGCCGGCGATGAAAATTTTTCATTATCAACACTGCTGGCGTATTTAATAAAACTGCAACTTTTAATACGTTGGAGCTCACTTGACGAGACAGCAGGCAAAAAATTCATAGATCATATATCTCAAAAAGTTAAAAATTATGCATATGAAAACAACAGGTAAAATAACAGGTATAGTATCTAATCTTGTAACGATTTCGGTAAGCGGTCCGGTTATACAAAATGAAATTTGTTACATTTTGTACAACGGTCTTCGTATCTTGTCAGAGGTGATTCGAATCGACAATGAGCGAGTTTACGCCCAGGTTTTTGAAAGCACACGGGGAATACAAACAGGAACCGAGGTAGAATTTACAGGGAAAATGCTCGAGGTTCAACTTGGCCCGGGTATGTTGGCCAAGGTTTATGACGGTTTACAAAGTGATTTATACGCCATGGAAAGTTTATTTATCACCCGCGGTATGAGCAGTCCTGCTCTTGATTATACGAAGAAATGGAAATTTAAGCCTTTATGTAAAGTCGGCGACGAAGTTTCAGCCGGCGAATGGCTTGGCGAAGTTCAAGAAAACTGGATCAGTCACAAAATCATGGTACCATTTCGATTTAAAGAAAAATTAATCATAAAAAGTATCGTCAATGAAGGCAGTTATAATTTGGAAGATATCATTGCCGTGGTTAAGAACAATGAAGGGCAGGAATTTCCTTTGACCATGGTTTTCTCATGGCCGGTAAAAAGACCTGTGCGCGTTCACAAAGAAAAAATCAGACCTTTCAAAATTTTAGAAACTGGCGTAAGGGTAATCGATATCTTTAATCCGATGATGGAAGGCGGCACCGGATTTATTCCAGGGCCGTTTGGATGCGGAAAAACAGTTTTACAGCATACAATTTCAAAACATGCCGATGCCGATTTAATTATCGTTGTGGCCTGCGGCGAAAGAGCCAACGAAGTGGTGGAATTGTTTACGGAATTTCCAAACCTGGATGACCCAAGAACCGGAAGAAAAATGATGGAAAGAACCATCATCATTTGCAATACTTCAAATATGCCGGTTGCAGCGCGTGAAGCTTCGGTATACACGGGCATGACCATTGCCGAATATTATCGCGCCATGGGCTTAAAAGTTCTTATATTGGCAGATTCGACATCCCGTTGGGCGCAAGCTCTTCGTGAAATGTCAAATCGTATGGAAGAATTACCTGGTCCTGACGCCTATCCGATGGATCTTTCTGCCATCGTCGCCAACTTTTATGCCAGAGCCGGTTTTACATGGCTGAAAAATAACAAAAGCGGGTCTGTTACTTTTATTGGAACCGTTAGCCCCGCCGGCGGAAATTTTAAAGAACCTGTTACCGAAGCAACCCGCAAAGTCGCGCGTGCGTTTTATGCCCTATCGCAAAGCCGCGCCGACAGTAAGAGGTACCCTGCAATTGACCCGATCGAAAGTTATTCAAAGTATCTTGAATATGACGAGGTTAAGCAGGAACTTAACACAATATTTGATATTCAGTGGACAACAAAGGTCAGCCGTCTGATGAACATTTTGATCAGAGGCAAGGATATTAAAGATCAAATTGGTATTTTGGGCGACGACGGGGTACCCGTCGATTATCATGAAGTGTTCTGGAAGTCAGAGGTGATCGACTTTGTCTTGCTTCAGCAGGACAGCTTTGATAAAGTCGATGCCAGTACGCCATTGATTCGTCAAAAGTATATGGTCGATTTATTGTTGTCAGTTTGTGAAAAAAATTATGACTTTGATCATTTTGAAAAAGTCAGCGAATTTTTCAAGAAAATCATCAATACTTTAAAACAATTGAACTATTCAGTTTACCAGGAAAAAGATTTTATCAGCCACGAAGCTAACCTGAATTTACTAATAAGCGAGAGAACAAAAAATTCATGAAACCATTAATAAGATCAAAGGCTTTTCAGAAAACGTATTCCAAAATAGAAAATATAACGCGCGCTACATGCGAAGTCAGGGCAGATAACGTTGGTATCGAAGAACTGTGTTATGTTCACGGCCGCCCCGCACAGGTTGTAAAAATCAACGGAAACAAAATAACCCTTCAGGTCTTTCAGGGAACCGACGGTCTGTCTACCGAATCAGAAATTATTTTTACCGGTAAACCGCCATTTTTAACCGTTGGTGAAGAATTAAAGGGGCGATATTTGGACGCCTACGGTCATCCGATTGACGGCGGTCCGGAAATTGACGGTGAAGAAGTAGAAATTGGCGGACCCTCACTAAACCCCGTCCGGCGAAGCCAGCCGTCAGAAGTAATTTATACAGGGCTTCCGGGAATTGATTTAAACAACACCATCGTTACCGGGCAAAAAATTCCATTTTTTGCAGATCCTGATCAGCCATACAACATGATCATGGCCCAGGTAGCTCTCGAAGCTAAAAGCGACATCATTATTCTTGGAGGAATCGGGCTTTCAAACGATGACTATTTGTATTTTAAAAATTTATTTGATAATTCCGGTTCTCAAGAGAGAATCATCAGTTTTATCAACACAACCGAAGACCCCCCTGTGGAACGTCTATTAATTCCAGATATGTGCCTGACTGCCGCCGAACATTTTGCGGTAAAACAAAATGCCAAGGTGCTGGTTCTTTTAAGCGACATGACGTTGTATGCCGATGCATTGAGTATTGTATCCAATAGAATGGATCAAATTCCGTCAAAAGATTCGATGCCGGGTTCGCTTTACAGCGATTTGGCGCGAATTTACGAAAAGGCCGTTCAGTTGCCTGACGGAGGTTCGATTACGTTAATTGCGGTAACCACGCTTAGCGGCGGCGACATTACTCATGCGATTCCGGACAATACAGGATACATTACAGAAGGTCAGTTATTTCTTAAACGAGATACCGAGGTAAGTAAAATCATTGTCGATCCGTTTCGTTCGCTTTCTCGTCTGCGTCAGTTGGTGATCAGCAAAAAAACACGGGCAGATCATTCCCAGGTAATGAACGCCTGTATACGGCTTTATGCCGATGCGGCCTATGCGCATACAAAAAAAGAAAACGGATTTGATTTAACTCAATACGATACGAGATGTTTAAATTTTGCCGCCGACTATTCAAGGGAAATTCTTGCTGTAGATATTTCAAGCGACATGAACCAGATTCTTGACACAGCATGGAAACTTCTGGCAAAATATTACAGTAGAGAAGAAACTGCCATCAAGAAAGAATTTGTCGATAAGTATTGGCCTTAAACCCGCTTGTACATCGATGTACATAACTCGGCTTAAAAGGGGGTCGGCGGCTTTGCCGTATCACTTCAATGTAAATCACAGACCCCCTTGAGCCGCACACGGTTGCGGCTCAACCCCTTAAGATAATTTATAACCTGTGATGAATGATTTTTTCGTAAAGTTCAAGATAGCTTTTAACGGCATTTCCCCAATTAAAAAACGCCGCTCTTTTTTTTCTGGAATTTACTTTAGAGACCGTCATTGATGATTTTATTTTTTCGTTAAAAATGTCTGCCATGTAATCGGGGTTGAAGTTCTCCCAGTAATAAGCATCGTCGCCGCCGATTTCAGGAAGGCTGCTGCAGGTTGACAAAAAAACCGGTTTACCATAACTCATGGCTTCAATAACAGGTAATCCAAAGCCTTCGATCCTGGAAGGGAAAAAAAATGCATCACAGTTTTCATAAAGCCATGCGCGATCAATGTCAGAAACATTACCGGGCATGATGATCCGTTTTTCAAGCCCTGAGCTTTTAATTTCATTTCGCATTAAACCTGCATATGAATCTGTGTCATCGCCGGCAATTACAAGAATGCCATTTTTCAGGAGCTTTAAAAATTGAATTAAAACTTGAAAATTTTTCTTTTCTTTTATTACGCCAACCGCAAAAAACAATGGTTCTTGTTTATTGAAATCTGTTCGAAAATTCTTTAAAAAATCAGGTTCTTGACTGCTACGAAAAGCTGATATATTAACGCCATTATAAATTACAAATGAAGGAACATTTATTGTCAGGTTTTGTTTTGCCGTCTTTTCAGTAAAATTTGAAATGAAGGTGATAGCTGACGCGCGGTTAACCTTTTTTTGTAAACGCCTTAACCTCATCTGTGCCTTGGCAGGGCTTTTTTCTTCGAGAAAATTTAAATCATGAATTGTAAGTAAATAAGGTGTTTCTTTTGCCGGAAAATATTCCGAATCCTGGTGAATGGCATGCCATAGATCATATTTTTTATTTATGGCAGAAAAGTGTCTGTTAAAAAATGACAGTGTTTTGTATGATATGGAATTACCGAATTGATCTGTAAAATTGTCAGGCACGAGAAAGGTAAAATGATGTTTTGAATTTTTTAAGTTGGCCAGTTCCGAAGCGTACTGTAAAGATATTTGCCCAAGGCCAGTGTAAATTTTTTTTAACTTGCCAAAGTCGACGAGAATTTCTGCCATTATGATGAATCAACTGCGTATATGGAAGGTCAACTTGTTTTAAAAATTAATTATAAAAAATAGGGGAGAAAGGGGTTTCTCCCCCGGTAGACATATTATGTGTACGTACAACGAACACATAACTAAATATACGCAATTCAGATTACATTTTGTCAACAATAAATTTGCTGTACGCCCATTATTTATAAAATTGTTAATTCAGTGAACGATATAAACAAAACACGTGAAAGGTTAAAAAACATAATAGAATCGTCTGGGTATTCTTTAAGAAGGTTTTCAAGCGAAATTGGCATTACCCCTGGCGGATTAAGCGGTATTTTAAGCGGCCGTTCAAAAATTTTATCAGGAATGTTTCTTAAAGTATTGGAGTATCGATTTAATGTAAACCCTGTCTGGCTTGAAACCGGAGAAGGCGCAACTTACATTAAAAAATTTCTCATTGAAGATGCTGATGAGATAGAGCATGTTATAAAACTTAGAAAACTCGATAAGGAACAAAAAAAGTCGGTCATTGTAATGACAAACGCTCTTTATCAGCAAAAGCTTCATGATGAAGGCGGCGATTTAATGGTTGCAGAACCTTCCAGAAAAAAATTTAAAAAGTGGAATTAATATAAAATCTGTTTGCGGTATTTTCGTTGGGCTAAAATATGAAATTTTAAAATCTGCAGGAACATCACTTTATTACAATTGACCTGATATGCAAAAGACGCAATCTTGATCATCTCATGGCGCATTTATATCTTTTATTTCTGGTTATTTCTTTAATGACGGCGTTATTAACGGCTGGAATTTACCTTTTTTTATATCAAAAATACAAGCTCGATGTAATTCGATATTACCTCTATCATCTTGCGGCGACCATCGTCATGGTATTTTTTGTAGCCTTTAACTTTTATCTTTACCTGAATATGGGCGTTTTTAACAACAGGATAAAAATATTATTTGGTTATACCTCGAGCTTACTCTTGTTTAGTGCGCCCGTGATTTACACAAATCCAGTTTTTTCGCGGTTATTGACCGAAAAAAAGAATACAAAAAAAGTAAAAGGCTTTTTTCTTATGCTTTCTCTATTGAGTGTACTTAACGGAGTATATATTTTTCTGAAAGGTTTTGAGGGGGAATTTACTACGCTTCAGGAGGTTTTTCGATTAAATCTCTGGTTATTTGTATTTATCTGGTTTGGGGCTTCTATTTTATTTTTTTCAATGTTTTACTCCTTTGGTTTGCTGCTTTTAAACTACAATCGTATGGATGATCCCGTTAAAAAACTAAGCGCAAAGTATTTAATTATATTTGCCATTTCCGCGTACATTTTGGCTTTTTTTGATTATGAAGCGCAAAACCGTCAGCTATTAAATGAAGAATATCCTGTCGGGATTTTTCTGCAGCCGATAACTCTAATGATTTTTTCAGCGATAAGTCTTTTAGTTTTGTATCAGGCAAAAAAACTTTATGTTCAAAAATCCAGCTCTATTCCAGAGGCGTTTATCTTGAAATATAAAATAACAGACCGCGAAGTTCAGATCATAGAAATGATTATAGGCGGTTTAAGCAACAAAGAAATTGCTTCCAAACTTTTTTTATCGCCCAGCACGGTACGAAACCATATTTCCCATATTTTTGAAAAATCGCAAATGCCTACGCGCGGCAAGTTGATTCACTTTATTAAAAATACGGGAATTTAGTTCCCGCGGTAAATTTTATTCCAGCTCATCCTGCTGCAAATTTACGGAAAATAAGCTGCAAATCGATGACAAAAGTACAAAAGTACCACACGATTTAAAAAAAACAGGACGAATGTCCTATTTACATTTTATAAAAAACTGTCTATACTTACGGTATGAAAACCATATTAGTTTTTTTAACCATTCTTTTACAAGCAATTTTCTTGCCCATTCTGCCGCAGAATGTGTCAATCAAAGAAGATGAAAGTTTAGCGATTCTTGAAAAATTCCGAAAAATTTTATCGGTAGACAGGGAATATAAAGTCACCGGCCAGATGGCGCTGTATACGCCTGATCAAAAACCACAAGTTAAAAAATATACGGTTTATGCCCAAAACGACAAGACACTGTTGATTTTTACCCAGCCGGAAAGAGACCGGGGAAAAATTATCCTATTAATTAAAGACCAACTCTGGCAGTATTTTCCCAAAATTCAAAAAACCTTGGTAATTAATGCGAGTATGAATTTAAGCGGCGGTTTAAATTTAAGCGATATTTTAAGTTCAACGCTTTTTCAATGGTATGGTTTTACCCGCTGCGACTTTAGCAGCGAAGGTAACCTGTATATTTTGACCTTTCAGGCATTGACCAGGAATTCGCCGTACGGAACCGTAAAGTATTATTTTTCAGACGGGAAAATAGAATATTTTGAGGCATACGCACGATCTGGAATATTGCTGAAAAAAGTTGTTTTTGTCAAATACGATAAAGATGAGCAAGGCCAGATTTTTCCTTCGCAACTTAAAATCATCAATGCTCTTGCGGAAAACGACTACACGCTGATCCAAATGTCATCATATCAGGCCATGAAAATACCTGCATATTATTTTAATCCGTCGGCTTTGGACAAAGTTAGCGAGTAACGCCATGAGGACCATAAAAAAGGGGGCGCAAGCACTTTTTCTGACCGGATTTTTCTTGATATTGGGTATTTCAGGAATTTTATACGGTCAAAGTAGTGACGAAGAACCGTCATCAGATTTTGACGTTTTTAAAGAACTGCCCGAAAGCCTGGACGATAACGGAAAAAAAAATGAATCGGCTGGGCTGCAAATTGATCTGGTCGCTCAAAAGCAATTTATGCATGATTCGCTGTTTTTACCTTCCAAAGATTTTGCCGCATTTGATCCCTGGGTTTTTATTCAGGTTTTGCGTTATACAAAAAAAATCACACCATGGAATTTTCTGGGCTTCAATGTAGACCTTGGCCTGCATAACTCAACGGCAACGAGGGCTCAGGTTTTACACACCATCTCATCACAATACGGCGGAAGTGATGTAATGAACCAGGTACATCCGATGTTTAACAGCGAGCTTTCGTTTCTTCATTTTTATGTGTACGAGCTCAATACCCATATTAATTTTTCTGCAAACAGGCAAAACAGTTTCTTTTTAGAAGCTGGAATCTTGCCGGTAAGATTCGGAAACAGTTTTTATAAAAATCCTGTGAGTTTTTTTGAGCGTTATTTGCCGCCAAGAGATTATATCCAGGAATATACTCCGCTGGATTTTCCGGGGGCAAAATTCAGCTACATTCATGATCTGTATCGTCTCGATATTTTATTTGTACCTGATTGGGGCATGGAAAAAACAGGTACAGATCAGAATGTCGCGCAAATTGCCAGATATCTCTATTTTACAAATCCTGGAAATGTGTTATCGGTTAAAAACAGCTTGAATTTTACCGCCGTACAAATGGATTACTATTTTTTTTGGGAAAATATTTCGAAAAACAAAATAGCCGATCACTTTGGTCTTGGCGGCGAAATTACCTTGCGCCTGTTCAATTATTTAAATGCCTCATGGCAAGCTATGGCATCTAACGGAGTAAAGCATTACACAGCAGCTCAAAAAAACGCATACGGAGTAGAGAGTTATACATTTAGCCCGCTGGAAAACTCCACAGAGCAGTACAGGCTTGAATCTCTGCTTTCATTGAATTATAACGGATTGGTAAACTACCAGATTTCAACGGGCTATTACTACAATGGATTTGGACTTTCAAATCAGGAATACGATGTTCTGGTTCGCGCGTTGAAAGAGGCAAAAGCCGGGTATAATTCGTCAAACCAGGTTTTATCGCAGTCAAGTATGCTGTTTTTTTCGGAAGTCCTGGCGCGTTACAATGTCTTTAGTTTAAGCCAACATTATTTATTTGTCAATATCGTAAATTTAAAAGAACAGGAGATATTTACCTGGGGTTTGAGCGCCTTTTTTTCTCTTGAACAGTTTTCTCTAATGCCCGTGGCGTTTACAAATTTTAATGTAAACGGCAACACGAAAATATACCTTCAAATCGCCGCAAATATCGGAGCTGCGGATTCTATATTTGCAGAAAGTCCTGTCGCGTTTACCGTCAATTCCGGTATCCAGTGGAGTTTTTAATGATTCATATGAATCATGAGTCAGAAAAGAAGGAGAAATGGGGGCCAGGGCAATGAAATTTCAAGATCGATAACATTATACAGTACCTTTTTTTTGCCGTTTTCCGGGTTGCATACTTCACTTGTTAATTCTGATGTTCCGACTAAAGTTCGGACATCCGGTTTAAAAACCCGAAGAAAATGCCACCATTTTTGACTGGCCAAAAACGGTGGGCGCCGCCTAGGGAAGGCATAGCCTTCTTTAGCGCCAAAAAGCCATCCCAAAGCGATGCCATCCGGGCATGGCTTTGGGCGGTTTCTGTGCATCCTGGTATAAATCTGCAGCAATAAAATATCTTGCTACGCGATTATCATGAAATAATTTCTATGTACACAAACCTCTGCCCATAGCAAAATTTTGATTGATTAAAATGGCCGCTAAAACTGACAGTGAATTTCCTTCACCTCTTTTACAGCTACTTTCCGATTATTATAAAATTTCTTTGTTATTGGGTCCGCCCCTTGCCGGAGGATATGCCGTTTACTACTATCTGAATCAAAACTATGCCGGCGTAGCAGGATTAATCTTTTTTTTAGTAGTAGATTTTTACATGTTGTTTCAGATTTTTCTTAAAAAAAAGAGCCTGGTGTCTCTGTCAAATATAGTGGTTTTTGCCATGTTTGCGGCCAATGTTATTCCTCTTTATACTTCCACGAACTATTATGAACAGTTAAACTGGTTTATTGTTTTTCCTTTTTTATATTTTAATATAGTAGGGTATAAAAATGGGGTCAGATGGGCTCTGGTATATTATGTTACGGTCGGGGTTGATCTATGCTGTATCGGGCGTTGACCTTCCCGCATCAGTGTTAATGAGCGCGCTGCTGGCTTCATTGGTAATTTCTATCTTATCTGCTTTTTATATGAGTGTTACCGAACAGCTGGCGCATGATCGAAATCAGTATATAGAGCGTTTTAATCTAGAGATGGAGATCGCTCGTAAATTTCAAATGGCTATTTTACCCGATGGAGAGCATACCCTTTCTGGCGTGCAGATCGGAGTTCGGTATGTGCCTTATTTTGAGTTGAGTGGGGATATTTTTGATATTTATTTGCTGCAATCGGGAAAGGTCCGCGTTTTTCTGGCAGATATCTCCGGTCATGGGGTGCAATCTTCGTTACTTGGGATGTCGTTGAAAACGTACTACAATAACTTGAGAGAAGAGTATGATTCTGTGGATACGGTTTTAGAAAAACTAAATGAATTTTTCTACAATAAACTTAGTTTGCACGGTCAATTTGCAACCGCTTTTTTAATTGATATCGATACGGAGGAGAAAACTCTTTCGTACTCTTCGGCTGGGCATCTTCCGCAAATTTTGGTTTCATCATTGAATTTTCGTTACATGAAAAGTGGCGGCCGCCCACTGGGTGTTGTTCGCGAAGTCCATTATCAAAGAGTAACAGTGAACTACAATTCGGGAGATCAGATATTACTTTTTACAGACGGGTTAACGGATGGTTTAAAAAATGAAAACTTTGATGATCAATACCGTGAATTGGAAAAGATGCTTCGACCACTGCTTAACCAAAAGCCATTGACGCTTTTAAACTCACTTATTTATGAAGTGGATCGAATGAATAAATCAGCTGATCCACTCGATGACATTGCTTTGTTGTCGATAAAACTTTAAAGTTGCCTGGAAAACTCATACAGGGGTGCCGAAAAAGGCCTGACACGGAGCTTGTCGAAGGGCAGGACTTTGCAGGCAGGGGCATTTGGTTTAATTCGCCTTTACAAATCAAACAAATTGCCCCTGAAATTTTTTTATCGTTTACCCATTTAAAATAGACATTAAAAGTAAACGGGATGTCTGAATTTATTGTATCTTGTTAAAAAAGGGGTCCTGTTTTATTTTAATTTCAGTCTTCTTATTATTGATTTAAGATAAAACATAATATACAGATTGTGAATTGTTAATATATTGATTCAGAAATGGGTAATTATGATTTATCGAAGGAACTTCTTGTTGAAAAGCAATGGGAAGGAATTTATCAAGATTACAATACGATATTGCTTGGTTACTTAACCAAAAAAACAGGTTATGATCTGGCATGTGATATCATGCAAGAAGCTTTTTTAAAGCTTTATTTTGCCATGAGAAATGGGAAAAAAATTGAAAATGTAAAGGCATATTTATTTCAAATAGCTAGAAATGAAATGTATTCACAAGCCAACAAGGTTAATTTGATAAACAATGATGATGTTTCTGTAAAACTTGAAGATTTTAACTCTAATGTAGAGGCAGATTTTGATAAAAAAGAACTCAATGATTTACTTGCATCTGCAAAAACAACATTGAGTTCAGTAGAACTTGAAATATTTGAAATGCGATGGCATTTAGGCTTTACACAGGCGGAAATCGCAAAAGTTCTTCATAAAAGTGAACGACAGATACGAAGAAATATTGAAAAAATTGTTCGAAAAATAAGAATTGTTTTTGAAAACGCTGGCTGGAATCCAACAGACGTTTGAAATAGAGGGATGAATATGAATAAAAGAAAACTTTTCAGAGCTTTCCTAAATTATTTGAATTTCCGTGAAAATTCTGCCAATGTATTTGAAAATAAAATCAGCAAAGAAGAATTGTTTATTCAAAATATCGTTAATGAAAATATTAAAATAAATCAAAAACAACCTCCAGCTGATTTTTTTATAAAATTAAAAAATAAAAAAAATCAAATGTTAGCTTCGAAGGACTTGTCTAAACAAAAAACAAAGGTGTGGAATGATATACTTATAAATACCTATGTCACTGGATTTTTTAAATTTCAAACACGGTTTATTTTTGCATCCATGTTCATTATTGTTTTGGTAATTACTTTGTCAGTACCGCTAAAAACTGAAAAGTCAAAAATCGAAAAATTGAGTTTATCCAGGCAATTTACCTTGATCAAAGAGGGCGATGTACTTAAAGAAGTTGGACTGAGTATTACAGCTCAACTTATCGGAAAACTTGCCTTTGAAAGTAAAAATCAGAGAGAGCATGTTTATATTAAAACTGGTTACTGGTTTGTTGACTCAGACTATGCCTCTTTTAAAAAGGAGACCTGGTTTCATTTTCCCGGAGGCGGTATCAAGTCGATGGGCGCGAAGTTTTACATTGATGTTACTTCCGGATCAGCAAAAATAACTTTAAATCAAGGCCGAATTCAGGCATATTCCACGGACGAAAATGGTGTTGTCATTAAAACAACAATAGAAAATGCCCCGTATTTTCATGAGTATAATAATAAAAATCTCGTTCCTTTTTATGAAAGCGATTTGCTTGCCGACAAATCAAACAGCATGGTGGTTCAAAAAATCGACCCATTTGAGAGTAAAGAACAAATGTTGTTGTATTGTAATTTTATAGGAGCCTATGTTTCAATTTTACAAAACGACGGCAGCCGTCTTAGCGGAATTTTAAAAAAGGTTTGGAATGAAAAATTACACATTCAGACCGGCACAGGACTCGTCGAAGTTACCGGAAAAAATTTAACCCTTGTTGGTTTAAATACAACAACAAAATGATTTAATTCATTAAACTGAATATAACATGTTATAAAAAATATGTTTTTCAGCATTAGTGATTATATTGAATTTCTTCTTTACACTTGCTCTTGACATTCATTTTTGATTGAAGTTTTCAAGTGTAAGAGGTTATAATGATACAGTCGGCATTAAAAATAATTTTTGGATCAAAGTATGAACGCGATGTAAAACGACTTACGCCGATTGTTGAGAAAGTTAGTTCATTTGAACCGCATTTGCAAAAATTGTCAGATCTAGAGTTGGCCAATAAAACTCTGGAATTTAAAGAACGACTTGCAAACAAAGAATCTCTTGATGATATTCTTCCCGAGGCTTTTGCTGTAGTCAGGGAGGCCAGCCAGCGAACGCTAGGACTACGGCCATATGATGTACAAATCATGGGGGGTATCGTGCTGCACGAAGGTCAAATTGCAGAAATGAAAACCGGTGAAGGAAAAACCCTCACATCAACCCTGCCTATATATTTAAACGCTTTAACCGGTAAAGGCGTTCATGTTGTAACTGTAAACGACTATCTGGCGCGTCGTGATGCAGCGTGGATGGGGCCGCTTTATAGTTTCCTTGGTATGAAAGTCGGCGTTATCCTTTCTCAAATGTCTCACGATGATAAAATAAATGCCTATAACGCAGACATAACGTATGGTACAAACAATGAATTTGGTTTTGATTATTTAAGAGATAATATGGTGGAGCATCGATCTCTCAAGGTTCAACGAGGCCAGTATTTTGCCATCATTGATGAGGTTGACTCTGTTCTTATTGATGAAGCCAGAACACCTCTTATTATCAGCGGTTCGGCAGAACAAAGTACGGAAATTTACGCCAGAGTCAATAAGGTTATTCCTCAACTTCAAGATAAAAATGATTATGAGGTTGACGAAAAGGCAAGAAATGCCCTTCTCACTGAAATTGGTGTTACAAAATGCGAAAAACTTTTAGGCGTTTCTAATCTTTATGATCCGGCAAATGTGGATTTGGTTCATCATATTCAGCAGGCATTAAAAGCCTATACATTATTTGAGAAAGATGTCGATTATGTGGTTCAAAACAATGAAGTGCTCATTGTTGATGAATTTACAGGTCGGCTAATGGAAGGTCGTCGATATTCTGACGGTCTTCATCAGGCGCTTGAGGCTAAAGAACGTGTAGAAATTAAAAATGAAAGTCAAACCCTGGCTTCAATTACATTTCAAAATTTATTTCGTATGTATGAAAAGCTCGGTGGTATGACCGGAACAGCAGATACTGAGGCAGAAGAATTTAGAAAAATTTATAATTTAAATGTAACGGTATTGCCGCCCAATAAAGTTATGGTTCGGATTGATCAACCTGATCGGGTGTATAGAACAGAGCGTGAAAAATTTGACGCCATAGCCGAAGAGGTAAAGCAAAGGCATATCAAAGGACAGCCGGTGCTTGTTGGCACGGTTTCGATAGAAAATTCTGAGAAATTATCCCGTCTTTTAAATATTAAGGGGATTCCCCATGCAGTTCTTAACGCAAAATTTCATGAAAAGGAAGCCGAAATTGTAAAAGATGCCGGTCAAAAAAGCAAGGTTACCATTGCCACGAATATGGCCGGTCGAGGTACAGATATTGTTCTTGGCGAAGGAGTAAAAGAACTTGGAGGACTCTATATAATTGGTTCTGAAAGACATGAATCTCGCCGTATTGACAACCAGCTTAGAGGCCGTTCAGGTCGTCAGGGTGATCCAGGCGAAACACGGTTTTATCTTGCTCTTGAAGATAACTTGATGAGGATATTTGGTACCGATCGAGTAGGGCCAATTATGCAAAAACTGGGCATGGAAGAGGGCGAGGCTATTGAACATCGCATGGTCAGTAGCGCGATTGAAAAAGCTCAAAAACGAGTGGAAGCACATAACTTTGAAATTAGAAAGCATTTACTGGAATATGACGATGTGATGAATAAGCAACGCAGGTATATTTATTCCCTGCGTAATGAAATTTTAGAGCAAGAAAATATCAGCGAATTAATTCACGAGTTTTTAGACGATTACCTGGTCGAGCATATTGCGCTTTATATTTCTGATAAGCGGACATCGGAATGGGATATCGATGGTTTAATTTCATGGCTTGAAGGCTCTTTTGGAATTATTTTAAAGTACAGCAAGGCAGAAATCGAAAGTAAATCCATTGAAGAATTATCTGATGAAATAACAAAATTAGTTAATGAAACCTATAACAATAAAGAAATAAATCTTGGTACTGAAAATATGCATGTTCTGGAGCGTATCATTGCTCTCCAGGTGATTGATCAAAAATGGAAAGAGCATTTATACGCCAATGATCACATTAAAGAAGGTGTATGGACAATGGGCTATGCTCAGAAAGATCCTCTTGTAGAATACAGGTTCCGCTCTTTTGAAATGTTTGAAGATTCTGTTTCGATGATAAAAGAAGATGTGATTAACTTTTTATTTAAGGCGCAAATTCAGGGCCAGATTCAAGAGCAAATACCGACAGAGACACAGGTTCGCGGCGTAGCCTTTCATCAAGGTTCAAGCGGTTATGGCGTAAATCCATCGGAGATGCAAAAGCTGCAACAGTCGAACATGAGTGTGCCGCAAGTTAAACCAAAAACAGAGGTAAGTAAAGCAGCTCAACATACCGCAGGCGGGGCATCGGCTAGAAAAAGTAATCGTCGAAAAAAGAGATAAATGACTGTGATTTAAAAATCAATTGCACAGACACTTTGAGAGTCTCCGGCGGCACAGCAATCCTGGAGGCGGAGTTTATCTGTTAATTTTTTATTTTTTTAAATGATAATAACTGGCTACTAAAAATGTTCCAGTGATGTCGTCACGTGAACATCCGCGAGATAAATCGGTGGAAGTTTTATTTAAACCAACCATGATCGGGCCATAGGCATGTGCTCCGGCAAAACGTTCAACAAGTTTATAGGCAATGTTACCGGATTGCAGATCCGGAAAAATTAAAACGTTGCTTCTGCCTTCTACCGAGTTTCCGTGGGCCTTTCGTTCTGAAACTTCAGGGACGATCGCCGCATCAGATTGCATTTCTACTTCAAAAAGAAAATCTGGATTTAGTTTTTCAAGTTCGCGGCCGGCTTCCAATACAGCATCGACAAGTTCGCCCGAACCGGAACCTTTTGTACTGTAACTTAAAAGAGATAATCGCGTATTAAATCCAAATATATTTTTTGCTATATTGCCGGTCTGGTGTGCGATATGTGCAAGTTGTTTTGGTCCGGGACTTATGTTAACTGCGCAATCAGCAAACAGCAAAGCGCCATTTTCTCCCCATTTTGGGTCGAGTCCGTCTACAAAGAAAAAACTTGCCGGCATGCCTTCTTTACGATTTTTTCGAATAATTTGAAAAAAGGCACGAATAACGGCGGCGCTGGTTTCAACGGCTCCGCTTATATGGATGTCGGCATAGCCGCTTTCATGAAGCAAGGTTCCGAAAACAAGCGGGTTTGTAGCTTCACGCCTTGCTTCTTCCAAAGATGCATAATCGCTGGATCTGATTTCAAACAGCCGTTTTGTCAGATTTTCAATCATATCACTTTTATCGGGATCGATGATTTCAACTTCTTCAAGGTTTATTTTATTTTTATCTGCGAGATTTTTTATATTTTCAGTATTACCAATTATCGTAACTTTTTTTGCGAAACCGCTTTGATGAATATCTTTAGCTGCGCCGATTACCCTGAGGTCATCACCTTCACTTAGTATCACCGACAGGGGATTTTCTTTTGCATGATTTTTAAACTTTTCAAGCCATAACATTTGTGTCAATTTATTTATCACGGGAGATACCGTCAAGACCATTGAACTGATGATCCGACTAAAGTTCGGGGAGTGTTCTGTTTAAAAACACGAAAAAATTCCAGCAAAGCAAGTTTATAACCGCCTTGAAAACTGCCATTTTAAACTGACCAAAAACGGTTTCTGAATGTTGCGGCAATATGTAGGCTTTGCGTTGTACAAAAAATCTTGTTCAAATGTCATGAAATAGAATATTTCGTTTACAAAACGTTTAAGAATTACAATTTGACACGATATCAAAGCGTTTTTACAGAAACTTTTTGATATATAAGTAAGTCTTGCTGTACATTTGTGTACATGATTTACGAGATGCAATGCATCAAGGGTAGCCGGGTATCTGAAATACACCGTCTCGAATTCTACCTTTAGGTTTTCATAAAAACCTTCAGGTGTACTATAGGAGTAGAATTGTGGCAACAATATCAATGAAGAGTTTACTCGAAGCCGGAGTCCATTTCGGGCATCAGACCAGAAGATGGAATCCAAAAATGAAGAAATATATTTTTACAGCGCGAAATGGTATACATATCATTAACCTGCAAAAAACAATTGCAATGGCAAAAGTTGCCTACGAAACCATGAGAGAAATGACCGCACAGGGCGGAAAAATTTTATTCGTAGGAACCAAAAAGCAGGCTCAAGCGGACATAAAAAAAGCAGCTGAGCAATCAGGCATGTTTTACATCAACAATCGATGGTTGGGTGGACTATTGACCAACTTTCATACAATTAAAAAATCGATCCAAAGATTAAGAAAACTCGAAGAAGCATTTGAAAACAATACTCTTAATGAATTGATTAAAACTAAAAAAGAAGCGCTGTTACTTGAAAGAGAGTTAGAGCGATTGAGAAATTATCTTAACGGGATTAAAGAAATGAACGTTTTACCAGACGCTCTTTTTATCATTGATCCGGCTCGTGAATACATTGCCGTTGAAGAAGCTCAGAGACTTGGAATACCTATTTTTGCCCTGGTTGATACCAATTGTGATCCTGAAGTTATTGATTATCCGATTCCTGCAAACGATGACGCGATTCGCGCTGTTTCTTTGTTTCTTGAAATCATGGTCAGTGCGATTCAAGAAGGCAAGCAAGGCGGAGAATTCTCTCAACTTGAAATTGATGAAGGGGATCCTGCTGCTATGGAAGAAATTGGCGATCCAAATTCGAAGCTTGATGTTCTTGAAGAAATTGAAACCAAATATGACGCCGTAGATGATACGGAATAGGAAATAATACCGATGGCTATAGAACCAGAAAAAATAAAAACTCTCAGAGAAATGACTTCAGCTGGAATGCTGGATTGTAAAAAAGCCCTCGAAGAGTGCGGCGGAGACATCGAAAAAGCCGCTGAAGAATTGAGAAAAAAAGGAATCATCAAAGCTGTTAAAAAAATGGATCGTGTTGCCGGTGAAGGACGATTTTTTTCATATGTCCATCACAATGGAAAAATCGGAGTACTTGTTGAACTAAACTGTGAAACTGACTTTGTTGCCAAAAATGAGTTGTTTAATGACCTTGGTAAAAATATTGCCATGCACATTGCCGCATCTGCGCCTCAATTTATTAAAACAGACGAAGTTCCGCAGGATTTAATCGATAAAGAACGTGAAATTCAGCTACAAACTTTAAAAGATGAAGGTAAACCGGATAACGTCATTGATAAAATAATGGATGGAAAACTAAAAAAATTCGTGTCTGAATTGTCATTGCTTACACAAGCTTATGTTAAAGAACCAAGCCACACTGTGGAGGATATCATTAAAGAATGTATTTCCAAGCTTGGGGAAAATATTTCTATAGGTCGTTTTATCCGTTATACAATATAATTTAATGCCCATGAAAACCGCAGGAAAGTCTTACAAACGGATTCTTTTAAAACTTTCCGGTGAAGTTCTTGCCGGCGAAGAACATCACGGAATAAACCCTGCGGTTGTTCGAAATTTAGCACATCAAATCATTGAAGTTCATCAACTTGGAATTGAGGTTGCCATTGTAATTGGCGGCGGAAATATTTTTCGGGGCGTAAAAGCTGCCAGCGAAGGTATGGATCGCGCCACTGCAGATTACATGGGAATGATGGCTACCATCATCAATGGTCTTGCGCTTCAAGACTTTTTAGAAAAAGAAGGTGTTGTAACCAGGCTTCAGTCTGCAATTGAGATCAAGTCTGTAGCAGAGCCTTTTATTCGCAGAAGATTGATACGGCACCTTGAAAAAAGAAGACTCGTTATTCTTGCCGGTGGAACCGGAAGCCCTTATTTTACAACAGATACAACTGCGGCATTAAGAGCCGTTGAAATTAAAGCTGACGTGGTGTTTAAAGGAACGCGAGTTAATGGCGTTTTTGATGATGATCCGCATAAAAATCCGCTTGCAAAACGCTATACCCGATTATCTTTTATGGACGCTCTTCAAAAACAACTAAAAATAATGGATTCTACTGCTTTTTCACTTTGTATGGACAATAAAATGCCAATACTTGTATTTAATATTGAAGAAGAAGGAAATCTTGTTCGTGCTGCAAAAGGGGAATCAGTGGGAACCTTGATTGATTCTCAAGAAGGAGCTTATTTTTATGATGAGTAATGAAAGCGTTGAGTTGATTATAGATGACACAGAAGAAAGAATGGGTAAAAGTTTTAGAGAGCTGAAAAATGCATATTCGCAAATTCGATCAGGACGAGCTACTCCCGGTGTTGTGGAAGATATTAGAGTGGAAGCATATGGCGAACTTTTACCTCTAAATCAAGTAGCGTCTATTAATATACCTGAAGCCAGACTCATTACGATTGATGTCTGGGATAAGTCCATTGTACAGGCCGTTGAGAAATCTATTTTAAAGTCCGGACGTAATTTAAATCCGCAAAATGACGGCGGATTGTTGAGAATTGCCCTGCCTGATTTAAACGAAGAAAGACGTAAAGAGCTTGTGAAATTATCAAAACAAAAAGCTGAAGACAGTAAAATTGCTATACGAAATATTAGAAGAGACGGCAATGATGCGATTAAAAAACTTAAAGACGAAGGTCTTTCAGATGATGAAATACATGCTTTTCAGGCTGATATACAAAAAATAACCGATAAAAACATTGGTTTAATTGATGAACTTTTTCATGCAAAAGAAAAAGAAATCATGACTGTATAATCAAAGTGGGTGCAGGTAACGATACTATTCTTTTAAAAGTTAAAAAGGGCGAACTACCTTCTCATTTAGCCATAATCATGGATGGAAATGGCAGATGGGCAGCCCGCCGGAAATTACTTCGAGTTGAGGGACACAAGGCAGGCGCTACAGCCGTTGATAAAATAATTCAAGCTTCCATACAAATTGGAATTCCAGTATTATCTTTATACGCATTTTCTACAGAGAACTGGAAGCGTCCTGAAACCGAAGTTAATGCACTGTTTGAGCTTTTAAATTTTTATTTAAAACGAAAAGCTAAATCGCTTATTAAAAATGGAATATCATTAAGGGTTTCAGGGGATATTTCAAAACTACCCTTAAAGTCCAGAAAATTACTTAACGAGACAATCACTAATACATCTTCATTAAATAAGCTCATTTTAAATTTATGTATCAATTACGGAAGTCGAGATGAGTTGCTGATTGCCGTTGAAAAATTAATAAAAAAAAGAATTGTCTTAGGGGATATAAAAAAGATTTCTTCCTTACCTGAGTGGAATGAGATAGAAGAAAATCTCTACACAAATGGTTTGCCAGATATTGATTTGTTAATAAGAACAGCAGGCGAAAAACGGTTGTCAAATTTTATGTTGTTACAATCTGCATATGCTGAATTATACTTTACCGATATTGAATGGCCTGATTTTGGCGAGAGTGAATTATTAAAGGCTCTCATTGAATACCAAAGAAGAACTCGAAAATTCGGCGGACTTGTAGAAGAATCTAAAACAGGTAAATAAGAAGCTATTGGAAAACTTATATGAATGAAACAGTAAAGCGCATTATAAGTGGAATCTTGATAGCTATAATCTATGGAACGTTTTTTCAAATTGAGTTATGGAATTTTTTGCCATTGTATCTGTTCATTTGTGCTGTAACGATAATTGTGTTGAGTGAGTTTTATTCAATGTTCCTCGATGAAAAGCTGGATGTTTACAATAAAACAATCGGAATAATTTTTGCTTTATTTTTCATAACCATTAATTACCTGCAATCTCTTAAAAATTATCGACTTCATCATGATCTAGGTTCAAGCAGATTAAATGAATTTCTTGATTTTATTCCAGAAAGTTCAATTTCTATTTATGCTACATTTATTTTAATGTTCATCACTCTTGGAATTTACAATATACTTACATCCAGACTTAAAGCGGGTATTTACACCATTGGTATTGTTTTTTTTGGCGTTATTTATATTCCCTTAACCATATCTTTTATTTTACTGTTGCGCGGACAGCCAAATGGAGTGTTTTATATATGGCTGGTTTCTTTCATCACGGTTATGACTGATACCTGCGGTTATTTCTTTGGTAAAAATTTTGGTCGTCACAAACTACCGCTTCCGGTAAGTCCAAATAAAACTTGGGAAGGCTATTGCGGCGCCTTTATTATGCAATTGCTGTTAACCATTGGATTTAATGAAGCGGTAAAAAATATTTTTGAAATTCCAGGTTTTGATCTTACTCAAATAACACTTATTTCAATATTAATTTATTTAACTTCAGTTTTTGGCGACCTGTTTGAGTCTTTAGTTAAACGTAACGCAAATGCGAAGGATTCAGGTAATTTTTTACCGGGTCATGGCGGCTTACTCGATCGGGTTGATTCCATTATGTTTTCATTACCTGTATTTTATTTTTATATCTTAATCGTCGGTTAACCGGATCTGCATCACATGGATGTTCAAAAAATAATTATTTTAGGCGCTACGGGATCTATCGGCGATTCTGTATTAAAAATAGTGAGAAAATATCGGGATTTATTTCAACTGGTGGGGATCAGTTATCATTCAAATCATCAAAAAGCAAGTGAAATTACATTTGAGTTTCAAATACCAAATGTATATTGCAGTAATTCACGTGAGCCTATAAACGGTTATGATTTTATAAATCAATCCAGTTATGAAAAACTACTCGATATAGATTATGATATGGTCATTGTCGCCGTTGTCGGCTCGGCTGGAGTCCTGCCTACATACCATGCCGTTTGTCAGGGGAAAAAAATTTTATTGGCAAACAAAGAAAGTCTGGTAATGGCCGGTTCTATTATAATGCAGGCTGCCATTAAAAATCATGCCAAGATTCTTCCTGTAGACTCGGAGCATAACAGTCTTTTCCGATTACTTGCAGCCGTACCGGATTATCAAAAGTTAACTATTACCGCATCTGGAGGAGCTTTGAGGTCTTTTCCTCTCGATAAATTTTCAAATGTTACGGTCGAGGATGTCTTAAAACACCCTACCTGGAGTATGGGCGCAAAAATTACAGTTGATTCTGCTACCATGGTGAATAAATCTCTTGAAATTATTGAAGCTCATCATTTATTTAATAAAGAGTACTCAGAATTAAGCGCCGTCATTCATCCAGAAAGCTTCGTTCATGCTATTTTAAAACATACCGATGGAAGTTCTTTTTTCCATGTATACAAACCAGATATGATTTATTCGATTGCATTTTGTATGTTTTATCCTGAACTGCCTCCAAGTATCGTTGAATCTACCCGGGATGAATTAATGACTACGTTAAATTTTTATAACATCGCACCGGAAAGATATCCTGGATATTATCTTGGAATCAAGGCAGGTGAGCAGGAGGGGATTTTTCCTTCTGTATTTAACGCAGCAAATGAACAGGCGGTTTCATCATTTTTATCAAATCAAATCAGCTATACAGATATTATTCCGCTCGTTTCAAATGCACTGGATCAATGTTCACAGTTAGAATTTGACGAGTCCCTGGCTGGATTGTTAATGTCGGATAACTGGGCAAGAGACTATGTTAAAGGTTTTGTAATAAAATAAATATATGACTTATGTAAGAATAGAAGATCAATTAAAAACATCTCTTGCCAAATGTACACACATTGTAATAAAACTTGGCACCGGCGTATTAAATCCGCATATAGAAAAAACGGATTTTTCATTTTTTAAAAAACTTGCTGATGAAGTAAAGTATCTACAATCCAGCGGTAAAAAAGTTTTAATCGTCAGTTCCGGAGCAGTTGGTTTCGGTAAAAAAATAAGAAGCAAACGTATTTCTGCTTTAAAGTCGACAGCTTCTGAAATCATCATGGGAAATTCTCTTGTGGATAAACAGGCATATGCCGCAATTGGTCAGAGTTTTTTAATCAATACCTACACTGAGTATTTAGATAAGGTCGGCCTTGATGCCGCGCAGATTTTACTGAGTATGTCGGATTTTAAAAATCGTCATCATTTTCAAAATTTAAAACAAACTCTGGATCAATTGCTGGATTGGGGGAGCGTTCCTGTAATCAATGAAAATGATACAGTTTCTATTGATGAAAAATTTGGGGACAATGACACGATATCAGCATTAATTGCTGGAATGTACCAGCAAAGCTGCCTGATTATTTTAACAACGATTGACGGTTTTTATATGGACAATAAAAAAGTCGATATCGTTCAAGATGTTGAAAGCGATCATTTAAAAGCAGCCGGCGGCGCGTCCATCGGAGGAATTGGCGGAATGCGGACCAAACTTTACGCCGCTCGAAAAATTATACAATCAGGTCAGATCATGAATATTGCTTCAGGTAAAGATCCTGGAATCATTCGGAAAATTGTTCTTGGCGAAAATGTCGGAACATGGTTTATACCGTTAACGCTTGAACCTGTCGGAGCCAAAAAAAGATGGCTTCTTCATTACCGGCATGCCAGAGGGCAATTGTTTGTTGATGACGGGGCAAGGCAGGCCATTGTCGTTAAAGGCGCATCGCTTTTAATTGTTGGTCTAAAAAGTTTTAACGGAGAATTTGAAAAAGGCGACGTAGTATCGATTTGTGACGTGCAGGGTGAAGTTCTTGGGCTTGGCATAGTTTCTGTCTCAAGTGAATCTTTAAATAATCTCCTTGGCGGCAATGTAGAAAAGAAAGGTATTGAAATCATTCATCGCGATAATCTTGCCTTGATGACAAAAAAGTGACCTCTATGGCGAATCGAACTTGCTGCGTGTGCCAATCTATAGCCATATAAAAACTTTCTGTGTTTATGTGTGTAAAAAATAAAAAATTATAAGGAATATGTATGCCACTAATTAAAAAATTTATCATTTCAATAGCGATTTTGACCGGTATCTTGTATACCATTGGTTACTTTTTGCCTTCCAAATGGAGTGTAAAAAGATCTATTGAAATTAACCAAAGCTCTGAAAAGATTTTTCCTTATATCAACGATTTGCATAAATGGAGTCAGTGGTATCCGTGGACAAGAGAAATGGATGTTTCCATGGTCATCACATATGACGGCGCTGAAACGGGTGCAGGGGCCATTCGTAAATGGAGCGGAAGTTCTATTAAAAGCGGTGAAATAAAAATTACGAAAAGTATTCCAAATGAAGGAGTCTGGTATTCATTTAAATCGGATCAAACGAAAATTGTTGTCTATGGTTCCATCACTATTGCAAAAAAGGGAAATACAAATATTGTGACCTGGGAAGATACCGGCGACAACGGTTACAGTCTGCTGGCTCGTTTTTTTTCAGGAGGTCTGGACAAGGTCATTGGTCAGAAATTTGAAACTGGATTGGAAAATTTAAAGAGAACTGCTGAAGAGTCGAAACGTTGATATAAAATTTATAAGTTTTTTATGAAGAATTGAGCTGCTGTAATTGCTGGATTTTTGGAAGACACCTCTGCTTTAACTTTATCAAATGCATGGATCATGTTTTTAATATACATGTGATCATAATTAATTTTTTCAAGTTCATTTAACACTGGTTTTGACTTCATATCAGATTGTATAAATTCTTTTGTAATAAAGCCATTGTTTAAAATGTTTACAAGACCAATGTACGGAAGTTTAATCAGGCGTTTACCTAAAAAATAAGTAAGCCATGAGGTTTTGTATATTAATAAAAAGGGAAGATTAAATAAGGCACATTCGAGTGTTGCTGTTCCTGAACAAACAATTCCAGAATCCGAAGTCGCCAGAGTAATGTATGGCGCATCACTTCTGACGCTGACAAATTCAGGTAAACCGTATTCCTTTATCAGTTTAGACGTGTGATCTGATGCGGAAGGTATTTCAAATATCGTTTCCGGGTGTTTTTTATTAAATTGTATCGCAGCATCTATTAAAAATGGAAGATGTCTTTTTATTTCAGATGTTCGTGAACCTGGTAACAACGCAATTTTTTTTATATTTTTAAGATTTTTTTTGATTTTTGTTATTTCAATTTTATGTTTGTGTTTAAAATCATTTACCTTTTGAACGATGGGATGGCCAATAAAAGTTGCAGGTATTCCTTTTTCTTTATAAATGTTCAACTCAAATTTATAAAGACATAGAACTGCTTTGATAAATTTTTTAATTTTATAAATTCGACTGAAATGCCATGCCCAGACTTGCGGCGATACAACCTGATACACAGGTATATTGAAAGCGCTTAGTTTTTCAGCAAGTTTCAGGTTAAATCCGGGATAGTCGATCAATATGGCTGCAGTAATTTTTTTTTTTTGCGCTTCGATAACGAGTTTGTCAAGGTAATTGCTCAATCGTCGGTAATTTATAATTGCTTCCCAAAAACCAATGACTGAAAGTTCTTGAATGTCTTTTGTAATTTCTATACCTGCCTGATTCATTGTTGATCCGCCAAATCCCCAGAAAGCATATTTTTCCGCGCTTAGTTTTTTAAATTGCCCAATAATCGCAGCGCCGAGAATATCCCCCGAAGTTTCACCGGCAACGATTAAAATCGACCTGGACATTCAGGAATTTTCCTCAATTCCATATTCATCAAATAGCATTTTTTGATTTTGATATTCACTTTTTTGGTTATCTTCAACATTTATCGGATAATTACCCGTAAAACAAGCGGAACAGTGATCTCCTTCATCGCCTGCTGCTGCTAACATTCCCTCATGACTAATATAAGCTAGACTGTCGACTTGTAAATATTTATGAATTTCTTCAATAGTATGTGTAGCTGCAATCAATTCTCTTTTTGTAGGGATGTCAATACCAAAGTAACATGGAAACATGGTCGGAGGGCTTGATATCCGAATATGAATTTCTTTTGCGCCTGCTTTTCTAAGCATTTTAATGATTTTTCTCTGAGTCGTTCCTCTCATTATGCTGTCATCAACAACAATGATTCTTTTACCTTTAACCACAGATGTAATGGAATTGTATTTTAACTTTGCTCCAAAATCTCTGATTTTTTGGCTGGGCTCTATGAATGTTCGACCGATATAATGCGAGCGAATTAAACCCATGTGATACGGTATGCCAGATTCTGCTGAATATCCAAGCGCTGCGATAGTAGATGAATCTGGAACAGATATCACCATATCAGCTTCAACTGCAAATTCACGGGAGAGTACTTGACCAAGTTTATATCTAATATCATATACGCTTTTTTTAAATATCAACGAGTCTGGTCGGGCAAAATAAATGTATTCAAATATACACATGTTGTTTTTGCTTTTAGGAAAAGGAAACAGGGATTCAACACCGGATTTAGTTACTTTTATAAATTCTCCAGGCTCTACATCTCGAACATATTCTGCATCCATGATGTCCAGAGCACAAGTCTCTGACGCAAATACTATGCCGTCATCCTTTTTACCTATGACAAGAGGCCTGAATCCGTTAGGATCTCTTGCAGCATATAATGTATCTTTAGTCAGCATCACAAGTGAGTAAGCTCCTTTTACCATAGAAAGGGCATTCATTAGCGCCTGGCTTAAATCTTTTTCTTTGGATTTTGCCATAAGATGAAATATAATTTCCGTATCTATGGTAGACTGGAAAATGGAACCTTCATTTTCAAGTTGTTGCCGTATACTCCAGGCATTGGAAAGATTTCCATTATGAGCCAGTGCGATAGATCCGAAACGAGATTCCATACGAATTGGCTGTGCGTTTCTTAAAAAACTTGCGCCTGTAGTACTGTATCGATTGTGAGCAATTGCGCTATTACCGATAAGCTGTTTTAATTTTGATTCTTTAAATACTTCGGTTACTTTACCCATTCCTGCATAACGATGCAAAGAAAACTCATTAGCTGTAACAATACCGGCGCTTTCTTGTCCGCGATGTTGCAGCGCATAAATTCCAAGATATGCAAAATTTGCGGCTTCTTCGACATTAAAAATACCCACAATTCCACATTCTTCTTTTGGATAGTATTTTTTATTTCGCTGTAGAAGCTTTTTTATGAGTGCAAACATGTATTTGTGAAAAAAAAGATTTACTACGATGACTGGTCAAGTAATATAATGTGGATATTTATTTAAAAACAGGCTCTAATGTTGTTAATTGTAAAAAAAACAGGGCTGTCTAAAAAGTTTCACCGCAAAGTCGCGAAGGGCGCAAAGTAAAGAAATAATGGGATTTCTCTTGTCATTTTCTTTAATTCCTTTGCGTTCTTTGCGTCTTCGCGGTTTAAATTTTGACTTATTAAACAACCCCTGTTTTGTTTTATTTGGATTTCTTTTTTTCTTTTTTCACAGCTTTTTTCTCTTTAGCTGTTTTTGTTGGTTTTTTCTTTGTTTCTTTTTTTGTATCTTTTTCTTTTGCCATTACTTTACCCTGTTAATTTTAAATTATTTTCCACTAAAATGGTAGACTAAAAATATACACTTATATATGTAGTCTACTTTTTTTTATTTTTCAGAATCCAAAATAAATATAAAAGAAAAATAAATGTATAAAATTATTTAAATAATCAAGTAAAAAAAATATAATAAAAAAAATGGTTTAAAAATCAAGCAAGCGGAAAAAATTAATAAAATGGATTTAACTGTTGAATATTTTTAAATTGTCGTCGCCATGCTCTTCTTTTGCGCCAAATTCTTTTTGTATCATGGAAGCAATGTCGTCTTCAATTTCAGGTAAAGGTTTGGTTTTATCAATTTCAGATTTTTTTCTTTCTTCGGGTTTTAATGACGGTTTAGATGTTTTTTCAGGCTGGGCATCAACTGCAATTTTATCGCTAAATGGCTTACCCTCTGATATTGACTTTTCAAGTCGCGAAAGTTTTTGAAATATAGCTGTCAGCGATGGTTTATTTAATTTATCGATGATATCAATGATCGCCATTTCGAGATTAATTAAAATTTCGAAACTATTGGTTGTATTGTAATATGTCCAATTGTTGTATAATCTATATCCTATATCAAACGTTAACATTAATTCTTCGCTATCCCAGTTTTCAATTATTTTTTCAAGATCACTGATTTGATTCGAAGTAAAGTACCCTGAATCTTTATACAGCTTTTTTTTAATGAGAACAGTATTTTTTACATAATCCAGAAAATCAAAGAAGAATATTTTTAAATTATAGCCGTCATAGTACAATTTATTAATTAATTCAAGACAGTTGCCGGCATTTTTTGTAATTAAATTTTCAAGAAAATTTATGTATAATTGAAAGGGTATGATACCAAGTGTTTCATTTACCAGATCATATTTAATTTTCTGGTTACCAGAATAAGTAATGATACGATCGAGAAGTGAGATAGCATCACGCATGGAACCTTCGCCTTTAATTGCAATTGGTATCAAGGCTTCTTTCTCAAATTCAATTTTTTCGCAATTTAATATAAATGCCAGTCTTTCGATAATCTCATGATTAGAAAACTTTTTAAAAGGAAAAGCCTGACATCTTGACAAGATGGTTTCTGGAATTTTATGATATTCAGTTGTGGCCATGATAAAAACTACATGCTCCGGCGGTTCTTCCAGCGTTTTTAACAAGGCGTTAAAAGATTCATTGGTTAGCATGTGAACTTCATCAATGATGTAAATTTTATGACTTGATTTCATCGGAGCAAAACGAACATTTTCGCGTAAATCACGAATGTGTTCTATACCACGATTCGAGGCTGCGTCCATTTCAATAACGTCAATGTTTCGACCTTCTGAAATTTCGATACAATTATCACAGCTTCCGCATGGATTTGTTGAAATGCCGTTGGTTTGACAATTTATACTGCGGGCAAGAATTCTTGCTGTTGTTGTTTTACCCACGCCCCGCGAGCCAAAAAAAAGATAAGCATGATTTAACTGGTTAAACTCAAGGGCATTTTTAAGAGCTCGGGCAGTTTGAAGCTGTCCCATTAAATCTTTAAAAGACGAGGGTCGATATTTTCTTGCCAGATTTGCCATAATTTAAAAATTTATTGGTATATATCTTCCATTAATTTTGAGTGATCGTTTTTATCATCAGCTTTTTTCTTTTTAGCGCTGTTTAGTTCACCAGGTTTTCCAATCTTTAGCTGTTTTGTTTCATCGTCTACTTCAGTAGGCTCCGTTTCAGGGAGAAATAATTCTATAATTATTTCGTCACAATCATCTCCGGGGAGTTTTCCTGTACTTTTACAGATTTCAACTTCATTAACTCCTTCATGGATTACATAACGATCATCTTTTTTGCGAAAATTTTGAGTGTAATATTGAAAGTAGCCCCAGATGGGCGCGGCAATGCTTCCGCCGTACTGACCTTCGCCAAGACTCTGACTTGGCTTATCGTACCCAATCCAGACAGCAGATGTGTATCGGTCATTAAAGCCAACAAACCATGCATCCCTGAAATTACTGGTGGTACCGGTTTTTCCTGCTGCAAAACCTTTATAACCGACGTTACGTACAGCTTTGCCGGTTCCTTTGTCTACGACATTTTGTAATAGATCAGTCATGATGGTCGCGGTTCCGGGATCCAGGATGTGTTTATAATTTGTTGCAAATTTATGTTGAAAAAGTACCTTGCCTTTTGCATTTACAATTTTTTGTAAAAAAAACGGTTCAAGATCTTCCCCGCCACGAGGAAACAATGTAAAGGCTCTCGCCAGTTGAAAAGGGCTGACTTCGTAGGAGCCCAGCGCGACGGTAAGATTTTTAGGTATGTCCTTTTCGTTGATATGAAGTTGTTCTGCGATTTTACCAAGAACATTTTTTAATCCAACTTCCCTTGCAATTCCTATAGAAACCATATTTATACTGTTTGTTAAAGCTTCTCTTATTGTTACAAATCCTCGAAACCCTCCGCTTGAATTTTCCGGAATCCAGTATTCACCGTCTGAATCAGGCTGAATCATTGGTAAATCGGGAAAAATCGATGCTGCAGTGATTTTTTTCATATCTATGGCAGTGGCATAGAGAATTGGTTTAAATGTTGATCCTGGTTGACGTTTCATCTGGATCGCGCGATTGATTTGATTTACAGCGTTGTATGGAGATCCTCCAACCATGGCAGTTACTTCGCCTGTTTTTTGATCAATCTCAATTAAGGCACCCTGAGGAGGGGTTATGTGCGACAGATAAGGGTTGTTTTCGCGAATAGCATTGATAAAGGAATCGATGATTTCCTGACTCCCGATGCCATGATTTAATAATTCAAGGTTATCGCCAAGATCTCTGAAGTAAGCTAATTGTATTTCATATTGATTTAACGTTTTTAAATTTTCTAATTCGGCAAGGCCAAATACATTTCTAAACAATTCAATCGTTTCAGAATATAAGTTTGAAAATTCAAGATGATTGGTAAATACGGTATCATATCCTTTTTCAGACTGGCTTTCCAACCCATCCCAAAGAGCTTTTTGGGCAGCAAGTTGATGATCAAGATCAAGGGAAGTGTATATAGTTAAACCTTTTGTGTATAAATTATTTTTACCGACCTTTTCTTCTAAAATACCACGCATATATTCCGTATAATAAGGCGCCTGATCAAGCCTTTGGCCGAAAGCTGTAGAATCGGGAGAAATGTTTAATGTACTGTAATACTCATTAAGTTCCTTAAAAACAGACGTCGCTTGCGCTATACTCAGATAGTTCATATCGATCATTCTCAATAAAACCAGGGTAACTCTTTGACGAGATAAATGAGGGTTACGTACAGGAGAATATTTATTGGGAGCAGAAGGCAGGCTTGCAAGAATGGCAGCTTCGCCGATACTAATTTCTGAAGCCGGTTTGTTAAAGTAAAAATTAGAGGCTGCTTCAACTCCATAATTGCCATGGCCAAAATAAATTTCATTAAAATAAAGATTTAAAATTTCATCTTTACTGAATAAAAAATCAAGATATAAGGCCAGAAACGCTTCTTTAAATTTTCTTACAAATGTACGGGATCGGTTTGTAAGAATCACTTTGGTAACCTGTTGAGTGATCGTTGAACCTCCCTGCAAAGAACCGCCAAAAAAAATATTTTTAATAGCGGCACGCATGACACCCTGAATATCAATTCCATGATGTTCATAAAACTGATTGTCTTCAATTGCAATAAAAGCTTTTGTCAGATAAGGAGGCATGTCGCTTTGTTTCACCACAATGCGATTATCCGTAAAAAAAGTGCTGATCAATCGACCTTTTCTATCCAGAAGTTTTGAAGGAACAGGGGGAGCATAATGTTTTAAATTTGCAACGGAAGGAAAATCAATCCATACAAAAGTAACGGCCGAAAGTATGAAAAATAGAAATCCGGAAATAGCAATTGTATATTTTTTTCGTTTTTTTACATCGATACCATAAATGAATTGAATGATATTAACGATAAGGCGCGCAAACACGCGAATAATGCGCATATTCAATAGATCTTTTAACAAAACACCATGTGTAAACTATAATATGAAGAATTATTTATTTTTTATTGAAATATTAAAATAAATTTTTTAAAAAGGGGCAAAGCGCGCCCCTCAAGCAGAACACGGTTCTGCATGACCCCACGCGTTATTTTATTTATCAGAACGAAAAACAATGTATTTTAAAGGAATGTTGATATTTTCTTGAAGTTTGGGTAATGGCAAAGTTAAGGTAAAACCATTTGAGCGTTCGCTGATTCGATGGAATGGAATGATTTGAAAACCTCTGTGACCAGGCTTGATGACAACAGTTGTATCGGGAGAAATCTTTTCGTAATAAAAATTATTTTTAGGTTCGATGCCGTTATGACTTGTTATATAAAATGAAAAAACCTTTTTATATTGAAAGTTCTTATAGGCAACGGACGTATAATTTTTGGTAAAATCATCATTAGAAAAAATTAAAACAGGTATATTTTCAAAATCAGTCAATTGCGTATTGAATAAATTAACAATAATTTCTTTTTCTGAATTATTTTCAATAAAAAATTTCAGGCAGGTAATCTGTGGTATTCGAAATGAAGCGTCTGAGTCGGTGTCGGTTCTGGCAATTCGTTCAAGTTCTTGATTTGTTGTGTTTTTAATGGAAATGACCAGACCATTTTTATCAAAAATTTTATATATTAAACCATAGGGATTTTTTTTTGATATGCTGTCTTTTACGATTGGGTTTACGGGCTCAAGGTAACGTATGATTGCAGGGTTTCCGCAGTAGTAATCAAGTAAAATTAGAAAAATAAACAAATAACCTTTCACTATAGGTACAAAGTGACAAATGGATGTATTTTGAGAAGTCGATAATTTTGTATAAACAAACATTTGGCAATACCATTTGATGTTTAGCAAAAAATGGGTGATTCCAAGAGAAGTTACTCAACAGATCGGGTCGAACTAAAGTTTCAGACTGATTTCCAGTGATATTATATGTTATTGCACGCAAAGCGCGCCAAAACAACGAGACTGACCAAAAAGTAGCCATTCAAGGGGCATTTCACTGGTATTTAAAGAGGAAACTCTTGACATTATGTCGCATGATTTTATAAAAGAAACCAAGATGCCCGTTATTGTTCGCGGGAAGTATTTATTCATTCCCATTTTTCTAGCATTGCTCGGCTTTACGTATGCAGTGTTTTTACCAGAAGTAGGGGTTGAATCGGATAAGTCCAGAATCGCATTTCATAAAGGTGTACAACTACACTCGGACTATAAATATTCAACTTCGATTGATTATTTTCTGGAATCATTATCGTATGAACCTGACTTTACCCTTGCAAGGCGAATGTTGGGACAATCGCTATATTATTCGGGGCAGGTTGACGAGGCTCTCAACGAATGGAAGATTTTACTTGAGCAACAAACCTATGACCCGTCTCTTCAAATTCATTTACATAATTTAAGAACTTTTCAGGCCGCAACTGAACCCAAATGGCAATTTCTAAGAGTTATTAAAGGCGGAACAGGTTATCAATATGCATTTCCGACATTTATAACTGTTTTACCAAACAATAATCTTGTACTGCTTTCTCAGGGACAGGGTAAAAAAGATAATGGGAATGTTTTGGTGATCAGCTCAAACGGCGTTTTTACACAAAATTTGCGCAGAATTTCTGGCAAAATTGGTTTACCCGTTGGTGCAGCTTTTGACGGAAAATATCTTTGGATCACAGATGCTACAAATGACAAGTTACATCGTCTTGCGGTTGAATTTAAAATATTGGGAACTCCCGAATATAAGGGACTTGATGCCATTGGTAAATCAGGAAGCGAACCAGGACAGTTTCACGGGCCAATGGGAATATGTTTTAACGGAGAAAATATTTTTGTAGCTGATCAGGGAAATAATCGGATTCAAAAACTTGATAAACAGGGAAAATTTGTTCAAGAAATTAAAGTAATAAATCAAGATATGTCCGTAAACCAGCCTTTTGGTATAGCGTGTGATTTAAATAATATTTATGTATCCGAACCAAATTTGTCACGAGTAGTTCAATTTGATATTTTCGGTAATTTTATCAAGTTTATTGGCGAAGGCCTGTTAGGGCGTCCTCGTCATTTAAGTTTATATGAAAAATATTTAATCATTGCTGACGAGCTTAATGGCGTATATTTGCTAGAGACAAATAAAGAAGAAATCACCAATATTAAAGAATATATGAATGAAGATGGCAAGTTACAAAGTTTTTATCGTCCATATAGCGCCCAGATGGATTCTCTTGGTAATATATTTGTTGTTGATTATGGAGGCCATTCCTTAATACAATTTGTACCGGAGCAGTTTTTATATTCGAATCTTGAAGTATGGGTAGAAAGAGTGTATGATAAAGACTTTCCAAATATTGGAGTATGGGTTTCAGTTAAAGATCAGCGAGGTAAATATTTAACGGATCTTGATTCTGATAACTTTACTTTATATGAAAATGACACTGATGTTGGCAGATTGGGGACAGAATATTTAAAAAGCTTTTCAAATCAGGCATCCTGGGTTGTGGTAAACTCAAAATCACTAACAATGGAAAAATATGCTGACTCATTGCCATGGGTAGCAGATTTTTTTCTCAATAAATTAAGGGAAAAAGATCAAGTTGAAGTGATGAGCTATACGAATGCATCAAGAAATGACGGAAACTGGACAAATTCAAGATTAAAAATTCAACAATTGTTAAAGGCAAAATCAAACAATGATTATAAATCAGAAAATATAGATGGGTTAGGCAAAACTCTTTATGGAGCCATTACCGAACTATTGCCCAGAAAGGGCAAGCGGGCAGTAGTATGGATTACTGATGGAAATATCGAAATTGAAAATATGTCCGATTTTACATTAACTCGTATTGAAAATTATGCAAAAATAAATCATGTACCAGTTTTTATCATAAGTTTTGAAAATCCTGATATTTCAAACATGAAGAGAAAAAAAGTACAATTAAAAGAATTCGCGGAAAAAACGGGCGGAAAATACTTTGGTTCATTTGATAATAATCTTGTCAGTTTAGAAAATTTATTGAGAAATATCGTTGAAGAACGTTATACATTAACATATCAAAGTCATGGCAAAAAATCGTGGAAAGGTCAATACATGGAGATCAAGGTGAATGTAAAATTTCAGGGTCGAAATGGAATGGAAACATCTGGATATTTTATTGAATAAATCATGAAAGCATTTTTAACCATTAAAAAAATTATTTATTTTTTGTTTCTTTTTTTATTTATTTTTTTCGACAGGAATGTACTTATTTATGCCCAGGAGGTTTTTACCGCTCAAAAGTATAAAGAAATTGGCGATTCATACAGGGTTCAGAAGAATAAACTATCTGCCGTAGAGTATTATAAAAAAAGTTTAAATAAAAATAAAGAATTTGTTCCAGCACTTATTTCCATCGGTACTCTTATGAGGGAATTCGGATCATACAATGAATCAAAAAAATATTTGTCACAGGCAAATAAACTCGATCCATCAAATAGAAGTGTTTTACTTGAGTTAATTAAAACTACTCTTGCGATGGATAATATATCTGAGGCCGAGTCTTTACTTAAAACAGCATTTGAGATTTCGCCACAGGAGCCGGATTTTGAATATTTACAGGCTAGAATATTTATTGTAAAAAATCAATTTTATCTGGCAGAGCACCGGTTAACTCAAATTGTTAAAAATAATCCGGGGCATATTGATTCATTCATTGCACTGGGTGATTTATATTTACGTGAGAAAAGGTATAAACAGGCTCAGGAGGCATATGAACGTGTCAGGTTGATTGACTCAGAAAACCCTCAAGTATATATTGGGTTGTTTCAAATACAATTTGCCTCGACTCTTGCAAAGGAAAGAGAAGAAATATTAAAAAATAATATTGATATTTCCGCATTTCGTGAAGCCATTGAATACCTTTTAAATGCAAAAGAATTTGATAACGACTATATTCCGGCAAATTTAATTTTAGGGAAAATATATGCACTTGCAAATGAATGTGATAAGGCTCAGTCATATCTGGAATCAGTTTTAAAGATTAATCCGGAGCATCAAATTGCTCAATATTATATGGGTTATTGTTTTCCAAAGAAAAATTTAAATATGTACAAATTACTTCTTTCTGAGAATCAAAACAACGATATATTAAATTACTCCTATGAAAGAAATTTAATAAAATATTCAGAAAGACGCGAGAATCAGCAATTATTGGATATGGCCAGGATACACTACGGTTATGGTATGAGTTTATTTAAATCTCATATGACTCATCATGGAGTTTTTGAAATGAACTGGGCTCGTTATTTATATCCAACTTTTGTACCTGCTCATAACGAACTTTTACAGCATTATCGCAGTAAAAAGGATTTTGTAAAAATGGCTGAGGAGCTGGGTTTTTTAAGGAAAGTAACAGGAGAAGTAAAATATCAGGATATGTATGAAATGCTGGTTGAGGGACGAAAAGAAAAACTATATTACAGAGAAAAAATTTATCGTCCTGAAGAATACAAAACACCGACTCCGGTATTTGTATTTCATTTTACGCCTGAAAATTTTCTTGGAGATTATCCTGATGCGGGCGAAGCTATTTCCGAAAAACTGACATTTGCCATGGAAGAAATTGGACGTATCCAGGTTTTATCGGGAAGTCAACGAGACGAAGTAAGTTTAGCCCTTAATTTAAATAAAAAAAAGATCAGGGGCCTTTACTACAATGCGGAAAACGGGAAAATTGTTTTAAACTACATGAAAAAAACCATGGTAAACAAGACAGAAGGTATTACGGATTCCCATTATGTACGATATGCCATAACCGGAAAATATAAAGAAGTCGGCGAGGGACTTGAAGTAAGTACAGAAATTATTGATCTTGAAACTGGAATTTCCTTTGCGCCATTTCGTGTTAAATCTTCAGGTAGAGGATACATTCGAGATATTGTGACAAAACTGGCTCAACACATTCACGATAATATGCCATATCACGGCAGAATTATTAAAATCAGCAGTAATGGGGTAATCATTAATTTAGGCGAACGTGAAGGGGTAACCAAAAAAAGTAAAATCGGAGTTTATCGTGATAAAGAAAAAATTGCCGATTTACAGGTTGATTTACTGGATATGGATGTAATGTGGGCAAAACCTAAAAACCATACGGATATTTACAGAATTCAAACTGGCGATCTTATTAAAGTTGAATAACTGTTTAATGTCGCTTAAAAAATAAAATATATATTTTTAAATACAAGTTTTATTCTTCTTGAGCTGTAGACAGCTCCAGAGATTTGTTTGTCTTTAATTTGGACGGGATCATCAAACCATCGACATGAATGGAATCAATTTCTTCACTGTTAATTAAAAACTGAACTGAATTTATATTTTTAAATTGCGACGCTGTTTTTAAAATTTGCTCAATTTGCAATTGCGCTGTTTCAAAACTTATACCACGTCCGAAATTATCATCGAGGTTTAAAAAAAGTGTTTTATTATTAACATAGGCATTTATCACAGTCGGTTTAACTGGAAAAGAATCAATCAATTTTTTATGCTCATGAAGGAATTCAGGGCCTGATACAATTTCTTTAAAGATATTTTTAAAATCAGTTGAACGATTACTTTTTCGGGGTATCCCTGAAAGTTTAAGTTTTCCATTAATATCATGATAATAGTATAAAAAATAAGAATTTATTTTTATTTCGTTTGATTTTATTTCAGAAAAATTATTTTCTTGTATTTTGACCGAATTATCAGGGCTTACATCTTCTTTTACAACTGTCCAGTTTTCAGATTCCGGATCTTTGTCTTCTTTAACTTTTTTGAAGTAAATT
>Ga0224495_10000080_pt1 | contig 71321 bp, 75 predicted proteins | sample SF_Jul11_sed_USG_FD_168128 | JGI IMG/M metagenome (GOLD analysis project Ga0224495, IMG submission 168128) | Sediment microbial communities from San Francisco Bay, California, United States - SF_Jul11_sed_USGS_4_1 | ecosystem: Environmental > Aquatic > Marine > Sediment | place: USA: California...
GAATCTTCTATACTCTTGTTCATCAGACGCCCAAGTTGTTATCAAGGATGCCATCAAGGAGCACAATCTCAATCGTCTAGTTGTAGCGTCTTGTACTCCACGAACTCATGAGCCCTTGTTCAGAGCAACAATCGAAGAAGCAGGATTGAACAAGTACCTATTCGAACTTGCTAACATCCGAGAACATTGTTCTTGGATTCATCAAGCTGACAAGGATGAAGCAACTTCGAAAGCCATGGATTTGGTACGCATGTCAGTCGCTCGAGCTAAACTACTTGAAGCACAGGAAGAAGCTGTGACCAAGATAGAACCCTCTGTTCTTGTTATTGGTGCAGGGGTCGCTGGAATGGCTGCGGCTGATATCATAGCACAAAAAGGATTCAGAGTCTATCTTGTAGAGAAGCTGGACAAGGTGGGCGGATTTCTCAATGAACTCACATCAATCAACTTCACTCATACCCCTGCCTCAGAAATCGTAACAGACTATGAGAACAGAATTACGGGTAAAGAAAACATCACAATTATGCTGAATTCCGAGGTTGTGGAAGCAAAAGGCTCAATTGGCGAATTTGAAGTAGTCATTAAGACTGGTTCAAAGAAAGAGTCACTGACTGTTGGTATTGTTATTGTAGCCACCGGAGCAGTCGCTCTTGTAGAGAAAGGACTGTTTGGACTAAACAAACTTCCCGAAGTAATGACTGAGGTGGAATTCAACAGCCGGGTAGCCACTGGAGAAGGTATAACTGATGGAGAAACCTTTGCAGTCATTCATTGTGCAGGGTCGCGTGAAGACGCATCGCTCGAAGGCGCTCGTACTTGGTGTTCTGGTATATGCTGTATGGTAGCTCTAGAGCATACACTTGAGTTGCTTGAGAAATATCCGAACTCTCGAGTATTCCATTTCTATCGAGATTTGCGAGTCTTCTATTCTGCCGAAAACAAGTACCGAGAAGCTCGCAAGAAGGGTGTTGTCTTTGTCAGATATGACAAAGACATTCCACCTGTGGTTAAGAAAGGGAGCGATAAAGCGCTGAGCATTACTGTAATGGATCAAGTGCTAGGAGCTGAACTCACTATAGATGTTGATCATACAGTACTCGCCACTGCAATGGTCCCCAGACCAAACAAAGAAATCTCGGAATTATTCAAGGTCCCTCTCAATCTCTCAGGCTTTTTCATGGAAGCTCACCCAAAATTGCGACCAGTGGACTTCCAGACCGATGGCGTGTTTGTAGCGGGTACAGCCACAGCTCCAAAGAGTATTGGAGAATCGATAGCTCAAGGACAAGCAGCCGCCTCAAGAGCGTTGATTCCCCTCATAAAAGGAATTCGAAAGGCTGAGGCTATAGTTTCAGTTGTTGACCCTGAAATCTGTGTTGGTTGCGGAACTTGTGAGATTAACTGTGCCTACAATGCAATCGAAGTTGTTCCTGGGGACGGAGGTCATGACTATGCGGTGACGAATCCCGTATTGTGTCAAGGTTGTGGGAAATGTGGAGCAGGATGCCCTGCAGGCGCAATTACTATGAAGCATTTCACTGATGACCAGATACTCACTCAGATTCGCACTGCATTGGACAGTATGCCTGCCAACGATGCAAGAATACTGACTATTCTCTGTAATTGGTGCTCATATGCTGGTGCAGATAGTGCTGGCGTTTCCCGTTTCCAACAACCTTCGAATGTTCGGGATATTCGTGTTATGTGCACCGGGAGGGTAAGTGTACAACACATCTTGGAAGCCTTCAGGCAGGGCGCTGACATGGTTTGGATCTCCGGCTGTCATATTGGAGATTGCCATTATGTTGATGGAAACATCTCCTTTGAGCGTCGGTTTGCCATAGCTAAGAAGATCCTTGAGAAAGCAGGACTCGAACCTGATCGACTGCAGTTCACGCACATAAGTGCAAGTGAAGGATCTATTTGGGCTGAAACTGTGAAGGAGTTTGCAGAAGTGGCAGACAAACTTGGTCCAAGTCCATTGAGACAGAGGAGGCGATAAAGATGACAGAGGTATGGGGACAATTCAAGTCATTTCAGGGAAAGAAGTTCAAAGCTCTGGATGTTGAGTTCACCAAAGAGGTTTCAAATCTAATTGGAGGAAAAGACCTCACTGCGTGCTTTCAATGTGCAAAATGCAGTGCTGGTTGCCCCGTTTCTGACAAGGTGAACATACAGATTCATGAAGTCATGCGAATGCTTCTCTTTGGACTTAAAGAGGTTCTCGAAACCGACATGGTCTGGCTCTGTTCAACATGCTATACCTGTCAAGAACGTTGTCCACAGGGAATTGACATCACTGATATCTTGTTTGGCCTGAAGAATATGGCTTTCAAGAAGGGGATTACTCCTGCTGGATATTTAGGAGCACGGCAGTCACTATATGATACAGGACGGCTCTACGAACCTACTGACTGGGAACGCGACGATCTCGGGCTTGATCCAGTTCCTGAGTTGAATATTGAAGATACGAAGAAGATGCTCAACAAAACAAAACTCATGAAACTGGAGGAGGATGAGTAAATTGACGCAGAGCTATGAAGTATTCCTTGGATGTGCAATTCCTAGTAGGTTCAATAATTACGAGTCTTCCATGCGTGCAGTCGCAAAGGCACTTGACATTGGGCTAATTGATTTCGAAGGTGCATCATGCTGTGGAACTGTAGTCCTCAAATCCATTGATGAGAGTAGTTGGCTCTCCATGTCAGGTCGTAATATTGCGCTCGCGGAACAAAGAGGCCATGACATTGTCACTCCATGTAATGGCTGCTTTGGCTCTCTGAAAGATACAAACCATGTACTTCATGAAGATGCATTGTACAGAGCGAAAGTCAACGCAGCTCTAAAACCGTTAGGTCTGGAGTATACGGGAAAGACCAAGATACGCCATTTCGTAGAAGTTCTCTACGATTTGAGAAATGAAATCGAAAAGAAGATAGTTCACCGTCTAGATGGTTTAAAGGTTGCATTTCATCCAGGTTGTCACCTTATTCGACCTTCTAATGTTGCAGGATTTGATAATCCTGAGCTACCTCGAAAAGTCGATGAATTGATTGAGCTTACAGGAGCGAAGAGTGTCCATTGGGACATGAAACTTCGGTGTTGTGGTTCACCGCTTCTAATTGCGAGTGAATCAGTTGCCGTCAAAATACTACAGGAAAAGATGATTTCTGCAAATGGTGCAGGAGCAAACTGCGTGGTCACAAACTGTCCTGCATGTCATACACAGTTTGACATCCAACAGTTGGGACTCAAGGACGATGCGGGAAACTCGCTCGAGTTACCAGCTCTCTTTGTCACACAGGTATTGGGTGCTGCAATGGGAGTTGAACCTGAACCATTAGGATTTGAGCTCAACAGAGTATCCCTTGATCCAATCCGTGATATTCTCGGTATCTAACATCCACATCAGGTATCAATTTATTTTACTTTCACCATAGAAGATTTGACCCAACTTCTTCATGGCATCTCGAACGCAATCTTTCTTCCCGCTGACCTGTAGATACCTTTCTCCATCTAGAGATATATTCACTCTACAGTTCTCTGCAATCTCAGATATGACCTCTACGGGAATATCTTCAGGAAGTTTGATTCGAAAGAAACCTACTTGTTTATCCCTTGGAATGTCAGAGATGTGCACCTGTGGTTCTGGCTTGTAGGCGTCGCTCTTACCCATTAATGCAGCATCAAATCGTGCTTCCCAAGTGTTTCTGTAATCTACTCCCTCTTTTTCTTCTGCCCAGACCATAAGTGTATCTCGAAGCCTTTGTATTTTATTTTCCATTTCGACCTGAAGTCGGGTATCAGCATCACACATGTCCCCTGTCCTTAACTCACTCTCAAAAGAGCGAAGATACTCTATGCTCATCTTTGAGTTTCTAAGGTCTGCGTAAGTCAAATCCGGAATGAAAACATCTCTCTCTTTCAGAGCTCCTAATAGGTCATTTAAGACCATCCAACCTGCAAGAAGACCGTCCAACGATACCATTATGTCACTCTCTCAACATTTCTGCTGTTTCGTCGAGAATGCTCTTTTCACGCCACCAGCGGAGATCGCGTGCTCCAGTGGGGCAAATTGCACAACATGCGCCGCACCCCTCACATCGCATCTCATCAGTGACGCTCTTCTTGACACCGGGCTCAATCTCTATCATTGAAACTGCATCATACGGACAGATCTCTGAGTAGTGGCAAAGATCGCAACCAACACAAAGGTCTCTATCAACCTCTGCAGTCAGTAGTTCGATTTCCACAGTACCTAGATTCAGCGGGATGCATGCTTCGCTTGCAGCTCCGCGAGCCTGATTGATAGAATCTCCAATGTTCTTTGCATAGGTGACACCCAGAAAAACTCCTGGAACTGTGGTTTCCACTGGCTTGTATTTCATATGCATCTCAGCTAGGAAACCATCCTGTCCTCGGTTAATGCCCATAGCTTTTACGAATTGATCGACATCATGTGGTGCCTCAAGTCCAAGAGCTAGCACTACCATCTCTGACTTAATCTTGAAAGTTTCCTGTGAAAATGTGTCGTAAATCGTGACAATCGCTGAATCACCATCTGGATCTTTCTCGATTCTAATCGGTCGTTCTCGTTCCCAGCGGAGATAGGTCACTCCCTTCTGCCTGTTTTCACGCCACATCTCTTCCATCCCTTTCGCATATGGACGAATGTGTTCTTTATAGGCTGAAAATATCTTGATATCAGGAAACATCTCTTTCAGCTCGTGCTGCATGGCAATAGTAGCTGAACAGCAGACTCTTGAGCAATATCGATTACCCTCCCCTGGATTTTGTCTAGATCCCACACAGTGAATGAACAGGGGATTCTTAGGTGGTTTCTTCAACTCTCCGTTCCTCAGTCGCCTCTCAAGTTCGAGGGTTGAAATCACTCCAGGAACTTCGCCCCATCCATACTCACCCTGTTTTGGTTCATATACATCAGTTCCTACGGTTATCACCATAGATCCAATACGGTGAACGGTCTGTTCACCTGTTTTTGTATTCTCTACTGATATGTCGTAGTTCCCGTAGGATCCATCTCGTGCAACAACTTTCGAGTTTAGAAGAACATGGATGCGTTTACTCTTCTCGATCCTTTCTGTAAGGTCTTCCACAATGTCTTGCGCTGAATCCATAGCTGGAAATAGATGATAAAGTTCATTCAATCTTCCACCAAGTCTGTCTTCTTTCTCAACAAGAATCACATCGAATCCTTTTCGTGCAATATCAAGAGCTGCTGTCATACCAGAAACTCCTCCTCCAACAACCATTGATACTGGTGTCACTTTGACACTCTTTAGAGGAACAACTTCATTATTGACAGCTTTTGCCACAGCGCTCCGTATCATATCCTGAGCTTTCTCTTGCCTGACTTCAGGACCTGCGTTTACATGGACTAATGCTAAGTGCTCTCGTAGACCAACTGGTCCCACCAAGTAATATCCTGATAGTCCTGCAGCTTTCAAGGCACTTCTGAATGTTGATTCGTGCTGCAGCGGTGAACAAGATCCTACTACCACCCGGTTTAGCTTGTGCTCCTTGATAGCATCGGTTACAAGCTGCTGACCTGGGTCACTGCACATGAAGATATAGTCAGTTGCGTATGCTACATTTGGCAGGTCTTTAGCCCACTCCGCAAGACCTGGCGAGCTAATCTCATTCCCTATAATACCACCACAATGACATATGAAAACTCCAACTCGTGGTTCATCGCCAAGGTCCGCTGGAGGAATTTCTGGTTCTGGTTCTAGTGTTGGAATCGGCAGAATCGAATGAGCTGCCATTGCTGCTCCTTTTCCTTCATTAACACTATCTGTACCATCCCGCGGGCCATGGGCACATCCTGCAACGAAGATACCTGTACGATTTGTTTCAAGGGCAGCCGCGTTGGCGTGTTTTTCTTTAATCCATCCAGCTTCATCAAGATCTATCTTTAGTATCTTTGAGAGTTCTTCTACACCTTCACTGGGTCTGAAGCTACTATTGAGAACGACCATGGAAATCTTGTCGAGCTCGATTATCTTACCCGAATCTGTATCCTCCATCTTGACATACAGGTCATGTGTATCAGGATTCTCTTGAATCTCAGATACCCTGCCTCGAATGAACTTGATACCCCGATTCTTCTCAGAGTCCCATAGGAACTCTTCAAGTGCCTTTCCAGCTGTTCGCATGTCCATGTATGTATAGATTATTTCACAGTGATCCTCAGGATAATGCATCCGAGTTACTTGTGCCAGCTTTAATCCGAATGAACAACAGACTCTATTACAATGCGCACTGTATCCACTGATATTCTCTCTAACATCTCTACTTCCTACGCAGTTCACAAACAGGACGTGTTCCGGTTCCTTCCCATCTGATGGACGAACCATATGGGAATCAGTAGGACCTGTGGGGTGTGATTGCCTATCATACTCCATTGAAGTTACAACATTAGGAAAAACACCGTACCCATACTCTCCATAATCCAATGGCCTATATTCTTCAAACCCAGTGGCCACGATTATGGAGCCAACGTGGAGATCGAAAACCTTGTCTTCATCATCATACATGATGCAATCCTGTGGACAGATTGATGCGCAAGTTCCACAGCCAATACAAGCGTTCCTGTCGATTGTTGCGATTAATGGGATTTGTTGTGGAAAGTTCATGTAGATTGCTTTCCGGAGGGAGAGCCCCTTGTCATACTCATTCGGTACTTCTACCGGACATGAACGAATACACAATTGGCAACCAGTACATTTGTCCTCATTGACATAGCGGGCTTTCTTTCGAATCGTGACAGTGAAGTCGCCCTCTTTTCCAACCACCTTCTCGACAGTTGATAATGGATGGATGGTGATATTGGGATGCTTCCCTACAAAGGAAGTGAGAGGAGTCATAACGCAGGCAGAACATTCCAAAGCTGGGAATATCTTGTAGATTGCTACATAGTTCCCACCAATATTCACGGTCTTTTCAATCATATGGGCATGATGGCCGCCATTGGCAAGACCCAAAGACGCATTGATTCCTGCCATACCTCCACCAATGACTAGAACGTCTGTTGGCTTAGCCCTGTGTTCTGATTTCTTGGCTGACTCGCTGACCATAGGAATATTCTCCAAGGTACTATTGCAACAAGAGCTCGAGCGGAGCGGGAGATATAATCTTTCTGTCACGACCTTGAGCATGTGAAGAATTTAGCACACGTGTTCTAACATGATAATTGAAGATGCTTTATCAGCCTTAAGGAATGCCCAAATCAGTGGATTCATTCCTGCAACAGCTATTTACTCCCATATCACATAGTAGCTAGTAAGTTAGAGCAGGTGAGGGAAAACATCCCTATGCTCCATTTCTATTCGGCTGCTCTTCCTCGCTGCTTCTGATAGATATAAACAATCGAAGCGAAAACTATCGCGAGTAAATAGAGAATAATTGGAATCCAGAGGAATTCGAGCCGCATCAGGTAGCTGAAGCCTCGACCATATCCACCGAATTCTGTAGGTAAGTAGATCCACGCTAGAGCTCCAAAATAGAGTGCAAAGACAATCCATCTGTACTCTCTCCTTACTTTGAAAATATACATGTAGGTGAACACGAACATGAACGCAAATCCTGAGGCGAACATTGGCCACATATCAGGTGACGTAGAAGGACTCATTATCGTGTTGTAGACAGCTACAAAGAACGCATGCACACCTACAAAGCTCTCAAGAAGAACAATCCAACCACGATTAAGATGGACTACTGTATAAGCCAAAGAGAGCTGTGTGAACAGCAAGAACATGTAGAAGAATCCTGTCAACAGCTGGGGGTCATAGGTCATGGGATGGAACCAGAATGTATACACTAAAGCCCATGCGATAATGTATGGATGATTTCTTCTGAAAAATCCTGAAACTTGTGCTGTTATCGGCTTACCCATTTTTCGTCCCATGAAAAGACCGCGCCTTGGATGTTCAATAATCAGGATAATGACTAACATCACAATGACTGAGCCTTGACTGGTCCATATAGGAACGTCCTGAGCAAGTCCATCGAACCATATCTGTGTTTGAATCAAATGCAGGATGATGAATGCTACATTGATCAGAATCGTAGCCCAGTTATACCTTGTGAGCCCTCTCGTGGGTTGAGTACGATATATCTTCAGGTTCTTTTGAGCCCAGTATATAGCTCCCCAGATTGCAAATTGGTGACTGAGATAGAAACTCCACACAACCAACATGACCATAAAGTCTCGCGCTGGTAATTTCCAAAAGTACCAACTAGCTCCTAGGTCTGGCCCAAGGGTTGCAAGGACAGGATCAAGGAATGGACCCAACGCCCAAATGATGAATGTGAACACAATTGCAAATAACAGACTTCCAATCCAAGCATAGTATGCAGTCCGTGAATCCTGCTTCGTATCCAATTCTTCAGGTTTGGTGTTCGATTCATCCATTGATTTTCAACCCGCAGTAACAGAAATCATGGGCTGACCCGGTATTTATAGTATTCATAAGGTATAACTTGCCCTTTGTAAAATAATACCATGGTGTCTGAATGACAAAAGAAAAGATATTGGCCCAACTCAAGACTCTTGGAGAGCGATTTCAGGATCCGAAGATTCAGCGTAGGTTTAAGGATTATAATAAAGCCCTCCAGTTCATCTTCCCTGATATTGATGCAAAGATGTACATGAAAATAGGAGATGCCATACTTGAAGAGGTTGCAGAGGGAGAGATTGAATCAGAGTTGAAGGTGACAATGGACTCCAGTGTCTTCTTTGGCATAATGGATAAGACAGAGAGTCCCATGGCTGCCTACTCTGCAGGAAAACTAAAGACTGTGGGAGAGGTTCCTGACCTTTTGAAATTGCAGAAACTACTTCTCTGATTTTGGTCCCTTTTCCACAACCATCGAAACTAACTCTCGCATTCGAATCATCTGACTTCTTACATGTTCGCCTCCTTCCATAGTCAACACAGCAAAAGTCGTTGGTTTGAGATCGACAAATCTCTTCGATATTCGAATCAGTCCCATTTCTTCCAATTTCCTAAGATGACTTGATAGATTCCCTGATGTGAGTCCAAGTTTCTTCTGCAAGACTGGAAAAGTTGCGTGTTGCGTGAAATAGAGATAGACAAGTATAGAGAGTCTTGTGGGAACCATCGTTTCACGGTCTTCTTCCATGAGTCCTACCAATTTAGATAGGAGATCCCCATCCAGACTCAAATCTATCCCTGTCCTTTGCTTTCTAGAAGTAGTTGTTCAGCTGTGACAAGCATATAGATTCCAATTACGTAAATGCCGCCCATATCAACTACGACTAGAAGAACATACGAAAAGATGGGAAACATCAACATTGGGATTATGCTGAGAAAGGTGACTAATGCAAAGTAGAAATGTTCCCGAGTGACGAGCCCCTCCTGCACGCTTTTCCTTGCCAATAGATAGTTGGAAAGAAAACCAGTTCCCATGATTGATTGTAGCACTGGAGGGAATTGACTTGTCATTCCTGATGGAAATAGAATAAGTGAAACTACCACAATCGCTGCTCCCAGAATTCCCCAAACAGCGAAGACATACTTGCCTTCTACATCACTTTGGGGTTGTTGGGGATAGGAACGTGTCAGTGGTACTATCAGTCTAAAAGCGACAATCCAAGAAAAGAACAGGCTTAGAAAAACAAATCCTAAATTGAGTAGGAATGGGTCTCCTGGTCCCAGAATGTTCAGTAGAAACATGAAAGTCAATGTCGTAAATGATATTCCTCCAGCAATAATTATGTACACTAGACCAGCTACTCGACGTCCTACAACGACTGGATACTTGTCAATCAGGTCTGTGAGCAAAAGGAGCTGCTTTGCTTTTTCGATCATTTCTTCATTTTCTTCGGAATTCTCTGGGCTCATGCACTCACCTCAGTATTATGTGCTATTTTCACTTTCAAACTCTCCCTAATAACTCTACCAGAAAAAGAACGGAGTCCCGAAGGACTCCTAGCGAGTACCCTGTCTTCCGAACAGGATAATTCCTACTGCAATGAGTAAGACTCCCACTAATGACACGATGGCCAGCTCAACCCAGATTACTGTAGCAGTAATCGGAGCTCCTCTGAGGAACAGAGTTGCTATCGCGTTGGTGATGTGCTTGCTTGGCATGAAGTTTGCGAAAACCTCCATTCCACCTCCAAGTGGCATGAATGTGCCAAAAAATAGCTGGGGCATGATGAATGCAAAGCTTATTCCTGTTGATGTTTCAGCTGACTTGGATAATGTCGCTGAGATGAGACCGAAGCCTACAGACACCAGTGAGAATGCTAGAGAGATCACAAATGTGAAGCCTATTCCTGCAATTCCGGTTTGGGGTCTGTAGCCAATCATGTACGAGGCTGCAAGGACAAGAGTGACCTGGACTACTGCAATAATCATATAGGAAAAGGTGTGACCCAGCATGTAGTCAGCTGATGAGGCCGGTGTTGTCCTCAGTCTCCTCAGGAGACCCTCATCCCTCTCTACAGTCATCGATTGTGCTACAATCATGGTCATGAATATTGCTGCGAATGCAAAGATTCCTGGTGCCATGAAATCCCACTGAGTGAGAGTACTAGACTCCACGAGAGCAGGACTACCAATATCTACAGGCAGACCCATGGCCATTGCGTCCTCTCCAAATATTGACTTAAGAAGAGCCTCTTGAACAAGCGGGGGAACAGCTGAGACTGCCATCATTGACCCGCTATCGACATACAATCCAATTGTTGAGTTGTCCCAAGCACTAGGATCGAACGGAGAACCATAGTACGATTCGATGCTGACACCGAAGCCTTCAGGAATCACAATGAAGGCATCAAGATTTCCTTGTAGGAGTGCGTCTTGTCCTGTGACATTGTCATCAAAGTGATGGATGACAAATACTTCTGATGAAGTGAGGTTGTTAGCAAAAGCTTGACTCCACTCCGCCTGTGGACTAGTAACATCCTGATTCAGAAGACCAACATCGAAACTCGTTGTGCCTCCTCCACCAATACCACCAAATGCAAGTCCAAACACGAAGGTCATCGCAAGGGGGAATATGATTAGCATAAAGAGGACAGCTGGTTCCCTGGTCATCATTTTCAGATTCTTCTTTGTTAAGGCTAAAATTCGTCGTCGGTTCATCTTTAGATTGCCTCCCGCAGTTTCTTTCCAGTGAGCTTTAGGAATACTTCTTCCAAGTTCTTTGCTTGATGTTTTTGCATGAGTTCTTTCGGAGATCCGATTTCAATCAAGCTGCCTTCATCGATGATGGCTACTCTGTCGCAAAGCTCCTGAGCTTCTTCCATGTAGTGAGTGGTCAGGATGACTGTCTTACCTCTCTCCTTCAGTTCGCGAATGAAGTCCCATACTGCACGGCGAGATTTCGGATCCATTGCAACAGTTGGTTCATCTAGAAGAGCAATCTTTGGATCGCTGATGAGTGCCATGAGCATACTGACTCGACGAATCATTCCTCCGCTGTACTTCTTTGCACGTCTATCAATATGGTCCTCCATCTCGATCTTCTCGACCATAGTGTTGAGCCGTTCTTTTAGGACATCCTTTGGAACGAGATGCATATCTCCCATGAGGATGATGTTCTCTCTTCCAGTGAGATGTGGATAGAATGCTGGCTCCTGAGGACAGACACCAATCACTTCCCGAACTCCCTCAGGATCAAAACCTACATCATGCCCATCAACGGTCGCTGAACCTTCTGTGGGCTCTAATAGCGTGTTAAGTATATTTACTGTAGTGCTCTTACCTGCACCATTTGGTCCGAGGATACCAAACAACTCGCCCCACGCAATCTCAAGATTGAGATTATCGAGAGCAGTAATATCATCGAACCGTTTTGTAAGATTAGTTATTTTAATCGCAGATTCGGACATTGTTTTTCACTAGTATTTGCGTAACATAGAATGAATATAAGGAGTGGACAATCTTTGAACTGCATTGTGGTCTGCGCCACAAACTCGATTTTTGATTGTTTTCGATGAATGTTTAAAGGTTCGTTTACATTCACAATATTTGCATTAGGAGTGAGTTGACTTGAAAATCCTCATCACCGCACCATTCTCAGACTCTTGTTTAAAACAGCTTCAGAATGAAGGATTTGTTGTCGATTATCGCAGTTGGCTTGAGAGTGGCAAGCTACACATGGGCGAATCCTTACTAGCAATCCTAAAGGATGGAAACTATGATATCGTGATTGTCGAGGGTGATGAAATCAAAGAGCCCATTCTTGAAAAAATCAGTTTCAAGTTAATAGGAGCGGTACGTGGGGATCCAAACAATATCGCGGTTGAAGCAGCAACTGCCAAGAGGATTCCAGTTCTTGCCGTACCTGGTCGAAACACGATAGCCGTAGCTGAGTTGACAATGGCACTAATCCTCAACCAAGCACGTCATATCAAAAAAGCAGAGTTGTTACTAAAGGATGATTTCTTTGTTGATGACTTCAAGGACTTTGCAGATATGTACACAAAATTACAGGGCTTCGAGCTAAATGGTCGAGTTGTTGGAATAGTTGGTCTTGGGAGTATTGGTTTTGAAGTAGCCAAGCGACTCATCTCATTTGGAGTGAGTATTCTCGTCTACGATCCCTATGTACTTCAAGAACGGGTAGAAGCAGTTGATGCAAAGGTAGTTGATCTTGACACTCTTCTGAGAGAGTCTGATATTGTGACAATTCATTGTACACCCACAGAGGAAACCCGAAGGCTCATCGGTGCTAGAGAATTTTCTCTTATGAAGAAGACTGCCATTTTCATAAACACAGCAAGAGCATCAATAACTGATGAAAATGCGTTGCTAGAAGCCCTCAATGAAGGAACCATTGCGGGTGCTGGACTAGATGTATTCTCTATGGAGCCCGTAGATAGTGATAATATATTCCTTGAATTAGAAAACGTCACAGTTATGCCGCATATGGGAAGTAACACTCTTGAAACAATAGAACGACAATCCAGAATCATCACTGATGCGATTATTGAATTTGCGCAGAGGAAGAGACCTAGAAATATTGTAAATCCGGAGGTGTTTGACTAGAGATGACTGTTGCCGCTATTGATGCTGGCACAACTGGTGTGCGTTGCAGTATAATTGATTTAACTGGAAAGGTTCTAGGAATTGGAAGAGAATCATGGTATTACATAACTCCAATCGATTTAGAGATTGCAAAGGAATTTGATCCAGAGCATTTCTGGCACCTGACCTGCAAAGTCATCAAAAAAGCGATCAAGACTTCTGGTGTAAAGCCCTCTGATATCTTGTCTGTGGCTACAACGAGTCAAAGGCATGGTTGCGTCTTTGTCAATAAGGAAGGAAAGGAGGTCTATTGTGGTCCAAACATTGACGCACGAGGAGCTATGACTCAGTATATCATCGAGGAAGCACTTGGTGAGAAGTACCACGAAATCACAGGTTGCTGGCCGCCTCTCATGTTTTCCCCAGCGCGCCTCTCATGGTTTGAAGAGGAGGAACCTGAGATTTTTGAATCGATAGCCCACATACTACCTCTTAATGATTGGATAACCTACAGACTTGGAAATATCTTCGTTACCGACTCCTCAGCAGGAAGTGGTACGGGTTTCATGGATATCAGAACTAGTGAGTGGAGTGATGAAGTAGCAGATGCAGTTGGTATTGATACTGATATACTGCCAGAAATTCAAGAAACTGGAACAGTAGTAGGTGAAGTGACCGCAGAGGCTCACAAGGCTTGTGGATTGCCCAAGGGTCTTCCAATTGCTCAAGGTGGGGCGGATACCCATTGTGCACTGCTGGCGAGCAATACTCTGCCAGGAGAAATAGTTGTAGTTGCTGGAAGTACTGCTCCTGTGATGATGATTATAGATGACCTTTATTGCGACCCGACGCAGAAAATTTGGACTGGATGTCATATGATTCCAGGTCAATGGGTGCTTGAGAGCAATGCCACTCTGACAGGTGCATATTTAGAATGGGTAGTCAGATTACTCTGCGAACGTGCAAATGAACCTGAGAATTGCAAGCGAGCGACTCTCAATAATCTTGATGAGATCCTCGAAGATATTCCTCCTGGAAGCAATGAAACATTTGCTGCACTAGGTCCAAGCATCATGGACTGTCAACAGATTACTGATATCAAACAAGCAAAGATGGTTTTTCCGCAGCCTGCGTTACCCCAAGTGATTCCCCTCAACTCTGCAAGAATGATACATGCAGTCCTTGAGAATATTGCTTATGCTGTGAGAGGCAATTGTGCCCAACTGGAGGCGTATCGAAAAGCAAGTTGCTTCAAGACTATTGGAGGTATGACTCAGTCGCGCGTATGGCCTGATATGCTTGCCAATGTCCTTGGGCAGCCTGTGAACACTCCGCTTCAACCAGAAGGCAGTCTGCTTGGAGCTGCAGTATGTGCTGCCAAAGGTGCTGATCATTATCCAAAGTTGATGGATGCAGCCAAGGCAATGGTCCAATGGAAACCACCATCCAATCCTGATTATCGCGCAGATTTATACAAATCCTACTTTTCCAAATGGTCAACCATGTTTTGCGAAGGTGAGTGAGAGTGTACGAAGATACAAAGAAAGAACTTTTGGACATCTGTATGCAAATGCTAACAAATGACCTAGTGATTGGTTCAGCAGGTAATGCTAGTGTTCGTGTGGATGACCATGTTGTGATAACACCTAGCTCCATCCATTACTCTGAGATGAGTAGCGACGACATGGTTGTCCTCGATTTGAATGGTACCGTCCTTGAAGGCACTAGAAATCCTAGCATCGAACATAAGATGCACCTCGCGCTTTACAACACACGAGAGGATGCTAAGGCAGTAGTACATACCCACAGTTTGTATGCCTGCGCAATGGCAATTCTGAATGAATCGCTCCCTCCGATTATTGATGAAACTATAACTAAACTTGGTTCAGAGATTCGAGTCAGTAAATATGCAATGCCCGGCACAAAAGACCTTGCAACAAATGTTCGAGAAGCAATGGAAGATAGAAGTGCTGCGCTCATTGGCAATCATGGTGCTGTATGCATTGCTAGGACAATGAAAGAAGCTCTACACCTAGCCATCCTGCTTGAACGAATTTGCAAGATCTACATGATTGCCAAACAAGTTGGCACTCCCATTCATCTTCCTGAGGAAGTTGTTGAAGACGAGCAAGATGTATGGGAAATGATGAGGGATTACTGAATGTCTGGTTTTCATGGTAAGATATTGGTTGCGGATCTCTCTAAGATGGAAACAAGGTCAATTACAGTTGATAAACGGATTTCCACGCTATTTCTAGGAGGTAGTGGGTATGCAAGCCATCTACTGTACGAATTATTAGATCCGGTCTCTGATCCCCTTGGTCCCGATAATATACTCCTATTCATGACTGGCCCCTTGGCAGGCACTCTTGCTCCTTGTTCTGGACGTCATGTGGTGTGTGGGAAGTCTCCCATCACAGGGCAGTGGGGGGAATCCCACTCTGGTGGGCATTTTGGAGCCAAATTGAAAGCCTCAGGATTTGATGGCATACTGGTCACTGGAGTATCAGAAATTCCCTTGACTCTCGATGTGAGCGATGGGATAGTTTCCCTTCACACTGCAGAGCATCTATGGGGTATGACGACTGAAGAAACCCAAAAGGCTCTGAAGAGTGATCAGGGACGAATACAGGCTGCTTGCATAGGTCCTGCGGGTGAGAATCTTGTCAAATTTGCCAGTATCGTAAATGACGAACGTGTTGCAGCACGATGCGGTTTGGGAGCTGTTATGGGTTCTAAGAAACTCAAAGCCATCACTGTTTCTGGGTCTCAAAGTACGCCTCTAGCTGCACCTGACGAGTTCAATGAGTTAGCACGTTCATCATCAAAGATTCTGGGTGAAGCCATGTCTATGCTCCGAGACCAAGGTACTGCAATGTACATTGACATCGGAATGATGTTCAATGATGTTCCAATCAAGTATTTCCAAGAGATTGAGTTCAATGACGCTGACCTCATTAATGCAAAATCGCTCGGCGAAATACTTACAGGAAGGAGTGCATGCCACTCGTGCCCAATTGGATGTGGAAGAAGAGTAACACTACATGAGTACAATCTGGAGAACATTGCAGGACCTGAATATCAAACTCTTGCCGCATTTGGAACCAATCTCATGGTATCCGATCTAAAGAAAATCGCAATCATGAACAGATTATGCAATCAATATGGAATGGACACTATTAGTTGTGGTAGTACAATTGCTTTTGCTACATATCTTTGTGATATAGGGAAAGCAGACTATGGTCTACGATGGAATGACCCTGATGCGGTCATTGAACTAATTCATGCAATAGCTAGACGACAAGAGATTGGAAACATGCTTGCTGATGGATCGCTAAGTCTTGCCAAGTCACTTGGAGCCGAAGATTTGGCACTTCATGTCAAGGGCCTCGAAATCCCAAATCATGATCCTCGCGCCTTTTCAGGAATGGCAACAATTTACACTACGGCGTCTAGAGGAGCTACGCATCTCGAAGGTGATATGTATAGTGTTGATATGGGCGCTGATGTACGAGAGCTTGGAATAACTAGTGGTGATCGATTGGAAAACGAGGGAAAAGGGAGGATTGCCGCTCGAGCTCAGGACTTCAGAGCGTTCTGTGATTCTGTCATTATATGCCACTTTGCCATAGTTCCGCCAAGGACCATAATTGAACTTCTAAATCTAGCAATAGGAACTTCCTATCAAATTGACGACATTCTTCGAATCGGTGCACGTGCTGTTACAATGAAGCGACTGTTTAATTTACAGTGTGGTCTTAAGCCTCAAGACGAGCGATTGCCTAAGACCCTTCTTACTCCTCATGCCAAAAGTGTTACAGATGACTTCGTACCAGATGTAGATTCTCAGCTGCAAGATTATTACGAGTATCGAGATTGGGACCGAGGTACAGGCAAACCGAGAGATGGAGCTCTGCGTGAATTGAAAATTGATGTTAACTAGTAACTAGCAGTCTTTACGTCTTTAATAAACGCTGTAATTTCATCAGGTCCTTTGCAGGTCCTTCTGCTTTTATTTTTCCACTCATGAATGCGCGCATTGCTGAGAGATTTCCTGCAAGTATATCGATGATTGTCTTACTATCAGTTTTGATGGTCATATTGGGTTCTTCAATTGTGCGCATCTCAACAGTGCCTTTTCCATTCTCAAAGATGATTGCTACATCTTTTCCAAGATCATCAAATGACATAAGCAAGCTCTTACTATAGTTCACAAAGTGCTTCTGTATCTTAGGGTCTTCAGCTCTGTCAATCATCTTCTGTAATGTCAAGAGAATCTCATCATCTGTTACCACAGGTCCGTCTCCATAGTTGTATGCATCTTACAAATGAAATGATAATAGAAAAGTCTGTCGAGTTTAGTCCTCTTCCGGTAGATTATTCCGTGGTTCACTATCGGGATTGTTGGGTGTGTGCCTTACAAACAATATTCGACACTGCTGCACAGTTTGGTCTGTTCTATGGACTCATTGTACTTGGCTATGTCATAGCAAAGGTATCAGGGAGGGGAAAAGTAATCAATAAACACCTCACATTCATACTGATTTATCTACTAATCCCTCTCCTCTTCATTTACACCTTACTCACAGCATCTCCAGACACGCTGCTAGACATACCCCTCATTGTTGCTTTGGTATTATTAGTTCTCCTTCTGGGCCCTGCTTTTATGTATATCCGACTATGGAAGCGCGATATTGATGATTCAACAAAAGGTGTTTTCTATCTCTGTGTCACTTTCAACAATGCTCTTTTCATACCATTGCCTTTGGTCTTGATGTTCATCGGTAGCGCTGGGATTCCAATCATCATCATTTTCTCTCTCACACAGATGATCCTTCTAGCAACACTGGGTTCGTTTATGGGAGCTATTTATGGTAGTAAGACATCGCAGTTGTCTAGAATTGCGAAGGATGCACTCACATTCCCTCCCTTTATTGCAGCGATTATAGCATTAGTCCTATTCACAGCTCAAGTTAGATTGACTGGAGACCTTGCTTCTGTATTTTCGTTCGCAGGTCCCTTGACAACGTATCTTGCACTGATCTCTGTTGGGGTAAGCATAGGAGTACGATTCTCTCTTATTGATATCAGAGCTGCCTTGGAAGTCGTTGGTATACGACAGCTATTGGTGCCTCTAATCACGATACCAATCATTATTCTTTCTGGACTCTCGCACGTGACCACCTCAATTATTATTCTTGAGGCTCTAATGCCTCCTGCTGTTCTCACTGTTGTTTATGCTACAAGCTTTGAGCTTGATGCTGAAAAAGCTGCAACAATAGTGACCGTTGGGACACTCTTCCTCCTACCAATCATTCCATTTGTATCGATACTGCTTGGCTAGTTGTATGCTCAATCTGAAGGCATATATTGGCTTTAAATCGATAAAAAAATGAGTTGTATTAATCTTGGATGAACAAGAATCAAAGAAAGATCCTACTAAGATCAAAGAGTCTCTTGATGATATAGTTCACAAGCTGGAACAAGACAGCTCTTCAAGTACGAGTTGGGGCGATTTTATCACTTCCAATAAAGAAGATTGGGAAAACATTAAGAAACAGATTCAAGAACGGCAGAGAGCATTGAAACAGCTTGTGACTGATAAGAAAGCTGGATTGGTAGGAATTAACGAATTTGAAACGAAATACAGAAAGTTGCAGGATGAGCTTGCTGAACTGGAAATAGCTGTCTATAACCGTCGCCTCGGTACAAATGTCAAATAGATATTATCGCGCTACTCAGCTCTGGCTCTCTGAATCAAAAGAATCGTTTCAATTATTATGATGATTCCGAGAACCGATATGAGCGCAATCAATCCAATATTCACGCTCTCATTCACAATGCCTCCTGATCTCCCCTCTATTCCTGAAACAAGAGCTCCAAGATTAAAGGTCATCATAGAGAAGTAATCCGATTCCGGATAGAAAATCGTCTGCCACCAAATCAGTGTTCCTCCGTAGTCTTCTTGAAGTTGGTAGGCGTATTCTCCTCCTGCCTTAAATTGTGAAACATCAGAACCAAGAATGAGTTCCACTGTACCATTTCTAAGAGCAGTTTGGACCTCTAGAAGCTTCGCTCCAGATATCGTGATATCCTCGACCTGAAGGACAGCATCGCATGGTATCCCGAATGTTTCTGCGACATATGCTTCAGCAGGAGAAACTACTATTGCTCGCATATCTGAGTAACTGTGAATTTCATCAAGAGACTCTACGAGCGACTGGAGATTATCCATTTTTTGGGTAAAGGAGTCAAAGTTAGAAGACCACGAGTCACTGAGAGTTGAGTTCAAGACCGAGAGTGCTGCTCGCGTGGCATTTGCTATAGCTATTGCATTCTTTGGGAGGAGCCAGTATGCATGAGGATTGCCACCAGTTCCTTCAAACTCTATGCCGCCTGGTAAGGGTGAAAGTCCGGCTCCAAAATTCTCGTATTGCTCCCAAGCATCCTCATCCTGAAATGATATGAAGGGTTTGGCTGTCTGATTGGCAATATCCTTCTCCCAATGGAAATGTCCTGTGAAAACAAGCAGATCTGCTGCTTCTGCAGCAGCTATAATTGCAGGATTGACCGTAAAGGCGTGCGGGTCCGTCTGCTGTTCTAGAAGAATTGATATACTTACCAACGCTCCTCCAATTTCTTTAACGATTCCTGCAAGTGATGGTACTGATACAGCAACTTTGTGTATAGGTTGCACTTGCGCTTTAACCGGCACAGTAGTCCAACTTAGCACTAAAGGAGCAAAAAACAATACAAGCAGGAGCAATGTAGCTTCTTTGTGTTTCACACTCTCTCACCAAAACATCAAATGGTGTAGTACCTCGGTCTGCTCTAACGCTCTTTCTGAAACGTTATTAAGGATTGTGAAATAGTTACTAACTCGATTAAGGTCGATAGGTGTTAATAATGCCCATTGTTGCTATCTCAATGTCTGATTCCGATCTAGATGAATTGGTATCCCTCCAAAAAGAAGGGCGGTTCTCAAATAGATCGGAGGCAGTTCGACATGCGGTACAAAAATTGCTTTCAGAACATCGAAGTCTTGAACATGTTCAGGGACCAGTAACCGCAGTGTTTACCGCCATCTACTACAAATCGGGACAAGGCCATGGTATCAGTTCAGTACAGCACCAATTTAGAGATCATATTACTGCGACAATCCACGCTCATACCACTGATGACAACTGTGCTGAGGTGATGATTATGGATGCAGATGCAGAAGTTGTCCGTTCCTTCTTCAAGAAACTCAGATCACAAAAGAAAGCGCTACGAGTTGAAGTCAACTTGATTGGGGGTGGCAGTTGATGGCAACCACTCCACTTCTCGAGGCTCAAAATCTTGCGGTCCGATATCCCAATGGAGAACTTGCTCTTCATAATGTATCATTTACTATCAAGTCTCCTAGTTTCATGGCAATCATCGGGCCAAATGGCTCTGGCAAATCAACACTGGTCAAGGCTGCACTAGGACTCATTAAACCGTTTCGTGGAACTATCAAAGTCTTAGGGTATGATTCAGTCAAACAGGCGAGTAAGATACGAAAACAGATTCGATATGTCCCTCAGAGAGATCGTATCGAGTTGGCAGTACCAATGAAGGTGAAGGATATTGTACTGATGGGCCGACTGCTCAAGAAACTTCCCCCACGAATCGCATCTTCGAAAGACATAGAGATAGCAAGAGATGCACTTCGTCAGGTGAACATGGATTCCCTTTGGAACCATCCTTTTCCAGAACTCTCTGGAGGTCAAAGACAGAGAGTTCTTGTGGCACGAGCACTAGCAGGAGAAGGCTCTGTTCTGGTACTTGATGAACCTCTTGCAGGAACCGATGTGGAGAGCCAAGACCTTATCGTCGAAGCACTCGGTCGTTATCATCGCGAGAATGATGTTAGTATTATCATGATTACTCATGACCTCAATCCAATACACACGTTGGTACAGGACGTCCTACTTCTGAAGAACACTGTTATTGGAATAGGTGAACCATGTTCTATAATGGAGCCTGAGTTAATCAAAAAGGTCTATGGACCTACAGCAAAGATTGTGGAACACTCCGGACATAGATATTGCCTAACACGAGATTCAGGATTTGATCGCCATGATTGATATAATTCAGGTAATAGTATCCAGTCCGTTTCTTCAACGAGCTTTATTTGCGGCTGTTCTCGTCGCTGTAATAGCTGCGGCAAGTGGGACATTTTTGGTATTTAGAGGACTCTCATTCATGGCATCAGGAGTGGCGCATGCGGCTCTCGGAGGGACTGCGCTTGGAATATTCCTTCAAGAATCTGGACTTGTACCTTGGTTTGATCCTATTCTTGGAGCCTTGCTGTTCAGTATTCTTGTAGCCGCCTTTACTGGGTATGCTGGGGAATCTGGCATAACTCAGAAAATGGAGGTTGCCGTTGGTGTATCCTTTGCTCTTTCGATGAGTCTTGCTGTTTTCCTAATGTACTACATTCCGCCCTATCGAGTCCCCCAGATTTGGGGATATCTTGTTGGTGATATCCTTCTTCTCAACGATTTTGATATCATTATGCTGATGAGTACAGCTGTTCTTCTAGGAGTGATAACACTGATGTTCAACAAGGAGTTTGTCTATGTCAGTGTGGACATGGAAGGATCTGTGGCTCATGGAATGAATGCACGTATGTATCACTACGCTATGCTCATTGTGTCTGCTCTTGCTATTGCATTGGCAACAAAAGCTGTGGGTGCTATTCTTGTATATGCGATATTAGTCGCTCCTGCAGCTGCATCTAACGAGCTTGTGAAATCTGTTAGAGGTGTAATTTTCTCTGTGTTTCTGATAGCGCTCATAGCCGAGCTAATTGGCTTGATAACTTCATTCGTTGTCTACGTTTCTCCGAGTGCTATTGCTGGAATTCTAGCTGCGCTCTCGTATATTCTAGCGCTTCAGATAAGACGAGTACGAGAAAGAGTGCAAACGGAAATTGAAGAAACTAGTCTCGCGCCTGAAGATTTGGTTGAAACATTTAATCAGTCAATAACGATTGAACAGAAGGGGGATCACAATCACGAACATTAATCCTGGGATAAATGTCACCGATTGAACTGACGACGACGTTATGCCTACACCAACAGTGAAATACCATGTTCACATGTGCTGAGTAGAAGAACAATCACCAACAGACTTACACGGACAACCTTGAATCGGTCGGTATGTTTAAGAGTGAAACATAAACCCTCGATTTTCAAGGTCGGAGTGAACAACAGTGAGCGATGACATCCCAGAACGACGTGAAATGATACGCTCTACAGTGATTACTATTTTACTCACAGTTGTGTTTTTGATATTAGGACTTGCATTTTGGGCATGGTCTTCACCTGCTGTTATTGATACAAGTCCAATTGGTGTGCTCAATAGCATAAATCCGTTCGTCACAGTGTTAATTGAGTCACTAACAATGCTTGGGATGTTTATCTTTTTCTCTGTCACTGTGATAAATTTGAGGCTATTCATATCCAATGTACGAGCAGGTTGGTTTGAAGTAATAGCAATCTTCATTCTAATCATTGCCATGTCTTGGCTAATGTTTGGATCTGGAGTTGGTGGTGTTACAGCGGTACTCTCTCTTGGATTCGTTGTATATCTCTATCTCTTGCAAGAGTGATACTCTTCATCAGTCATGAACGGACAAGTATCCAATGTCATTTTGCAGATAGACCAGAAGCTTTATGTGGCTAGTTCCAAGAATTGCCCTTGAGCCTAGGTGATAGAATCATCGACAGCTGACTGCAAAGGAGTCTTTACCATCCCCTGGAACTGTCAGGCAATGCTCACTTGTGGGTTCTGGCTTCCGGTGAGTTCTAATGACTCTTGGAGGAATACATTGTGTTTGGAATCTCTGGCGCTGGTTATGATATGAGTACCAGCATCTTTAGCCCTGATGGAAGAATATTCGCTGCAGAGTATGCAAAGAAAGCAGTCGAGCAAGGGGCAACCTCAATTGGGGTTCTTGTGAACGATGGAGTCATTCTCCTCACTGAAAAGAGAATCGAGCCTCTGCAAGAACCCGATAGTGTTGAGAAGATAGCCAAAATTGACGATCATATTGGCACTGCCACATCAGGTTTAATGGCCGACGCTCGTAAGCTCCTATATGAAGCACGGATTAAGGCTCAATCCTATTGGCTCACATATGAAGAGCCTGTTCCTGCGGAAGTCATTGCTGAACATATCTGTAACAAGAAGGCAGAATTTACTCAGGGCGGAGGTGCCCGACCATATGGTGTTGCAATGATAATTGGATCAATTGACTTTGATGGCTCTCCAAGGCTCTTCGTAACGGATCCGGTGGGAACATATTGGGGATTCCTAGCTGCAGTGATTGGCAAAGGTACTGCAAGGGCTGGTGAATTCCTCGAGAAGAACTATTCGAGAGGAAAATCACTATCTGACGCAATTAAACTAGCCCTTGGAGCACTTCGTGAAGCTACTGAGCGAGATCTCTCCGCAGATAACGTTGAGATTGCAAAGATACCGTTGGCAACACGCAAATTTGAGAAACTCTCTCGCGCTGATATTGATAAATTTCTCAACCCGCCAAAACCAGCGAAGAAATAATAGGAGTTGAACATAAGTTGATGGGTGGAGGTTCTGGCAGAAAATCCGGTGACACTTGGCTTGAGTTAGATGCAGTTGTCATTGGCATTAAAAAGGGGCACCTTAGGTTTGAGCTGTTTGTCGATCCTGACTTAGCCTTCAAATACCGACGTGGAGAAGAAATTCCCCTTGAGGACATTCTAAAGTCCTACACAGTGTATGAAGATGCAAGGAGAGGCGAGCATGCAACAGAGAGTCTCGTGAAGGATGCATTTGGTTCATCTGAGATTTTTGATATTGCTCCTGAAATCATTAAGCAAGGAGAGTTCAAGCTCACTCATGAACAACGAGTTCAACTCGTACATGAGAAGACTGAGACCATCATTGATCACATAGCAAAAAGGGCTATGAACCCTCAAACTGGTCATCCTCATCCACCCGACCGAATTCGTCAGGCTCTTGTAGAGGCAAAAGTGCAAATTGATGCCTTCATCAGTGTTGATGAGCAAATTCCAAACGTGGTCAAGGCTCTTAGGGTCATCATTCCAATATCCTTTGAGAGTGTTAAACTCCAGATTACCATCCCTGCCACTTTCTCTGGAAAGGGATACAACATGGTTTCCAATGCAGGAGTCATCAGGTCAGAGTCGTGGAATCTAGACGGCTCTTGGACTGGTCTCATTGAACTACCAGCTCAAAAAAGGCAGGAACTCTATGATGAGTTGAACCGGCTTACAAAAGGTCAGATTCGCATTGAAGTCGTCAGATAATCGAATCCCTATAGAGGAACTATGAAGATTGAAACGATATTACAGAGGGAACAAATAATTGGCAGTATACTTTCAAAAACGTGAAGTCGTAGTACCGGGGCAGTTACTTGCGGAAGGCAGATACCGACCGTCCTATGGAACTTATGATGAGAACGGCAAAATCTACTCTACACTAGTTGGATTGGCTGAACTTAGAGGCAACACCGTTAAAGTCGTTGCACTTGAGGGGGCATATATCCCAAAGGAAGGAGATCTAGTAATTGGTATTATAACCACAGTTGCTGGAAATAACTGGAAGGTTGATATTGGTGGCCCCTATGGCGCATCACTACATGCAAATAACGCTCTGAGACGTCCATATTCTGATGATATTTCAGAATACATGGACATCGGGGATGTTATCTCAGCAGAAGTAATAGCCTTTGATAGACAAACTGGTCCTTTCCTCTCAATGAAGGGAAGAGGCCTTCGGGTATTAGATAAAGGGATGCTTTTTGATGTTAGCCCTGCAAAAATACCTCGAATCATTGGCAGAAGAGGGTCCATGATTAACATGATTACCGACCACCTGAGAATTCAGACAGTGGTTGGACAAAATGGACGTATCTGGATAAAAGCCCCAGACACTGCATCATTACGCTTAGCAATCAAGGCCTTCAAGACCATCGAGGCGCAAGCGCATACATCCAACCTGACTGAGAGAATCAATACTATGCTTGCTGCAGAGGTTGCAGAAATACGTTCTACTGCGCCCACGATAAAGACAGGCAAGGACACTGAGAACGAAGCTGTCGAGGAGGAGGAGTCTGTTGATACAGAACAGTCCGATCTTACAGGTGATGAAACAAACGAGGCTGTAGACGACATCGAAGAGCAAGAATTAGAGATGGACGAGAATCCTGATGAGGAAACTGAAAATGCAGCTTCAGACGATATTGAAGATGAATTAGAAGACAAATTTGATAATGAGGAAGTGAACGAGAAATGAGTCCAGAAACGAAACCTGACTTTTTAATTAGTCCTGAGGGTTTGAGGGTCGATGGTCGAAGACCTGATGAATTGCGACCAGTTGAGCTTAAAGTTGGTGTCTTGAAGCAAGCCGATGGTTCTGCATCAATCCGACAGGGAAAAACATACATTATTGCTGGGGTCTATGGTCCAAGGGAACTACACCCGAGGCATTTGGCTCTGAATGATAGAGCTTTCTTGCGCGTAGTCTATAGAATGGCTACCTTCTCAGTTCCTGATAGAAAGAGACCAGCTCCTTCACGAAGGGAGAAGGAGATCTCAATGGTAATAGCTAATGCACTAAGTCCCGCTTTATTCCTTGAAGAATTTCCCCGTGCGGTAGTTGATGTATTCATTCAGGTCATACAAGCTGATGGCGGTACACGTTGTGCTTCAATTAATGCTGCATCGTTGGCTTTGGCAGATGCAGGGATTCCAATGAGGAGTCTTGTACCATCTGTTGCCGTGGGCAAGGCTGATGGCGTACTCGTAGTCGATTTAGGCGATGAAGAAGACAAATACGGTGAAGGCGATGTTCCAATGGCAATCTTACCCCCTACTGAGGAGATTACACTTCTACAGCAAGATGGTTTCTTCACCCGAGATGAACTCTTGGAAGCAATGCAGATGGGTATCAGCTCCTGCAAATACCTCCATGAGCTTCAGAAAGAAGCTCTAAAGAAAGCCTATGTCAAAAAGACTCCAGATGGAGAAGAAGGTGACGTTGATGAGGATGAATTTGATGATGATCTTGAAACAGATCTTGGCGAGTCCGATATGATGGAGGATGAGTAAAATGGGTGACTTTTCATCACAAACAATTAGTCACATTGACCGCGAGTTCATAGCTGAACTCCTTGGAAAAGGAGAACGCTTGGATGGCCGTGCGTTCAATGAATACCGTGACATTCAGATTGAAGCCAATGTAGTACCTGCGAAGGCTGAAGGTTCTGCAATGGTTCAACTTGGTGATACAAGTGTAGTGGCAGGAGTCAAAGTCCTTGTGGGAGAACCTTATCCTGATTCTCCTGACGAAGGTGTCATAATGGTGACTGCTGAGATGTCCCCCATTGCTTCCCCTCTGTTTGAGCTAGGGCCTCCTAAAGAGGATGCAATTGAGCTCGCGCGAATTGTTGACAGAGGTGTTCGCGAGTCACAAATGGTAGATGCAAAGGCACTCTGTATAGAGGAAGGCAAGAAAGTATACATGGTATTTGCTGATGTCTATCCTCTCGAATATGATGGCAATCTCATAGATGCTTCCTCGATTGCTGTGAATGTTGCACTGCTTACGACAAAGTTTCCTGAGATGAAGCTAGAAGAAAAAGAGCTTATAGCGACCGGCGAGATCAAATCTCTTCCTGTCACAAATATAGCTGTCGAGCATACAGTGGTCAAGATTGGTAAACATCTGATTTTGGATCCAGTTCTAAAGGAGGAGTTTGTCCAAGACTGCAGACTAACCATGGCGATTGATGAGAAGGATAACTTTACTGCCCTCCAAAAGGGTGGCGGAACCGGAGCAATGTCCCTCAGTCTCATTGAAGAAGCAATGGACATGGCTCTAGATGCAGGGAAGATCATTCGCGAAAAGATTGACGCATCAGTAAAAGCGATTAAGTAAATTCGAGAGAGTGCTCCTGTTCACTCTGCGAGCACTCCTTCATTGTTTACAGATAGATACGCTAATAAGTGATTCATGTGGGCGATTCGTTGGCTCCAACAGCCACCGCACATTGCCTTCATGTGACACTATAAGGAGAATATTCAATTGGCACGAACCAAAAAGGTTGGTAGCACTGGAAGATACGGAGCACGGTATGGTGCTAAGCTACGACGTCGAGTGCTTGATATTGAGAAAAAGACGAGTGAACCAGCTCGGTGTCCATCGTGCGCCACAAAAGCGCTCAAAAGAGAGGCTGTCGGGCTATGGAAGTGCAATAAGTGCAATCTTCTTTTCGCTGGTGGTGCATATGTACCATATACTGAGGCAGGAAAAGCAGCCAAGCGAGCAATCGCTCAGAGAATTGCTGGTGACTTTCTTGCGCTTCGCGACGATGAAAACATTGAAGATGTTCTAGATTTCCTCCCAAACATTCATGAGGAAGAGGTCGTTCTTGATGCTGAAACAGTTTCAACATCAGAAACCAAGGACACCGATGACGAGTAATCCTGAGCCGAATAGAATTGCCAAGTCTGTTACTTACTACATCTCGGAAGACATCAAACAGAGTGCGTGCTTTTGCTCGTGATCTTTCTCAGGTTCTTCCAAATGTTGAGCGGTTTAATCGCGGAAGAATGGGGCTTCCAGAACTAATTTCTCGAATTAGTCAGAATGGTGCAAAAGCTGCAATTGTTATTTCTATTTGGCAAGGCAATCCTGGCGAGATGACCATCCTATCATCTACAGGGCAAGATACTATCAATATCAGACTAGAGAGTGTGCTCCTACGGCGCGAAGTCAATCCAACAGGACCAACTAGAAGCAGTAGAGTTGATTGTGTTCTAATCAAATCTGGTAGTAGTGCAATAGTAAAAGCACTTGCTGAAGATATCGCATCTCTATTGGATTTGAGCTTGTCTGAGCAAATAGACGCATATGCAGCTCTGGCTGATGAAGCCAAAAGTTTCATCTGGCTCGAAGATAGTGGATCTGGTAAAATTCTTTGGACTCATTATAATACTCATAACAGAATTGAAATTGGCCCAAGAATTCGTGTTTCAGCGGTAAGGGGGACACACAAAGGTTGAGCACAACTGATATCAAAAGCAGGTCGGTATTAGAGATACCCGTCGAATCTGAACAGAAGGCAATGATACTTTATTCCGCTCTTCTTCCTGAAACTGAATCTATACCATCAGATAGAGCAACTTCAACCGTGACAGTAAATGGTTCTTCTTTAATAGTTGAAATAGAGGCCAACGATTTAACAGCAATGCGTGCATCCCTGAACTCTTTTGTTGCTTGGATTTCTGCATGTTTGAGAACTTTGGATACTATAGATGCCAAAGGGTCCTGATGCAAAGCCTTAAGTCACAAGTTCGAACGCGCAATTGGAAACGGCATCTTTGTCGAATTTAGGAGAGATTAGATAATGGCTCAGAACATACCTCCCGCATTAGAACAAGAACTGCAGAAGTTCGATACAATGCGTAGGAATCATGAAACTCTCACTACAATGTCACAAGCACTGCAATCTGAGTTGACTGAAGTTAAAGGTACACTTGAAGAGTTGAAAAAACAGGCTGATGATGTTGTTACTTACAAGGCTGTTGGACAAGTTATGTTCAAGGTAGAAAAACCTGTTCTTGTAGATGATCTTGAGGATAGGGAGAAAACCTTGGAAATGAGACTTGCATCAACAAAGAAACAGCTTGAAAGCCTAACTGGGAAACTTCAAGAGCTTCAAAATAAGATACAACTCGAGCTTTCAAAGCAGAATCTACGCCTCCAGTGAGAGATATGACCAACATTATCGATATCGGTCTTCCCGATATCTCTGAAGAAACTATCGAACGATTGGCTGAAGAGTGTGAATCCCAAATTACAAGCTATCTTCTTGAACGAGTACCAGAGAAAAGCATCGAAGATTTATTCATCAGCTGTACTCTTAATCTGCTTGATGGTCAACTAGATGTCGATTTTAATGTAGAGATTGGCCAGGGATTTGATACTGGTCAATCCCTTGACGATTTGATTCAAAAAGCAATAGAATGGGGCGCAGAATGGCTTGAAAAACAGCTGATGGAGCTGAAGGATAAATGAATCTGAGGTCTCTTCTCTCAGAATCTTCATACCCATTGATATTAGGTCACCAGAATGCTGATCCAGATGCTGTATGTGCAATGCTCGCTTTCGCGAGGATGTATAGGATAATCAACCCCAAAGGAACACCTGTTCTTATTGCAGACGATCTTAGCCGTTTATCGAATCAAGTCATGAACACTTTTGTATCCGGCGAGTCAATCCTAGAAACAGAAGGAATTGAGAGCGATCTTGTTATTCTCCTTGACACAAACAGTGTTTTCCAACTTGGTCCGAAATTTCAAAAAATCCCTCAGAATCCAAGTAAGACCATAGTCATCGACCATCACGAGATCAATCCGGAAACTGAAGCTATAGCTGAACACAGGCTAGTTAAGACTGATCGTTCTTCAACATGTGAGATAATGGTTAATCTCTTTGAGGAATACAATATTCCCATTGATTCAATGACTGCAAACCTCTTACTCACAGGAATTATTTTTGATACAAGACGTTTCTATTTTGCAGATGTTCTAACACTTCAGACTGCCATCAAACTAATAGAATATGGAGCCAACTATGAACAATGCATCAAAGCACTCCTAATGCGTCCTGATCGTTCAGAGAGGATAGCTCGTTTGAAGGCTGCAGGGAGAGTGAAAATCCATCAGATAGGCGACTGGTTAGTCGTCACCTCTAAAATAGGAGCTTTCGAAGCCAGTGTCTGTAGGTCACTTTTAGATATGGGAGCTGACGTGGCAATTGTAGGAGGTGCCCCTTCAAATGATGTTGTTAGAATCAGTTCACGCAGCACCCGAGAATTTTCTATATCAACTACGATTAATCTCGGCAAAGATGTCATGGAACCTCTTGGAAGTATCATTGATGGACGGGGTGGGGGTCATGCAAATGCAGCTGGAGCTAATGGCACAAAAGGTCTTGATGAAGCAATCGTTAAGTCTGTTGAGTTGATTAGAACAATAGTTGAAAAAGAGCATACATCTTCAAGAGAATCGTAGGGGATTGTAGTCTATGCCATTGATTGAGTTTCAGGATTTCAGTTTCAAGTATTATGGAGCTGATTTCCTAGCACTCAAGAAAGTCAATCTTACAATCAATGAGGGTGAATATGTAATAATCACTGGACCTAGTGGTTGTGGCAAGACAACTTTATGCCGTACAATTAATGGACTTGTGCCACAGTTTCATCGTGGATATATTGCCGGAAATGTTATCGTAGATGGGATGAATACACGCGAGCACACTGTTGCAGAAATGGCGACTATCGCTGGGCTTGTTTTTCAACAACCTGAGAATCAACTTGTTACACTCAATGTTGAAAAAGAGATTGCATTTGGTCCTGAAAATCTTGGAGTGGATCCAGTAGAAGTACGACGCAGGGTAGAAGAGCTCATCAGCCTTTTGGATCTCGAACACCTTCGGGATAAACATCCCCATGAGATGTCTGGTGGCGAACAACAACGCGTAGCGATAGCATCTACACTAGCACTCAAGCCAAAAATACTAGTGGCTGATGAACCCACATCCAATCTTGATCCAAAAAGCGCAGAGTTGATTTTAGATATCATTTCTAAATTGAACAAACGAGATATGACTGTCATTCTAGTTGAGCACCGTTTGGACTTAGTTTCGAAGGATGCAAGCAGGATTGTTTTGATGGATCGCGGACGTATCGTCGCCGATGGTTCGCCGAGAGAGATACTTGTAATGGATTTGTGCCAAGAAATTGGTGTGGGTGTTCCTAAGGCTACCCTGGTCTATAAGAGCCTCAGAAAGCGTGGCATCGACCTGGAGTCTGTCCCACTTACAGGAGAAGAGCTTGCCAATCTTGTGAAGGAGGCTGCTTAGTAGTGATTATTCTCGAGAATGTCCATTTTGCGTACGATGGCATCTATACTGCTTTGCAAGGAGTTTCTCTTCAGATTGGTGATGGCGAAAGAGTAGCAATAATGGGAACGAACGGTGCAGGGAAGACAACACTTGTTAAACAACTGAATGGTCTTCTTCGTCCCCATAGAGGAAGAGTCTTTCTTGATGGTGTAGATACCAAACGCTATAGTGTTGCTGAACTGGCTCGTGAAATTGGTTTGGTGATGCAGAATCCAGATCACCAGCTATTCCTTGATAGTGTCGAGAAGGAGATTCTTTTCGGATTGAAACAACTTGGATTCTCAAGTGAAGATGCTCGTGTCCGTTGTGAGAAGACGCTATCGAATCTTGGTCTAGAGCATCTCTCGGAACGTTCTCCATTCACACTATCAGGCGGCGAGAGAAAACGTGTGGCGCTTGCCTCCGTGTTGGCCACTGAGCCGCGTGTATTAGTGTTGGATGAGCCAACGATTGGTCAAGATGCAAAGCAAAAAGAGAATCTTGCCCAGATGCTTCAGGACCTCAACGAGAAGGGGAGAACGGTCATTGTCGTTACACATGATATCGAGTTTGTCATTGAGAACTTTCCAAGAACTATTGCAATGGCGAATGGTACTATTGTTGCAGACGGTCCAACTAACTCTGTTTTGAGCAATGATGATGTCATTGTGCGTTGTTCGCTCACAGCTCCGCAACTTACTATCGCAGCAAGATCAATCCATTCAGTATTCCCAGAAGTGCCTGAGCGTTTGACGCTCTTGTCAAATCTGGAGGGAGAGATTGTTCGTGTTCTGAGAGGTGTCTAGAATGTCGTTTCTAGAAGTTTTCCAGTATACTCGGCAAGATTCGATAATTCATCGGTTAGATCCAAGAGCAAAGCTGTTCATGGCTATTGTTTCAGCTATAGTGTCACTGATCTTCTTAGAGATTCTCCCACTGGTGATTATTCTAGTAATATTGATTCCATTGCTAGTAGCTGCAAAATCCCTCAAACGGTGGTTACGAAGTATGAAGGGGCTCTCGATTCTACTGGCATTTATTCTCGTATTCAATACTCTCCTCTCCCCCGCCCCAAATCCTCTCAACCATTCAATTGCTCTCACTTTGAGATTGATTGCCCTTATGACCTCGTTCTCACTCTTTTTCCTCACAGTTCATCCTGATGAACTCTCACAGGCCTTAATCCAGATGCGGGTTCGATTCGAGTTTGCTTTTGCTATGAGCATGGCGATGCGGTATGTACCCACCTTGGCCCAAGAAGCCTATGCGATAATGGATGCTCAGAAGGCTCGCGGTGTCGAGCTTGATAAAGGAAATCCACTGAAGCGTATTCGGAATATTGTGCCAATCATTGTACCCCTGATTATTGTTTCAATTCGAAGGGCTCTCTCGATAGCAGAAAGCATGGAGTCCAGAGGATTTGGTGCCAGTCCTCATAGAACATACTTGAATAGACTTTCTTTCAAAAAGAGAGATTGGGCTGTGGTTTTCATATCCCTGCTGATTCTTCTGATGACTATCTATATTCGCCTCTTTATTCCATTACAAGTTTGGTCCCTGCCATTCTAATTATCTTAAAATCATTAATTGAAACGGTTCATAAGGGATTGGAAGTACAATTACTGTATCTTGATTCATTCTGATAGAATAAAAGTGCTTAAAGAAGGTGACCACACAAGAGGTCAGTATGTTCTTTATTGGATGCAAGCCTCACAAAGAGTAGAGTTCAACCATGCCCTAGAATATGCAATTCTCAGAGCAAATTCATTGGACTTACCCCTTCTTACTGCTTTTTGCCTAGTAGATGAATTTCCAGAGGCAAATACATCACACTACAAGTTCATGCTCGAAGGTCTTCAGGATGTCAAAAAAAGTCTAGAACAGGAAGGTATTGGCTTCGAGGTGCTACTTGGCCAACCTACTCAAATCATTCCAGAATTAGCTGAAGATGCCTCGCTGATTGTATTCGACCGTGATTATCTACGGATGCAGAGAAAATGGAGAGAATCTGTTATTTCATTGGTAGCCTGTCCTGTCTTTCAGATAGAATCGAATGTAATTGTGCCAATTGAAACAGTGTCGAAAAAGGAAGAATACTCCGCTGGTACTATTCGGCCCAAGATGCAGAGAATCCTCCCCGATTATATGGTCACTCTACGTCATCGAAAGATCAACAATCCCTGTCCTGATTTCGGACTTAACGGATTGGACATTACGGGCGCCTCAGATGCAATGAAGCGCCTTCGAATAAAGAATTCCATTGAACAACAAATCCGATTCCAAGGAGGAACTCGGAATGCAAAGAGGGAGCTTCGTAATTTTATTCGTAACAAACTTGATCAATTTGGGAACTTGCGTAATGACCCCTCTCATGATTATCTCTCAAATATGAGCCCCTACCTTCATTTCGGAAATATCTCTCCTCTCTTCATTGCTCTTCAGATAGAGGCGACCCGAAGCCTAGGTTCTGAAGCATTTCTTGAGGAATTAATTATACGTCGAGAGTTAAGTTTGAATTTCGTCTATTTCAATGAGAATTATGATAATTTCGAATGTTTACCAAACTGGGCAAAGGAAACACTCGAATTGCACGCTTTTGACCCTAGAGAGTATTCTTACTCCTTTAACGACTTGGAGCAAGCTAAAACGCATGATCCCTACTGGAATGCAGCTCAGACTGAAATGGTACAATATGGAAAAATGCACGGCTACATGCGAATGTACTGGGGCAAGAAAATATTGGAATGGACAGAATCACCAATTGAAGCATTTGAAATCGCACTTCGCTTGAATAACAAGTATGAATTAGATGGTAGAGATGCAAATGGGTTTACAGGCGTAGCATGGTGCTTTGGCAAGCATGATAGAGCTTGGAATGAAAGATTGATTTTTGGAAAGGTTCGGTACATGAATGACAAGGGACTACGAAGGAAATTCAATATTCAATCCTATGTTGATTCGCTTTTGTAGTAGAATATTGATTTTGATTACATTCAGATATGATTTATCTGAGACAAGAACCATAACATTCTGAGATAGGGTAGGTGAAACAGCATTGCAGTTACCTGCTAGGAAGAAGTATGCTGTAAAGGATGTCATGAATGACCTAAAGAAGATAGGTCCTTCCCCGAGTCTGCTAGGGGAGATAGGTTCGAAACTAGTCTATTACGAATGGAGTTGTTGCGATAATCTCCTAGGAAATGATCATCCTGTTACTATACACTTCAGTGAAACACTTGAGTTCATGGAACACGGTTTTGAGCAACTGCTTGTAGAAGGTGAGCTCTGGCGAGGGAAGGACACTCCACAGGCTGCAATCAATGATTTTCTCAAGGGTCGTCCAGCTGAATTTCTAAATTACACTCTAGACAGACCAGCTGATTACACAAGAGGTCTTCTCGAATCGATTGCGACTGCAAGACAAGAAGAGATTGAACACTATGCACAGATGGAGGAGGGAGTCCGTCAAGAGATTGAGGAGGATCCAAAGAATCCTGAGTTATGGAATAAGCTCCGTCTTCTCCTCTGGATTATTGGCAAATATAATGAAGCGAGTGAGGCATTCAAGACTGCTAAAAGTCTTGGGTGGACAAAGGAATCGAGTGGAATCGTGGCTCTTTGAATCCCGTTACACCAGAAAGGAACTCGGGAAGACGTAAATACAAGCTCTAGGTAATTTGTTCGGTGATGCATAATTAGAAGCAACGGAAGATCCAACGATGCATTGAAGCCAATGGTACTTCTGAATGCAACTGGTAACCCTGTTACTGTTTCTGCTGTTGCTGTTGATGATACATATCTATACGCGTCGGATAGTGAGGGTTGCTTAACAATATGGAATAAACCAGACTTAGATTCCCCTATCATCCTTCCAGGGCAGACATCGACCCAGATAGAATCGTTGCTTTCGGATGGTCAACACCTATACAGTGGAAGTATTTCTGGAGACACTGTTATTCGTGTATATAATCAGGACCTAGATCTCATTCACATTATCAAGGGACATGTTGGTACAATCTTTGACATGTCCACAGATGATCAGCACCTCCTTTCTGGCTCTGCAGATGCAACTGTGAAAATCTGGGAAAAGTCAGATTGGAGTCAAATTGGTTCTATTGTGGCGCAAACGCATTTCGTTTTAGCCGTGGCACTTGATGATGACTACATCTATGCAGGAGGTATTGACAACTGTACCAATGTTTTTAGTCGCGCATCATTGAGGCGTATAGCGTCACTTCATGGTCATGACGCAAACGTGTTGTCACTTGCAACCGATGATAGATACACATATTCTGGATCCGGAGAGCTCTGGTGGGGTGGCCCAGGATCACCGAGACCAAGCATGTTTGAGAGTGCAATCAGAGTTTGGGACAAGAGAGATTGGAGTTGTGTTGAAGTTCTTTCTGGTCATCGAGATAATATCAATGCACTTGTGGTCGACAAGCGTTTTATCTACTCTGCATCAGATGATAGTACTGTTAGGGTCTATTCCAAAGTTGATTGGACAGAAGTCGCATCCATCGACATTGGCCTCGGACGTGTGATTGATTTGACACACGATAACAAGTTCTTGTATTTTGGATGTGCTGATGGCAATATCCGCTATATTGCTAAGGATTTGTTTTGCTAATTTTCATTTTGACCAACTTGCCCGATTGGGTGGAGAAATGTCTGGAATTCCAATACTCTCCCCTCTGGATCTTTGGCAAAGAAATGGTATATCTTGTATACATCACTCTCTACAGGTTTTGTCGTTGCTATATGCTTCAACATTGTATGCATTTCATCTACATCATCTTTTGTTGGATAGAAGAGGGTAATCATCCCCTCTAGCTCAGCTGAACTACGTTCACAGAAACCTATCAAAAGATTACCCTGATTTAGAATCGTACAATCTTTCTGTTTTAACCAGATATGCATCCCTAACTCCTTTACATAGAAGTCTACAATATTCTTTAGCATCATTGTCTTGAAGAAAACCATCCCTGTCATTGGATGCACCTGAAATCCTCTTTGTTAATTAATCTCATAGATTCACTTGTGCCAAATATAAACAGTCCTTCGGGATAAAGACTCAAAAACGCACTCAATGCTTCAGTTTTGAGCTGATTTTATCTAATGTTCGGTTCAAATCATACCCTCAAAGTTCACGCAAATAAATATCTCTTTTCTAAAGTTCACAACGTGTCTGCAAAACATTCAGAGGTAGAAAAAATGGCAGCAAGATCTGGACGAACGCCAAAGAGCGCAATCATGATTCTCGGTACATTGGCAAATGATGGTCCGATGTGTCCACTTGAAATCAGTGAAAAATTGAACATGGCCCCACGTACTGTAAGTTTCGCTCTCAAGGAGTTGGTGCGACGTCAATTACTACGCAGGGTTCCAAATCTTCTTGATATGAGGCGTCCTATGTACCATGTCAATAAAGAACTTGCCAAAGATCTCATCCAAAAATATAGTGACCAAGCCTTCAGGGCTCAACCCTCACCGGTAGCTTGGCGCCAAAAGGCCTGATTATCTGAATGATGTTTTTCTTTAGCGTAATAGACAAGCAAAGCAGGTTCTGAAATGGTAGACATTCCAAATCTTCAATCCCGGTTTCATGAAATCATAAAAACTGAACCAGTCTATGATACTCACACTGAAGAACAAGAATCCGTATCAATCCTGTATAAAACCAACTGGGCACGAATTCTTGTTGTACGAAAGTCTGAAGATCCCCAATCAATCATAATTGAAATTGAAGTATCTCAGCCTTATTCCTCTGTCTTTCCAAATTCCTCCTCTCCGCTAAATCCAAGGCAGACGAGCAACAAAACCCGACAAATTCTGGAGCAATTTATTGAATATATCAAATATATTCTGAAGCTAGAAGCTTCAGGTTTCTTCATTGATTTTGTTGGGAAAGATTGTCTTATCTTAGCCTCTCGGCATTTTAAAGAAATGCCAAATGCTGAGATCTTCGAGCTCCTTCTACCTCCATTAGTGAAATAATAACGGTAGAAGGAGCTGTCTAGAAGTTACTTTTAGTAAGTATGACGAAGGCCTTGAAATTAGATTCTAATCTCCATACTTTCAATGAGCTGTAGATTTCCGAACCGACTCATTCGTATTTTTACCTTCAATCGTGCCGAATTATCATATTCCCGAACATACAACGTCGCGTGCATAGATATGTTATTTCTACACTATAATCCATATATGACTTCAAGTGATGAGCTATGATATCCAGACTAAGATTACCCAAGAGTGCGCTCTTAGTATTAGATTGTCTTAACAAACAAGGTCCAATGCCACCTAGAGATATTAGTAAGGTGGTCAAGGTGCCTCTACGGACTGTCACCTTCGCACTGGACCGACTTGTTGATTCAGATATATGTCAAAAGATGCCAAATCTCGATGACATGCGTAGAACCCTATATATTGTGGACCAAGAAAAAGCGCGGGCTATATTTCTCAAATATGGATTGATGTTTTCTTGAATCACTCTCTAGTGAGCAATATAATTGGAGTCACCTCTCAATGATAACATCTACTGAGCTGCTCCAGCGGTATCGGCGAATTGTTTCAGAGCCAATTAAAGGAGACCTCGACGAGTCTATCGCTCTCTTATACAAGACAGATTGGGTGAAAATCATGATTGTTCGTGACGCTCAATCGTCAGAGCCATGTTCCATTGAGATTGAGATAACACTGCCGCCCTGTATCATTGAACCATCGACAGACGATGCGGACTCTCAAAAAGAAATCGCTCGCAAGTTTATTGAAGATACAATCTCTCATCTTGAATATTTGCTTAGACTAGAGGAAGCTGGTCTTATTCTTGGTATTATATCTACAGAGGGAATTTGGTGTGCTTCTCTTTTTGTCTGTAACTCTCCCGATGAAACTTTCTTCGAGGTCCTAATACCTCCCTGCTGACTCGCATCTGTCGTTCTTCAATATGTGAAGATACTGTTTGCAACTGCTGACTGGTGGAATGCATCTGTTATGCCATTCGTCCACTTCATTCCTCTGTTCTATGCATGTTTAACTTTATCAACACTCGAAAAAGAGGGATTCGACTGAGCATCCGCCTTGGCTCTATTCTTGTCCTATCTTCTCTTCAAGGTCGGATTCGATCTTTTAGTCTTGAATCTAGATACGATTTCAATCAGTCCACTCCTGGTGCTCGCTGCACTCCCTGTTTGGCTGTTGATAATAACTCTCAGAAGAATTGGGATTGCTAAGTGATGATAACAGTTCTTTCAATAGCCTCTCAATGTAAGTCGAGTCCTTTATGAGTAATTGAAGCATTTTCACAACCAACTAAGGGATGTGTTCCAATGACTATTGATGTGTCAAGGGCAATGACAATCAAGCTATCTTCAGAGCTGCCTCCTAAACCCAACTTCGATCCTAAAATTCGACGTGCTCCAAATCGCGGATTTAATCTCACGCATCGTGAAACTGTAATTGCTGTAAAGAATGCTGTTCGCTATGTTCCACAAAGCCTTCATGCAACTCTTGCTCCTGAATTCTTGGATGAACTGCTCACAAGAGGTCGTATCTATGCCTATCGCTATCGCCCACAAGGTTCTATCAGTGCAAAACCTGTATCTGAGTATAAAGGAATTTTAGAGGCTCGCGCTCTTCAATTGATGATTGACAATAATCTTGACTATGATGTTGCCCTCTATCCATACGAGCTTGTGACGTATGGCGAATCGGGCCAGGTCTGCCAGAATTGGATGCAGTATCAGCTGATTAAGCAATATCTAGAAAACATGACTGAGGAACAGACACTAGTGGTGAGTTCGGGGCATCCAGTAGGCCTTTTCCCATCGAGGCGGGACGCACCTCGAGTGATCTCCACAAATGGTCTCATGGTGGGAATGTTTGACAATCCAGAAGGTTTCCATCATGCAACACAGATGGGCGCGGCAAACTATGGACAGATGACAGCTGGAGGTTGGATGTACATTGGACCACAAGGAATAGTCCATGGCACCTTCATTACACTGCTCAATGCTGGTAGACTCTATCTTGGATTGGCTGAAGACAAAGATCTGAGAGGAAAAGTATTCCTTACGTCAGGATTAGGAGGGATGAGTGGGGCTCAGGCAAAAGCCATTGAGATATCTGGCGGAATCGGAATAATCGCTGAAGTGGATAAAAGTAGGATTGACACGCGACATGAGCAAGGCTGGTTGAGTAAGTATTCCTCCGACCTAGATGAGATTTTTGAGTGGGTTGATGAATATCGCGAAAAGGAGGAGCCCGTGTCAATCGGCTATTATGGAAATGTTGTAGACCTCTGGGAGTTTGTTCTTGATAACAATATCACCATTGAACTTGCTTCCGACCAGACCTCATGCCATGCAGTCTATGACGGCGGATACACTCCTCAAGGAGTGACATTTGAAGAGGGTAGAGAGCTACTCAAGAATGATCGAACTCAGTTCAATCAGCTCGTGGACAAGTCTCTACGCCGACAATTTGAACTCATTGAGGCAATGACGAAACGTGGCACGTTCTTCTGGGACTATGGGAACTCTTTCATGAAAGCAGTCTTTGATGCAGGAGCAACCCGTATCGCAAAGAATGGAAAAGACACCTCTGAAGGATTCGTTTTTCCATCATATGTTGAGGATATTATGGGTCCCATCTGTTTTGATTACGGTTATGGTCCTTTCCGATGGGTATGCCTGAGTGGAAAACACGAAGACCTCATCGAGACCGATAGGGTAGCTATGTCGAAGATTGATCCTACTCGCAGAGGTCAAGATCGCGACAATTATCACTGGATAAGAGACGCAGAGAAAAACGCCCTTGTGGTTGGTTCACAGGCAAGAATTCTTTATGCTGATGCACAAGGTCGTGTTAAGATTGCGTTGGCATTCAATAAACTAGTGAGGGATGGGAAGGTCGGACCAATTATGCTAGGTCGAGATCATCATGATACTGGAGGAACAGATTCTCCCTTCCGAGAGACCGCGAATATCTATGATGGTAGTAATGTGATGAGCGACATGGCTCATCAATGTTGGTCTGGGAATGCAGCGCGAGGTATGACGATGTGTGTCTTGTCCAACGGTGGTGGCGTGGGAACAGGTAAGGCTATCAATGGCGGCTTCGGACTAGTGCTCGATGGGTCTAAGCGAGTTGATGCAATTATCCAGTCTGCCTTGGACTGGGATGTCATGGGTGGGGTAGCACGACGTGCATGGGCAAGAAACGAACATGCTATTGAAACAGTAGTAGAATGGAATGAGAGACTTGGAGATAAAGGTCACATCTCGCTTCCATTTGTTCCTGAAGAAGGGCTTGTAGAGCGTGTGGTGAAGAAAAGATTTGAAGAAGATTAATCCTTATACCTATTGAGCGCTTCTTTGGACATTTTATGTGCTCGTCTTAGGACTTCTGGATATCCATCCACACTGGACTCTGAAACAATCTTTACAGCAGTATCCAATGTGATTCTGTGCCCGATTGAAACGTAGATGGGTTTTCTCTCATTCAACCACAATACCTTTCCAAGAACCTCACGATCCTGTATAATCTCTGCAGAGTCACCGGTACCTGGTCCCATTTCTCCAAGCATTAACTTCTTGGCGACACCAATAGTCTGAACATCCATCTTGATACCAAGATAGGATGCCAGACCAAATCGCCTTGGATGAAGTATCCCATTTCCATCCACTAGAATGATTCCCTGCATTTCAAGACTCCGAATTAGCTCAATGATTATGGGACCTTCTCGGAGTTGAAAAAAACCATGAATGTAATCCGACTCTATTTCCTTAATAATAACCGAAGAGTCAATGATTTCATTTGTATAATTATTGCTCACTACTGCGCACCCAGCGGCAATGTCTTTAGCATAGGCAACATCTACCCCAGTAACAATAGGACTAGTATAAGACGGGTCATCATACTTTCTGACAAGCTTTGCAAGGTCTTTCTGCTCATTTGCAAGCGCAGTCAAATCCAATTTTCATTCACACTCTATTTAGTAATCATGGTAGTGAAATACACTTATTGACACTTGGGTATCTGTTCGATAACTACTAAAGAGAGCATCTGTGACCCTCTTCTGTCAGTAAGTAATCCATATTGTTTATTGGTAGCACTACTTCAGGGTGGATATGATGACCGTTTCGATTGATGGTGAAAGCCTAACGATTGATGAATTTGTGCAAGTAGCCCGTTATAACAAGAAAGTCGAACTTGCCGCATCCGCTAAAGCACAAATCAAGAAGAGTCGTGATGTCATTGAATCTGCAATCAAAGAAGGTCGTACAGTTTATGGCGTGAACACTGGGTTTGGAGAATTAGCAAACGTATCGATTAGCCGCGCGGATTTGGCAAAGCTTCAAGTGAACCTAATTCGGAGTCATAGCGTTGGAGTTGGAGAGCCCTTTCCGATAGAGGCTGTGCGAGGAATGATGCTTCTTCGAGCGAATGCTCTTGCTAAAGGGTACTCTGGTGTCCGAACTGATGTTATTCTCACACTTATCGAGATGCTCAACGCTGGTGTCACTCCTATCGTTCCTCAGCAGGGATCTGTTGGTTCAAGCGGGGATCTTGCGCCACTGGCACACATGGCTCTGGTCTTGATAGGCGAGGGTGAAGCACTCTACAAAGGTAAGAGAATGGATGGATTGCTGGCTCTCAAAAAGGCTGGAATTATGCCAATTGCCCTTCAGGCAAAGGAAGGTGTCGCACTCATCAATGGGACTCAACCCATGACTTCATTGGGTGCGTTAGTAGTGAACGATGCGTTAGCTTTGATCAAAGATGCTATCGTTGCAGCCGCTATGAGCCTAGAAGCACTGAGAGGGACACGCGCTGCACTGAATGAAAAAATTCATGCTATACGAGCCCATGAAGGACAAATTGATGTTGCATCCTCGATGAGATTAATCTTGGTCGACAGTGAGATTAATCAATCCCATGCAAATTGTGGGAAGGTTCAAGATGCATATTCTCTCAGATGTATCCCTCAGGTCATTGGTGCTTCCTTGGATGCTATCCGATATGTCCAGAGTGTTGTGGAAATTGAAATTAACTCGGCAACAGACAACCCTCTAGTCTTTACAGATGACCGCACTGTGATTTCAGGTGGTAATTTTCATGGTCAGCCCATAGCTCTTGCAATGGACTTCTTAGCTATCGCACTATCAGAGATTGCGAATATCTCTGAGCGGCGGGTTAATCGCCTTGTAAATCCACATCTAAGTGGTCTTCCTGCATTTCTTACAACAGAGGGAGGTCTCGAATCAGGCATGATGATAGCCCAATACACATCTGCAGCTCTCGTGTCGGAGAACAAAGTCCTCTCACATCCTGCAAGTGTGGACTCAATTCCAACAAGTGCAGACCAAGAAGATCATGTCAGTATGGGCACAATAGCCGCTCGAAAAGCTTGCAGCATACTTGAGAATGTCAGGAATGTCATAGCTATCGAGTACATGTGTGCAGCTCAGGGAATCGATCTATTGTTACCATTAAAACCATCAACACCTCTTGCCAAAGCCTATGCAAAGATACGAGAAGTAGTACCAAAACTAGAGGATGATAGGTCTCTGAGCCCTGATATTGCTCAAATTTGTAAACTAATACAGTCTGGGGCGATCGTGTCTTCGATAGAGAGTATCACAGGTCCTCTTTTGGACGTTTGATTAAGGTCCTAACTTTGTGTGAATGACCTTCCCATTTGAGATGACGGTATGGACAAGATTAACTCCGAAACGCCACGTCAAGTATTCGGGATTTGGGCAGTCTAGAATGAGGATGTCTGCACGTTTTCCGACTTCCAGACTTCCAAGCATCGCTCCCCTATCGAGTGCATGCGCTGCGTTGATTGTGGCTGCTGATAGTGCCTCACGGGGTAGCATCTTCATCTTGTAACAAGCTAGTGCGATAGTGAAAAACATTGAATCATTGGCACAGTTGGGATTGAAATCTGTAGCAAGCGCTACTGGCAGTCCCATGTCAATCATCTTTCGAGCATCTGCATAGGTTGTATTTAGACTGAAAGCTGTTGCTGGAAGAAGTGTTGCAATAGTCCCTGCTTTTTGCATTGCTTCCAGACCATCATCAGATGCCATGAGAAGGTGATCCGCTGAGATTGCTCCCAATTCCGCGGCTAATTCTGCTCCTCCCAATTGAACGATCTCATCCGCATGAATCTTTAATTTCATCCCAGCACATTTTGCTGCAAGTAAGATATTTCTAGTTTGATCTAAACCAAACACGCCTCTCTCACAAAAGACATCACAGAACTCAGCTAGACCTGTTTCAGACACCGCTGGTATCATTTCATTGATGACCAGGTCTACATAATCATCTGGTCTACCCTCAAACTCAGGCGGTACTGCATGAGCGCCCAAGAATGTTGATACAAGCCCTGCTGGTATCTTCCGGCGTAGGTCCTCAATCGATCTTAGCATTTTAAGCTCACTTGCAGTGTTTAGACCATACCCGCTCTTTGCTTCAATAGTCGTAGTTCCCATACTCAACATAGATTCTGCGAAGGAGAATGCATTGCGTGTCAATTGTTCCTCTGAAGCAGCTCTTGTAGATCGAAGCGTGTTGAGAATCCCACCGCCCTCTGCAAGAATCTCCAAGTATGTTTTTCCAGCTAGTTTCATTTCAAAGTCGTGTTCTCGTGAGCCTCCAAAAGCAAGATGCGTGTGACAGTCAATGAAGCCGGGAGTTGCAAGCATGTTTGGGAATTCAAGTGGTGGCAAATCTGGCATTTCCGTGATGTGTGCTAATACCTCTGCAGTTGGTCCTACCGCAGTGATGATACCACCTTCGATGGCAATTGCTCCACCCTCAATAATAGAGAGTTCCTTCATGTCCGCACCGATTTTTGGACTTTCGCTGTGTCCCTGAAGTGTTGCTAATTGTCCAATGTTTGTCAGAAGTAGATCCGGCTTCATAGATTTCCCTTTGATTTGTCTATCATAGATACTGATTTACGTTGTGTTACTTGTAGCGGCATTAATTAGGCAGTGAATAACGAGTTGTTCAAGCCATTTCAAGAGGCAATAACGAATGGACTATCTCATATTAAGCTGGCAGGATGTTTACAATCTCACTCTTCAGTTATCTGAACGGATTGTGACGAGTGGTTATAGACCTGATATCATCGTGGGAATCGCCCGTGGTGGTTGGATCCCTGCAAGAATTCTATCTGACGTTCTCTATATGGAATCTCTACAAAACATACGAATAGAGTATTACACGGATGTTGGGGTGAAGGGCAAAGAGCCAAAAATCACACAACCACTTACAGGTTCGTTAGAAGGGCAGAGCGTTCTTATTGTTGATGAAATTGCTGACACTGGTGACAGTCTCCACCATGCCATCAATCATGTGAGATCTCTTGGTGTTGAAGAACAACGTTCAGCAGTAATCCATCTAAAACCAACATCGCATGTAACCCCTGACTATTTCATGGTGCAGACTAGCAGCTGGGTTGTGTACCCGTGGGAGAATCGTGAGTCAATTATAGCTCTTGTGAAGATATTCAAGAGAGAGAATCCAGCTCTTGAAATGAAAGATATACGTGATCGTCTCGTATTCGAAGTTGGTTTTGAACCAACTGTTGCAGACTACTTCATCAAACGCTTGTAAGACACAACAATGAGGTTTGTCTAATGTTATTTGAAACAATCACATGGAAGGATGAAGTTATTCACATCTGCATCTCCGAGTTCAGGAACTCTACACATCTCGATAGAGATAAACTGCTCAATTTAGCAAGTTCCATGTCTGAATTAGTATTAGCGGTTCAATTCTTCAATGGTGCGATGATAGTAGATGAGCTACATCTACTCTCAGCTGCTCAAAATGCGCTTAATGCTTGGAGGGGTGACTACATGAGATCCCGGAGTCTAGATGTAGAGATAGTCATCTATGCCAGTGCTCAACATCAGATTGGCAGAGCTTTAGAGCTCATGGGTGTCAGTGATAAAACTGTGACAGTCGCTGTAGTTGCACTTGGAGATGATGAACAGAAGGTCCAAACCAGTGTTTTAGACCTTGAGCAAGCCATAGGGAATGAGATCTCACCAGCTTTTGAAATGACAGTTGAGAAATTGAAAACGCTGATGGCTGCTTTTCATATTAGTGAATCAGAAATCCTCCTTTTTCTTGACAAAGATGATATACCGTCACGGCAGCTTGCCCTGTCAAAATGCCTCGTAAGTAGAATCTCACAGGTCGCAACTATCAGTTGAAAATAATCTAAGACACCTCGTTCCTCAGTGATGCTATTGAGAGAATATCTGTTCTCTCGTCTAGCACAGACATACCTGTCATTTTTCCGACAATCTCAATCCAAATTGTCTTGTCAGGCATTTCCAAGTTGACAGTCCTAGGTATCTCCTCTGCAACTGCTTTGACCACTTCCATGTTTTCAAGTTCGGTCTGTCTTCTTCTAACCGTTACTCTGAACGTTTCGTTCTCACTTATCTTGTCTAGCAGTCCACGGGCAGTCTTTGATATAACATCCAGATTTGACTCCACACAGAATTCTAAAGGTGTGAATCGAGTACTAAATCTGAACTGATATGGATTCTCGAGAGCAAACTCTCGTAGCTTGTGAACAACATAAAATGGATCGAGTGATGTCCAGCAAGTGATAAGCCCTGAGATATCAATAAATGAAATCACAAGATCCGTATCCGCTAAGAGGTCTCCAACAAAATATCGAACTTCTGACCTTGCTGCTTTCTCTCGTTCCCTGGGACAACCAACCAAGAGATTAAAGGCTCTCAGCGAAATTTCCCTCACATGTCTGTAAAAACAAATCTAGTTGTCCACATCCTAAGGGCATCGGAGTCCACCTTGAGACTTTCAGATATCATATCTGTCGAGAGTGCGCCTTCTCTGTAGATTTTGATGTTCAATGTTTCTCCTTCACCACTGTCCTCGACTCCAATTATGGTTGAGTTATCCGAAGCTGAAGATGGCCCACCATCTATGTATAGATCTACTTCATTTCCTAATTGATCTAAAGCCTCAGATACATCAAACGGCGTAGGCCGATGACTCCTGTTTGCGCTTGTTCCTACAATCGGTCCTCCAACCCTCTGGGCTATTCCTCTTGGGATGATATGATTTGGCACTCGAATGGCAATGGAATTTCGATCCGCAGTAATATGTTCTGGAACATTCGGGGTCGGTGTAACGATGAGAGTGAGCTGCCCTGGCCAGAATATCTTGGCTATGATTTTTTCCAAGCTGCCAAAATCATGATAGATTTCACATTGTGCTATGTCTGCAAAGAGGAGTGGCACTCCCAATCTCCGGTCTCGTCTTTTAACAGCTATGAGCCGATTCAAGGCTTCGGGAATTCTCGGATCGCAACCAAGACCATAGCTAGTATCAGTCGGGTAGACGACGAGACCTCCCGATCTAATTATCTCTGCAGCTCTATCAACGATTGCATCGCAGTTACCTAAATCTTCGACGCTCATAATTTCAGCTGTCAATAGTCTTCCCATGTGCAACCCTACAAACATACATATGGCCCTTACGCTTCATGTTGAGGGACAGGAGGAATTCATATTCGCGGAGTGATTCTTGCAGCTGGAGTCGGGGAACGTGCTCGTCCACTTACTGATCAGATCCCCAAAGCTTTAGTGAGTGTTGCAGGACGAACACTCCTAGACTGGAGCTTGCACGATTTCTCTCTTGCAGGAATTCAGAACATAACCCTTGCCATTGGCTACAAGGCATCATTGATAGAGAAACATCTCCAATCAGACGAGCAGCAAAAAGATTGTGAGTCAAGTATCACTATTGTTCCTGTTCAGGATTATGAGATTGGACCACTTAGAACCGCTTTATCTGCCATTGAAACTTTTTCTGATGAGGAATTCTTCATTTGCCCTGTAGATGCAGTTGTGGGAGCTGATAATATCAAAGATTTGCTAAACAAGTATGAGTATTCAAGGGGGATGGTTCTGGCTGTCGATTATACAGCAACTTCAGGAACTCCTGTCTACATAGACAAAGATGGGTTTGTTGTAGGATTAGGAAACTCAGTGCCAGAGGGTGTGTTTTCAACTGGACGAAGTGCGATGATGCTGATTGCTAATAGAACAATAGTTGATTACTGCAGGTCTGCATTATTACAAAATGAGAATCGTCTAGTATTTGCTCTTAATCGGATGATAAATGATGGAATCCCATTATACTGTCATGAAGTACACTCAAAATGGTTCGATATCGATACGCTCTCGGATATTATTTTACTCAATCGTCACCTACTTGAGAGCAGAGTTGCACAAGATGTTAGAAGAGGTCTCTTTGTTCCTAACGGTGATTCGATACAGATAGGTGATAGCCTTGTACTGAAGGACTCAGATGTTGTTGTGAATGCGAATGTCCATCTTCAAGGTCCTGTTTTATTATTACCTGGTTGTAGAATTGACCAGGACAGCAGAATTGGTCCAAATGTCACTATCGGGTTGGCTGCAAGAATTTCAGAGAATTGTGAACTTATCAACACAATTGTATATGGTAAATCTGCTGTACATGCCAATAGCCATATTGAAAATGCGATAGTCTATGGCTCAAAGATATATCATGCGGAGTTGTAATCAATGCCTAGTCGGTTTAGAGTCAGAGGCCCCTTCAAGCGAATTGTGCAAATCATAGCACGACCCCTTGCACGTCATGGAGTACGTCCTGACACGATAACCTACTTCAGTCTATTTCTTGCAATGATAGCAGCTCTCTCTCTGATTTTATTGAGTTCTCAGGCACTGTTCGCAATCCTAGTCTTCCTTGCTGGGCTTTTTGATGGTGTTGATGGTGCCATCGCCCGACTTAATGACAGCTCTTCAAAACAGGGGGCCTTCTCTGACTCCGTTGTAGATAAGGCGGCTGAGTTGCTGATTCTAGGCTCCATAGGAGTTGCTTATCCTTCCACGGATTTACTGGGACTGCCCGTATCATTATGGATCGTTCTCTGTATCTTTGGATGGCTAATGACAAGTTACACACGAGCTCGAGCTGAAGGTTTGGGCATAACGGATCTTGATGTCGGACTTGGAGGAAGATCTGAAAGACTACTCACTCTCGTTATCTTCTCATTATTTGGTCTTCTTCTCTTAGGATTAATAATAGTGACAGCCTTGGGCCTTGGCACTGCTGCATATCGGGTGTACCACTATGAGCGGCAGCTCAAATAGTAATTTGTAGTCCACCAAATGTTGAACCATTATACTTAAGAGTCGAATTCAAAACGCCGCTACAAAGACAGCAATCGGAGCGATAAAATAATGCCCAATTTTAGAGCTGATCATTATCTTCTCGCAGAATTCGAGGGGACTCCAGATACTAAGAAGGTTGGAGAAAAAGTTCTCCAAGCCTTGAAGGAACTACCGGAACTCAAAGATCTTGCCATTGTATCAAAGAGATTAGAGGGGAAGTCATGGTCTGAGATTCTTGGTCGAATCGACATTCCTGCCGGATCAAGGGCTTTCTGGGCCATGATTAAGAAAGAGTTCTCAGAACGGGAACCCTACCATCTATTCATCCGTTTCGATATGAATGCAGAGGGTGAGAATATCGACGCAGCTCGTGCAAATGTGAAATTTTGGATTGAAGAGAACGTTGCACCTAAAATTCAAGCCAAGACCTCTGTCAAAACATTGAAAGTTCTTCAAGCTAATGAAATCTATATGCCAAAGCTCGAATAGGTTTCAAGTATCATTAAAGTCAATAATATACAGCGTATTTCCTACAGCCTGCACGATCTCGCGTTTCTTATCGCCATCGATATCGCCAACAGCAAGATTCGATTCTGTTGACTTCTTGGAGGTCTTCAGTGTTGCCTCCTCAGTGATTCTTTTGCCAACTAGAGTCAATAATGTAATATTGGAGTTGGCATGACTGACCACTATTTGACCGCGTGCAGGTTCTAAATTCCAAAAACGCCCCATTCGTACCACATTAACTGGATTGGGTGCTTTTATGGAATCAATCCTTTCCATTGTCCCCTTAACTATTCCATACAAAGTAAGTGTCTTCCCATCAGAAACGGTCATTGCTTCATAAGTTTCATCATCTGTAATGTCCCCTGTAGAAACAAGCCCCACATCTCCTCCAACGCTGATTCTCGCTCGTTCATGCAATCTATCATCACCATATTGATAGATGTAGAAGTATCCTGAATCATCTCCGAAGATAAAACGACTATAGGGCATTCCCTTGGTATAGAGCGGTTGGATTGAGAACACTGGTCGTTCGAGAACTTTATGGGCTAGCTTATCCAAAGCAACATCATACCACCCATAACATCGCATGCTACCATCACTGGTCGCCACAACGACTTCAGCACTCTCATCATCTAGAACATTGAGAACTGAAACTGAGGTAGGAAGACTACCTAAAGGAGTTGAAGCCTTTACGCTAAGACAGTCATCCAAAAACACAACTACACGTAGTGTGTTATCAAGTCCACCGATGACAAAGTCCTTTACCCCATCACCAGTCACATCTCCAATTCCCATTGCAGCTAAAGGTGGTAGATTCCCTAGTTTGCACCGTTCTGTAAGAGGATTCTTATCCTCTTGGTGGAATTCATAGACTCTTACATCTCCATTGAGTGTTGATACGACAATATTACTCCTCCCCTTATTTCTTAAATCCACAATTTCGACAGATGTGATCACCTCCTTGAAGGTAACCTTTGAAATAACTTCAAGCAAGGTCATGTGGGGAGTCCTCTTACAGCTGATGGCTGAACGAAAACGTGAAGGACTTTGAGACCATTTAAGAGTTATTGGATTGAGGAGATGCCAAAACTAATGAGCTTAAGAGTGAAGCATGAGACCTTGATACTATGGGCAGAGAAAAAGAGCCACTCAATCTTGATGAAACCGAGTGGACTTCCACATCGGAAACTGTTGCAAAGGACCTTCAATCTTTTGTAGATGAGTTCGGCTCATTCACACCGCAGCATTTCGCTGAAGTTAATTTCCATCTTCTTCGAGGTACGAGTTTGACTAAAACAAGTCGCGATGAGCTTTGTGAAATATCAATTCACATTAAGACCTGTCCCAAATGCGATTTCTTGTATGTTGCAAAGAAATGTCTACTCTGGTCACGGCTCTATAAAATGGTGACTTGGGAAATCATAGAGAGAACACCCCCATGTATTCGATTAGCCTTTGCGAAGAGAACAATTAAGACTGTCACAAACTATCTTGTAGCAGTCAATGTACTGGCTCCTCCTTTCTTTAAATCACGAAGGGCTCCATCCTGTATTGCTATGCGTCACTGGGGTTATTGCCATCCGAACGAATATTGCAAAGCAATGAAGACAGGCAACACCTTCGAGTATATAGCAGCTCGAGAACGAGTGAAACTTTCGCGAACACACCCTTGAAAGTATTCCTTGTTATGGCTTAAATAGCAGGTCTGATATCAAAACTCGGAGTTATCTACTTTGCAGAATAATGTAGATGTGGATGCCATTCGCCTAATCCGCCTCACTGGACTTAAAGAGAGTGAAATTGCCGATGCAAGAAACCAAGGTGGTGAGAGCTGGAGTAAAATTGCCCGGTCAATCAAAGAACACGAACAGCTCATCTCAATGGGTGAAAAGCATACAAGGCAAAAAGCCATTCAGGATCCCGTTCATGGAGCTATTCTATTTGATCCATGGGAGCTAGACATCATCTCATCCTGGGAAATGCTTCGGCTTCGATATGTGATGCAGCTTGGACCTGCACATATTGTTTATCCTGGGGCTACACACACTCGGTTCCAACACTGCCTAGGCACTAATTTTCTTGCCCAGAAGTCAATCCGTGTGGTGAATTACTGTGAAGATCTTGATTGTGGTCACTTTACTCCTTTCTCTAACCTGCTTGATGATTATCAGAGGAAATTGTTTAGAGCATCAGCCTTGCTTCACGATGTTGGCCATCCACCCACTTCTCACACCATCGAGTTCGCCCTACAGTCTTGGGCTGGCATCAATCACGTAGATCTGGGAGAGTATTTAGTCCTAAATAGTGGACTCACTGACATCCTCCAAAAGAACGATATAGAACCACAGGATATAATGAGTATTCTGAGAGGAAAAACCAACAATCCTGTATTGAGGATTCTCCATGACTTTCTAGATCATCCCTTAGATATCGATAAAACAGACTATTTGATTCGGGATGCACATTATAGTGGTGTACAGCTAGGAGTATTTCCTGCTGAACGAGTTATGCTAACCAACCGCGTAGTTATGGACAGAGAAGGAAAATACGTTCGTGCTTTCATGTTGAAAGCAATACACTCTCTTGAGTCTCTGATTCTTAGTCGCAATTGGATGTTCTCTGACCTGTATCTTCACCATGCAGTAAAACTTGCAGAGGCTCTTGTGTCAAAAGCAACATACTTCAGAATGGAAGAAGAATCTCTTACAAAGAATGAGTGTATCGGTCTCTTTACCAGAATGAATGATAGCGACCTCTTCCGCTGGCTCTCCGAATCGGAGGTTGCTTTCGTTAGGGAATATGTATCACGAATCCGATATAGACGGCTGTTCAAGGTGGCTCTTCTTAGACCTCTTGTGGCATTTGAACCAAGTGCTAGAAAGAAGCTTCTCCTGATGCTCGATGAAATCACTAATCTGATTGAAACAGAGAATGAGCTCTCAGAGGAACCTGGCAGCGTAGTAGTCGACGTTGTAGTTCCAGAATTAGGAGAAAAGACCTTGAGTAAGATACCACTCCTGATTGGTGGTGAACGAGGTTTCGACCTTGTAGGTCTGGATGAAACAAAGGAGGGCTTTCCTCTTCTGCAGATTCTGAAGCAGCAATCACGAACAATCCCATCAGTTCGTGTATACTCAGAACCTAAGATTGCTAACGCTGTCAGGAAGAAGTTTGAAGAACTATTTCCACCAGCAGATATTCCTACATATCGGGAAGATGAATATGATTTTCTAGAGTATTAGAGTAGATGCTTGATGTTTTCAATGACTTTCCTGAAACCATGTTCCATCTGAATGATTCCAAAGATAGCCTCAACAAGTGTTCCCTTATCATGCTCTATCTCAGCTTTGCCTGGAACATCAGGATCAAAGTGAATTCTATGTTCGTAGAGTCCCCATCGATCGCACAGGTTTGCCATGTGCATGTTACTAACAATCTCTGATTTTTCTTGTGTGATGTGCCCGACATCACTTGGATCTGGTTGCCATAACTGGTACAATACGCCCATATCAATTACAGAGTCCCCAAGCAGAGCTATCACCTGAGCTATCTCACTTAACGCTATTAGGTCTGCGAACTCGTGATCCTCTAATGGATTGTTCCTCTCATTCTTATAATGCGTGTCTAGCTCTAGGAATAGGTTCTTTGTACTTGGCTGGAACATTACTACCTGTACGATTTCGATATTTTTGATTCTTATATCTAGAATTTTCTCTAACTTTGGAATCAACTGACGACGAATATACTCCAAGCGTATCTGTACTTCTTTAAGTTGCTCTCTCCATCGGTCGATTTTTGCATGGAGCCGTGTCTTGTTCGCTTGGGTTTCCTTTCCTGTCTGATCTATAGCTTTCAATAAGACCTCGAGCTTTTTTTCTATGTGAATAGGTTTCAAGGAGAGTTTCATCCGACTCAAGATTTCATCCTCCTCAGTAATAGCTTATCTCGGCATTTGTCCTATCATATCTCGTTACACGGAAAGCAGTGATTGAGTACTCAATTGCAAGCTTTGCCATTGCTAGGGTGACCAATGACGGCCCGAGAGTCAAATCGATTACCATATCGTGAATAAAGATGTTATCAATTATTCCTGCCTCCATGAAATCAACAGTGCCTTGTAAGTTTCCATATTCTGTTTCATCATCAGTTCCCGTAACCTCGTCTGGGACTTCAATCCATTCTGTTGTCCAACGTCGGAAAGCATCATCAGGTATGAATCGATCAACTATCCTTGATACACCTCGAGTCCAGTGTCTTGCCTCCACGAAAACAAGCAATTTCTTTGGATTGAAGTAGGGATTGTTTGTTAACCACTGTACAAACGGTCGTTGATCCTCAGGTCGGCTAAGAGACGTAACATACAAAAGCGGTTTTGAGATTCCTAACGCTCTCCGAACAGGATGAATAGCTCTTGGCTCAAGTTCAAAAAGGCGGTATTGAGATTGTTTCCAGCTGACGATAATCCCCAAGTCTTCGAGGCGTCCAGTGTTATGATAAAGCTTGGGACTAGTCACCTCAACCTTCTCAATCTCCCTCTTACTCGCACCCTCCACCATCATCTGTGCCTTGATGTCCGTAGCAATCTTCTCTCTAAGTTCTGCGCCAGTCTTCAGTCCTCCCTCAAGTTGATCAAGAATAATCCGTCTTGCCCTCACTGTTTCAATCTCTTCTTTGATCATATCTTCAAGGGATTTTCGGAGCATTTTATCACACTATCCGCGGATATATTATCTAGTAATCTCATGTATTAACCTTTTATACTTATCGAAGATAATGTCCTCTCCTGCCTGAAAAACGCTCAGAAAAGCCTCTACAATATACATTGTTAAGATACTTTTCGAAAAGAAAGAGGGGCCGTCCGACGAACCCTTAAATAGAATTTGCAGAAACGGTGTAGTAGCAAGGAGCTTCTCTAGCTCTGAACTGGCGAATCTGAATTTCTGGATTTGTCTAAAATTAAAATACACGAGGACCGAAAAATGGCTGAAGACGAGTTTCTTGGCGCAAAGCCGATTGTCATTGACAACGGCACTGGATTGAGCAAGAACGGATACGCCGGCGAAGATCAGCCACGAAGTGTCTGGCCGACTCTGATTGGTTATCCAAGATATGAGTCAATCATGACCGATGTTGATCACTACACACGTGACTACTACATCGGTGAAGAGGCTATCAACCTACGTGGTGTCCTACGTCTGGTTTACCCGATCTCTCATGGAATTGTAGAAGACTGGGATGCCATCGAGAAGATTTGGAGCTACACGTTCTATAACGACTTGAAGGTAGACCCAAGCGAGAACCCGGTGCTCCTCACTGAGGCACCATTCAACCCCAGAGAGAACAGAGAGCGTATGGCCTCCGTCATGTTTGATAACTTCGGAGTACCCGCAGTATATGTTGCCACACAGGCAGTGCTATCACTGTACGCATCTGGTAGAACAACTGGTCTAGTCATCGACTCTGGTGACGGTGTGACCCACATAGTACCAATCTATGAGGGCTTCTCAATCAATCATGCCATCCGCAGAATCGATTTAGCTGGAAGAGACATCACCGAGTATCTGCGCAGACTACTCAGACAGAGGGGTTACTCCTTTGTCAGTGGTGCAGAGAAAGAGATTGTCAGAGATGTCAAAGAGAAGCTATGTTACGTAGCTCTCGATCCCGAGAGGGAACGAACTGTTGCTGACAAGGCTGGTGTCGACAAACCCTACATGCTTCCTGATGGTGAAGTAATCACTGTTGGTGCAGAGAGGTTCCAAGCTCCTGAGTTGTTCTTCAACCCAAGTGCTATTGGTCTTGACACAATGCCACTCGATGAACACATTGTCGAGTCAATCAAGGCTTGTGATGTCGACTTGCGACGTGACCTGTACGCCAATGTTGTGCTATCCGGCGGTTCAACTATGTTCCCTGGACTCAAGGAGAGACTCCACAAGGAGATCACCGAACTAGTACCCGAGAACATCGAGGTTCGTATCATTGCTCCACCAGAGAGACAGTACTCTGTCTGGATTGGTGGTTCTATCCTCGGCTCACTGAAGACCTTCCAGAAGATGTGGGTCTCAAAGAAAGAGTTCGAAGAAGTCGGACCCGAAGTCATACACCGCTGTATCTAGTATACAATTAGTTTACCGAAGAGGGAGTCTTTCCCTCTTCGCTCTCTTGTTTTTCTATCTCATTGCTTGTCTTCATCGGAATCAGTTTGGTTCTTTTGCCACCATGGCGGCTTCTTTTCCAAAAGTTCATCCTCAGGTTTCTTTATTCCTACATTTACAATCCGTATGACAACAAGACCTAGTATAAATTGGAAGGGTAGTGGTCCCGCATAGATCCCACTAGTATAAGCTTCAAATGGAAATGAAATTCCTAGAAAGAAAATGGGTATAACCAAGCTCAGAATACCCGAAATGATTGTCCATCGTTGAGCAGTTGGTTTTATGCAATAGTACGTGACCTGAAGAGCATAGATTACGAAGAATAATAATAACATAAAAATCACCGCCACATACATTGGTCCAATCATCCATCCTGATGGCTCAGCTCCTCCAGGTGGAGAATAAGATCCAAAGAGGAAATAGTATATTGGTTCCATTTCCCATCCTATTCCTGCTTGGTATGAAAGCGAAATCGAACCTATGACCAACGGTGTCAAAAATGTCACGCACCATAACAGGAGTAGTCCAAGCTTTGCCTGCCATCTATTTATAGAACTCATCCAATCCCTCAATTATCAATAGATCACAGTCGGAAATAAATCTCTTCAATAGTAAAAGTATGTACTAGATATTTGATATCAAATTTTTAGAAAGAATTCGAGGAAGTAGGACCCGAAGTCATACACCGCTGTACCTAGTCTGTTCTTGGTTTACCGAAGAGGGATGCTCTTCCCTCTCTTGTTTTAATTGCTGAATTAAGAAAGGCAAATCTATCATCTGTAGGGGCAAAACGTGCTCTCGATGTAGGAAAGGTCTTCCTCAATATTTCTCCTTAACTTGGTCAGAATTTGCTTACTTCTCTCATCAAGTGCATCAAAGGAGCCCTTGTCAGCTAAATCGTAGTCCATGTTCAGTGCAATATAATGAATGAACTCGAACAATTTCAGTGCCTTTGACAAATCCTCTGCCCACAACTTGTTCAAGTGATTCTCTCTCTGATATCCAACCATGAAGTGCTTGAGATAGATGTCCGCAAACTCACGATTAGTCATACTCTCTGGTTTCTCCCATATTGAAAATCCAAGTGCGTTAGCGATATCGAAGACGAAGAAACCGTATGCACAATCATCAAAGTCAAGGATAGTAAGTCGCTTGTCATCCAGGAATAGATTGGCATGGTGGACATCCTGATGAATTAGTCCAAATGAGTCGCGTGAAGTTGGTTTATCCTTGAAGTATTCCATAAGTGCATCGAATCGTTCAAGTACCCTTTCCTGGTCCGATGGAATCCATGCACGGCGCAAATATTCATCGTCATACCATTGTATTCGTCCAGTTACTTTTGATGGTGGTCTGTAGTCCTTTGTGAGTCTGTGCATTAACCCTACTGCTTCTCCCCATGTTTGGAAAAGCTCTGGGGAGAAATCATCCTTTGTTACCAGATGACCAGGTGCCCATTCAAAGCATACAACCGAGATCGCTCCTGCATCGGTATCGACTGTTTCAACGAGGTTATTGCTCTGAGAAGGGATCACACGTACAACCGGTGCATCATGCTCAGATAGGTATGCCAACCAGTTCATCTCCGCCTTCACTTCAGCCTGCGTCTTATGACCTGGTGGAGTGACCCGCACGACGAGCCTATTTTCGGTAGCATCAAACCCGAACATCTTGTTCTCGTACCCTCCCCCGAGCTTCACGAGTTTGTTTACTACGAATCCATAGAGAGTTGAGGCTTCTTCAAGTGCGGTTTGCAACCAGTGTTCGGTCATCTCCCGTTTTTCTCGGAATGCTACATAAGATGGTTGCGAACAATGCAATAGGATTGAGTGGTAGCCTCAAATATAACAATATTAGAGGGTCTTATTATGCATACTACTCATTAGTTTGGTTCATCAATGCCAGCAAAAGCTGATCTAGATTATGTATGAATTCTGAAGGCAGGCTACATTGCCCACCTTCATATTCGTTTATGATGTCAGTTTATGTCTAAATCTCATTAGCTTTAGATGTTCCCATCAAGTAACCGCCGAAGCTAATAATCCAAGCGAGAATTGGATAGATTGCCCAACGTTCCAATGACCCTTTTGCCATCCCAAGAAATGTCTCTGTAGAGCCAGCTGGAAGACCCAAATAGGGTATGAAGACAATTGATAGAACGATTGACATCAATCCAAGCGTAGCTGCCATTATTGACATTGGTTTACTCTGGAACGAATACGAACCAATGGCTGCTAGCGCTCCAAACATAATTGCTAGCAAGGTAGCAACACTATGCATAGGCTGAAGATTAGCCGGGAATATCCCTACGCCCATTGCACCGATTCCAGAAATCGTCAAGAGAATTGGAAGAAGCTTTCTCTCTGTAGCCTTGAACAAGAAAAATGCACCAAAGACCATGAAAGCTCCGAGCAAGAAAACAGAAAGATTGTAGATTAATGCAGTCGGTCCAGTTCCAAGGTCACTGACATAGTCAATGCGGCTACTATAGCCATCATACCATGACTCCGCAGCAAGAATGCCCAAGAACCACTGAATACCTCCGATTAGGAAGAAGCAACCACTTACTGCTATCTTATCAAACCGTTCTACTAGATTTGTTAGTGAAGTTGTAGATTCTGTCATTTTGAATCACGCATTTGAACATGCATAGAATGAATATAAGTAGTGAACAATCTTTGAACTACATTGTGGTCTGCGCTACAAACTTGACTGGTAATGTCTTTGATAGATTGTGTAGATCGAAAAATCCACAGCCCACATCGTGAGATAAATGACCCTTGTTGATCTTTGAATCTACAGATTGCTCTATAAGTCATGTACTAGTGAAAGTTTTCGGATGAGAAATTGGCAATTACGTCTTGGATTCCTGTCATTGTCCTTGCAATCGTCTTTTCAATGATTGCCATCAGAAAAATTGGTAATGTCCGAGTAAAGATCTGGCAAGCAATGACCATTGGAGCAATAGCAGTTTTATTGACAGGTCAAATTTCACCGTTCGATGCTCTTTCCTCAATCAACATTGACGTGATGCTATTTCTCTTTGGTATGTTTGTTGTAGGGGAAGCAATGCAGAGAAGTGGTTATCTCAATATCTTATCATTCAAACTATTTCATCATGCCAAGAATGCGAATCATCTGGTTCTACTAATTCTTTTTCCAATAGGTCTATTGTCGGCAATTCTAATGAATGACACTCTAGCAATCATCGGTACACCTGTCATGCTGAGTATCTCAAAAAGACAGAACATTTCTTCCAAGCTTCTTCTTATGGCATTAGCTGTAGCAGTCACGACAGGAAGTGTTCTAAGCCCCATTGGTAATCCTCAGAATCTCTTAATAGCAAGCTCTGGTATAACAAACCCGTTTGTGTCTTTTCTACAGTATCTGTTCTTGCCTACATTAGTTTCATTGGCAGTTGCCTTCCTCATTCTGAAGATATTCTATAGAAAGCACTTCAAGTCTGAAGTTGTCCTTGAAAACTTTGATACTAGTACACCTGATGATGGGTTGATCAAAATAGCTAAGCTGTCATTGGGCCTGCTTGTGATTCTTATTGTAGTGAAAATAATCCTTGGGATAGTAGCGCCATGGATAGATCTAAGACTATCGTACATAGCTCTCATTGCCTCGGTGCCAATTCTCCTACTAAGCAATCAAAGAGTGAAGATTGTCAAAAGCATCGACTGGTCCACACTACTATTCTTTGCTTCCATGTTTGTCCTGATGGCAAGTGTCTGGTTGAGTGGCTTTTTCCAAGAACTTCTGATTAATCTTAGTCTGGACGTAACTTCAATTCCAATAATAATGATAATCGGTGTATCGTTCAGCCAATTAATTTCAAATGTACCTCTTGTTGCCTTGTATCTTCCTCTCCTCACAATTTCTGGCTCTACTATTCCTCAATTGATGGCGCTTGCCGCCGGAAGTACAATCGCAGGAAACATGCTTATTCTCGGCGCTGCTAGTAATGTGATTATCATACAGAATGCGGAGAAGCATGGAGAAACTCTAAGTTTCTTAGAATTTGCGAAAGTAGGGATCCCGCTTGTTGGTTTACAAACACTAGTGTATCTACTATTCTTGGGTACGCTGGTTTGATGAAGACAGTGCTTTCTTCGTTCCTTTACTAAAGGAGAAGCATTCTTTATTGTGGATGAATATTGTTTCTTTGCAAGCAGGTGATGGTAGATGCATTCTCCAATCATTGAATTCCGAAGAGTGTCTAAAAGCGACGTTGATGCAATTGTAGATCTCTGGATGGACTCATCGACATACCACAAAGAACTCGACTCAAGACTAGCTGTTAGACCCGACGCAGCAAAACATGTCCGTGCATTCTTTTCAAAACTAATAACAGATGAAATAAACTATTTTGCTGTTGCATCAGTGAACAATACAATAATCGGTTACATATGCGTTCTGATTCAAGAGCGTCCTCCTACTCATTTTGAGAAGACTTCCGGCTTTATCGATGGTCTCTATGTCAGACCAGATTATAGGCGACAGGGTGTTGGTTCTGAACTCTATCAAATGGCACTAAAATGGCTTAAGGAGCATCACATCGAGAGCATAAGATTAACAGTGTCTTCTAAAAATTCGATTGGCCAAGCTTTTTGGAACCGGCAAGGTTTCTCTGAACTCATGTACCTCATGCTTGCAACAATATGATATTGATTAAACAAACACATTAAATCAGGCGGTCCAAAACATCCACTCACTATCAATTCTCTCGCCCATTAGTTTTCCCTTATCAAACCGTCGTTTCATAGTTGCGTAAATAATCTGATCCCTGTTCTTAGCTCTAGGATCTGCTTCCTTGATAGCTGTGATTACCTCTGACATTGACCTTTTGTTTGGTAACTTGAAGTAGCCTCCATTGATTAGACTGTTGACTGCCTTCGATGCTGACCAAGGATCTGGTTTCGAAGCTATCTCAGCTTCAAGTGACCTTCGTGCTTCTCCGAACTTGAGTTCCAGCTCATCCATGGAAACGCCAACAATGTCTATTTTATCAAGGTCCCCAATACCCAAGCCTCTCTCAACAAATGATTGGATTAACTGTGTTTTCAGTGGTTTAATACCCGCGAGGTGGAAACCGACTGCTTCGACTGCTACCGCATCACGCCCAACAAAGAGAAAATCCGTTCTAGTTCTAGCTCCCTTTCCCTTGAAGAACTGCGAGAAGTAGGTGGCATCCAAAACAGCCAAGTCGATGCCTCCAATGGCCTCATAAAGGGTGGTTAAGAGATTGAAGAATATCTCACTCTTATGATACTGAACTTTTTTTCTTGTCGGAGGAAGACCAAAGAGATTCTTGAGGATGCTTCCCCTCTGATAGCTTCTCATAACATGCGTGTTGACAAAGACTCGAGGTTTCAGAATAATCTTTGCAAGGTCGATGACAACATCTCTGATGGGATTCGAAACCTTAACAGGGATGGTTTCTTCTTCGTCAGATAGGTTCACAGGGATAACAGTATCTGAGAATAGCGATTCCCACACCTTTAGCCTATCAGTACCAGTTCCCTGATAGTTGTCAGTTTCAGCGAGGTACTTGTGTGGAGCACGCGAGAATGCTTTGATTATGCCATCAACAGTTTCGATTGTTGAGTACCATCCACTTTCTGGATAGAATACGCCTACTTTGATGACAACATCACGATCTGAAACATCAATATCATCAATCCCGCCTAAGAGATTGCACGCATACTTCACAGCATTGCGTTTGCTCTCTCTAAGATTTACTGCTGCTACGACCGCATTCAACCCAAACTATCACCTCAGTGCCACACCTGCGGCCTCTTCCTGATATCTCCTCTACTCATAGAATCCGAGCTACATAATTCTCGTTTAGACGCTCTTGGAATTTTCCTACCAACCAATAGTATTGTTATGCTCACAATCTTGAGATTAACATGTTGTTCTCAGTTTCACTAAGAGTCCTGTTTCTGAAGTTGGGCTATTTTTTCTCTAACCTTATTCAACTCCCCAACGCGTTTCTTGACTCCTCCCTCAGCTTTATCGATTCTTTTTTGAATATTCTTGATTTTATCCTCAATCGTTGAAATCTCACGTCTTCTACGATTTTCTGCCTTCTCATATTCCCCTTTTGCATCATCCCACTCTTGCTTTGCAAGTCTCATCTGTTCATTGATACTTTCATATTGTATCCTCTTGACCTCGGCTTTATTTTGGCTCTCCCTAACACGAGCGTCTAGTTGTGAGCTTATGGCAATTTGATTAGCAGTGACAAGTTGAACCTCCCTATGGAGATTTCTTAGTTCAGTCAGGAAATCCTTGATTTTTCCATCTTGAAGATCCTCTGAATTTGTTATGCAGGACATTATTGCATCCATCTCTTGTCCGGGAGTTTCTTGCACTACAGTCAGTGGAGCAATATTAGCAGGTTCAATAGTGGAGGGCATTGTCGTAGCCAAAGTTTCTGGGCTTTTTCGAGGTTGCCGCTCCATCATGGTGGTTTGCCTCTCTTGCGGTATTGAACGACTCTGAGGAGCTACCATTGAATCTGGTGGTTCTTTCCTAGATTGCGGTGATGCGATTATTGGAGCAGGTGTGGATGGAATTCTTTCTTTTTCTTCGAAGGTCTGCATTGGGATCGATTTTGGTGCAACAGCAAGAGGTTTTTCATGTACTGTATTCGTTGCTCTTTGGATGGTTTGGCTTGGTGCCCTCTCAATTGGATGTTGAGGAGTCTGGGGCTGAGAAGACACGTCCTGCATGAGTTCTCTTACCTCACTTGCTCTGAGCATTCTGGTTTCAACAATGTCTCCTCCCTCCTCTTGAATACCGACTTTTTCTGCTCTAGCAAATGCTTCCTTCGCCTTTTCCATCTCGGACTTTCCTCTACTGGAAGATGATGTTCTCATTCTATCCCTGGATATCTCGCTTGGTTTCACCCATTGGTCGCCCGATGTGACGCTAGGCGTTGTGGATACTGGTTTAGCTGGTACTTCTGGTTCTGGGTATGATTTTGATTTGTCAATCTCAGATCTGCTTGTTGCTTCTACAGGTGTTTTTATTGATTCGTCAACTTTCGTGGTAAAAAGAGGCTTGCCACAACGAACGCAATATTTCCTTATTGGATTGTTTGCCTTTCCACAGCTTGCACAAGTTCTCACAGACCATTAATCTCCTACTTAACGCGATTAGAACTATTCACAGCATAAGTAGTAAAGGTTTTCCAAAGCCTTTGAAACCTAGGAACTTGCTGTATTGTATTGAGAAATTCCTCTAGAACGCCCTCTGGAGAGCCATTCACCATTTTAGTTCTATTTACGCCGTCGATACAACAAAATGAGGACGACAGCAACTCCTGCGACCGCAATACCTCCTAACACAAGTGGATCCACAATAATTGGCACCTGTTCCGGCGTAGTTGTTACTCCTCCAACAGTTGTGAAGACAAATCGTTCATAATACCAAACGTCATCTGAATCCAAGGCATACACTTCAAGGGTATGTTGTCCATTGACATTTGGAAGGCCCGTTAACTCTGTCTGATTCTCTTCAGAATCCCACGAATAATACTGCTGGCTTGGAACTTCACTGAAGTATATCTCGGGCAGTGTGTTTGGCTGATTTGAGCTCCCATTCCAGATTGCTCGAAGTTCTATCTCTAGTGGTCCTGTATAGGGTAACTGATAATTGTGACCAATTGCGCCAGTGAGCATGATTGAAGATATGTTCAGATGATTGTAATTCATATCAATTCTGACATAATGAAAATATGCTCCGCCCCATTGTGTGTTGTATACTGGCGCACCACCACCGCCAGTGATAATGTGAACGACGCCATTTACTGTGAGTCTATTGAACAAGTGGTCATGACCGCATATGAAAGCAGTCACATTATTGTCCTCAAAGAGTTGCTGCAATCTGATTCTTTCTTCGGGATTACTATCAATCGAGTCTCCCAAATGACTCAATGGATACATTGGACGATGCCCAAAGACGTACTTTATTGGGCTGTCGGTAGACTCAAGGTCATTGACTAGCCAAGTATATTGGTCACCAGTAATTCTACCTTCATTATTTTGTTCTTCTGTATCCAAAAGGATGTAATGAGCTCCAGCATAGTCAAATGAGAAGTAAGTGGAAGGTTCATCATATTGCTCGAATGCATCAAAGAAATATTCAAGCTTTAATGTTCCAGTCTTAGCTCCGGTGTCATGATTACCTACGACTGCATATATTGGTGCGTAGTGGCCCATTGAATCGCTGATATTTGTAAAAGCTGCCCAACCTGCAAGGTTGGTTTCGTGATTGTCACTAACATCAAGAACATAGTCACCAGTCATCAAAATGATATGGGGTTCCTCATCTATTATCATCTGAGCCATCTGTTTGAATTCTTCTGGTTGTAAATAGCTAATTGTTGTTGGCCGGTTATCGCCTATTACAATCATCTTAACATCATCTCCATCAGCAGGAGCTGTACGGAAATGATAAAGAGGGCTCTCGATGTTGTTTGAGGATACTTTGTAAAAGTACTTGGAATCTATATTCAATCCGTTTAGTCTAACACGGTGATCTGTATCCAAAGTGGTATTAGCAACTGTTTCTATGACTGATTCGTTCAGACCATACCAGACCGTAGCATTTGCCAGACCATCAGTTCGCCAAAATATCAATGCTGATTCGTTTGTCACCATATTTACAGTAGGTCCTCTTACAAAAAATGGCACGTCTGCTAGTATTGCATTTGAATGCTGAATTGGTGTCTGACTATCACTACTAAACATGAATTTTATAGGCACTGGACTTGCAAGAATAACTAACAGGATGATGGAGTACCACTTCACATGCATCGAGATCACAAGCGATACAACACAAGTTGGTCCTATTAAAGGATAGGTTCATTTAAACTCCATCAATGAACAAAAAACTATTGAGCCTTCCTGTAGCCTGCCTGTTCCCGTGCAATCTCAAGAGGTGGTTTGAGATTCTTTGGGACTGGTGATTTGTATATCCTACCCGCTTTTCGTTTCACGAATTCGTCTTGAATCTTCTTAAGCACATCAGATTTAGTGATAAGATCTATTGCAGTCCCAGCCATGGTCTTTGCGGCGAACAAGAGTGACTTGTGACCAATTCCTGCTCCACTACACGCAACAACTTGCCAAGAGTGCCCTCCTATGCCTAGGACATGGGTTGAGGTCGTAAACTCTATCGTCGGAGCGACCCAACTCACGTCCCCCACATCTGTGGATCCTGGCCATACGATCCCCTCATCCCACGGATCCATAATCTCAGTGTCTATGTTGGTGTCTATCAAGTCTTCCCAACCAGGACGCCGTGATAGACGAAGCTCCTCCAATTTATCCTCTCGAGATACTGTAGCAGAGATCTCTTCTGCAAACTTCAATTCCTGTTTGGAATATTCTGGTGCGCCCACCTCTCTCATATTTGCTGTTACCATGTCACTAAGCCCTTTATTTGGAAGTAGATTGTAAACTCCTTCAATGAACTCCACGCTATGTGTTGTTCTAGCCATCAAATCGGCACCGTCTGCGATTCTTTGTACCCACTGATACAGTAGTTCGACCTGTTCCCGCGCCGGCGCTCTGATATAATACCAGCTTCTTGCATAGGGCGGTACAACATTCGGCTGCATCCCTCCCTCTTCGATGACATAATGAATCCGTGCTTCTTGGATAATATGTTCTCGCATGAAATTTACTCCTGTATTCATAAGTTCCACCGCATCAAGTGCACTTTTCCCTAGAAATGGTGTAAAAGCTGCGTGCGATGAAACTCCATGAAAATGAAACTTCACCGAGTTCACAGCCAAGGAGCTGCCAACGCCTGCTACATTCGAGCTTCCTGGATGGTGGCTCAATATAGCATCAGCATCATCATACAAACCGTCCCTGACCATGAACATTTTTCCACTGTATGTTTCTTCTGCTGGAGTGCCATAGAATCTAACAGTTCCCTCAATCCCATTGTTTTCCAAAGCGACCTTCGTAGCAATTGCACCTGCAACAGCAGAGACCCCATGAATATTATGACCACACCCATGTCCCGGAGCACCCTCAATAAGTGGTTCTCTTTTTGTGGATACTTTTTGAGATACTCCCGGAAGTGCATCATATTCACCTTGAAATCCGATGATTGGTTTGCTACTACCCCACGATGCAATAAAGGCTGTAGGCATGTCAGCTACACCTCTCTGCACGCTAAACCCATTCTCTTCCAGGATCTTTGCTAATAGTTCTGAGGATTTGTATTCCACAAGACCAAGCTCTGCGAAGTTCCAGATTTTGTCACTTGCTTCTATTAGTTTAGACTCGTTGTTGGATATCCATCCCCAAGCATCTTCTTTCATGACACATCACTCCAATCAAAAACCTATACTAACTACATTCTACCCTATTATCAACGTGGATTAAACTATTACATAAATGTGGTTGGAGTAACAGGTTTTGAGAACAAGTATGCATAATGTCACAACTACGTAGAAAGTATGTTTTATACATTTTTTATTCTATATGGGCAGAGGGTTCATCCTTGACAGAGAGAAAGGAATCATGGTACGCACCACTCCTGAAAAGTCGGAGATCTTTCTTTACGCGAGTCTTTGTTCTCTTTCTCGTAATTGATCTTCTTGGCATGGTCTATGTGACCAGAAGTGTATACGGTAATCTCACAGATGGCTATGAATGGCCTTCTCCAGGTAATGTCTTGTTCCCATTCCCTTTTCATTACCCAAGTATGTTTCCCGTCACACAACCGCTTAATCCTCTTGAAACTTTTACTTACCTGATTTTCATCAGCAACTCTGTATGGATATTCTGGGTGTCCCTTGCAACTATCTACATCATCTTACCTTTAATTCTTAAAATAAAAGATAGAAAATCAAATCTGTAGCTGTATGATTCCTTTGATTGTGCCTTTGTTCTTTCGTAGGATCTCTAATCAGGAAAGACGCTCCTTTTTGGTTTTTTCTATAAAAGTTCCATGCATCTCTTTTTTTGCCATCGATGGATTTTAACTAGCACGGGTCTTTTCTGTATCTGCCTTTTCTTCATAATATTCTTTCATTAGCCCTGGGGCGTTACAAAAATAAAGCTAAACAGTGAATAGGAACTTCAGCAGGCTCTTATAGTGCTAATCGCACTGAATGATTGATGGAGCGTACCTTCGTATGACCTCAGCTATACCCTCATCAAAAATTGCAATCTTCTGGGACGTTGAGAATGTTGCGGACGATTCTGCCACTCACAAATCTATGACTGAGAATATACGGAGGACGGGTACAGTCATCAAAGCCTATGCTTTTGCGGATTGGGACACGAGACGTCGAATAGCCGAGGAGTTGTACAGTCTTGGCTACGACCTCATTCATGTCCCGGATGTCAAGGATAATGCCAGCGATTACAAAATGGCCTCCTATATCTTGGATCATCTTGTTCATTATCCTGAAACATCTCAATATGTCCTGATTACTGGTGATGGCGATTTCAAGCTATTAGCTGGCGCACTTAGAGAGCATGGTGTTGATTTGTGGCTCATCAGCAATCCTCTCATTACGGCATCTGAGCTACACGACCTTGCATCAAAATACACCGATATCTTCTCCTTCAGACCTGCTCTCGATTGCGTTAATCCTGAGGACTGCGATGAATCTGTTCAAAGCATGGTCAAACTCCGGCATCTTGCAGCTGTGCAAATCCAAGAGGTCGTACGATTGATTGCAAAATCTGGAAATAAGGTCAGTACGGGTCATGCAAGACATGTGATGAAATCATTGAATCCGCAATTCGATGAAGCTGATTTAGGTTTTGAGAATTGGAATGAGTTCTTAGAATGGGCTGAAGTTCAAGACTATATTCGTCTTGAAGGTGACCATCCAACAACCCTTCTTGCTCTACCTGATAGACTCCCACCCCAATCAATCAAAACCACAAAAGAAGTCAATCAAGCTTTTGAATTTCTAGCTAAAGTTGCTGAGGACGGTTTAAACGAGGGAACTCCTTATTCCCTAAAAGAAATCGGGAAGAGGATTCAAGAACTAGGTCTAGAATTTGAGAAAATTGGCTATAGACGGTTCTCAGACTTCGTACTCTCTGCAGAGAAACGTGAACTGATACGAATAGTACCACCTGAAGAGGAAGGTGGTTCCCCAATAGTTCTACCCGCCTATGATGTGAAACGTATGCATGAATGGTTTGCGAAGAATGTTGAACGGATTTTTGGCCCATCCGTAAATGTTCCAAAAACAACATTTCTGAAGAAAATATCACAAACACTCCTCGAAACTCGTACAAGTATAACCGAGCTTGAAAGCTACCTAACTGATGAGAAGGTGAAACAGGCGTATTCTTCAATATTGAATGCGAGCAACATTCCGTTCTTACCGCCATTTCAACAGTCATATGCCCATGTACTAATAGGGAAAGGTCTTCAATGTCAGGATATCATCACAAAAGTAAACAACGAACTAAGCCCGCTCGGTATAAAGCTTCAATGCCCTGACTGACATAAGACTAATCAGCCACTTTGCACACTCTCAGCCAGATGTGTTGGCAATGAACTCCTATGAAAAACTAGCTGCGACGCTAGATAAAATTCCAAATGGATATCCGCCCGCTGATGATGGTACTCATCTGAAAATACTAGAGTGGATATTCACTCCTGAAGAGGCTGAGCTCGCCAGTCAACTAAAACTTAGTGGCGAGACTATTGACGAGTTGACAAATAGGTTGGGCTATTCAAGGAATCAGCTTGAGCAGCTTCTTGCAACTATGATTTCTAAAGGACAGATCAACTCATGGATATCAAAGAGTGCCGGTCAACGAAAGTATGCACTTCTCCCCTTTGCAGTAGGCATCTTTGAGGAGCAGTTGAATCGAATGGATAGGGAGTTCGCTCAACTCTTAGAACAGTATTTCGATCAGAGTTTCAAGAAGGTGACTGCAACCGAGCCGGTGATTTTCAAAGTTATACCTGTAAATCAAAGTGTTAAGAATGAGCTTGAAATTCATCCCTACGAAAAGGCAGAACACTTACTAAAGAGTGCAGCATCATGGGGAGTACGTGAATGTATTTGTAAGAAACAAAAATCGCTTATTGATGAGCCATGTACTTATCCAACGACTGTCTGCTTGGTCTTCGCGAAAAACAGAGAGAATGCTTTTGATCATGATGCGCTTACAAAGCCGATAACAAAGGAAGAATCATTAAGACTCTTGAAAGAGGCAGAAGATGCAGGACTTGTTCATTGTTCATATAATACAAAAACAGGTCACTATTACATCTGCAATTGCTGTACGTGTTGTTGTGGTATTCTAAGAGGAGTCAATAAACTAAACAATCCTCGCGAGTACATCAAGACAGATTTTGTAATCTCTGTGACTACCGACCTCTGCACAGGATGTGGAACATGTCTTGATAGATGCCAATTCGGAGCACTCAGTATTCCTAGTGATATCTGCGAAGCCAATACAACACGCTGTATTGGGTGTGGTGTCTGTGCAATGGTCTGTCCTGAATCTGCCTTAGAGCTGATCAGGAAGGAGCCAGCTGACAAACCTCCCCCGCCTGAGAATCTTATGGACTGGATGACCCAACGTGCAATCTCTCGCAATGTGGATCCGTCTGATCTTCTCTAGGTCTCTCATATTATGAGTATTCTTAAGAAGAACCAACACCCTATCTGTCAGTGGAATGGCTCATGACAATTGAAACGAACTCGAGCAAGAAGAATGTAAAAGAGGCAAAGACACGAATAACGCCCTACATTCCTCATCTTGCTGAGTTTTATTTTGAGCCAGCCTATGATTGGAGTTTTGAAGAAGCTCAAAAGCTTTTTTCAAAAACAGCACACTCCCTCAATGAGTTTCATCAGGACACTGTTTATTTCACCGAGTGTATTGAAGGCATGGAACGATTGCCAAAGTCCTCTATTGATTTGATTGTTGCAGATCCTCCGTTTGGAATCGATTTCGATGGGAAGAGTAGTGTGTATAATCGTGATGAGTCTCTCGTAGTTAGTGGCTATGAGGAAGCCCAAGGATCGTACTCAGAGTTCACAAGGAAATGGATGAACCAACTCTCTCGAATAATGAAGAGGGCTGCGTCTGTCTATGTATTTAGCGGGTGGACCAATCTTGGGGCAATCTTGGCTGGTGCTGATAAAGCCGGACTCACTACATTGAATCATCTAATCTGGCACTACCCATTTGGTGTCTACACAAAGCGAAGGTTCGTGACTAGTCATTACCATATTGTACTCCTTGTCAAAGATCCCAAGGCCTACTTCTTCAATAAGATAGAGAACTATCCTGAGGATGTTTGGATTGTGAAACGCAAATATCGGACCGGACTAGCAAAGAATGGGACTAAACTTCCTCTAGAAGTTGTATCTCGCTGTATTGATTTCTCCTCAAGACCTGGCGACATCGTTCTAGATCCCTTCATGGGGAATGGTACAACCGCCGTAGCTGCAAAATCTGCCTTCAGGCATTTCATAGGATTCGAAATCAATAAGAAACTAAAATCCCTACTCAAGCGCGAGATCGGTTCCGTGCAGCCTGGGCAATCATACAAGCCCTATAAGGAACGTCTTCCCACTCTGGAAGAATTGGCTATGCTATATCCTCGTGCTTATCGGGAGTATTGTCAAAGAGCGGGACAGAAATAGGAATTTGATCAACTATATGGTGTGCATGAAAATGGACCCTGAGGATTTACTTATGGAACACGGCTCTGCATTTGATAGACTTGCAGATGCATCTAGTCCAAGTGATATCTTCAATCGGCAGTACGGAACCGAACTTGCGAGGTGGGAATCCGAATTCCTCCAGAAGTTTAGTGAACGTCAACACGGTCAGAAGTTTCTATATCGCGGATTCGTAAGACACAGTCGTGATACCTCTCTTATTCTCTTGACACCCAGTCCCTGGTTACTTGAGGGTGAGTTTGTCTTCTTTGAAAGAGACCAGACTATTCCGGATGATGGCGCCTATATAGAAGTGATAGGAAAGAGAATTGCTGTACCAAGCATGCTCCAGCAATCAAAAACAGTTCTTCGAGCTATAACTGCAGAGTCGTATCAAGTCCTCTCCATAGATTATGCATCTCAGATTGCACCACCACTCAGTCTCAAGGAACTCTCAAAGATTCTATTTGAAAACGTTGGAATGGCAGAGGCAAGTAAAAGGGTATTTGCGCGTCTCTTTGTGTCCAGTCCTCCATTTCAGGAAGCGATTGGCGGACTAACTACTGGTATTCAGGCTATTGCATCCAAGACCGATATACGGAGATTTCTCTCATTCATCAGACGTGTTCTCCCACCTACCATGCGGACGAAGACCATATCAGTACAGGATGTACGCGGAATCAAGATTCAAACGCCACGTATGTTCCGGGTCGATATTGGCCCATTATCAAAGACACGATTAGAAACACTCTGCATGGAACGGAAAGATCCATCTGGTTTCAAGGAGGTATCAGCTGGTGCATTGACAGATACTGAAACAGCCGCATTACCCGATGTTCCTTTAGCACTCACCTCTGAAGATTTTTGGATTGAAACTAGAAATCCAAAGGAACTACAATTACCAATCTTGAAGTCAGCAATCACCTACCAGTTACTCACACCGGTGGTTTCACAGCGCAGCATTGACTCTAGTACGAAGCATGTTCTCTCAAGACTAGAAACACTACAGGAGAGCTTTGGTCTTGGGGACACTGCATTAGCAAGAGGAAATGTGCTTGATGCAGACGCTCTTGGACGACCCATGAGCACTCTGAAAATTGCTCGCTCAACAGCACGAGCCGCCTGGAATGACAAGATTAGTACAAGTGAAATAAAACAAGCTTGGGATCGAATTCTTGAACCAGCATTAAAAGAGTTCATGGAACTATCCGAAATTAAAAGGACCTCCGAGGCAGATTGGGGCAAAGAAAGCCGCATTCACCAGTTCAATACCAAGGTATTGAAAGCTATTCGGCTACTTGACACAGGAAAACGTGGCTCTCTAGGTCCAACTCTGGATGAAATTGCTCAAGAAGCCGGAGTCGAACGCTATATTGCTGCAGAGACCTTGGCACGGATGAAGGACGGTGGGGTTCTTTATGAACCCCGACCAGGTCACTACAGACTTGTGTAAGTCTATGGGAATGCTTTTTTGAACTCTTCTGGCTCTTCGCCCTCTTCAATGATTTCGATGTCTTGAACGCCAACACGCTCTGCGTCATATCTTCGAGCGAGGATATTCCCATCGAATTTCTCTCGGGCTGAAGCTTGCTTTCCTCGCCACACCCATATATCGTCCCAGGTGTCGAGAATAAAAACATCATCCGACTTCAATGAATTCTTGTTTAAGGGAACTTCTGCGAAGAAGGTCTCATCACCTTCACGATGCACTTTCCAGAGCTTGTACTCATGAGTTTCGAGGTGCACT
>Ga0224495_10000082_pt1 | contig 70598 bp, 61 predicted proteins | sample SF_Jul11_sed_USG_FD_168128 | JGI IMG/M metagenome (GOLD analysis project Ga0224495, IMG submission 168128) | Sediment microbial communities from San Francisco Bay, California, United States - SF_Jul11_sed_USGS_4_1 | ecosystem: Environmental > Aquatic > Marine > Sediment | place: USA: California...
ACACCTTCATCGAGAAGGATTCCGCCATCAACGACGCCATCGACCGCATGCGTCACGCGGCCACCTCGGCCCTGTTCGAGCGCAACGACCTGGTGATTGTGGCCTCGGTGAGCTGCATCTACGGCCTCGGCTCCCCGGAGGCGTATCACCAGATGATGCTGTTCCTCGAGGAGGGGGCCCATGTGGAGCGTGATGGAATTTTGGCGAAACTGGTGGAAATTCAATATGAACGAGGCGATCTCGACTTCCATCGCGGCACCTTCCGGGTGCGCGGCGACGTGCTGGAGATTTTCCCCGCCGCCAGCGAGGACATTGCCATCCGCGTCAGCTTTTTTGGCGATGAAATGGAACAGATTGCCGAGGTGGACCCCCTGCGCGGCCAGATCCTGCGCCGCATCCCCAAGGTGGCGGTGTATCCCAACAGCCACTACGTGATCCCTCCGGAACGCATGCAGGACGCCGTGTCCGGCATTGAACAGGAGCTCGAAATCCGGCTGCGGGAGTTGCATCAGGGCCATAAGCTGGTGGAGGCCCAGCGGCTGGAGCAACGCACTGCCTTCGATCTGGAAATGATCCGCGAAACCGGCTACTGCCAGGGCATCGAGAACTACTCGCGCCACCTCTCCGGGCGTCTGCCGGGGCAGCCGCCACCCACCCTCCTCGACTATTTCCCCCGCGACTTCCTGCTCATCCTCGACGAATCCCACGCCACCGTGCCCCAGGTGGGGGCCATGTTCGAGGGCGACCGTACCCGCAAGCGTACCTTGGTGGAGTACGGCTTTCGCCTGCCCTCGGCCCTGGACAACCGCCCCCTCACCTTCGACGAGTTCCGCCGCTTCATGGGTCACACCGTCTATGTGTCCGCCACCCCGGGGCCGTTCGAACTGGAGCGCACCGGCGGCGAGGTGGTGGAGCAGGTGATCCGCCCCACCGGCCTGATGGACCCAGAGATCGAGGTGCGCCCGGCGGGTAATCAGGTGGACGACCTTCTGGCGGAGTGCCGCCGCCGGGAAAAACTTGGCGAGCGGGTGCTGGTGACCACCCTCACCAAGCGTATGGCCGAGGATCTGACCAATTATTTTCAGGAGGTCGGGGTGCGCGTGCGCTACCTGCACTCGGACGTCAAGACCATCGAGCGCACGGTGATCCTGCGTGACCTGCGCAAGGGTGAATTTGACGTTCTGGTGGGGGTCAACCTGCTGCGCGAAGGGCTTGATTTGCCCGAAGTATCTCTGGTGGCGGTGCTGGATGCGGACAAGGAGGGATTTTTGCGCGGCTACCGGGCGCTGGTGCAGACTGCCGGACGCGCCGCACGCAACATCAATGGCCGGGTGTTTTTCTATGCCGACCGTGTCACCGAGGCCATGCGTCAGGCCATGGACGAGACCACCCGCCGCCGCACCCTGCAGATGGACTGGAACCAGACCCACGGCATCACCCCTACGGGTATCATCAAGGGCATTGAGCCGGGGCTGCTGGAGGTGTGCGAGGCCGACTACATGGACCTCACCGACGCCCTCCCCGGCGGACAGGCCGGGGCCGCGCCGGAGGCCGTGCCGGACAACATTCCGGCGGAGATTCAGCGCCTCACCAAAGACATGAAGGCCGCCGCCAGGGCCCTCGATTTCGAAGTGGCGGCGCGCCTGCGCGACCGCATCCGCGCCCTCACGGAGCTGGACCTGGCCCTGCGCTAGCAAGGCGCCGCCGGCGAGATAGCCGCCGCCGGCGAGACCGTCCCCTTCGGCGTGGTACCCTGAGGTCAGGGGGGAGGGTTCCACGTCCGCGAGGCGTCTCATCATGCCACTGGAGAACTACGGAGCGCTGAGGGGGACCATCACCGGCCACAAGCGCGCCCGCGGACACCACGGCCACTACCAGATCCATATCTCCGCCGGACCGGAACGCGCCCGGGAGCATTTCCGCGTCGCCCTCAACGTGCGCTCCCGCCGCCCGCCCTCGGAATTGCTGTTTCTGCTCGACGACAACTTCGATCACCCCCTGCTGGATCACCTGGTCGGCATGCGCTCCGGCTTCACCCCCATCCGCCCGGTCCCGGACAGCGCGGCGCTGGACTACATCCGCGGCAACCTGTTCAATCCGGCAGGCATGCGCCGCATTCCCCACGACGTTCCCGGCCCGGACAACGACCTGAACGACCGCCTCGATTACTGGCTCACCCGCACCCGGGCCGATCCCCGTGGCGAGGCGTGGGTGCTGGGGGAGCGGTGGGGACCGGAACCCCACGCCCGGGACCGGCATTTTCGCTTTCACCCCGCCAGCGGCATGCACAACGTACACATGAATCAGGGCAACGACCCGCGCTACCAGACCGACGACGGCCCCTGGCAGGACGGCGCCCTGCTGCTGCACCTGCCGGACGAGGGGCGCTGGGTGGCGGGATTCCTGGCCTTTCAGAGCCAGTCGTGGCACACCGACGACACCACCGGCCACCGCATTCCGGAGGCCGGTCCGCCGGTGCCCCCCGGCGGTTGGGCCACCGTATACCCCCGCGAACATCCTGCCCCGACGGGGGCTGTGTGCGTGGAGGCCCGCGCCGTTCGCATCATCGCGGCGCTGGTCAACCCGCAGGGCAGCGATCCGGGGCGTGAATCCATCACCCTGCTCAACACCCAGCCCGATGCGGTAGACCTGGGCGGCTGGACGATTATCGACTCCGCACGCCGCCGTCTGCCGCTGGACGGCATCACCCTCGGCCCCGGCGCGACCGTGCGCGTGCCGCTGGATGGTGCCACGGTGCAGCTCTCCAATGCCGGAGGCACCCTGACCCTGCTTGGCCCGGACGGGTTCCGCGTGGACGGCGTGGCCTACACCGCCGGTGAGGCGCAGCGGGAGGGCTACACCGTGGTGTTCTGAGTGGCCCCCCGGCCACTGCGCTGGAGCCTGTGGCGTCCCGCCTGAGTCCCCCGGGCATGAATAGACGATTTTCTAATCAATTATCCGGTTTGTGCCGAAAAGTCCCGGAACACGGGAGATCGGCATCACCCGTTCCGGCGCGGTGGAAATCCCCACCGGCCGGGAACAGGCAGGCCGGCGCCCAAACATTCCAAGGAGACCCGTCCCATGGCCAAGACCGATCGCTTCAGGGAGCAGCACAACGAGCTGCTGAAGATCGCCGGGCAGATCGTGCCGTACCTGAAGGAATCCACTCTCTCGAAGGACGCCTCCGCAGTACGGGATCTCCTGTCCAAACTGATGGGCACCCTCAAGGTTCACCTGTCCATGGAGGACAAGTCCCTCTACCCCCGGCTGGTCAGCCACCCGGACAAGAAGGTCAGCAAGCTGGCCAAGGATTTCATCGCCGAAATGGGCGGCATCGCCAAGGCGGTGACGGCCTATGCGGGCAAATGGAACACCGAGGAGCGCATTCGCGCCGAGGCGGCGACCTTCATCGCCGAGACCAAGGGGCTGTTTGACGCCCTTGGCAAGCGCATCGAGCGGGAGAACAACCAGCTCTACCCGCTGCTCGACGCCCACGGCTGAGCCCGATCCTGTCCCGGCGGAAGGCCTGGCGGGCAAGAGAAAAAAAGCCCCCGACCCGAGGTTCCCCGTGGGCCCCAGGCCGGGGGTTTGTCGTTCAGGTCAAGCCAAAGTCCCCGCGTTCCCCTCCCTCGCCCCCCCCGCTGCCGTCTTCGCATTGCCTTGACAGGACGGCCGCTGTCTCCGTAGCATGGAGCCGGTTTTCCAATGAACAGTCCTGTGCAACAGCTAGACCTCCGGACCCGGGCCGAAGAGGTGTGGGCGCGCTACCGCGCCGACCTCGACGCCGTGGAGCGTGAGCTCACCGCCAACCTGACCTCCGAGGTTGCCTTGGTGGGAGAGGTGGCCCGCTATGTGCTGGGCGGCGGTGGCAAGCGCTTCCGGCCACTGGTGCTGGCGGCCTCCGCGCGCCTGGCCGGGGCAGCCCCGGACGGCCAGCCGTGCCCGGAAGTGGCTACCCTGGGGGCGGTGGTGGAATACATTCACACGGCTACCCTGCTGCACGATGACGTGGTGGACGATGGTGATATCCGCCGTGGCCAGAGCGCCGCGCGAACCCTGTGGGGCAACGCCGGAAGCGTGCTGGTTGGCGATTATCTTTACGCCCGCGCTCTGGCCATGAGCGTCTCCCTCGGGCGTCTGCCGGTGGTGGCGGCCCTCACCAGCGCCGTGGAGGAGATGAGCGAGGGCGAGGTGTTCCAACTGTCCGTCTGCGGCGACGCCGGACTGGCGGAGGCTGCCTACCTGCGCATCGTCGAGCTCAAGACCGCGTCTCTGATCCGTACCGCTGCCCAGGTGGGGGGCATGCTCGGGCAGATCAGCGAAACCCAGCTTGCGGCGCTGGTGGAGTACGGTCGACTCATGGGCATTGCCTTCCAGGTGGCGGACGATGCCCTGGACTATCAGGGCGACGCCGAGGTGTTTGGCAAGGCCCTTGGCGGTGACCTCAAGGATGGCAAGATCACCCTGCCCCTGCTCTACGCCCTGACCCGCTGCAGCGGGGCCGAACGGGCGCGGCTGGAGTCCATCATCGCCCACGACGACGTGGCCTGTGGTGATGATTTGGCCTTTGTGCTGCGGGTGATGCGCGACCATGGCGCCCTGGAGGATGCCGGAAACCGGGCGCGGGAGTTCAGTGCCCGGGCTGGTCAGGTGCTGTGTCAGGCGTTCCCCGACGGCCCGCACCGCGCGGCCCTGCTGGAACTGGCCGAATATGTGGTGGAGCGGGACCGCTGAGCGGCGGCCACCCCTCCGCTCCCTCGTCCCCAGACGCCTCCCCCTCTGATGGTTCCCCCCGCCATGCCGCCTCACGCCGATCTGCCGCATGCCAATTTGCCGCACGCTGATCCGGGTCGTCTGCTGGAGCTCATTGTGCGGCTCTCCTACCGTTACTCCGACGAGGGGTTTACCCTGACCTCGGGGCGCCACAGCAACTACTACGTGGACCTGAAAAAGACCACCCTGCACCCGGAAGGGGCCTGGCTGTGTGGTCGTTTGCTCTTCGAGCGCCTGCGTGGACGCGGCGTGCTTGCCGTGGGTGGTTTGACCCTGGGGGCCGATCCCCTGGTGTCTGCGGTGGCGGTGGCCAGTCACTTGGGGGGCGAACCGATGCAGGCCATCATCGTGCGCAAGGCCGCCAAGGGGCACGGCACCGGCCGCTGGGTGGAGGGGCCGGCCACGCCACCCCTGGCGGTGGCGGTGCTGGACGATGTGGCCACCACCGGGAAATCCACCGTGGAGGCCGCCGGACGCCTGCGCGAGGCAGGCTTTGACGTGGTGGCGGCGCTGTGCGTGGTGGACCGGGGCGAGGGGGGGCGCGAGGCGCTGGCTGCCGAAGGGTTGACCCTGGAGGCCTTGTTCACCATGGATGACATTTTGGCGCACCAGCGTCAGAAACCGTGACGATGTTGCGCGGTGGACGGCCCGCCGGGGTGCCATCGGGACGGCGTTTGCAGCAAAATTAGCCGCGTAACACGTTGTTATTACGTAAATAATGCATACTATTGGCGGGGGTTCGCGAAGTATGGCACGTAACCTGCTGTAAGTTCAGGGTGCAGACATGCTTCCCCGAGGAGGGAGCCCCAATGGGACGTTTTCCCTACCGGCCTCACTGGCCTTGCGTCCCGCCGACACACCGTTGGCAAGCTTCTCTGATTCCCGCCCCGTGGCGGGGAAAGAGGGGTCGCCCTTCTCCTACCCTTCCAAAGACATTGTGCCCTGCCCGGTTGAGAACGCCGGGCAGGGCCCCCCTCCCTTCCCGTCGCTTCCGGCGCGGTCCCTGGCCCCTTGCCAGCAAAAGGGAGTTGGGTTATAGTGAACCCTCCCGATACCCAGGGCCGGACTGCGTCGTGTGTGAACGCTGGTTGTTATTCCGATAATCGAGGTTTATCAATGGATTACGATTTAAATTATCAGGGGGATAAGGAGGTTGACTCCACCTCCATCGCCAACAAAATTGGTGACGCCGTGCCCGCCACCGGTGCCTACGAGTGCACCACCTGTGGCGAGGAGATTCAGGCCCAGTCGGGAACCAAATTCCCGCCTTGCGCCAACTGCGGTGATGACCACCTGACCTGGGAGATGATCCAGGCCGCCTAGTTCCGCTCCCCCCGCCCCGGATTCCGGGGCGGGGGACTTGTCCGCCATCCCGCCCCCGGCTTTTTCCGTCGGCCCCGCTCTCGTCTCCGTTCCTCCGCGCCTTTTTCCGTCGGTTCCCGCCCATTTTTGGTCGTTTTGGCCCCCCTTTTTTGCCCCCGACCTCCGGGTGTTCGTTGCCACACCCTCGACGTCCTTTCGGTGTTTCCAATGATCCACTTTCAGGCGGGGGGTGGGGGTGATTGTCTGTCCGGGGTGAATTGTGATATCGTTGCGCTCCTTTCGAGGATTTTGTCAGGGATTTTGCGGCATCCTCCGCGCCGTTCGTGGGCGTATGGGCCGGGGTGCCGCCAGGGGTTCGATTCCAGCCAGTTCAGGGAGCACTGAATGTCGAGGGTCATCAAGAAGCGTCGCAAGAAGATGCGCAAGCACAAGCACCGCAAGCTGCTGAAGAAGACACGCCACCTGCGTCGCAGCCGCGGCTGACGCAGTCGGCCAGATCGTGACCGGCGACGCCTCCACCGAGTGTGGCGGAGGCGTCGCCGGTTGTTGCTTTCCTGCCCCTGCCGCACGGGTGTGGCACCCGGCGCGTGGGGGATTCGTGGAGCCGATCCCATGCCATATACCGGTTCGCCATTCCCCTTGGCGGCGCATCCGCGCCCGGCCAAGCGCGGTTCCGTGCCCCGTGCCGAGGGGAACCCTGCGGCGGACGGTTCTGCGGCGAACGGATTGACCCGGCGCGTAAGCCGGTTTTTCCGCCGCGCCCGGCTCCGTCAACTCCTGGCGCTTTCCGTCTTGCTGCTGTCCTCCCCCGCCCTGGCTGCTCCCGCCGTTTCCCCCCTGCGCGTTTCCGCCTCTGTACACCCCCTTGCCCTGCTGGTGCGGGCGGTGGGGGGAGAGGACGTCAAGGTCGACGTCCTGCTGCCCCCCGGGGTTTCGCCCCACGGCTTTGAACCGACCCCCGCCCAGATGCGGCGGCTGGCGGAAGCGGAGTGGTGGATCGCCGTGGGCGGCGGACTCGACCCGTGGGCCGAACGGCTGGCGGAGGGGGTGTCCGGAGGGCGCCCGCATTTGATCCTCATCCAACCCTCCGCAGGGTCGGCTCACAACGCCGATCACAACGCCGATCACGAGGATGGGCACCGCCACTCCGGTGTCGATCCCCACCTGTGGCTGGACCCGGTGCTGGTGCGGGACGAACTGGTGCCGCGCATTTCCGCGGCCCTGTCCCGCCAGCGTCCGGCACAGGCAAAAATGTTTGCCGGGCGTGCCGCCGCTTTCCAGCAGCGCCTCACCGCGCTGGATGCAGAGCTGACCGCCGGGCTGGCGCCGTACAAGGGGGGGGCGTTCGTGGCTTTTCACGGCGCCTGGGGACGGTTTGCGGCACGCTACGGCCTGCGCGAAGTGGCGGTGGTGGAACCATCCCCCGGTCGCGAGCCGTCCGCCCGCTGGATGGCCCAGGTGGTGGAAACGGCACGCCGGGAACACGCCGTCGCCGTCATCATTGAGCCCGGTTTCAACCCGCGGGTGGCCAACACTATTGCCGCCCAATTCGGCGGCCGCACCGTTACCGCCAACCCCGAGGGCGGCCTTGGCGGCACTTGGGGAGCGACCTACGAGGATCTGATGCGTTACAACATGGGCGCCTTCCGGGCCGCCATGACGCCATAGCCGACGCCGTGACCGACACTCTCGAACCGATGGTGCGGCTGGACCGGGTGGACCTGATCCTGGACGGACGGGAAGTGCTGTCCGGGATCTCCATGGCCCTCATGCCGGGCCGCTTTCTGGGGCTGATCGGCCCCAACGGCGCAGGCAAGACCAGTTGTCTCAAGGTGATTCTCGGTGTCCATCGTCCCACCCGGGGCACGGTGCGGGTTCTGGGGCAATCGCCTTGGGAGTTGGGCAAGCGCGCCCATCACATCGGTTATGTGCCGCAGCGCTCCCTGGCCGGACGCTGGGCGCCGTTTTCAGTTTTCGATGTGGTGATGATGGGCCGCGTCTGCTGCATTGGCGTGGGTCGCCGCCCCAAGGCCCGCGACCGGCAACTGGTGGAGGAAAGTCTGGAGCGCATGGGGCTGTCCGATCAGGCGCAGCGACCTGTGGGGGCGCTCTCCGGCGGCCAGGTGCAGCGCGTGATGATCGCCCGCGCCATGTGCCGAAAAACCAGTCTGCTGATTCTGGATGAACCCACCGAAGGGGTGGACCTGCCGCATCAGGAGCGCCTCTACCGCCTGCTCAAGGATTTGCAGGCGGAGCGCGGCCTGACCGTCATCACCGTATCCCACGACGTCTCCATGCTGTCCGGCTACGCGGACGAACTGGCGTGCATCAACCGCACCCTGCACGTCCACGGCGACCCGCGGGAGGTGATGGAAAGCCATGACCTGGGGCGTGCCTACTCCTGCGAGTTTGATTTCTTCTCCCACCACCCCCACGGCGGCGGCCATCACCACCACGGCCACACCCACATCAAGGGCGGCTAGGCGGGCATGTTTGCCTATGAATTCATGTGGCGCGCCCTGGCGGCGGGGTTGCTGGTCAGCCTGCTGTGTTCGGTGCTGTCCCTGTTTGTGTTGTTGCGGCGCATGGCCTTTGCCGGCATGGGCATCTCCCACGCGGCCCTGGGCGGGGTCGCCATCGGCCTGCTCACCGGCATGAATCCGCTGGTGGGGGCGCTGGGGGTGTGCGTTGCCACCGCCCTGGGTATTGGCGCGGTGACCCGCAGCGGGCGCGTCAGCCCCGATGTGGCCATCGGCATCCTCACCAGCGGCCTGATGGCCCTGGGTGTGGTGCTGATGGGCCTCTCCTCCGGCTATCAGGGGGACCTGTACAGCTACCTGTTCGGCAACATCCTGGCGGTCGACTCCGGTCAGTTCCTGTGGCTGGTGGCGGTGGCAGTGCCGGTGCTGGGCTTTATCGCCGTGTTTCTCAAGGAGCTGCTGTTCGTTGCCTTTGACGAGGAAGTGGCGCAGGTCACCGGCGTGCCTGCCCGTTTGCTCAACTACGGCTTGCTGGTGTCCATTGCCTGTACTGTGGTGGCGGCCATCAACATGGTGGGGGTAGTACTGGCCAGCGCCCTGCTGGTGGCCCCCGCCGCCATCGGTTTTCAGATAGCCGACAACTGGCGCCCGATTCTGCTCGTTTCGGTCCTCTCCGGATGGGTGGCGGTGGCCGCCGGACTGGCCTGTTCTTTCCTGTGGGACGTGGCTTCCGGAGGGGCGATTGTGCTGGTCCTGGTGCTCCAGTTCTTTGCCGCCGTACTACTGCGTCGCCTGCGCCGACCTGCCCACATCTGACATTTTCTACAGCTAGAACGGTACGTTACAGCTCTTTCTCGAAAGTGGCTCGGCGAGTTAGTGTGTATGTTTCACGCAATTATCCGCGCCCTACCGTCAAGATATGGCGGAAATATGCCGAAAAATAAGGCGATGTGACCAGCGTCTGGCGATGCCCGTTTCGCCTTGTTCTCCCCGTCCCCCTTGCCTGGATGGCCGTGCATGGATCGTAAGGGCCTGATTCTCAACTTCCGCTGGCTGACACTGCTGCTGTCGGCGGGGCTGCTGGAATTATCCGGCGGCGGACTGCTGACCGACGGGGTGGTGGTGGCCGCCCTGACGCTGATGCTGTTTTCCAACCTCGGCCTGCACCTGATGCCGACCCCCCTGTTCCGTTATCGCCCCCACTGGTTTGGCCTGACACTGGCCGATGTGCTGCTGGTGTCCGCAGTGGTGCAGCGGCTTGGGGTGCTGCAAGGCGAGGCGTTTTTCCTCTACCTGCCGGTGATTGGCCTGTCGGCGTGCATCCACGGCCAGCGGGGTCTGGCCGGAACCGTGGCCGCCGTGGCGGCGGTTTACGGGGGCATGGCCTGGGGCAGCGGCGTCGTCATGGCGTCGGAGGCCTCCCGGGGGCTGCTGTTCCGTACCGCCATGCTGGCGGTGATGGGTGCGGCGTTCGGATTGATGGCCTTGCGCGTGCGCCTGCAGGTGGTGGGGCAACAACTGGCCGAGGCGCGCCGCCGCGATCTGGAAGCCGTGGTTCGGGCGGCACACCGTCTGGCGACGGCAGGCACCCAGTCCGAACTGCTCAGCCTGCTGGTGCGCTCCACGGCGGAACTGGTGACCGCCTACCGTTGCAGCGTGGTGGTATTGCAGGAGGCGGGCGAGGCCAGCATTCTGGTATCGCGGGAGATGCTGGCGCTGGAAGAACACGCAGCCACCCACACCCTGCGCATCCACACTTCCGATTACCCCGAACTGACCACTGCGGTAGCGGCGCGCAGCCTGTTGCGCATCCCCGACGTGCAGCGTCACCGGGTGACGCGCGGCGTGCGGGGCAAGCTGGCGGACCTGGGCATCCGCTCCCTTTTGGTGGCGCCGCTGGCGGTGGATGATCCGGTTCTCGGCACCCTGGTCCTGTCTCTGGCCAAGCGCCGCGGACCGTTCACCGAGCGCGACGGCAACGTGGTGGACCTGATCGCCAACGTGGCCGGCACCGCCCTCAAAAACACCTACATCCGCGAGACACTGGAGGCGGAACGCCACTCCCTGCACCGCATGGCCATTACCGATTCCCTCACCGGGCTGTACAACCGGCGCTTCTTCGACATGCGCCTGGAGGAGGAGTCGCGTCTGGCGGTCCGCCACGGGCTGCCCCTGTCCCTGGTGCTGCTGGACGTGGACCATTTCAAGCGCGTCAACGACACCCACGGCCACGGGGTGGGCGACCGGGTGCTGGCGGAACTGGCGCGGGTGATCGGCGCCAACCTGCGCCAGACCGACTGCTTTGCCCGCTACGGCGGCGAGGAATTTGTGATTTTGATGCCCCTTACCGATCCGGAGGGGGCGGTTGCCAAGGCGGAAGAGATTCGTCTGGCGGTAAAGGAGGCCACCCACCGGGTGGATGACGGCATGATGCGGGTCACCGTCAGTTTCGGGGTGTCCGGTTTCGAGCCCGGGCAGACCGCCTCCCCCGTGGACCTGCTGTCCCTGGCCGATCGGGCGGTGTATGCCGCCAAGCGGGGCGGGCGTGACCGGGTGTGCCGTGCCGACCCTCCATCCGCACCGGCCCTGTCCTCCCAAGCCCAAACCAGCCAGAGCCAGTTGGATCAATCCCGACCGGATCCACCGCAAACGGGCCAGTCCCGGTCCGCCGATCCGCCGTCCAGCCGCGTCAGCGGATGAGCATGGCATCGCCGTAACTGTAAAAGCGATACCCCTTGCCGATCGCCTCGGCATAGGCGTCCAGAACACGCTGCCGCCCAGCCATGGCCGCCACCAGCATCAGCAGGGTGGAGCACGGCAGGTGAAAATTGGTGATCAGGCTGTCCACCACCCGGAAGGTATAGCCGGGGTGAATGAACAGACGGCTTTCCCCCGCGCCAGCGGCAACCCGGCCAACCTCGCTGGCAGCGCTTTCCAGAGCGCGTGTCACCGTGGTGCCGCAGGCAACGATTTTTCCCCCTCGCGCCCGCGCCTGTTCGATGGCCCGGGCGGCGTCTTCTCCCACCCGATAAAACTCCCCGTGCATGGTGTGTTCCGATAGCCGTTCGGCGCGCACCGGCAGGAAGGTACCCGGCCCCACATGCAGGGTCACCCGGGCGATCTCCACCCCCCTCGCCCGCAGGTTTTCCAGCAATTCCGGGGTGAAATGCAGGCCGGAGGTGGGGGCCGCAACCGAGCCGCTCTCGGCGGCGAACACGGTCTGGTAGCGCTCCCGGTCGGCAGCGTCTGCCCCGCGCCGGATGTAGGGGGGGAGGGGGATCTCCCCGTGCGCCTCCAGATGCGCCGCCAGGTCCTCGGCGGAAAGCCGGGGAAAGCGGATCAGATAGATGCCGCTCCCCTGGGCGGCGACGACTTCGGCTGCCAGATTGCCGTTCAGCAGCAGTATGTCGCCCGGTCGAATCCCCCTGTGCCCGCCCCCTTTTCCCATCGCCCGCCAGATCGGTGAGGGGGGGGGGGAAGCCGCATCAGGCGGCGTTATGGCACCAGTGCCATAACGCAAAGTGGCAGGCCCGTTAGCCGCCCGGTCGGCGGTTATCTCCGCCAGCAGCAACAGTTCAACCTTGGCCATACCTCCGGCGCGGGAACCGCGGATGCGCGCCGGGAACACCCGTGTGTCGTTGAGAACCAGCAGATCCCCCGGCGCCAGCAGATCGGGCAGGTCGCCAAATGTCTGATGCCGGGGGGGAGTGGTTTCCGCGTTGGCCAGCCCCAGCACCATCAGGCGCGAGGCGTCGCGCCGTGCCACCGGGCGGTCGGCGATGCACTCTGGCGGCAGGAAAAAATCAAAATCCGCCGTGCGCAACTCCGTGTCCGCTTCGGCACGATCCGTTCGACGAGGGTCCGGGGATGGAAACTCCGGAGCGCGACTCACGGAACGCGGTAAAAATGCTTGGAGAGGGCCAGACCCTGCTGGTGGTAGTGGGAGCCGCGTCCATAGGTGTATTCGGGCGCCTCGGTGAGACGTTCGTAGACCAGTTTGAAACACGGCTGGCCGTGTTCGATGCGGAACGGCACGTCGTGGGGCCGCACCTCGAGCACGGCGCGGGTGCCATGGACTTCTCCCTTGGCCCCGTAGCCGAAGCCGGAATCGAAAAAGCCCGCGTAATGGGTTCGCAGTTCCCCGGAACCGGCGTCATACTCCACCATCTCGGCGGCCACGTGGCCGGGCACCCGCACCCGCTCCCGGGAGGCGAAGATATAGAATTCCTCCGGCTCCAGGATCACTGTGCCACCCCGTCCGGCACGGATCGGGTCCCAGTAATCGGCCTGGGGGTGGGCGCCGGTGCGCATCAGGTCCACCACCGCCGAGTTGCGCCGCGCCACATAGCCCACCACGCCGTCCGACTGCTCCCCCTTCAGGTCCACACTCATGTACAGCCCGTCGCGGATGATGGTGGCGTCGGCGGCAATCGGCTGGCCGTGCTCGTCGTACAAAAGCTGCTCGGCGCGGTACAGTTGGCCCAGTTCCGCGTCATCCATGCGGGCCTGGCCGGTGAACAGTCGTAACTGGTTGAGGCACAATCCGGCCTCCACCCGCACCGTAAAGGAACGCGGTACGACTTCCAGGTACAGGCGTCCCCGGTAACCAGCGGGGATCTCCTCAAAGCGCCGGGAGCGATCTGCGATCACCCGGGTAAAGATATCCAGCCGCCCGGTGCTGCTCTTGGGATTGGTGCGTCCGTAGATGTGGGACGGCAGGTTCAGGCACTCCAGGAGGGGGATCAGATAGACGTTGCCACGCTCCAGAATGCCCCCCTTGGCCAGGTCCACCTGATACATGAGGAGTTCCGGCAGCACCGCCTCCACGGAGCGTTCCTGGGGCAGAAAACTGCACTGGACGCGGTAGGCCACCGTCCCCAGCCGCAAATCCAGGCTGGCAGGCTGCAACTGGCCGTCAGCCAGGGGCGGGCCGCTGATCCAGCCGTTGTCGGCGGCGTGGCGCAGGGCCTGAATGGGCAGTATGCCGTCGCTCATGCCGGCTCCGCCGCTTCCAAAGCCTCGGGAAACCCGCCCCACGGTCCGTTCGGATCATGGGTGCGGCCATCCCAGTGTTCAAAGTGCACCAGATCGGTGAGGGGAATGCGCTCCCCCCACCCCACCTGTTGCAGGCGCGGCTGCTCCGGGAATGCCGCGACCGGGCCCAGGCACAGCAGCCCGATGGGGTTGATGTGGGGTGGCAGCCCCAGTACCAGGCGCACGTCCGGTTTTTTGTAGAACGACACCCAGCCCATACCAAGCCCCTCGGCGCGGGCCGCCAGCCACAGGTTCTGGATGGCTGCGGCGGCACTGTACAGATCGGTGGCCTCGTCGCTGTTGCGCCCCAGCACATGGGGGCCGCGCCGTGCCGGATCGACGGTGACGCAGATCACCACCGAGGCCTCCCGCAGGGCCTCGATTTTGATGGAGGGGAACTGCTCCGCCTGCTGCCCCTCGAACACCACCGCTGCCGAACGACGCTCCTTGTCCACCACCCGCCACAGGGCTTCGCGGGTGTCGTGGTCGCTGATCAACACAAAATCCCACGGCTGCATGAAGCCCACGCTGGGGGCGTGGTGGGCAGCCAGAAGCAGGCGCGCCAGCGTGGAATGGTCCACCGCCTCCCCGGTAAATCCCTCACGCATGTCGCGGCGATGAAAAATGGCCCGGTACACGGCGTCGCGCTCGGGCGCAGAAAAGCGGTGGGCAGTCGGGCGACCAGTCCCTTCGACGGCCCGGGACGGGGAGTCGTTCATGGATACTCCCCCGGCCGGTAATCGGGGGAGCTGGCGCGCAGACTCTGCACGATTCGGGCATAGGCGTCGGCGGCGGCGTCCACCTGCTCCGGGGTAGTGGCGCGCCCCAGGGTCAGGCGCAGGTTGCCGGACAGCCACGGCTCCCGCACCCCCGCCGCCACCAGTACATGGGACGGGCCGGGGGAACCGGTGGTGCAGGCCGATCCGGTGGACGAGGCGATGCCGTGCATGCCCATGCGCAGATTCACCGCCTCCCCCTCCACCCCGGCGGCGCTGACGTTCACATTGTTGGGCAGGCGCTCCTCCGGGTGACCGTTCAGGCGCACGTCCGGCAGCGCCAGCAGGGATTTCAAAAGCCGCTCCCGCAGCGCCGTCTGGCGGCGCATCTCGCTGTCCATCTCCGTTGCCGCCAGCCGCGCCGCCACCCCCATGCCGACGATTCCCGGCACGTTTTCGGTGGACGGCCTCAGGCCGCGCTCCTGCTTGCCGCCGTGGCAAAGCGGCGCCAGCGTCACCCCCTTGCGTACGTACAACGCGCCCACCCCCTTGGGGCCGTGGAACTTGTGAGCCGACAGGGACAGCAGGTCGCACTGCAGGGCCGCCACGTCAATGGGAATATGCCCGAAGGTCTGCACCGCGTCGGTGTGGAACAACACTCCCCTGCGGCGGCACAGGGCGCCGATCTCCGCCACCGGCTGCAGGGTGCCGACCTCGTTGTTGGCGTGCATCACGCTTACCAGCACGGTGTCGGGGCCGATGGCCTCTTCCACGTCGGCCACTGCCACCCGGCCGTGGGCGTCCACCGGCAGCACGGTGATGCGCCACCCTTCCTGGGACAGGGCGCGCACCGTGTGCAGCACCGCGTGGTGTTCGATGCCGGTGGTGATCAGGTGCCGCCCCCGGTCGCGGCAGGCGTGGGCGGCGCCGAGGATGGCCAGGTTGTCGCTTTCGGTGCCGCCGCCGGTGAACAGCACCTCCCGCGGGCGGCAGCCCAGCACATCGGCCACTTCCTTGCGCGCCGTGTCCAGCGCATCGCGGGAGGCCTGGGCCAGTTCATAGGTGCCGGAGGCGTTGCCGAACCAGGTGGTGAAAAACGGCAGCATGGACGCCACCACCTCCTCGCGCACCGCCGTGGTGGCCGCGTGGTCGAGGTAGATGGTGGTGGGCGTATTCATGATGATTCCAGATCAGCTCCGGCGGTCCGCCGGGTGGCCGTTCAGGCATGGGCGTCCAGAATCAGCCGCTCGGCGATCTGGATGGCATTGAGGGCGGCCCCCTTGCGCAGGTTGTCGGACACAATCCACATATTCAGGCCGTGTTCCACGCTGCGGTCCACCCGCACCCGGCCAACATACACCGCGTCGGTCCCGGCAGCGTCCGTGGCCAGCGGGTACAGGGAACGGCCCGGATCATCGAACACCACCACACCGGGGGCGTCGCTCATCAGGGCGCGTGCCTCGTTGGGGGTGATGGCGCGCTCGAACTCTACGTTGACACTCTCCGAATGGCTGCGGAACACCGGCACCCGCACCGTGGTGGCGGACACGCGGATGGACAGGTCACCCATGATTTTCTGGGTTTCCCGCACCATCTTCCACTCTTCCTTGGTGTAGTCGTCCTCGTCAAATACGTCGATCTGCGGCAGGCAGTTGAAGGCGATCTGGTGCGGATAGACCTTGGGCGCCACCTGCTGCAGGTTGAGCACCTGGCCGGACTGCTGGTACAGCTCCTCGATGGCCTTCTGGCCGGTGCCGGACACCGACTGATAGGTGGATACCACAATTCGCCGGATGCGCGCCGCGTCGTGCAGCGGCTTGAGGGCCACCACCATCTGGATGGTGGAGCAATTGGGGTTGGCGATGATGCCGTTGTGCCCCTTGAGGGCGTGGGCGTTCACCTCCGGCACCACCAGCGGCACCCCGGCGTCCATGCGGTAGGCGCTGGAATTGTCGATCACCACCGCTCCGGCGGTCACCGCGTGGGGGGCAAACTCCTTGCTGCGGGAGGCACCGGCGGAGAACAGGGCGATGTCGATGTCCCGGAACGATCCCGGAGTCAGTTTTTCCACTTTCAGCGTCTTGCCGCCGAACTCCACTTCGGTGCCTGCGGAGCGTTCCGAGGCCAGCATGCGCACCTGATCCACGGGAAAATCGCGCTGTTCCAGGATGTCGCGCATCTCCTGGCCGACCGCCCCGGTGGCTCCCACCACGGCGACGTTGTAATGTTGTTTGCGCTTCAGCATGGGTTTTTGTCCTTTGCGGCAACCGCGGGGGTTGCCACCGTGTATCCGTTGCGGTCTTTAGCGGGATAGGGCCGCGACGATGCGGTCGCCCATGGCCTTGCAGCCGATGGTCGGCTCCCCTTTGGCGGCGATGTCGGCGGTGCGCGCCCCCTGATCCAGCACTGTGGAGACCGCTGCTTCCACCTCTGCCTCCGCCTGGGCGATGCCGAAGGTGTAGCGGAACATCATACCCACACTGAGGATGGTGGCGATGGGATTTGCCAGGTCCTTGCCCGCGATGTCCGGGGCGCTGCCGTGGATCGGCTCGTACATGGCGTACCTCTCCCCCAGACTGGCGGAGGGCAGCATGCCGATGCTGCCGGTGAGCATGGAGGCCTCGTCCGACAGAATGTCGCCAAAGATGTTGCCGGTGACCATCACGTCGAACTGTTTGGGCCAGCGCACCAACTGCATGGCGGCGTTGTCCACGTACATGTGCGAAAGCTGCACGTCCGGGTAGTCGCGATGCACCTCGGTAACCACGTTGCGCCACAGTTCGGTGGTCTCCAGCACGTTGGCCTTGTCCACCGAGCAGAGTTTTTTGCCGCGCACCCGCGCCACCTCAAAGGCCTTGCGGGCGATGCGTTCGATCTCAGGGGCGGTATAAACCATGGTGTTGACGCCGCGCCGCTGGTCTCCGGCGCCGGTCACACCGCGCGGAGTGCCAAAGTAGATGTCGCCGGTGAGTTCGCGCACCACCATCACGTCAATCCCTTCCACCACCTCGGGCTTGAGGGACGAGGCGCCCACCAGTTGCGGGAACAGGCGCGCCGGGCGCAGGTTGGCGAACAGCTCCAGCTCCTTGCGCAGGCCCAGCAGGCCGCGCTCCGGGCGCACCGAATAGTCGAGCTTTTCCCACTTGGGACCGCCCACGGCGCCCAGCAGCACGGCGTCCGCCGTCTTGCAGGCCTCGAGTGTCCCGGTGGGCAGGGGGGTGCCGGATTTGTCGTAGGCGGTGCCGCCCACCAGATGCTCTTCCGTGGTGATGGTGATGCCGTGGCGCTTGGCCATGATCGCCATCACCCGCACCGCCTGGGGCACGATTTCCTGGCCGATCCCGTCACCGGGAAGCACCACCACCTTGCGCGTCGCCTGTCCCATACCCAAACGTCCCTTCATTCCTGAAAAAAATCAGATGGTTACGCTGCTGTCCGTTCCTCGTCGCGTCAGCGGGTCTGGCCGGCGAACAGCCACGGCGCCTCGGCGCGGCGGCGCTCCTCGTAGGCCTGAATGTCCGCCGCGTGGCGCAGGGTGAGGCCGATATCGTCCAGCCCGTCCACCAGACACCCCTTGCGGAAGGCATCCACCTCGAAACGAATGGTTTCACCCCCCGGCGTGGTAATGGTCTGGGCCGGCAGGTCCACCATCAAGCGGTATCCGGCATGCTTCTTCACCTGCCCCATCAGGTCGTCCACCACCTTGGTGGGCAACACCACCGGGAGGATGCCGTTCTTGAAGCAATTGTTATAAAAAATGTCCGCAAAGCCCTTGGCCACGATGCAGCGGAAGCCGTAATCCAGCAGCGCCCACGGGGCGTGCTCGCGGGAGGAGCCGCAGCCGAAATTGTCCTGGGTGAGCAGGATGGTGGCCCCGGCGTAACGATCCTGATTGAGCACGAAATCCGGGTTCCTCGGACGGTGGGTGACGTCCATGTCCGGCTGCCCCTGATCCATGTAGCGCCACTCGTCGAACAGGTATTTGCCGAACCCGGTACGGCGGATGGATTTCAAAAACTGCTTGGGGATGATGGCGTCGGTGTCCACGTTGGCCCGGTCGAGGGGGGCCACCAGACCATCAAGTTTTACAAACGCTTCCATAACATTACACCGTGATTTGTAACGGTTGACTCAAAAGAGTGCCAAAACGCTCGTCGCCCTCGTGCCCGGCTATTTGGCCAGTTCGCGCACGTCGGTGAAGCGGCCCGTGACGGCGGCGGCAGCGGCCATGGCGGGGCTCACCAGATGGGTACGCCCCCCCTTTCCCTGCCGCCCCTCGAAGTTGCGGTTGCTGGTGGCGGCGCAGCGTTCGCCGGGGGCGAGCTGGTCGGCGTTCATGGCCAGACACATGGAGCAGCCCGGATCGCGCCACTCGAACCCGGCGTCGATGAAGATGCGGTGCAACCCTTCGGCCTCCGCCTGCTCCTTCACCAGTCCGGAGCCGGGCACCACCATGGCATTCACCCCCTTGGCCACCTTGCGCCCCTGCGCCACGGCGGCGGCGGCGCGCAGGTCCTCGATGCGGCCGTTGGTGCAAGAGCCGATGAACACGCGGTCCACGGTGATTTCGCGCATCGGCGTGTTGGCCACCAGACCCATGTACTTGAGCGCGTGCTCGATAGAGGTGCGGCGCACCGGGTCGGATTCCCGTGCCGGATCGGGCACCTTTCCGTCGATGCCGGTGACCATCTCCGGGCTGGTGCCCCAGGTCACCTGGGGGGGAATGGCGGCGGCGTCCAGATGCACCTCGGCGTCGAATTCGGCCCCGGCGTCGGTGTGCAGGGTGCGCCACCAGGCCGATGCCTTGTCCCAGTCGGCCCCCTGGGGGGAATAGGGACGGCCCTCCACATAGTCGATAGTGCGCTCGTCCACGGCAATCATGCCGGCGCGGGCGCCCGCCTCGATGGCCATGTTGCACACGGTCATGCGCCCCTCCATGGACAGGTCCATGATGGCGCTGCCAGCAAATTCGATCACATAGCCCGTGCCGCCTGCGGTGCCGATCTGGCCGATGATGGCCAGCACGATGTCCTTGGCGGTGACGCCGGGAGACAGGGCGCCGCCCACGGTCACGCGCATGTTTTTGGGCTTGGTCTGCATCAGGCACTGGGTGGCGAGCACGTGTTCCACCTCCGAAGTGCCGATGCCGAAGGCCAATGCCCCCATGGCGCCGTGGGTGGCGGTGTGGGAATCGCCGCAGACGATGGTCATGCCGGGCAGGACGATGCCCTGCTCCGGGGCGATCACATGCACGATGCCCTGACGCGGGTCGTCCATGCGGAACTCGGTGATGCCGAATTCGGCGCAATTGCCGTCCAGGGTTTCCACTTGCAGGCGGCTGACCGGATCGGCGATGCCGATACCGAGGGCGCGGCCGGTGGTGGGCACGTTGTGGTCCGGCACCGCGAAGGTGAACTCGGCCCGGCGCGGGGCGCGGTGGGCGATTCTCAAGCCCTCGAAGGCCTGGGGGCTGGTGACCTCGTGGACCAGATGGCGGTCAATGTAGAGCAACGCCATGTCGCCATCGGCGCGCACCACGTGGGCGTCCCAGATTTTGTCAAAAAGAGTCTTGTTGGTTGCGCTCATGCTGGCCTCGGGGGCGGACGGCGGGACACAGTTTTTCCTGAACAAACGCCCGGCGCGGCGGCATCCGCGCCGCCATTTTTCCGAGTATCCCGTCACGAACCGGTTAAATGGAGCATTGTACGCCGGATGGCCCCTCAGGCTCAAGGTGCGGGCGGGGACGGGGGGGCGGCACAATTTCACGGCACTTGTGGTAGTTTGTGACCGGTTTACCGCACGGCACGGGACAATTACGCCCGTGGAGGGCTTTCGAAAGCATGGGGGGCGCAATGGAACAGCAAAGGTTCGGCGGGGACTGGACCCTGATCAAACTGGGCATTTTGGGGGAGTACCTGAGGGCGTTCACGACAGCCCTGAAGAACCAGCCGTTCAGGCTTGTCTACATTGACGCCTTCGCGGGAACCGGGCGGTGCAAGGTAAATACATCGAGTGGGGAGCGGGAGGTGGATGGCTCCGCCCGCATTGCGCTACGGGTTAATCCCCCGTTCGATCAATTTGTTTTTATTGAGGAATAAAGGGGAAATGTCGCAGAGCTCGAAGCGCTGAAGGAAGAGCATCCGGGGCGAGACATACGAATCTTCCGTGCCGACGCAAATCAGTCACTTCGGGATATTTGCAGCAGGGTGGAAGACTGGCGCAACCAGCGTGCAGTCCTGTTTCTGGATCCGTTCGGAATGGAAGTGGCGTGGCCGACCGTCGAGGTGATTGCAACTACACAGGGCCATTGACGTTTGGTACCTGTTCCCCTACACCGGGTTGTACCGGCAGGCGCCCAAAGATGCCGGGAAGCTGGACACCGACAAGGAGGCGGCCATCACCCGCTGCCTTGGGACCGATGAATGGCGAAGCTCGTTTTACGCGCAGGAGCGGCAAGGCCATCTGTTTCAGCAGGAGCCGACCGAGGTGCGGGAAGCAAGCCACAAAGAAATGCTTGAATTCGTTGACAAGCGCCTGAGACAGGCATTTGCCGTTGTTTCCAAACCCAGAATTCTTTACCAGTCGGAAGCCGATGGAAGGTCGAGCGGCGCACCCCTGTTTGCGCTGTTCTTTGCGGTATCCAGCAGACAGCCGGGCGCGCGGAAGCTGGCCATGAAAATTGCTGACCACATTCTGAAATCGAATTAGGCCACCTTCGGCTCCGGCAGATCGTCCCACGTCCTGCCGCTGAACAACCGTCCGTTGGCCTTCTTGTCGCGGCGAGCACCGTCCGCCCCCCAGCCACCCCACTGCTTGAAAAAGAACGGCACGCCACACGCATCGGTCTGCCGCTTGATGTTGGCCACCCATTCCGGACGCATTGGCCGGGCGCTGGGGCCGGACTCCCCGCCCACGATCACCCAGTGGATTCCAGTCAAGTTCAGTTCGCCCACATCTTCGAGCAACGGCTCAATGGACAGAAAACGCACGGCCGCCCGGACCCTGCGCAACTCGTCGATGCGCGGAACACCCTGTGCCCGATTTTCCACCGTGACCCCGAACCAGGCGTTTTCAGGGCAGTCTCGGCTGGCGAAATACTCCGGAAGGCGGTGGGCACGCTTGGTCAGGATTTGATACCGATGCCGGGGTGTTTCCCGGATGACGTCAAAAATCCGGTCCAGAAAATCGATGGGGATATCCTCGTGAAACAAGTCGCTCATCGAGTTGACGAAGTAGACCGTAGGCTTTTTACGCTCCAGGGGCTGGGTCAGGCGGTATTCGTGGGTAGCCAGCGAGAAGCCGTTTTCGTAGCCGGGCGCACCCATCGCCTGGAGCCGCCGCGCCATGACTTCGGCGTAACAGTTTGTACATCCGGGTGACACCTTGGTACAGCCCGTGGTTGGATTCCACGTTTGCTCGGTCCATTCAATCCGTGAATCGCCCGCCACGCCCCTCTCCGCCTCCCTCCTTGATGAGCGACCAGTTTCGCTCCCTCACTGTCCCAGAGATTAACCCAGTCCACGGGGGCGAGTAAAATTAACTGATTCACGGAGTTAGACCGGAAAATCACTCCCGTCCCCCCTACCCCCGCTGCACCAAAAACGGATTGTTCTCCGCCTCGTGGCCGATTGCCGTGCCGCCGCCGTGGCCGGGCAGGACCTGGGTGGCCTCCGGCAGGGTCAGCAGGCGCTCGCGGATGCTGGTCAGCAGTTGTGGGTGGCTGCCGCCCCACAGGTCGGTGCGCCCCACGCCGCCTGCGAACAGTGTGTCGCCGGAGAAGAGGATTTTCTCGCCCGGCAGGTAAAAGCAGAGGCTGCCCGGCGTGTGGCCGGGGGTGTGGATCACCTGCAATTCCTGCTGGCCCCAGGCCACCACGTCGCCGTCCGCCACGTAGCGGGTGACCGGCCCCGAGGGGGGCGTGGGCAGTCCGAAGGCCGCCGCCTGCACTGCCAGGTTGTCGTATAAAAACTGGTCGGCCCGGTGCAGGGAGGTGGGGGCGCCGGTGGCGGTGTGCACGCCGACCATCCCCCCCACATGGTCCAGATGGGCGTGGGTGGCGACGATGGCGGTCACCGTCAGCCCCTGATCGGCGACCCGGCGCAGGATGGCGTCCGGGTTGTCGCCCGGGTCAATGACGATGGCCTGCCGGGTTTTGGCGCAGCCGAGGATGAAGCAGTTGCACTGGAACGCCCCCACCGTGAGGTGCTCAAAAATCACGCCGCCCCCCGGCGGGCGTCCGCCACCACCTCCACCGGAAGCGCGCGGCGGATGATGCCGCCCCCCAACACGGTGTCGCCGTCGTAAAGCACGGCACTCTGGCCCGGAGCCACCGCCCGCTGGGGGGTGTCGAAATGCAGGGTCAGCATCCCGCCGCCGTCCCGTGCGTCCGCCGAGTCCGCCGTTTCCGGCCCGTGCAGGGTGACGCCGGCGGGCAACAAGGCTCCCCGGTGGCGCAGGCGCACCCGCACATGCCCGGAAGCCGGGAACGGCGCCAAAAGGTTGAGTTCCCCGGCGATCAGCCCGCCGCAGTCCAGTGCCTCCGGCGGCCCCACCACCACCCGGCCGCTGGCGGCGTCCGTGCTGACCACATAGGCGCGCTGGCCGGTACTCACCTGCAAGCCCCGGCGCTGCCCGATGGTGTGCAGCGCCACCCCGGCGTGCCGTCCCAGCACCCGTCCCGTGGTGTCCACAATGTCCCCCGGTCTGGCCACGGCGGGGCGCTCGGCGCGCAGAAAATCGCGGTAGTCGCCGCCCCCCACAAAGCAAATTTCCTGGCTTTCGGCGATTTCATCCGCCGGCAGTCCCATGTCCCGCGCCATTTGCATTACCTGGGGCTTGCGCAGGCCGCCGAGGGGGAAGCGGATGCGCCCCAGACTGACGCGGGGGATGCGGTACAGAAAATAGCTCTGGTCCTTGGCCGGATCCACGCCGCCGAGCATCCGCCACGCTCCCCAGCCGGTACGTTCGATGCGCGCGTAATGGCCGGTGGCGATGGTGTCAAAACCGTTTTCCTCCGCGTAGCGCAACAGCCCGGTGATTTTGACCGACTCGTTGCAGCGCACGCAGGGATTGGGGGTTTCGCCGCGCTCGTAGGCATTCAAAAAATCCTCGACGACGTGGGCCCGGAAGCCCTCGCGCAGGTCCACCACCCGGTGCGGAATGCCCACCTTGTCGCACACGTGGCGGGCAATGCCCACCTTGCAGCAGGAACGCTCCTGCCACGGGGCGTCGCTGTCCTCGGCGCCGTCCCACAGCTTGAGGGTGACGCCGGTGACCTGGTGCCCCTCGCGGGCGAGCAGGGCCGCGGCCACGGAGCTGTCCACCCCGCCGCTCATACCAATCAGAATGCGTGCCATGTGCAGAATTTACACCCGAATGGGGGCCGTCCGCCAGTGACGCGGGCAAAGTCGGTTACACGGTAACTTTTCCCCGGCCAGCCAGCTTTCCCCGCTGCCTCGTCAGTCCACCACGATCAGGGAGAAATCGGCGAAGGCCCCGAAGGCCTCGCCGATGGAGGCCAGCATGGACAGGCGGTTGTCGCGCACGTTTTCGTCGGGGTCCATCACCAGCACGGCGTCAAAGAAGGCATCCACATGGGGGCGCAGGGCGGCCATGACCGCCAGCCGGTCGGTTGCGGAGGTGGTTTTGTCGCCAATGCGCTCCCGGTGGGTGGCAAAGGCCCCCCAGAGCGCCTGTTCCGGGCCGTTCGCCAGGCGGTCCGCCGCCACCGGTGCCGGGGTGAAACCCACCGGAATGATCTTGATCACACGGCGAAAGCTGGTCATCAGGTTGTCGAATTCCGCCGGTTCCGAGCGGCGCAGGCCGTCCAGGGCATGGGCGCGCTGGCGGGCGTCGTGCACATCGGCGATGCCGGGGGCGAGGCAGGCGGCCACCACGTCGTAGCGCAGCCCCTCCTCACCGAGTTGGTGGGCCAGACGGTCGCGCAGGAAAATCTCCACCCGGTCCGCCAGGGACTCGCCGCCGGGGATGCGGATGGTGAGCAGCGCCACGGTGGCGGACACGGTTTCCGTCAGGTTCACGGCGGTGGGTTGTTCCGCCAGAATCTGCATGATACCAAGCCCGGCGCGGCGCAGGGCATAGGGGTCCTGGGAGCCGGACGGAACCTTGCCGATGGCGAAAATGGCGCAGATGGTGTCCAGCTTGTCCGCCAGCGCCACGGCACGCCCTTCTGGCGTGGTCGGCGGGGTGTCGCCGGAAAAACGCGGGCGGTAATGGTCGCCGATGGCGGCGGCCACCGCCTGCGGCTCACCCGAATTCAGGGCGTAGACGCGGCCCATGGTGCCTTGCAGTTCCGGAAACTCGTAGACCATGCCGGTAACCAGATCGCATTTGGCCAACTCCGCCGCCCGCGCCGCGTGCTGCGGGTTGGCCCCCAGGGCGGGGGCCAGCCGGGTGGCCAGGGCGCGGATGCGCTGCACCTTGTCGGCGACGCTGCCCAACTCCTTCTGGAACATCAGCCGCTCCAGCCGTGGGGCGTATTCGGCCAATGGGCGCTTTTTGTCCTCGGTGAAGAAAAAACGGGCGTCTTCCAGCCGGGCGCGCAGTACTCGCTGGTTGCCGTGGGCCACCACCGACAGGTCGACGGCCTGGTTGTCGGCAAAGGCGACGAAGGCAGGCAGCAGGTTGCCGGCGGCGTCCTCGATGGCAAAATCGTCCTGATGTTCGCGCATGGAGGTGATGAGCACCTCGCGGGGTACCTCCAGGTATTTGCTCTCAAAGCGGCCTGGCACCGCCACCGGCCATTCACTCTTGGCGGCGGTGACCGTCACCAGGGTTTCATCGGCGATCACCTTGCCCCCCAGCGTCGCGGCGGCCTGCCCGAGCTGCTCGCGGATGCGCTGCCGACGTTCCTCCGGATCGACCAGCACACAGGCAGCGCGGATTTTTGCCAGGTAATCGTCCGGACCGTTGACGCCGAACGGCTTTTTGGGACCCATGAAGCGGTGCCCCCGGGTCTGGTTGGAGGCCCGTGTCCCGGCGAATTCGAAGCGTACCGCCTTGCCCCCCAGAACGGCGCAGATCCAGCGCACCGGGCGTACGAACGGGCCGCGGCCATCGGCCCAGCGCATGGTCTTGGCCCAGTGCAGGGCTGTCAACACGCCGGGCAGTAGTTCCGGCAGCACGGCGCGGGCCGGACGCCCCGGCAGGCGGCGGGTGGCGGCAATGTAGGGGCCGCGCTCGGTGTGGGTGGTGAACAGGCTGGCCGTGGGCACCCCCAGCTTGGCCGCAAAGCCTTCGGCGGCGCGGGTGAAGGTGCCGGAGGCGTCACGGGCGGCGGATTCGGGGGGGCCGGTGACGGTCTCTTCCACAGTCGGCTGCCGTGCGGGCAGGCCGCGCACCACAACCACCAGACGGCGCGGGGTGCCGAACGCCTCCACCGAGGTCGGGGTCAGGCGGTTCTGTACCAGCGCCTGGCGCAGGCCGTCGCGCAGCCCTGCGATGCCGTCCGTCAGCAGGTCGTGGGGGATCTCCTCGCAGCCGATCTCCAGCAGCAGGTCAAGGGGCTGGCTCACTGCGACGCGCCTCCGCCGGTACCCCGACGACCTGCCCTGAGCAGGGGGAAGCCCTTCTGCTCCCGGTTCTGCAAATACCCCTGGGCGCAGGCCCGCGCCAGCGCCCGCACCCGACCGATGTAGCCGGTGCGCTCGGTCACCGAGATAGCGTTGCGGGCATCCAGCAGGTTGAACAGGTGGCTGGCCTTGACGCACTGGTCATAGGCGGGCAGGGGCAGTTCCGCTCCGATCAGGCGTTTGGATTCGGCCTCCGCCATGTTGAACTGCTCAAACAGGGACGGCACGTGGGCGACTTCGAAGTTGTAGCGCGAGAACTGCACCTCGTTTTCGTGGTAGATGTCGCCGTAGGTGAGGTCGCCGTTATAGTCCAGGTTGTAGACGTTTTCCACCCCCTGGATATACATGGCGATGCGCTCGATGCCGTAGGTGATTTCCACCGGGGTGGGGTTCAGGGCGATACCGCCGACCTCCTGGAAATAGGTGAACTGGGTGATCTCCATGCCGTCCAGGCGCACCTCCCACCCCAGCCCCCATGCACCCAGGGTGGGGGATTCCCAGTCGTCGCGGATGAAGCGAATGTCGTGGGCGGCGGGGTCGATGCCGAAGGCCCGCAGGGAGTTCAGGTAGCGCTCCTGAATGTCGTCCGGGGACGGCTTCATGATGACCTGAAACTGGAAATAGTGCTGCAGGCGGTTGGGATTTTCACCATAGCGACCATCGGTGGGGCGGCGCGACGGCTCCACATAGGCCACGTTCCACGGTTCCGGGCCGAGGGCGCGCAGGAAGGTGGCGGGATTGAAGGTGCCGGCGCCGGTCTCCAGATCGTAGGGCTGGGCCAGCACGCACCCCTGGCGGGTCCAGTAGGTGGAAAGGGCCAGCACCAGTTCCTGAAAGTTGTGCGGCTTGGCGGTCACGGCCACTCCATGGCGGGGTCCGCGCGGGGGCGGCTCCGGGGGGGGACAAAAGCAGCGAAAAATACCGGTGGCGTGGCCTGTTTGTCAAGGAAACCGGGGGCGGTTTGCATCCCGGCACAGTTTGGGGTGATGCTGGCCGGAGTGGTGTGTCGGCACCGGATCGGGGCGACCGGCACCGGGGGGCTGGAGGATCGCCAGGGGAGCACCGAAGGGAGGGGGGCTGGCAGGCGCCCGCCAAATGCCCGGACAACACACGGGTTCGCGCCTCCATGCCCGGTTGGTCCCGTGGGAATAATTCCAAGTTACAAAACTGACATTATCCAGGGGAGGCCTTTGGTGCAAGTGCGTGTGAAATAAATGATATCGATCTTTATTATATTGTTTTTATTGCTTTTACTCTTCAAGGTTGTGGCCCATGTGCCGCGCTGGATCGAGATCAGTAATCGCCCGGAGTACATCCACCCCGAAGGCATTGTGCCGTGGCTGGCCCAACTGGCGCCGGGGGCGCTGCCGGTGCTGGCGGATGCCCTGTCCACCGTCGTGATTTTTTTCATCTGGATGGGGGAAACCCCATACCGATGGTTGCAGCGTCAACTCGGTTCCCTCCTCGTGGTCCGGCCCGGTGACGGTACCCCGGTGGTGCTGGTCCACGGCTTTTTTCTTACCCCCTTCAGCATGGTCTACCTGTGGCTGCGGCTGCGGGCGCACCCGGCTTTTTGGGGGCGGCCCCTGTACCTGCTGGATTACCACCCGTCCCTGGCGGGCATCGACCACTTTGTGACGCAACTGGACGCCCTGTTAACGGGCGTCAGTCCTTCCCGGCAAGTGGACATCGTGGCCCACAGCATGGGTGGGCTGATCGCGGCGCGTTATATTGGGTTTCATCCGGGCCGGGTGCGGCGTCTGGTCACGGTGGGCACGCCGTTCGCGGGCACCCGTACCTGGGCCCTGTCCACCGGCCAGTCCCTGGCGCAGATGCGTCCCGGCAGCGAATTTTTGCGCGAGACCACCGGGCACCCCGAGTTTCCCGGCGCCACGGCGGTAACCTCCATCTACTCCCGCTTCGATCATGTGGTGTTGCCCTTTGACTCCTCGCGCTTGTCCCATGCGGGGGTGACCAACATCGAGTTGCAGGGCATCGACCACGGCGCGCTGCTGTTCCACCCCCGGGTGGCGGAACGGGTGGTTCAGGCGCTGGAGCCGGCCTGAGCGGGCAAAGCCCGGTTCGGGATACCCGGTCTCAGAGAGGGGTGGGGGTCAGAGTCGGCCTTCGTCCAGATCAATCAGGGCGGCCCAGGTGGTCACGTCGTCCCGGCCGGGACGAAGGGCCTCGCGCTGGGCCATAAAGTGCTCCCGTGCCTCCGGGGTGTCCGGAGCGTGGGCCAGCAAGCACTGGTTGAAGGCGTCTTTTTCTGCCGCGCTGTATTTGGCGCCGTGCATGGCCACCCACTCCGCCACCTGGGCGTCGGTGCGGGTGGCTGCCGCCTGACGCAGCAGGACCGCATCCAGCTTCAGAAACTCCAGCAGCATGCGGTCCATGGGGCAGGGGTAGATGTACTCCCCCAGGGTTTCCGCCTCGAAGGCGCGGGCCTTGTCCAGCATGCGCGCCAGATGCACCACACCGCAAAGCTCCTCCCGCGGGCTGCGGGGCGGTTGGCGGGTCAGGTCGGGGGCTGATTTGTGCACGGTGTTTCCCTTCATGACGACCCGGTCACTGCGTCCCGGCTGCCCCGGCGGGCAGGATCAGGGGCGGTTGCAACTCTTCAGGCACCGCCTGACCCAGCATCAGAAAGTTGGTGGCCGCCACATGCGACAGGCCGGGGGTGGTGGAAAAGTTATCCCCCCCCAGCGGGCGGCGCAGGGCGATGCCGGGCAGGGGGGTGGGATCGAACAGGATGGCGGGCACCAGATTCAGGGAATGCTTGGTGGAAATCTCCGCCTCGCCTTTCTTGTTGGTGACCAGCATTTCGTCGGCGTTGCCGTGATCGGCGGTAATCAGAGCGGTGCCCCCCACCTCCGTAAGGGCCGCCATGATGCGCCCCAGGGCCGCGTCCACCGCCTCGGTGGCGGCCACGGCGGCGCGGAAATTGCCGGTGTGCCCCACCATGTCGGTGTTGGCGAAGTTGATCAGGCCAAAGCGGTGACGCCCGGCGCGGATCAGTTCGCAGGCGCGTGCGGCGATCTCCGGGGCCTTCATCTGCGGCGCCTGATCGAAGGGGATGCCCTTGTCGGAGGGGATCAACTGGTAATCTTCCCGGCTCGCATCCAGAGGCAGCCGGTAGCCACCGTTGAAGAAGAACGTCACGTGGGCGAATTTTTGCGTCTCCGCCAGCCGGAACTGGCGCATGCCCGCCTCCAGAATGCGCCTTCCGAAGGGATTGGCCACCTTGGTGGGGCCCATGAGCTGGCGTGCGGGCAGGTTCGTATCCTCGTCGTAGACCATCATCCCGGCGTACAGTATCTCCGGCGCGCCGTCGCGGTCGAAGCCGGTGAAATTCGCCTCGGTGAAGGCTTGGGAAATCTGGATGGCGCGGTCGCCCCGGAAATTGACGTTGATCACCGCGTCGCCATCGCGGATGGTGGCCACCGGCTTGCCGTCCCGCACGATCACGAACGGGGCCAGGTCCTGATCCACGATGCCCTTGTGTTCGGCCCTTAGCGTCTCCACGGCAGCGCTGATGGACGGGAAGGTGCGGGTGGCGCGGCCATGTACGTGGGCGTCCCATCCCAGCTTCATGCGCTCTTGATTGTGATCCCGGTCCATGGTGATGGCCTCACGGCCGCCGCCGGAGGCAATGCAGTAGTCCCGCTGGGAGTGACGGTTGACCCACGTCAGCAGTTCCTCAAGCTGCTCGGTATAGTCCAGGGCGCTTTGCACCCCCACGTCGCGTCCGTCCAGCAGGGCATGGACGTACAGGCGCTGCACGCCGCTTTCGTGGGCGTGGCGGATGAGGGCCTCGAAGTGGCTGATGTGGCTGTGGATGTTGCCGTCCGACAGCAGCCCCAGAAGGTGCAGGGCGTGGGCGTCACCGGTGCAGTGGCGGATCAGTTCCACCAGGGCGTCGGAGCGGAAAAACGAGCCGTCGGCAATGGCGGCATTGATGCGCGTGGGGCCCTGATCCAGTATCTGCCCTGCCCCCATGGTCAGGTGCCCCACCTCGGAACCCCCCAGGTCCTTGGGGGCGGGCAACCCCACGTAGGGGCCGTGGGTGGCCAGTCGGGTCCACGGGCTGGTGGCGAACAGCCGATCCAGATGCGGGGCACGGGCGGAGCGGATGGCATCCCACTCCGGCTTGGTGCCGAGGCCAAAGCCGTCCAGCACGATCAGCAGATGGGTGGGGCGCGGGGCGAAGTGATCCCGCACCGACTGATGGAATGTCTGCAACGCGTCGACGGTCATCGTCACCTTCATGGGCCTGCTCGCGGGACTGCCCGCAGCGGCGGATTTTCCGGCGATTTCACCAGGAACAGGGGGCAGTCAGCCTGATGCGCATACAATATCACAGGTGTGGCCCCCGGTCCGGCCCCGCCAGGCCGCCCGACCGACCACCCGGCGGAGCAGTGGCGCGGGCGGGCCGCCTCGGGTAAAATCGGTACCCATGGCCATCCACACCATCCTTACCTACCCGGACCCGTTCCTCAAGCGTACCGCCCAGCCGGTAACCGGATTTGGCGCCGCCCTGGACACCCTCATCGCCGACATGGCCGAGACCATGTGGGACGAGCCGGGCATCGGTCTGGCCGCGACCCAGATTGGTGTGGACCTGCAACTGTTCATCTACGATCTGGAAGTGAGCCGCGACCACTCCAAAGTGCAGGTGGTGTGCAACCCCCGCTTCGTATTGATGGAGGGGGAAGAGATCGAGGAGGAAGGGTGCCTGTCGGTTCCGGATTTCACTGCCGATGTCAAACGTGCCGCCCGCCTTGTGGTGGAGGCTCAGGACCGGCATGGCAAGCCGTTCACTGCTGACATCAGCGGACTGGTGGCGCGGGTGTTCCAGCACGAAACCGATCACTTGCACGGCATCCTGTTCATCGAGCGCCTGAGCGCCCTGAAGCGGGGCATGTTCAAACGCCGTTTCCGCAAGGCTCAGATGCGCGCCGAGGTGGGCTGAGGGGCGGTCCCCCCCCCCTTTTCCAGCGGAGTTCCGAAACCGATGCGTGTCGTCTTCATGGGCACCCCCCCGATTGCCGTGCCATCCCTGCTGGGGCTGATCGGCGCCGGATACCGGGTGGTGGCCGTGGTCACCCAGCCGGACCGCCCCAAGGGACGAGGCGGAAAACTGGCCGCCCCTCCGGTCAAGGAGAGCGCGGCGGCCCTGCACGTTCCGGTGTTGCAGCCGCCCCGGGTGCGCGACGAGGGGTTCCAGCAGCACATCCGCGAACTGGCGCCAGATGTGGCCGTGGTCATCGCTTTCGGACAGATTCTGCCCCAGTCGCTGCTTGACATCCCCCGATTCGGATGCATAAACGTCCATGCCAGCCTGCTGCCACGATATCGGGGGGCGGCACCCATCAACTGGGCCATCGCCAACGGTGAGACCGAAACCGGGCTCACCACCATGCGCATGGACGCGGGCATGGATACCGGCCCGACCTACCTCACGGCGTCCACCCCCATCGGCGCCGGCGAGGACGCCGTGTCCCTGGCGGGACGGCTGGGAGAATTGGCGGTGCCCCTGTTGCTGGACACATTGCGACAGGTGGGCCAGGGGTTGCAGCCGACGCCCCAGGACGTCGCCCGGGCCACCCTGGCGCCGATCCTGCGCAAGGAGGATGGGGGGTTGCACTGGGAGTGGCCTGCGGCGCGCCTGGTCAACCATGTGCGGGCATTCGTGCCGTGGCCCGGCAGCCACACCCGTTATGCGGACACACCGTGGCGGGTCACCGCCGCCCGGGCAGGCGAGCCGGACGCCAGCGCCGCCGCCCCCGGAACCCTGTTGCGGGTGGACGGCGACAGCCTGCTGGTGCGGGCGGGAGAAGGCAGCACGGTGCGCATTCTGGCCTTGCAGGTGCCGGGCAAGCGTCCCATGCCGGTGCGGGATTTTTTGAACGGCACCCGGATCGAGCCCGGCGTGGTGCTGGGGGCCGGATAACCTTCACGGCACTGCCGGGATGCCCTTAGGGTGCTCTTCGGGGTATTCTGTCGGGCACAGGATGAGTCTGTGGTGGGGGAACGAGTCGCCGGTGGCGGATCACCGGATCGTAGTATCGGATCGTATGCCGGGCTGTAAAGTTAAGGACGGAAAAGACCAACATGAACGCTCTGAAGACCGCCTTTCTGTTGACCCTGTTGACCCTGCTACTGATGTTTGCCGGCCAGGTGCTGGGCGGACAGACGGGCATGGTGATCGCGCTGGCGTTTGCCGTGGCCATGAATTTTTTCGCCTACTGGTACTCCGACCGCATGGTGCTGCGCATGTCCCGCGCCCGTGAGGTGTCCGAGGCCGAGGCGCCGCAACTGCATTCCGTGGTGCGCGAACTGGCCACCCGCGCCAGCCTGCCCATGCCCAAGGTCTATCTCATCGACGACCCCTCCCCCAACGCCTTTGCCACCGGGCGCAACCCGGAGCATGCGGCGGTGGCCGCCACCACCGGTATCATGCGCATCCTCGACCGCAATGAGCTGTCCGGGGTGATGGCCCACGAACTGGCTCACGTCGGCAACCGCGACATCCTCATCGGCGCGGTGGCGGCCACCATCGCCGGGGCCATTTCCATGCTCGCCAACATTGCTCAGTTCGCCATGATTTTTGGCGGCCACCGCCACGACGACGGCGAGAACCACAACCCGCTGATGGCGATTGTGATGATGATCGTTGCGCCAATTGCCGCCATGCTGGTGCAGATGGCGATTTCCCGCTCCCGGGAGTACGGTGCCGACCGGCGTGGCGCGGAGATCTGCGGCAACCCCCTGTGGCTGGCCAGCGCCCTGCGCAAGCTGGAGCGCGGCATCGACCTGCAGCCCATGGCGGTCAATCCCAGCACCGCCCACATGTACATTGCCAACCCCCTGCGGGGCGGTGGTTTGATGGCCCTGTTCTCCACCCACCCACCCATGGCGGAGCGGGTGAGCCGCCTGGAGGCCATGGCGGCGGCCCCCGGCAGCGGACGCATCTGACCCGGATGTCGCGGCAACGCCGGGGCATTCCAGACCAATGACGGCATCTCGTCCCCGGCGGCCCGCCCGTCCACCCGACGGTCGCCGGGGTGCGGGCTCTGCGGCGGCGGGTTCCCCCCCGGACACTCCTGATCCCCGGCGCACCGCTCTGGCCCTGCTGACGCGGCTGGACCGGGAGCCGTTCGATCTCTCGGCGGCCCTCGACATGGCCTTCCGCGAGGGGGCGTGGGACTCCCGCGACCGGGGGCTGGCGGCGGAACTCACCCGGGGCACCGCCCGCTGGCGCCACCGGCTGGATTACGCTATCCGCCAGCGCACCGGCCGCCCCCTCAAGGATCTGGACCGCTCCGTGCGCACCTTGCTGCGCCTGGGGGCCTATCAACTGCTGTTTTTGTCTCGCATTCCTGCTTCTGCCGCAGTCAACGAGACGGTGCATCTGGCGGGGGACCGCCGCCGCCGGGACTTCGTCAACGGTGTGCTGCGCGCCCTGGCCCGGGAAGGCGAACCGCCCCTGCCGCCGGGCGGGGTAGAGCGGCTGGCGGTGGAGTGGTCCCTGCCGCGCTGGCTGGCGGAACGCTGGTGGCAACAACACGGCCCGGAAGGAGCTGCCCTGCGCGCCGAAAACGCCGCCCGCACCCCGGCCCTGACCCTGCGACTCACCGCTTCCGATTCCTCTCCCGGCCAGCGTGAGGATTACATTGCCCGTTGCGCCGCCATGGGGGTGGCCGCCGAGGCGGTGGAATTTCTGCCCGATGCCGTGCGTCTGCCCGACGCTGCCCCGGTGGCCGACCTGCCCGGCTATGCTGCGGGGGAATTCGTGGTACAGGATGCCGCCAGTCAGCTGGCCGGGCTGCTCGGCGGCGCCCGGCCCGGAGAACAGGTGCTGGACGCCTGCGCCGCCCCCGGTGGCAAGTGCGCAGGGCTGGCGGCGGCGGTGGGCCCTGGCGGCTCGGTGCTGGCGGTGGAGCGGGATGCCGGACGCATCCGCCGCCTGTCCATCAACCTCGAACGCCTGCGCCTGAAGCAGGTGACGGTGCTGGAGGCGGATGCCGCCTCCCTCCCCCCCGAGGTGGCGCGACAGACCTTCGACCGCGTGTTTCTCGACGCCCCCTGCTCCGGGCTGGGCACCCTGGCGCGTCATCCGGAGGGCAAGTGGTGGAAATCCGTGGACGGCATCCGCGCCTGCGCCGACTCCCAAGCGGCCTTGCTGGCGCATCTGGCACCCAGGGTGCGGCCGGGGGGCAGTCTGGTGTACGCCGTGTGTACCGGGGAGCCGGAAGAAACCATCCAGCCGGTGGCGGTATTTTTGGCCACCCATCCGGAATTTCACACGGTCCCCGCCGGTGAGGTGTTCGCAGCCCTCGGCGAGCGAGGGCCGGGGGACGTGGCGGCGCCGTGGGTCACCCCCAACGGTGAACTGGACACCCACGGCAACCGCGTGGGCATGGACGGCTTCTTTGCCGTCCACCTCCGGCGCAAGTCGTGATAGAATGCGCCCCCTAACCCTGAAGAGCGAGCCCGGTGTTTACCAAGGATCATAAGCTGATCGCGCCCTCCATCCTGTCCGCCGACTTCGCGCGTCTGGCCGAGGAAGTGGCCGCCGTCGAGGCGGCGGGCGCCGACGTGATTCACGTGGACGTGATGGACGGCCATTTTGTGCCCAACCTTACCATCGGGCCGGTGGTGGTGGAGTGGCTGCGCAAGGTCACCCGGCTGCCCCTCGACTGCCACCTGATGATTACCGATCCGGACCGCTATATCGGCGAGTTTGTCGCCGCCGGGGCCGACTGCATCACCGTGCATCAGGAGGCCTGTCCGCACCTGCACCGCACCGTGCAGTTGATCCGTGAGGAGGGAGCAAAGGCGGGCCGCAAGGTGATGACCGGCGTGTCCATCAATCCCGCCACCCCGGTGGAAACCCTGTCGGAAATCCTGCCGGACTGCGATCTGGTGCTGATCATGTCGGTTAATCCCGGCTTTGGCGGCCAGAAATTCATCCCCGGCGCCCTGGACAAGGTGCGCCGACTGCGGCGCATGGTGGACGAGCGCCGCCTGTCCACCTACATCGAGATTGACGGCGGCATCAAGGCCGACAACATTGCCCAGGTGGCCAAGGCCGGGGTGGATGTGTTCGTGGCCGGTTCCGCCGTGTTCAACGCGGACGACTACGGCGCCTCCATCGGCGCCCTGAAGGCCGCCGTCTGACGGGCCTCATTACCGTGTTGCCACCCCTCCCATCGCCACCCCACCCGTCACCCCATCCCGCGCCGTCGGCGGTTTCTTCGGCCGCTTCTTCGGGGAATCGCCCATGAATCGTCCCGGCGCCGAAACCCTGGTGGCCAGCCTGCACCCGCTGGAAGTGGCGGTGATCCAGGCCCTGTCCCGCATTCGCGAGGCCAGCGACACGGAACTGGCTGAGGCTGCCGGGCTGGACGCCGCGCGCCGCGACATGGCCTGCGGCTGGCTGGTGGAAAAGGGCGTGGTCGAGATCATCGGCGAAAGCGTGGCGCACCGCGTCAGCCTCACCGAAATCGGCACACGCTATGCCCGCATGGGTACGCCGGAGACCCGTATCGTGCAGGCCCTGCGCGCCGGACGCGCCATCACCATGGCCTCCCTTGAGCAGGACCTGGAGATGGAACAGTCCGAGGCCGGCACCGCAGTGGGTGCCCTCAAGAAGGCGGCGGTGGTGACCGCCGGCAGCGGCGGCGTGCTGGAGATTGTGCCCGGCGCCGACCTGTCCGCGTTCGAGACCGTCGCCGCGCTGATTTCCCATGTGGCCACCGCAGGTGAGGTTGGTCTGGAGGGGCTGCCCGACACCCAGCGGCAGGCCCTGGATGGCCTGCACCGCAAACGCGGCAAGGCCAAGGGGGTGTTCCGGGTAGACGAGCAGCGCACCCGTACCTATGCCCTCACCCCCCTTGGGCAGGAGGTGGGAACCCTGACCCGTGACCGTTCCGGCGCCGCCGAAATCGGTCAGCTCACCTCCCAGATGCTGGCGGACGGCAGTTGGAAGGACAAGGATTTCCGGCGCTACAACATCGCCCTCAAGCCGCCCCGCGTAACCATGGGGCGCAAGCACCCTTACCGGGCCTATCTGGATAACGTCAAGGCCAAGATGGTGGGTATGGGTTTTCGGCAGATGACCTCGTCGCTGGTGCAGAACGAGTTCTGGAACAACGACGCCCTGTTTATGCCCCAGTTCCACCCGGCACGGGACATCCACGACGCCTATTTCGTGTCGGAACCCAAGCACAGCAAGCCAATCTCCGAGCCGTTCTTCTCCGCCGTCGCCAAGGTGCATGCGGACGGTGGCGACACCGGCTCCACCGGCTGGAACTACCGTTTTCGCGAGATGCAGTCCCGGCGCCTGGTGTTGCGCAGCCAGGGGACGGCGGACTCCGCCCACAAGCTGGCCGAGGGGCCGGACGTGCCCGGCAAGTATTTTTCGATCGCCCGCTGCTTCCGCTACGATCAGGTGGACGCCACCCACGCCCCGGATTTTTTTCAGGTGGAGGGCATCGTGCTGGGGGAGGGTATCCACTTCCGCACCCTGCTCGGGCTGCTCAAACTGTTCGCCCGCGAACTGGCCCGCGCCGAACAGGTCAAATTCGTGCCCGCCTACTTCCCGTTTACCGAGCCGTCCGTAGAAATCCACGCCCGCCACCCCAAACTGGGCTGGATCGAACTGGGCGGTGCCGGTCTGTTCCGCCCCGAGGTCACCCGTCCGCTGGGGGTCACCACCCCGGTCATCGCCTGGGGTCTGGGGCTTGACCGCATGGCCATGGTGGCCCTCAACATCCACGACATCCGCGACCTGTTTTCCAGCGACCTGGACCTGATCCGCACCACCCGTGGCGTGGCCGGAACCAGCGGCGGAGCCTAGGGGGGAAGCATGCCGACCGTCACCGTACACCGCGACGACGTCGAAAAGCTGCTCGGCCAGCCGTTCGACGCTGACGTGTTCGAGAGCCTGCTGGAACTGGTCAAGGGCGAACTCGACGACGTGGATGCCGCCACCGGCGAGATCCGCGTCGAACTCAACGACACCAACCGCCCCGACCTGTGGTGCGTGGAGGGCATCTGTCGTCAGTTGCGCATCCACCGCGAACAGCGCCCCCGGGACTATGCGTTCTTCGACGCCACCGCGCCGGAAGCGCTGGACATGCGCGAGATCCGTATCGACCCCACGGTGAACGAGGTGCGTCCCTACATCGGCGCCTGCATCGCCCGTGGCGTGGTGGTGGACGACAAGCTGCTGGCGCAGTTGATCCAGACCCAGGAAAAAATCTGCGACGTGTTTGGCCGCAAGCGCAAGAGCATCGCCATTGGCATCTATGCGGCGGACAAACTGCAATTCCCCCTGCACTACCGTGGCGTGCCCCCCTCCGAGGGCGCCTTTGTGCCGCTGGGGATGAATGAGCCCCTGACCCTGGAGCAGATCGCCACCATGCACCCCAAGGGGCAGCAATATGCCCCCATCGTGGCGCGCCACGGCCTGTGGCCGCTGTTGCTGGACGATGCGGGCACGGTGCTGTCGTTCCCGCCGGTCATCAACAGCACCACCGTGGGCGAGGTGCGCGAGGGTGACAGCGAACTGTTCCTCGAAGTCACCGGCACCGACCTGCGCATGGTCACCCTGGTGGTCAACATTCTGGCGGCCAACATGGCCGACCGGGGCGCCAGCATCGAGCCGGTGCGCAGCGTCTATCCGGAGGCCACCCCCTTTGGCCGTCAGGTGGTGACGCCGCGCCATTTGAAACGCACCATGTCCGTGCCCTGCCACGCCTTTTTCCGCGCCCTGGGTGAGACGGTCTCCGGCGCCGACCTGCAGCGCGAACTGAGCGCCTACGGCTATCGGGTGGAGAACACCGCCGACTCGGTGCGGGTGGTGGTGCCGCCCTACCGCGACGACATCCTGCACCCGGTGGACGTGATCGAGGATTTCGCCATCTCCCGCGGTTACGAGCAGTTCTCCCCGGAGATGCCATCGGAGTTCACCGTGGGCGGCCTGTTGCCGCTGGAAAATCTCTCCGACCGGGTGCGCGACCTGATGGTCGGCATGGGTTATCAGGAGGTGCTGTCCAACATTCTGGTGGGGCGCGAGGAATTGACCGACCACATGGAACTGCACGGCGCTGCCCTGGTTTCCGTGTCCAACGTGATGACCGCGTCCTACAGCGTGCTGCGCAACGCCGTGTTGCCCTCCCTGCTCAAAGTGGAGCAGCAAAGTGGCCGCGCCTTTTACCCCCACTCCCTGTTCGAGGTGGGGGAAGTGGCGCGCATGCAGGCCGATTCCCCCATGGGCAGCGAAACCCGCACCCAGATGGCGGTGCTGCTGGCCCACGCCGAGGCGAACTTCTCGGAATTGGCATCGCGTCTGGAGATGCTCTGCTTCTACCTGGGCATCTCGTACCAGTTGGAGCCGGTGGACCACGCCTCCTACATCCCCGGCCGCGCCGGGCGCATCGTGGTGAACCGCGATGCCATCGGCATCATCGGCGAACTGTCGCCGGAGGTGCTGGAAAACTGGAAGATCACCGTCCCCTGCGCCGCCTTCGAACTCGATCTCAGCGCCTTGATCTAGCCCCCCGCCGCCGGGGGGAGGCGGGGGAGGGCTACGGGAAGGACCGGAAAAAGCCGGGCAGACCGGTGTGGCAAGTGCAGTTTTCCGACCTTAACCATTGCAATCCGGCGGAGAATCTCCCATGAGCGATGTATCCCTGTTTGAACCGGACAGCGTGGGGGACATCTCCCTGTGCAACCGCGTGGTCATGGCCCCCATGACGCGCAACCGGGCGGACGCCCAGGGCGTTCCCCTGCCGTGCGTGGCCACCTACTACACCCAGCGGGCCACCGCCGGGCTGATCATCTCCGAGGCCGTCGCCGTCTGCCGTCAGGGATCGGGGTATTCCCTCATTCCCGGCATCTGGACCGATGCCCAGGAGGCGGCCTGGAAAAAGGTCATCGCGGCGGTGCACCAGGCCGGGGGCAAGTTTGTCCTGCAACTGATGCACACCGGGCGCATTGCCCACTCCTCCCTGACCGGCGAAACCCCCGTTTCCGCCTCCGCCATCGTGCCGGAGGGGACGGTAATGGCCGCCGATTTTTCCTGGCAACCCTTCGAAACCCCGGTGGCGCTGGACGAGGCGGGCATTGGCGCGGTGGTCGAGGCGTTTGCGCGGGCGTCGGCCCGCGCCATCCGTGCCGGGGCCGACGGGGTAGAGATTCACGGCGCCAACGGCTACCTTCCCGACCAGTTTTTGCGCACCGGCAGCAACATCCGCAGCGACGGCTGGGGCGGTTCCCCGGCGGGGCGCAGCCGCCTTTTGCTGGAGATTACCCGTGCGGTGAGCGAGGCGGCGGGGGCGGCGCGCACCGGGGTACGCCTGTCGCCATGGAACCCGTTCAACGGCATGAGCGACCGCAATCCGGGCATCACCTTCCGCGACACGGCGGAGCGGCTGGCGCGCTTCCGGCTGGCCTACCTGCACATAAACGAGGCGGGGGCGCCGAATCCGGCCCCCGGCCCTCAACAGCTTACCCGCGACATGGCGCGGGTGTTTGGCGGGCGGGTGCTGATCAATGCGGGTTACGACGCGGAGCGCGCCCGGCTCGCGCTGGAGGACCGGGTGGCCAACGTGGCCGGGGTGGTGTTCGGGGTGCCGTTCATTGCCAACCCCGATCTGGTGCGGCGCCTGAAGGAGGATATCCCCCTGGCTGCCGCCGACCCTGCCACCTTCTACGGCGGGGGGGAAAAGGGGTATACGGACTATCCGGCTGCGCCGTAAGGGGGATGCCCCCCTGGCGGTATTCGCATACATTCCACGCCAAATCCGGAGTCCCCGATAAGGGATCGCAGCCCTCCTGAAGAAGCCGGTGTTGGTGCCGTGCATTGGCAAAAATTCGGCATATCTATGCACGCCTGCGACCGGTCGTCGCTGCTGCCTTGAGGTGCCGTAACACCGGTAACAAGTTCGAATTCCTTACGAATTTACGGTATGACCAGAGCCGGGCGCTGCGAGGAATGATTTCGTCGGTACACCATGCCCCTCAAAATTCCCGCAACAACTCATTAATCCCTGTCTTCGACCGCGTCTTGGCATCCACCTGCTTGACGATTACCGCGCAGTAGAGGCCGGGGCCGCCGTCCTTGCCCGGCAGGGTGCCGGGCACCACTACCGAGTAGGCGGGCACGCGCCCGAGGGTGATCTCGCCGGTCTCGCGGTTGACGATCTTGGTGGAGGCCCCCAGGTAGACGCCCATGCTGATTACGGACCCCTCCTCCACGATCACCCCTTCGGCGACCTCGGCGCGGGCGCCGATGAAACAGTTGTCCTCGATGATCACCGGATTCGCCTGGAGCGGTTCCAGCACCCCGCCGATGCCGGTGCCGCCGGACAGGTGCACGCGCTTGCCGATCTGGGCGCAACTGCCCACCGTGGCCCAGGTATCTACGAGGGTGCCCTGGTCCACATAGGCGCCGATGTTGGTGTAACTGGGCATCAGAATGCACGACGGGGCGATGAACGCTCCCTTGCGCACCGTGGCCGGGGGCACCACGCGCACGCCGTCGCGCTTGAAATCCTCTGCGCTGTAACCGGCGTATTTAAGGGGTACCTTGTCGAAATATCGGCCCGCCTCATCCCCCATGGGCACGTTGTCGTGCAGCTTGAAATACAGCAGCACGGCCTTTTTCAGCCACTGGTGCACCACCCACTGGCCGGATTCCTTCGACGCCACCCGCGCCTCGCCCCGGTCCAGCAGGTCAATGGTGGCCAGCACCGCGTGTTTGATCTCCGCGTCCACCTTTCCGGGGCCGTACTGGTCCCGGTTGTCCCACGCCTGCTCCACGACCTTTTCAATATCCTGTACCGACAACACACACCTCTGATTACTGACTGTGAATGAAGACCCCGCCGCTTTCCCGCGCCCCCGCCGCTGTAAACCGGACGGTTATACAACAGAGCGGATGCGACGCGCGGCCTCGGCGCACTGCTCCACGCTGTCAACCAGCGCCATGCGCACATACTCCGCGCCGGGATGGACGCCATCCACGAGGCGGGAAAGATAACTGCCTGGCAGCACCGTAATGTTACAGCGTTCGAACACCCTTTGGGCAAACGCCTCGCCACCGCCTGGCACCCGGGTCCACAGGTAAAAACCCGCGTCCGGGGCGGTAACCGGCAGCACCGGCGCCAGCTCTTCCAGCACGCGGGCGAATTTTTTGCGATATTCGTCGCGGTTCGCGCGCACATGGGCCTCGTCGCCCCAGGCGGCGGCGGCGGCGCGCTGGATGGGGGGCGGCGTGGTACAGCCAAAATAGGTGCGCAGCCGCAGATAGGCGGCCAGAATCGTCGCGTCCCCGGCCACAAAGCCGCTGCGCGCGCCCGGCAGGTTGGAGCGCTTGGACAGGGAGTGCATGGCCAGACAGCCCCGGTAATCGCCGTGCCCCATGGCGGCGGCGGCCTCCAGCAGGCCGCAGGGGGGACTGTTTTCGTCCGGGTAGATCTCGGAGTAGCACTCGTCCGAGACCAGCACGAAGCCGTGGCGGTGGGCCAGACGGATCATCTGTTGCAGGTATTCCCGGTCCATCACCCGGCCGGTGGGGTTGCCGGGGGTACACAGGTAGACCAGTGCGGCACGGTCGAGAATGGCCTCCGGAAGCCCGGCGAAATCCGGCAAAAGGCCGCTGGCCTCGGTAGCGGGCACATAGTGGGGGGTGGCCCCGGCCCACAGGGCGGCGCCCTCGTAAATCTGGTAAAACGGGTTTGGCAGCAGCACCAGGTCCTTGCCGGGCACGCCGGTAAGCGCCTGGGCCACGGAGAACAACGCCTCGCGGGTACCGGAACACGGTACCACCTGGGTCTCAGGGTCCACCGTCGGCAGGTGGAAACGGCGCGTCAGCCACGCCGCGATGGCGCCGCGCAGTTCCACGCCGCCCTGGGTGGTGGGGTAGTTGGAAAACTCTTCCTCAGCGGCGCGCAGGGCGTCCAGAAACACCTTCGGGGACGGGTGGCGGGGCTCCCCCACCGACATGGAAATGGGCGAAAGTCCGGCAAGGGGGGTGATGCCCTTGAGCAGTGCGCGCAACCGTTCGAACGGGTAGGCGGGCAGTTGGGACAGGCGTGGATTCAGCATGGCGGAGGCGGGGCCGGCAATATCAGCCGGGGACGTCAGCGGTGCGGCCCGGCGGCGTGAAACTCCGCATCGATGCTGTCCAGCAGGTCGCGGGTGCGCCGGTCCACCTCGGCCTCGCGGGCCTCCACGCGGCGGCGCAGTTCGAACAATTCATGACTGATGTTGAGGGCCGCCAGCATGGCCACCTGAGGCACCGGCGTCAGCGGGGAGTCGCGGGACAGGCGTTCCATGTGGGCGGTGACGAAGCCCGCCAGGTTTTGCAGGTAGGCGGGGTCGGCGGAGCCCTTGATGGTCAGGGTCTGGCCAAAAATGTGGACCCGGGAGTTGTTCCCCCCCGGTGGCGATTCGGGATCCATTCGATACCCCCTTACATGAAGCCCGGCAGCACCGGGTGGGCCGGGTCACTGCCGGGGCGTCCGGGGCTATCCGGGTTGGTGCTGGCCGAACTGGTGCCGGCCGGGCCGGTACCGACGATGGCAGGGGCGGGGGTGGATTCCTCGCGGGCGGCTGCCCGGGCCTCCGCACGTTTGCCCCGGGTGGCCGTCGGTCCGGCGCCGGCCCGGTCGTCCGCCGCAGGGGACGAGTCCCGTATGGTCTGTTCTGCTTCGCTCTGGCCCGCTCCGGCCTGCCCTGCCTGTCCCGCCGACCGGGTGTCCTCATCCGGCCCCAGCTCAATGGCGGAAGGCGACGTCGTGCGCCGGGTTCCCAAGGGGGTGAATTCCATCGTCGGCTGGGTGGGGGCGTCCAGGCTCACATCCTCCGGGCGGCCCCGTTCCGCCGCTGGGGTGGCCAGGTCCGGCAAGGCTGCTGTCTCGCCGGGAGCCGACCCCGCCGCGCCGTCCAGCGACTCCATGTCGCGCAACATGCGCTCAATGCGGTCGCGCAGCAGGTCGCGCTCCTCGTCGATGACTTGCTGCTCCGCAGTCAGGCCAGACAGGCGGGATTGCTGGGCTTCCAGTTCGGCACGCAGGTGCTGGTTTTCATCGCGCAGGTTCTGAACCAGCGCGATCATGTCGCGCACCCGATTTTCCAGCAGATCAATTCGGTCCATCAGAGGTGCCTCGTGCGCCTTGGTGTTTGCGGGATTGGGGAGCATTCAGGCGCGCCTTGGCCTGCTCCAGAAGCGCCGGAGCGCTCTTTGCGTCCTGGGGAAACCAAGCCCACCCGACCGCGTGGGCCAGTGCGGAAGCAGTCGCCCCTGGGTGGATTCTAAAATCGGCCAAATCCGAAGTCAAACGGCGCACCACCTGACGGGTGGTGTCGCCGGTCTCCGGCAGTACCACCACCACGGTGCCGTCGCCGTCCCGGGTGACAGTGTCTTCCAGCCGCAGCGATTGTTCAATGCGGCGGCACGCGCCGTCCATGATGTCGCCGTCCGGGGTTCCGCCGTCCGCGTCCCGCAGTTGCACCAGCAGCACGCCGAGGGTGCGGCCATGGCGGTAGGCGCGGCCCACCTCCTGGGTCAGCTTCCGCACCACGTCCACCCGCGCCAGATGGGTGGGGGCGGCCCCGGGAGGCCGCTCCAGCAGCAGGCGCAGTCCGCCGCTGTTGACCCGCGGCACATCCCCCAGTCCGGCTTCCGCCAGTTGGCGGGGCACCAGTGGGCTGAGTGTGGTGTCCACCAGCAGGTCGGGGAGCGGTTCCCGGGCCAGTTCGGCCACTTCGCGCAGCACCCGCAACGGAGAGGGGTCGGCCAGTTCGTAGCCGTGATCGTCGAGGTTGAGCAACAGATCCGCCGGGTGGGTGGCCACCACCGCCACCAGATCGACATGGGATTCGCGGAACAGGAGCGGAACCCACTCCAGGGCCTCCACACCGCCGCCGATCAGGGCAATGCGCAGCGGCTGGGAGCGGGTGATCCGGCCCGTAAAGGGAGACGGCTGGCCGGAGGTCATGGCGACACCTTCCGCAATACCCCTACCGATTCGAGTTCGGCCAGCAGGTGCAGGACTGCGGCTTGATCTGCTGGAGTCGGATCAGCGAGCTCTGCGGGCGGTGGTTCAGCCAGGGTGTGGGGCGCCTCGGCACGCGGTGGTTGCCCCGGTTCCACCCGCGCATCGCTCCAGCCGCGCATCGCCTCCAGAGCCTCCGGACCCCACAAGCCGTCCACGGTCACGGCATGAAACGGACGTCCGTCCCGCACCAGCACCTCCCCCACCGCGCCGTCCGGACCCACCACCGTGATGGTGGTGGCGGTTGGTTCCGCCCCGAGGCGCATCAGCAATTCTTCCAGCGGCGTATTCGGCGCGGCCACTTGCCGCGGACCGGCCGGGGCGTGGGCCTGGGGCTGTGGGGCATAATCGGGCGTGCGCCCGGCAACGCATTCCAGGATGTGTTCCAATACGCGCTCGGTGGGGGTGCCCGCAGCCAGGTCTCCACCCTCGCCAATGCTCAGGAAGGGGGTGTGGCGAAAGTGGGCGGCCTGTGTCAGGGAGTGCCTCAGTTCGGCGCCACAGCCGCCTGGCGTGTCAAGGTCGGCGACAATCAGGTCTGGATTGCGCATGGCCGCCTGCACCATGGCGCTGTGCAGCCCGCGTGACACGGTGCAGCCGACCCCGCGGGCGCGCAGGCGGGCTGCCAGGTCGCCCCGATCGGGTGCCGGATCGGCCAGCAGGATGTGCGGCATACCCGTCATGACACGGAGGTTCCCCTACTGCGCTGCAAAATTCCCCAAGATATCAGGCGTTCCCGGTTTCCCCGGATCCAACCGCCGCCCACGGGACATGCCTCGCCTAAAAAATGTGCACGGTGACACGGGTTATTATTCCGTATTTTGGCATTTTTGCGCAAATCGTACGCCGTTCAGGGGCAACCCGAGGTCAGCGCCACAGGAAGCTTTACCCGCGATTTGGTGCATGGTACGCTGCGAAAAATGCAGATGGTCAATTTGATGAACCTGTCCCGCGAGGAGCTTGCGACGTGGTTTGCCGGGCGTGGCCACAAGCCGTTTCGCGGCGGCCAGGTATACCGATGGCTCTACCACCGCGGCGCAGAGAATTTTGCCGCCATGACAGATCTGTCGGCGGCCCTGCGTCAGGAACTGGAAGAGACGGCAGTGTGGCCGCGCATGCAACTGGCACACGAAAGCCGCTCCGCCGACGGCACCCGCAAATACCTGTTCCGTCTGCCGGACGGCGAGACGGTAGAGACGGTGTGGATCCCCGAGGACGACCGCGTCACCCTGTGCATCTCCACCCAGGTGGGGTGCGCCATGGGGTGTGGCTTCTGCCTCACCGCCCAGGGGGGCCTCACGCGCAATCTGGAAACCTGGGAAATTGTTGGCCAGTTGCTGGAGGCGCGGCGGCGCACGCCGCCGGAGCAGCCCATCACCAACGTGGTGATGATGGGCATGGGAGAGCCCCTGCACAACCTGGGGGCGGTGATTCCCGCCTTGCGTCACCTGCTGGACGATCAGGGCATTCACCTGGCGCCCCGGCGGGTAACCGTGTCCACCGTCGGACTGGTGCCACAGATGGTGGAACTGGGGCGGGCGATGCCCCAGGTGAATCTGGCGGTATCGCTGGGGGCGGCCACCGACGAGGTGCGCGGCACGCTGATTCCGGCCGCCCGCCGCTGGCCACTGGACGACCTGATGGCCGCCTGCCGCGCCTACCCCCTGCCACCCCGGCGACGCATTTTTTTCGAATACATCCTGATCCGGGGTGTGAACGATTCACCCAAGCAGGCGCGGGAGTTGGTGCGGCGGGTACACGGGGTGCGCTGCAAGGTGAACCTGATGGCCATGAACCCGATACCCGGCGCCCCCTGGGAGCGTCCTGACGATGCCGACGTGCTGCAATTTCAAAAAATTCTTGGCGACTCCGGGGTGCGCGCCTTCGTGCGCAAGAGCCGGGGGCAGGACATTCTGGCGGCCTGCGGTCAGTTGCGCAGCGCCCAGGCGGAATCCGCGCCCCTGCTGCCCCGCTGAGACGGGGTCGCCTTCCGCTTCTACACCTGCTTGTACACCAGCAGGCCCAGAAAGGCGCCCAGCAGCACGAACAGATTGACGGTAAAGGTCAGGCCGAAGGTAAAGGTGAACAGGTGCAGGTCCAGGGAAAAAGGTGGGTTGATGCCGATGCCGAACCCTTTGAGGAACACATCCCGCAACAGCCCCTCAGTGGAAAAACGCCGCAGCGCCTCGGCCAGCACGCTGCCGAACAGGGCACCACCAAATACGAAGCCAGCCAGAACCGTGTTGGTTTTCTTCAGGAATGCCATGGATATGCGATCAGTTAGGGGCTGCCGAATGGGGTCGTTGACTCACGGGGAGTCACCGGAAAATTGCCGATGAACGGCAAAAAACCCTCAGATTTTGAATGGTTTGGGCGTTCCTGTCAAGCCGAAAGCCAGGGCCGGAGGTCGGCCATGAAAACCTTCAACCGCCGAGTCGATATAGAGGTGAAATATGAGTGATACCGCCCACAACGCCGAGGGCCTGCCCCCCACCGGCACGGCGCGCCGCGACCAAGTGCGTGATTACTACGCGGCGGCCGCCGAGGCCCCCCGCGAAGAGTTGTGCTGCCCCACCGCTTACCGGCCGGAACAGCTCGGGCACATTCCACCGGAGGTGCTGTCCATCTCCTATGGCTGCGGCAGCCCCATGCTGCGCGCCCGGCCCGGCGCCGGGGAGACGGTGGTGGATCTGGGGTCCGGCGGTGGTATCGACTGCTTTGTCGCTGCCCGCATGGTGGGGGAGCAGGGGCGGGTGATCGGCGTGGACATGACCGACGTCATGCTCGCAAGGGCCCGTGGCGCGGCGCAAACCGTGGCGGAAAACCTGGGTTACTCGGTGGTGGAGTTCCGCGAGGGATTTCTGGAACGGATCCCGGTGGACGACGCCCGGGCGCATCTGGTGACCAGCAACTGCGTGCTCAACCTGTCGGCAGACAAACCGGCGGTGTTCCGCGAAATTCACCGCGTGCTGCGGGACGGCGGTCGCTTTGTCATCAGCGATATCGTGTCCGAGTCACCGGTTCCCGAGTCCATGCAGGCCGATCCGAGGCTGTGGGGGGAGTGCATCTCCGGCGCCGTTACCGAACGCGCCTTTGTAGAGATGGCCGAGGCGGCGGGCCTGTATGGCATCACCCTGGCACGGGAGCGCCAGTGGCGGGAAGTGGGCGGCGTGCGCTTCTGGTCCACCACTTTCCAGGGCTATCGGCTGAATCCCGGCGCGGAATGCGTCTGGCGGGGGCAGACGGCGGTCTATCTGGGACCGGCAGCGGCGCTCTCTGATGACGACGGCCACACCTTCCGCCGCGGCGAGGTAGTGGAAGTGTGCAGCGACACGGCTGCGCGGCTCTCCCGGCCCCCCTACGCGGGCATGTTTGCGCTGGGGGGCGTGGATACGGGCGATGATGTCGGCAAGGTGCCGGGTGATGAGTCCCGCGAGGCTTCCGGCGACGGCTGTTGTCCGACGACGCCGGGCTGCTGCTAAGGGATTATCCCTTGCCGCCCCCGCCCCCGCCCCCGGCGTCCGCCGCAGAGGCGAACAGGGCGGCCACATAGGCTTCGGCATCAAACGGCCGCAAGTCGTCGGCCCCCTCCCCCACGCCGATGAAACGCACCGGCTTCCGGTAGGTCTCCACCAGGTTCACCAGCACCCCGCCCCGGGCGCTGCTGTCCATCTTGGTCAGCACCAGTCCGGTAACTCCGGCCCCGGCGCAGAAACTGGCAGCCTGGGACAGGGCGTTCTGACCGGTGTTGGCGTCCAGCACCAGCAGTACCTCGTGGGGAGCGCCGGGAATGGCCTTGCCGATGACCCGCTGCACCTTTTCCAGTTCTGCCATCAGGTTGACGTTGGTGTGCAGTCGTCCGGCGGTGTCCACCAGCAGCAGATCCGCCCCCCGGGCCACGGCGGCCTGACAGGCGTCGAACGCCACGGCGGCGGCGTCGGCGCCATCCGGCTGGCGGATCACGTCCACCCCCAGCTTTTGTCCCCACAGGGAAAGCTGTTCGCCGGCGGCGGCGCGGAAGGTGTCGCCCGCAGCCAGCACCACCTTCTTGCCGGAGCGGGTGAAGTGGGCGGCCAGCTTGCCGATGGTGGTGGTCTTTCCAACGCCGTTGACGCCCACCACCATCACCACCGTGGGGGATGCGCTCAGGGTGAGTCCGCCGGAGCCGGGCCGGGTTACGGTGCGCAGCACGTCGTCGCGCAGGATCTGCCACATGCGGGTCGGGTCGGTCAGACGGTTGTGACGCACCTCGTTGTCCACCGTTTGCAGGAAGCGCCGGGTGACGGCGGGCCCCATGTCGGCGGTGATGAGGATCTCCTCCACCTCTTCCAGTAACTGGCTGTCAATGCGGGCGTGCCCCTGCGCCGCCCCGGCCAGGCGGCGACCCAGGTCGCTGCTCCCACCACCTGAAAGGCCGCCCAGCAGGCGTGTGAAAAATCCCAACCGTCTTCCTCCGTCGCTCGAATTGTCTCTCAACCGGTCATCCGAAGCGGCTCCCAGCCTGTCACCCGGCCGACCCCATCACTCGGTCCGCCGCACCAAGCCGTGGGTGGAAAGGCCAAGGGCCGTCATGGCCCGCTGCTCCGCCTCCCCCATGGCGGCGGCCCCGGCGAGGCCGGTCTCGTGATCGTAACCCGCCAGATGCAGCGTTCCATGTACCAGCAATACCGCCAGTTCCGTTTCCGGCTCCAGCCCCAGTTGCTTCGCCTGACGCAGTGCCGTGGGCATGGCGATCACCACGTCTCCCAGGGGCACCCCTTCCGATGCCCCTCCGGCCCCCCTGTTGGCCCCCATGGTTTCCCGTAGTTCCCCGAGTACCGCCTCCGGGGCCCCTTCGTGAAGGGGGAAGGAGAGCACGTCAGTAGCCTCGTCCAGCCCCCGGTGTTCCCGGTTCAGGGTGCGGATGGCCCGGTCGGAAACCAGGGTCAGGGAAAGCTCCGCCCCGCCAATGCCCAGGTGTTCCAGCAGGCGCTGCGCCAGCCCCGCCAGCCGGGCGCGGTTAACGGCCAGCGACCGTTGGCGATTGCTGAGGTGAACCGGCATCGGTACGGATGGGCGGCAAGGCCATGCCCGGATATTGTATGCGTTGGTGAAAGTTTCCGGTGAGAGACCGCACGAAGGCGTCGGCGATCTTGCGCAGGTCGCGCAGGGTCAGGTCACAGTCGTCCAGCTGCTGGTCCAGGTAGATGGTGTTGACCACCCGGTCCACCAGCGCCGCGATGCGTGCCGGGGACGGATCGTCCAGCACCCGTGACGAAGCCTCCACGGTATCGGCCAACATAATGATGCCAGCGACCTTGGTTTGCGGCTTGGGGCCGGGGTAGCGGAAGTTGTCCTCCTCCGGTGCGGCCTCCCCCGGCCCGCGTCCCTCGCGGGCCTTGGCGTAAAAATAACTGATCAGGCGCGTGCCGTGATGCTGGGGAATCATGTCCACCAGTTCCTCAGGCAGTTTGTAGCTGTGCGCCAGTTCGATGCCGTCCTTGACGTGCGCCACCAGCACCAGCCGGCTCATGGTGGGGGTTAGACGGTCGTGCATGTTGCCCTGCCCGCCCCACTGGTTTTCGATGTAATACCCCGGTTTGAGCATCTTGCCGATGTCGTGGTAATAGCACCCTACGCGCGCCAGCAGGGCATTTTCGCCAATGGCCTTGGCGCCCTGCTCGGCCATGTTGCTCATGATCATGCTGTGGTGGTAGGTGCCAGGGGCCTGTTCCAGCAGGCGGCGCAGCAGCGGGTGGTTGAGGTCGCTGAGCTCCAGCAGGCGGATGTTGGTGGGCAGGTTGAACGCCGACTCCAGCACCGGCATGGCCGCCGACACCAGCATTGCCGACAGGATGCCGCTGCTGAAGGCGAACAGCAGGTCGTACAGGCGGTGCGGTTCACCCAGGGCGGCCTGTTGCAGGTTGATGCCCGCTGCCACCAGGGCGCTGACCACCCCCACCCACAGCCCGGCGCGGATGATGTTGCTGCGGCGCTGGCAGTTTTCCACCGCGAACACCCCCACCAGCGAGGTGACGAAGCCGTACAGGGTGAACAGGGGAATGTCGGTGACCATCAACCCCACCAGGATGCTGGCCATCATGGCGAACACCAGGGCGGTACGCACGCTCAGCAGCAGGGTCATCAACATCGCCCCGGAGGCCACCGGAATGGCAAACGGAATGGCACTGCTATCCACCGCCGGAAACGCGACGGTGAAGGCTCCCACCAGGAACAGGGTCAGGCGGCAGGCGATCAGGGTGCCCACCAGGGTCAGCGCGGTGAGCAGCAGACGCGGCAGTTCCTCCAGTACCCGGGAACGGATGCCCTTGAGGTCGAGAAAGAACACATAGAAGATCAGCGCCACCAGCAGGGTGATGCCGATGGCCTTCTCGGTGGAGGCAAAGGCGCCGCCAGCGGTCTGCATGGCCTCCATGGCGGCAGCCTGCCGCTGGCTTACCGGGGTGCCTGCCCGCACCAGCACGTCGCCGTGCGCCACTGCCTGATACAGGGGCTGCACCCGGGCGGCGGCGGCTTCCCGGCGCAGCAGGGTTTCGGGGGGGTTCTCCGCCAGGTTGGCGAACACCAGGGACTGGGCCAGGAAGGTGAACAACTCCCGCGAGCGTGGATCGGCGGGGTAGATCTGGCTGGCGCCCCGCACCACGGCTTCGCGGGCGGCAGCCAGGTCCGGCACGTCACGCAGTTTTACATAGCTTTCGCGCCCCTCGCCGGGTGTGCGAATGAGCAACTCCGTGTCCGGGCCGCCCACCACTTCTTCGCGCTCCAGCAATATCCCCCGCTCCAGCGACCGGCGCAGGGCCAGTACCAGTTCCGTTTCCAGTCGCCGGGTAAAGCGTTCCGGACCCACCGTTCCAAGGGAGGCCGGAGGCAGAATGCCCAGCCGTGAGCGCAGCAGTTCGCTGGTCTCGGCCGTGGGGTCGGCCCCCGCCTCGGCGGTCAGGCGCAGGGCGCGGATGGAAGCAAAGCAGTCGCGGATGCGGTTTTCCAGGCGCGCGCCTTCGGCGGCCAGCAGGTCGTATACCACCGGCACCCGCTCCCGTGCCCGGTCGCGGGCAGCGCGGGTGGCCTCGAGGTCCGGCACCATCATGTCGCGCGGGGCGATGATGTCACGGGGAGCGACGTCCCCCGCCACCAGCCTGGGGGCGCTGCGGATTTCCGGCACCAGCACCAGCAAGCATGCCCCCAGAGCCACCCCGGAGATGAGCAGGGTGAGCCACCCGGACGGCCGCTTGCGGCGGGAAGAGACGGGATCTTCCGCCACATGGCGGGTCAAAATCTGGAGTGCGGGCCGTTCGCGCGCCATGGATGGGTGTGGCGGTTCAGCGCCGGGGGGCGCCGCGCTCCTGATAGGCCTTGACGATGCGCGCCACCAGGGGATGGCGAATCACGTCGCGGTCGCTGAAATGCACGGTAGCCACTCCCGGCATGCCGTCCAGCAGGGCTTCGGCGTCCACCAGTCCGGACATGTCGCCGCTCGGCAGGTCGATCTGGGTGATGTCCCCGGTTACCACCACCTTGGAGTTTTCGCCAAAGCGGGTGAGGAACATCTTCATCTGCTCGGGGGTGGTGTTCTGGGCCTCGTCAAGGATGATGAACGCCTCGTTGAGGGTGCGTCCACGCATGAAGGCCAGGGGGGCGATCTCGATTTCCCCCCGGTCCAGCAGCTTTTGTCCGGCCTCCACCGGCATCATGTCGTAAAGTGCGTCATACAGGGGGCGCAGGTAGGGGTTGATCTTCTCCACCAGATCGCCGGGCAGGAACCCCAGCCGCTCTCCCGCCTCCACCGCCGGTCGGGTCAGGACGATGCGCCGCACCTCCTTGTTGTTATAGGCAGACACGGCGGCGGCCATGGCCAGATAAGTTTTGCCGGTGCCGGCGGGGCCGATGGCAATCACCAGGTCGTGGCGGGCGATGGCGTCCAGATAACGGGCCTGGGAGTTGTTGCGGGGCACCAGGGGGCGGGGCCGGGCAGAGAGCTTGAGGGGTGGCGGCTGAGTGATTTCGTCCCCCTCCTGGGCCTGGGAGATGAACAGGGCCACGTCATCCGGACCCACCTGCCCACGGTTACGTAACTGCCGGGAAAGTCGCTGGATCACCTGGCTGGCTATCTGCACCGCCCCCTCGTCCCCCTCAATCGTGACCCGCTGACCGCGCGCACCTATGGACACCCCCACGGCGGTTTCAATGGCCTTCAGGTGGGCGTCAAACATCCCGAACAGGCGCGAGGTGTCCAACTCCTCCTCCAGGACCAGGGTGCGGGTATCCATGCCCCGAGTATATGGGCGGCGGAATGGGCTGACAAGCGGACGGCAACAGTGTCCGGTCAAGTTTGTACGAAAAGTGGCCGACACGGTAACCGGTGGTGTCTGCCCGAAGGGCTTGTGGCGGAGGGCTTGTGGCAGCGGAGCGTCAAATTCTGGTTTTTTACGTTTCTGGCCACCAGTACGCCCTGGACATTCTTGACCTGCAGGAGGTGGGCCGCCTGCCTCCGGTGGTTCCGGAGCCGGGCCTGCCGGACGGGGTGGTGGGAGTGGTTCAGGTGCATGACAAGCCGGTGCGGGTGCGCGACCTCGGGTACCTCCTGCGGGGCGTGGTGCCCGATGCCACGGAGAACACGGAGCCAGCCGGGCCAGTGTCCGAAGCCGAACGGCCCTGGGTGATCGTCAGCCGCAGCGGGGCCGACGGCCAGGCCCGGGAACACTACTGGCGGGTGGATGCGGTGTCCGATATTGTGCCCTACGATCCCGCCCGCGTGGTTTATCCGGACGGTGACGCGGAACGGCCTGGCATTCTTGACCTGGGCGGCACCCTCACCTACATGCTGCGCCCCGGTTTGCTCGCGGAGCGGACATGACCGCGTTTTCTCACGATACGCCCTCCAGCCGACCCTCTGGTCTGGACGCTTCCGCCGGGGGGCAGGCACGGGCGGCAGACCCGACAGCCACCGACGCTGTGCTGCTGGAGCAGTTGCAGCGCCTGCGCGCCGATTTTGACGCCAATTTCACCCGGCGGCTGGAGACGGCGCTTACCGGATTGACCCGCTGCCTGCGAGTCATGGTGGATACGGAAACACTGGCGATCCCCATCCACCGGGTACGCCGCCTGGTACGGGGACTGGATGTGGTACCCGTGCCGGGTGGCCCGGCTCATCTGTTGGGCCTGTGCAACCTGCGCGGAGAATTATTGACGGTGTACGACCTGCCCGCCTTGCTCGGCTACCCCCCCTCGGCCCCCCCGGTGCGCGAGATGGTGGTGCTGGCGGGAACGACTTTCGATGCCGGAGTGGTGGTTTCCGGTACCGGCGGTCTGGTGGATCTGGACGAGCGGGAACTGAGGTCCCCGCCGTCCACCCTGTCGCCCGCCGTACGCACGCTGGTGCGCGGTACCCTGATTCAGGGGGGATCGCTGTTTCTGTTTCCGGACCTTGAGGCCCTGTTCCTGCAACTGGATGTGCGGGCATGAACGGGAACAACGCGGGGGACAAAGGGAGTAGGGGAGAATGGGACGGATGAAAACCAACCCGGAGACAAAAATGGGGATGGATTTAGGCTCCGGCACGGGACCGCGGCAGTCCGCCCCGCGACAGCAACCGGTGATGCCGGTACGCCGTTTGATGGTGCTGGGCACCGGCATGATGCTGGCCACGGTGCTGACGGGGGTAGTGATGGGGACCCTGGCGATCAGGGAACTGAGCCAGGGTTTTGCCGGGCTGGAGCGGACCTGGCGCCATGCCGACGCCGCCGTGGAGCTCAACACCGCCGCGTTCAAGGCTGGCTGGGCTGCCTCGTTGGCGGAGCACGGACGGGTGGAGGAGGCCCGGGCGGCCTACCGGCAGGCGAGCGCCGGGTTCGAAGAGAACTACCTTGCCGCCCAGGCGAAAAATGCCGATCCGGTGGGTTTGAACGCCGCTCGCCAGTTGTTCATGGACCTGGGCGTTCTGGTAGAGGAGCGGATTCAGCGGGGTGGGCAGGGGGACGCAGCGTTCCATGCCCGTCTCGACAACCTCCAGACCAGTCTCGACCAGTTGTTGACACGAATTGAGGAAACCGGGGACGCCCGCATGGAAGAGGCCACCACCGACACCGGCGAAAAAATGCGTGGCATCACGGTTCGCCTTGTGGCGCTGGGGGCGCTGGCGATCCTGGCCTGCGTGGCGGCAGGAATCCTGGTCACCCTGCACATCCTGCGCGGGCTGGACAAGCCGGTGGTACAGATTGCCGCTTCCAGCGACCGGTTGTCGAGGGTGGCCCAATACCATGTGCGCAGCGCCGCCGAGCAATCTTCCGCCATGGTGCAGATTTCCTCCACCATGCAGCAGCTTCTGGCCTCGTTCCGCGACATGACCGCACGCAGCCACGAGATGGTGCGCACCTCCAGGGACGCTGCCGAGGAATGTCACAAGGGCCACACCCTGTTGCTCGATTCCCAGCAGGGCATGGAGCGGATCAAGCGCGAGGTGGGCCGCATCACCGACCACATGCACACCCTGGAGGAAAAATCCCAGCAGATCAACAGCGTGCTGGAGATGATCAACGAACTGGCCTCCCAGACCAACCTGCTGTCCATCAACGCCACCATCGAGGCGGCGGGCGCCGGGGACGCGGGCCGCCGTTTCGCGGTGGTGGCGGAGGAAATCCGCCTGTTGGCGGAGCGTGCGGTAGAGTTCACCGAGGAGATCCGGGTCCTCATCGAGGACATTCAGGAGACTGCCCACGTTACCAGCGCGGCCACTGCGGAAGGTGCCCGGTCGGTGGACAGCGGTTTGGGCAAAAGTTCGAAAATAAAGGACAATTTTGACACCCTGATCACCCTGGTGACACGTACTGCTGACGCAGTGCAGGCGATTGAAACCACCACCCGGGAACAGGTTTACTCGGTGGAACAGGTGACGGATGCGGTGGAATCTCTGTCCCACATCGCTTCGGAGTCGGAGATGCACGCCGGCTCCACCCTGGAGGCTGTGGAACATTTGCAGCAGGTGGCTGGCGAGTTGCAGGTCATCGCCGGGCGCACTCCGTACAACCGGGACGGCAGCGCATGAAGGTTGGTTTTTTTCCAGCCGGCTGGCGCCTTCACCTGGGACCTGGCGCCCGCATCTTGTTGGCGGTGCTGCTGATGGGGGTGGCCCTGTTGCTGACCGTGTTGCCGTTGATTCGGGGTCTGGAACAGAACGCCCGCATGGAAATCGGCGTGACCGAGACACTGGTGCCCAACTCAATGCGGGTCATTACCCTCGCCACCAGCGTGCTGGAGGCACAGAGCGCCCTGGAGCGCTTCCTGATGACTCAGGAGGAAGACCAGGGTCGGCGTTTTGCCTCGGCCCTGCGCACCACCCGCACCAACCTTACCGAACTGAAATCCTTCGGGGCGTCCGGGGAGGGCGTCGAGGCCGCTGACCGCTCCGCCACGGTGGCAGGCATCATGGCGCTGGTGGACAAGCTGGAGCAGCAGGGCCAGATGCTGTTCGAGATGAGCCACAGGGACGACAACATCCCGGCGGCGCACCTCATCAATACCACCGGCGAAGCGCTGATGACGCGCAACGGGGAAGCGGTGGACCAGATTGCCAGATACTGGTCGGAGCGCGGTTCAGCCGAAGACCAACTGGCACTCTCCGCCCTCATGGGATACCAGGATTCCCTCAGCCGCATGATGAGTGCAGTGCGGGGTTACCTGTACATGAAGGACGGCCACTTCAAGGGGCTGTACCGGGAGATGCGGCAACGCAATGACCGCATCTTTTCCGGGCTGGAACAGCAATCCCGCCAGGCGGGGGCGCCCCTGCAGGCTCGCTTTACCACCCTGGCCGCCACCCGTACCCGCCTTCTGGGGGTGTTTGACCAGGCCATGGCAGCGCGGGACGCGGCCGGATGGCGGCGTGACATCGATTTTTACACTACCCAGGTGGTGCCAACCCTGCATTCCCTGCAACTCTCTGTGCAGACGGTTTCCAGCACTTCCAGCCAGGGCATTTCGCGGGTTATCGACAACACCAGCCAGCACGGTCTTGATCTCAAATCCCGCGCCGTGTTTTCGGTGGCGTTGCTGACGGCGGTGGGCGCCCTGCTGGCCTTCTGGATTCACCGCTGGGTGGGGGTGTTCAACCACGAGATATTCGATGCCGCGGTGGCGTTGGGAAAGCTGGCTGAGCAGGTGCGGGTGGAGACCGGGGACCAGGCCCTGGAGGCGCGTCACCAGGTGCAGGAAATGGATGGTGTGTTCCTCAGTCTGGGGGAACTGGAACAGGCCCTGGGCCGCATTGGGGAACAGACCGAACACATGGCCCAGCAGACTGATACGGCCAGCCTCGAATGTGTCCAGGGTATGGAGGTGCTTGCCTACTCCCAGGACCGCATGGCGGCCATTCTGCAACAAGTGCGCGAAATCACCACTGCCATGGACCAGACCAAGAGCCAGACCAACCGCATGGACGGCATCCTGGCGATCCTCAACGAACTGGTGGACCAGACCAAGCTGCTGTCTTTCAACGCCACCATCGAGGCGGCGGGGGCGGGGGAGTCCGGCGCGCGTTTCGCCGTGGTGGCCCAGCAGGTGCGGCGTCTGGCGACCCGCGCCCGCGAATCGACCCAGGAAATTCACGAAATGATCCGCCGCGTGCAACGGACCTCCGAAGAGGCCCGTCTGGCCACGGAGCGTGGCGCCGTGGTGGTGAACGAGGGAGAAAATCTGATGCGCGTGGTGACCGAGCGCCTGGACCAGATCGTGGGCGCGGTAGGTCAGGTGTCGGACATTGCCGGTGGCGTGTTCCTGGCCACCCAGGCGCAGACCAAAACCCTGGGTCGGGTCAACCAGTTCGTGGGTGAGGCCAAGGAGACCGCCACCCGCGTGGACCAACGCTCCCAGCAGAGTCTGGAAACCGCCGCCCGGCTGGATGCCACTTCGCGCAACCTGTCCGCCCTTTTGGGCGGCCGGATGACGGGTACACAGGCCGCAGGGGGAGATGCCACGGGGGGGACACAGAACACCGATGCGTGACGCCCTGGATTATTTCCGCATCGAGGCGCGGGAGCACCTGGAGGGGCTGAACAGCGGCCTGCTGGAGATGGAGCGCGCCACCGCCGATGCCGCCACGGTGAACCGCCTGTTCCGCCTGGCGCACACCCTCAAGGGGGCGGCGCGCATGGTGGGGCAGGACGGCATCGGTACCCTGGCTCACAAGGTCGAGGACGTTCTGGTGGCGCTGCGCGACGGTTCCGTGCAGGCCAAAGAAGAACTGATCAGCACACTACTGGAGGTGCTGGAGACCATCGCCGACATGGTGGCGACACTGGGAGAAGTTGAGGCTCAGCCCGCCCCGGGCCCCCTGCTTGAGAGCCTGGAAGCGGTACTGGCGGCCGCTGCGGTACCCCCTCCGAAAGCCAAAAAAACCGCCCCCAGGCGGCCCAGAAAATCTCCCCGCCCCAGAGGCGTGCCATCTCCGCCAGTCTCCACGGAACCGGTTGCCATGGAAAATCCCCCCTCCCCACTGCCCCCGGCAGCAGGGGTGCCGGTGTCGGAAACAGGTCACCTGCGGGTGGCGGTGGACAAGGTGGATGTGCTGGCCAACCTTACGGGGGAGTTGCTCATGCACCGCATGCGACTAGCGGAGGAAAACCTGCGCCTGCGGGCTTTGACCGCCGATGCCCTGCGCGTGGTGCGATGCATGCAGGACGTGCGCTCCTGGGCCGAGACCGACGAAGCGCGCACCCTGCTGGTGGGGACGGCGGCGGGCGATACCCTGAAACCGATCCTGGCGCGGGCACGCACCACCTCCCTGAAAGAGGGGCTCAAAGGGGTGGTGACGGCGTTTCGCCACCAGATTTCCCAAGTGGATTATGCGGTGTCCGGCTTGCATGAGCGCATCATGGATCTGCGCATGTTGCCCGCTTCCACCCTCTCCACCATGCTGCGGCTGGTGGTTCGGGAGACCTGCAGGGAACTGGGCCGCAAGGCCAATCTGCTCATCACCGGCGAAAATATCGAGATGGACAAGGCCTTGCTCGACGGCCTGCGCGAACCTCTCGCGCACTTGCTGCGCAATGCCATCGGCCACGGTATTGACCCTCCTGAACAGAGGTTGGCCACCGGCAAGCCTCCCCTGGGGGAATTGCAGTTGAATTTCCGGCGCGAGGGCGCCCGCCTGACCGTGACCCTGGCTGACGACGGCGTTGGCATTAACCTGGCGAAGGTGCGCGAACTGGCCCTGGAACAGGGGCTGGTGGGGGCCTCCGCCACGCCTGCGGACCTGCTGCGTTGTCTGACCCTGCCGGGCTTTTCCACGGCGGCTGCCGTCACCCAGGTGTCGGGCCGTGGCGTGGGGCTGGATGTGGTCGCAGGCAGCGTGCGCGCCATGGACGGCACACTGGAGATCATCACGGAGCACGGTCAGGGCACCTGCGTCACCATGCACCTGCCCCTGAACCTGGCCAGCATGGATGGCTTTCTCTTCACCCTCGCGGGACGAACCATGGCGGTGCCCATGGGCCACGTGGTCACTGTGCGCCAAGCCCGGCCGGATGACGTGGGTCGATGCGCCGGAGAGGTGGTGCTCAGGGTGGACGGGCGTGCGGTGCCGCTGGTGACGGTGGGTAACGTACACGGCGCCCCTGCCGCCCCCGACACGGTGGAGTTGGCGATGATCCTGCGCCAGGGGGACGAACAGGTGGCGGTGGCCGTGGAACGGGTGGTGGGTGTCCGCACTCTGGTGGTCAAGCCGGTGCCCGCCCATGTGGGAGAACTGCCGTGGGTGTCCGGGGTAACAATACTCGCGGACGGACTTCCGACCGTGATTTTGAACGTGGGCCAACTGTTCCGCGCCACCGGAGCCCGGCGCGGCGCACTTCAACCGGCGTGGCAGGAGTCGCAGGGCCCCGCCGATGTCCCCTCCGGTGAGGGTGCGGTGGCAGGTACTGTGCTGGTGGTGGACGACTCCCTGAGTGCGCGCATGATGGAAAAACGCGTGCTGGAGACAGCCGGTTACCGCGTGGTACTGGCCGAGGATGGCCGCGAGGCCCTGCAGCGACTGGCCACTTCCCCGGTGGACCTGGTTGTCACCGATGTGGAGATGCCCCACCTGGACGGCTTTGGCCTGGTACGGCGGTTGCGCGAGCAGGACAGCACTCGCCACCTGCCGGTGATCATTCTGTCGTCGCTGCAATCCGGACGGGAACACAAGGAAGGCCTGAGTGTCGGCGCCAACGCTTTTGTGGTAAAGGCAGGTTTCAAGGGAGAACGACTGGTGGAAACTGTACGGAGGTTGCTGAGTGATGCCCGGCACCGCGCCTGAACCCGGTCATATTCTGGTGGTGGACGACAGCCTCACCGTACGCATGGTGCTGCAGGATGCGCTGGTTGCCGAGGGATATCGCGTCACCGTCATGGAGGACGGCGAGTCCGCCCGGAGCTTTCTCGAAGAGTCTGCCGAGTGGCCGGATCTGGTTCTTCTGGACCTAGTGTTGCCGGGGATGGACGGCATCGGGGTATTGGCGTGGATTCGGCAACACTCCCCCAGTGCGCATGTGCCGGTGATCTTGTTGACCTCCAAGGGGGAGGTGGAGAGCCGGGTGCACGGCCTGGATCAGGGGGCGGACGACTACATCGCCAAGCCGTTCGCCAACCCGGAACTGTTCGCTCGCCTGCGCGCCCAGTTGCGTATCAAACGCCTGCAGGAAGAGCTTGCGGACCAGAACCAGGCGCTGGAGACGGCAAACCGGGAAAAGGCCCACCTGCTGTCGGAACTGGAGGCCAAGAACGAGCAGTTGCAGGCAATGGCCACCACCGATTTCCTCACGGGGGTTCCCAACCGGGCGTCTATCGAGGTGTTTCTGGTGGAGGAGCTGGCCAGAGCCCGGCGATTCCGCCACCCCCTGTCGGTGACCATGGTGGACGTGGACCATTTCAAGCACCTTAACGACACCCACGGCCACCCCTTTGGCGACCGCACGCTACGCGAATTGGCGCGCCATATGGTGGACACCGTGCGCCAGGTAGACCGGGTGGGGCGTTACGGCGGCGAGGAATTTTTGCTGGTATTGCCGGAGACCCCGGATTCCGGAGCCAGGGTACTGATGGAAAAGCTGCGCAAGGGGGTGAGCCGCCTGGCCTTCCCTCCCGAGGACATCACCCTCACCATCAGCATCGGCATTGCCAGTTGGTCGGGTGACGGTGACTCCTGGGAAGACATGGTGGCCCGTGCCGACCAGGCGCTTTATGCTGCCAAGCACGGTGGCCGCAACCGGGTGTGTTGCTGGCAGGTGGACATGGAGGCGGAGCCGCAGCGTGGCTGAAGCGCATGGCACCGGAAGCCCGGCTTTGGCCCCCGGCAGGACGGACCCGATCCGCGTCCTGCTGGTGGACGACAGCTTTGCCTACCGCATGTTTTTGCGCGAACTGGTATCGCTGCAAACCGACATGCAGGTAGTGGGGGAGGCGGCGAACGGTTTGTCCGCCCTGCGCAGTGCGCGGGAACTGGCGCCCGACGTAGTACTGATGGACGTCTCCATGCCCGGCATGGACGGCATCGAGGCGGTGCGCCGCATGCGTCAGGACGGCATTACGTCTCACGTCATCATGGTCTCGGCCTTTTCCGATCCGGCGGCCCTCAAGGACACCCTCAAGGCGGGGGTGGCCACACTTCACCGCAAGGATCCGGGCAACGGGGAGGAGTGGTGCGGCTCCCTTCTGGCCAGCATTCGCAGCGGCACTCCGGGCACCGGCGGCCCTGCCGGAGACCTGGCCGACGACATGGTGGTGGTCCCGGCCCACGGCCAGTTGACCGGGCGTCGCCACCCCCTGCCGTCCCGCATCCGGGCGGTGCTGATCGGTGCTTCCACCGGCGGCCCGAAGGCGGTGGGGCAGGTGTTGGCGGGCCTTCCGGCAGATCTGCCGGTTCCGGTGGTGATGGTGATTCATACCGACAGTGTTTTTGACCGCACCATGGCGGAAACCCTGGCCCGTAGCGGCGGCAAGCCGGTTCGGCTGATCACCCGGCCCGAGCCGCTGGCGGGTTCTCCGGGACGCTTCCTGCTGGCGCCGGGGGGGCGGCATGTGGTGATCCATGGCAATCTGATTTCACTGAATGACGGCCCGCTACGTCATTCGGTGCGGCCGTCTGTGGACGTGCTGTTCGACAGCGCGGCGGCAGCCCTCGGCGGCGAGGTGATGGCGGCATTGATGACCGGCATGGGCCGGGATGGCGCCACCGGGTTGCGCGCCCTGCACGACCTGGGGGCTGTCACCCTGGTGCAGGATCAGGAGACTTCAGCGGTATTCGGCATGCCTGCCGAGGCCATTCACCTGGGTGCGGCCCGTCAAATTGTGCCGCTGGACCAGATGGCGCGCTGGATCCGCACCACCCTGCTGCGTATCCCCTCCGGCTGACGCGATTTCCGCCCCTTTCGCGCCGCCCTCCCCGGATCCGGATCCGAAAAAAACCGGTTTTTCCCCTGTCCGGCAGGATTTTCTGTCGGGCTTCGGCGGCTGCCCGCACTCGCCGGGACAGATCCGTAAATGCCTGCTATCCTTGCGATATGTGCTTGGTGCTGCGTGGATCCGTGGCTGAAAGGTTCCCCGTCATGCCGCCGGAGGGAGGTTGACAGGGCGTCATGCACCAGCTATGTTTATGAGTTTTCAGGCAGATGTGCCTCCGCGCAGTGTGCGCGGGCCCCATGCAACAAGCGTGCTTGGCAGACATTCTATGACGCTGCGAGAAACAATTCAAGAGGACACGAAGGCGGCCATGAAGTCCGGCGACAAGGCTGCCCTGGGTACCCTGCGCATGGTGAGTGCCGCCCTCAAGAACCGCAAGATCGAACTGCTGCGCGAACTCACCGACGAAGACGCCCTGGCGGTGATCCGCACCGGCATCAAGCAGCGCCGCGACGCCATTACCCAGTTTCGCGATGGTGGCCGCGCCGAGTTGGCCGCCCAGGAGGAAGCCGAGGTAGCGGTGCTGGAGCGTTACCTGCCGGCGCAGATGCCGGACGCGGAGTTGGACGCAATCGTCGCCCGTGTCATCGCCGACAGTGGTGCCACCGGCATGAAGGACATGGGGGGGGTCATGAAGCAGGTGCTGACCGAGGTCGCCGGGCGCGCCGATGGCAGCGCCGTGAGCGCCAGGGTCAAGCAGCGCCTGGCCTGAGACCGCCCCCTGGGCAGGCGGTAACTGGCGGGGTCGAGAGCAGGCATTGGGGGCCGCATGGGGTGATGGCGGGGCGGACAATCCGTCCCGTACGGCAACGGCGGATTCGATGGAGAGGTGATTCCGGGTGCGTTTTCCGGAGCAGCAGATCGAACAGGTTCGTGCCGCCGCCGACATCGTGGATGTTGTGTCGGCGCATGTCCCCCTCAAGCGGCAGGGGCAGAACCACGTCGGTCTGTGTCCGTTCCATCAGGAAAAAAGCCCGTCCTTCTCGGTGAACGTCCAGAAGCAGATCTTTCACTGCTTCGGGTGTGGCGTGGGCGGCAATGTGTTCACCTTCCTGATGAAGGTGGAAGGTTTGGAGTTTCCCGAGGCGGTGCGGCGTCTGGCCGATCGCCTGGGCATTCCGGTGAACCCCGTGGGTGGCAGCGACGACGCGGCCCCCCGGCGCGACGAACGCGAGCGGGTGCGCCGCATCAATGGCCGGGCCCTTGAGGGGTGGCGCGCCGCGCTGGCAGAAGCCCCCGGCACCGCGCCGGTGCGCAGCTATTTGGAGCGCCGCGGTCTGGACGCGGTGGCGGTGGAACAGTTTGAACTGGGCTGGGCCGCGGACGAGTGGGACGCGGCCACCAGCCGCCTGATGCGGGCCGGTGAGGTGGAGCAGGATCTTCTTTTGGCCGGCGTCTCGGCACCCCGCCAGAGCGGTAAGGGTGCCTACGACCGCTTCCGCGGGCGACTGATGTTTCCGATTCGTGCCGTCGACGGCACGCTGGTGGGTTTTGGCGGGCGGGTGATCGGAGAGGGGGCTCCGAAATACCTGAATTCCCCGGAAACCCCGCTGTACCGCAAGAGCGACGTGCTCTACGGCCTGTATCAGGCGCGGCAGGCGGTGGGAGTGGGGATGCTGCCGCAGGTGGCGGTGGTGGAGGGTTACCTCGACGTGATCGCCTGCCACCGGCATGGTTTTCCGTGGGCGGTAGCACCTCTGGGTACCGCCCTCACCGAGCGCCACGCACGCCTGTTAGGGCGGTATGCGGAGCGCCTGGATCTGGTGTTCGACGGAGATGCTGCGGGCCGGGCGGCGGCGCGCAAGGCGGCCGCACTGCTGGCCCCCCTCTCTCTGGAGGTGCGGGTGGTGGTGCTGCCGGCCGGGGAAGACCCGGACTCGCTGCTGGGCAAGCGCGGCGCCAGAGCCTTTCAGGAGCGCCTGGATGCCGGGCTGCCGCTGATGGAATTTCTCTTCGGCGAATGCCTGGATGGCAGTGCCGGGGAAAGCGTGGAACGTCTGCTGGTCCGTGTGCGCCCGGTTTTGGAGGTTTTGGCACGGATTCCCGATGCGGTGCGCTCCAGCCACTACATCGGGCGGCTGGCGGGGCGGCTGGGGGTGGATGAAGCCAGTCTTCGCCAGCATATGGCGGTGGAGCGGCGGCGTCCGGCGACGGAGTCGGCCGCAAGGCATCCGGAATCCGGGCATTCGGCCCCGGTTCCCGCAACGCGCCCACTGGGTGCGGACATGCCCCACGGCGAATCCCTGTTGTTGCACCTGGTGGTGCAGGGGGCGGTGGCGGCGGAATGGTTTGTGGAGCGGGTGTCGCCGGAGATGTTTTCGAGTTTGGCCGCCCGTCGGGTGGCCGGGGAAATTGCCACCTGTGTGCGCGACGGCGTGTCGGCAACGCGAGTGGTGGACAGGTTGCATGGGGAGCCGCTGCTGCAGGGGGCGGTGACGGCATGGTTGAGCCACGACGCCCCGGTCGTGGAAGGGGATCCGCTGGACTGTGCGCGCAGTTGTGTGGCAGCACTGGTGCGGCGGGAGACGCGGGAAGTCGGGCGGCTGCTGCTGGAGGATATCCGCCGCGCGGAGTCCGCAGGTGACACCGAGCGCCTGACGGCGCTGTTGCGCCAGAAGGACATGCTCACCCGCACCCCGCTGGCGGAAGCCGCCGGGGGCGCCTGAGGGGCGCATTCGGGCGGGCACAGGCAGGTGAGCGGGCGGGATGGCAAGGTTGGCACAAAAGGTTGGTATAAACGGATCGGCACAGGCGGATCAGCACCGAATATTTGTTGGTTGAATACGTTCGCAGGGTTACAGACAGGTTCACGGGCAATCACGTCGCAAGCAAGTCGGCCGGGCAGGAAGATCAGCAATTCCCGGGCCGCCTAACCAAGAGGAAATACACCGATGCAAGGTCTGGAGGGAATTGAAGAAATCAACGCCATGCTCGAACTGGGAAGGGAGAAGGGGTACCTTACCTACGACGACCTGAACCAGTATCTTCCGGCGGACTTCGTCGCGCCGGACCAGATCGAGCAGGTCATCAGCATCCTGTCCGAGCTGGACATCGAAGTGGTCGAGGGAGACGCGACCGAGGGTGACGACGATTTGACCCTGACGGCCCGCAACCTGGACGGTGACTCCGCCGTGGCCAGCGAAGGGATCGACAAGGTCATCGACCTGTCTCCGGGTGAGTTTTCCCGTACCGACGACCCGGTGCGCTTGTATCTCAAGGAGATGGGCACCGTATCCCTGCTCACCCGCCAGGGCGAAATCGAAATCGCCAAGCGTATCGAGGAAGGCAAGCGCGAGATCAATTCCGTGCTGTTCACCCTGCCCATGGGGTTGCGGGTGCTGTTCGCGCTGGAAGACGATCTGCGCAACGGTACCGACAACATGAACATCAAGGACATCGCGGTCCCCAACCCGGAAGATATCCAGCCCGACGAGGAGCCGGACTTCGGCGTAGTGCGGGAGAAATTCCTCGAGGTGATGACCATCGTCCGTACCGTGGCCGACGAGTACCAGGAGGTCCGTGGCCTCTGGCTGGTGAGTTCCGATGCCGCCGAGCGCCGCCGCTTGAAGGCCCGCATGGCCGAGCACAAGGAGCGCATCGTCAGCGAACTGGACCAGGTCAACCTGGTGCAGACCATCTCCGACTCCATCGGCGAGCGGTTGGTGTCGCTGTTCGATCGCCAGCTCGCGGCGGAAAAGGAAGTGTCTTACTGCCGCAAGCGCTTTGGCGGCAATTCTGACGACATGAAGGCGTGCTTCACGCGGCTGGCGGAAGGTCAGTCCCCGGAGCAGGCGGCGGGCGCCAGCGGCGTGCCGGGTGATGTACTGGTCTCCCTGGCGCAGCGTTTCGCCCGTGCCGAGGCCGAAATCGCCCAGGTGGTTGCCGAGGGCGGCGTGGCGGTGGACGAACTGAAGGACTGCATGAAGGCCTTCAACCGCGGCCGCATCAAGACCGACATCGCCAAGAGCGAGTTGATCGAGGCCAACCTGCGTCTGGTGGTGTCCATTGCCAAGAAGTACACCAACCGCGGCCTGCAGTTCCTGGATCTGATCCAGGAGGGCAACATCGGCCTGATGAAGGCGGTGGACAAGTTCGAGTACCGCCGGGGCTACAAGTTCTCCACCTACGCCACCTGGTGGATCCGTCAGGCGATCACCCGCGCGATTGCGGACCAGGCGCGGACCATCCGCATCCCGGTGCACATGATCGAGACCATCAACAAGCTGATCCGCATCTCGCGCCAGTTGGTTCAGGAGCACGGTCGCGAGCCGTCCATCGAGGAACTGGCGGAGAAAATGGAGATGTCGGTGGACAAGGTGCGCAAGATCCAGCGCATCGCCAAGGAGCCGATCTCCCTGGAAACCCCCATCGGCGAGGAGGAGGACTCCCACCTGGGCGACTTCATCGAGGACAAGAACGCCATCTCGCCGGTGGAGAGCGCGGTACGTTACGACCTGCAGCGGCAGATCGACACCATCCTGGCGGGGTTGACCCCGCGCGAGGAACTGGTGCTGCGCAAGCGCTTTGGCATCGGCCAGGAGCACGAGCACACCCTTGAAGAGGTGGGCCAGAGCTTCGACGTAACCCGTGAGCGCATCCGCCAGATCGAGGCCAAGGCGCTGCGCAAGCTGCGCCACCCGTCGCGCTCCAAGCGGTTGCGGTCCTTTGTGGACATGATCGGCTAGGTGACTCATTTCCGCCGGGGCATTGGAATCATCCGTGCCCCGGCGGTTCCGTCTGGTGTAAGATCGGGCCTATAGCTCAGTTGGTTAGAGCGGCCGGCTCATAACCGGCTGGTCCCAGGTTCGAGTCCTGGTGGGCCCACCATCTGCGGTACGCGGGGCGCCGTGTGCCGACACAGGCGGAATTGACAGGCCGGACGCGGTGAGACACGGAAAGGGAGCTTCGCAATTGGACGATCAACTCCGGCTGTTGCTGGACCTCCAGGAAGTGGACGAGGCCGTCTTCGAGGCGCGCCGGAAGCACAAAATTCTCCCGGAAAAAGTGGCAGCGGAACACGCTGCCATGACCGAGGCCGGGGAGAATCTGCAGACGTGTGAAGCGGCTCTCAAGGCCCAGGAGGCCGCCAAGCGTGATCGCGAGGCGCAACTGGAGGACCACGAGGCCCACCTCAAGCGCCTCAAGGAGCGCGTCCGGGAAATTCACAATACCCGGGAGTACCAGGCCCACATCCAGGAGATGGACGGCGTGCAACGCGCCATTTCCGGGGTAGAGGACGAGCTGCTGCAAATCCTGGGCAGCATCGAGACCCTGCAAGGGGAACTGGTGGGGCTGCGCGCCACGTTCGCCGAACGCGACGAGGTGTACCGCAACGAGCGTGCCAAGGTGGACGAGGAACTGGCCGTTGTGGATTCCGAGGTGGCGCAGTTGCAGTCCCAGCGCGGGGAGCGCACCGCCCGGGTGGACAAGCCGCTGTTGCAGCGCTACGAGCGTATCTCCCAGGGCGTGCGCCGGGCCGTGGTGCCCGTGCGTGGCTATACCTGTGACGGCTGCAACATGAACGTTCCACCGCAGTTGGTGTCGGAAGTGCGCCGGGGGGATCAGATCCACCAGTGTCCGCACTGCCGCCGCATCCTGTTCGTGGCCGAGCAGCCCGCCCCCACCGGCTAGACGCGCGTCGGGCGTACTCGACCGGGCCAGCCGTATTTCCAAGCGTTTCGCCCGGGCGCTGGCCGGGAACCCCCACGGGGTCGTTCCCTGGACATGCTCCGGGGGCCGTTTGTGCAAGAAATAACAGAAAAGAAGGGGGTCCAAGCCGGCCTGTAAGCCGGGTTCTGTGTCCCCGCCGCCGTTACCGGCAGCGGGGCGATGACCATCTCTCTAGGAGCGGGATTGCTCCCGCCCTCCAGCAACCAACCCGGGAGCATCGGACGAACCGCCCTCAGGCGCCCCCCTATTTGGTCTTGCTCCGGATGGGGTTTGCCGTGCCCCCGCTGTCGCCAGCGGGGCGGTGGGCTCTTACCCCACCGTTTCACCCTTGCCCGTGTCCCCGTTTCCGGGGGTCGTCGGCGGTCTGTTCTCTGTGGCACTTTCCGTCGGGTTGCCCCGCCTGGGAGTTACCCAGCACCCTGTCCTGCGGAGCCCGGACTTTCCTCCCGCAGCGTCACCGCCGCGGGCGGCCATCTGGCCAGCTTGAACCCCTGGCGCCATTGTATCATGGGGTGAGCGGCCCAACGGCCACGCCGCGCCGTTCCCCGGCTTGCGGTGGCCCGCATGCGGCGAGCGACACCCTCGCGCTATAATGGGACGCCCGGTGCACCGGTGCGGTATCTCCTGCCACGCAGCCCGGGTCCGGTCTCCAGGGTGAGCAGGGGAATCTGCGGAGATTTTTCCGACGGCCCGTACAGACAGGGGGAGGTATGCAGGACTTCGTCCACCCGGTGGATATTTTGCTGGAAGAGCACCGCAAAATCAGCCGCCACATCAGCAATTTTTCCGATCTGCTGGAACATCCGGGAGAGTGGGAGGCGGCCATTCGCAACGCTATCCAGTTGATTAATCACGATTTTGTCCAGCACGAGCGGCGCGAGGACATCCTGGTGACGGAACTGGAGCGGATGATGGGCGCCAAGATGGGCCCCCTGGAGATGGTGGAAAAGGAACACCGTCAGCTCGATTCCCTGCGCAAGCGTTTTAACAAGGCTCTGGAAAAAATCGACCTCAGTCAGGTGCAGGGTGACGACCCGCGCATCCTGGAACTGCTGGAGATCGGCAATCGCCTGGTATGGGCCAAGAAGAGCCACTTCTTTAAGGACGAGCGCTTTCTGTTCGCCGCCGCACGGGGGGCGCTGGGGGCGGAGAAGCTGCGGGAAATCGCCTGGCAGATGGAAGCGATCTGAGGGATTCCGCCGGGTTGTGACTTGCAAAAATCGCGATTTTGCGACATATTTGCCTCTGGGCGGTTGTCTCCCGCGCAATCTGTGCATTGCGCGTCCCCGGTGGGGCGAGGGCGGCGACCTGTTCATCGCAACGTAGGAGAGGGCTATGTGGAACCGTAAAATGTCCGCTGCTGAAATGCAGCAGATTCCGGGCGCCCCGGCGCGTCCCGAAGGTGGCTCGAAGGCGGACCAGGTAAATAGGAGTGCGTCGATGAACGCAGTTGCAATGATTGGCAAGTCCATTATCATCAAGGGCGAACTGTCCGGTAACGAAGACCTGGTGGTCGAAGGTACCGTGGAAGGCAAGATCAGCCTGGTGGAAAATTCCGTGGTGATCGGCTCTGAGGGCCGGGTGACCGCCAACGTGTTCGCCCGCATTGTCACCATCACCGGTAAGGTCGAAGGCGACGTAACCGCCAGCGAACGGGTGGAGATCACCGCCAGCGGGTCGATCAAGGGCAACATCCGCGCCCCGCGTCTGGTGATCAACGACGGTGCCTTCTTCCAGGGCAGTGTCGAAATGCAAAAACCGACGAATGTCGCCAAGGGGCCCGACAGCCGTACCCCGGCCAGCCCCTCCAAGCCGATCATGGAGCAGCCGGACAAGTCCGTCGTCGGCGTGGCCTGAAGCCCGTACACGGGAGGCCGGACGGGTGAATCCAAACGTGGTCAGCCAGCCACGGCATCAGGTGGCGAGTCAGGGGGCCGCTCCCGCCCTTTTGGGGGAACGGGTCTACGAGAGCGCCGCGTTGCGGCGCATTGAGGAACGCCTTGCCCGCACGCCGGGTCAGCGTGTCCTGACCGTGGGGCGGCTGTGTGGTGAGACCGTGGTGTCCCTGGCAGAAACCGGGGCCCGTGTCTACGTCCACGACCTTCTGGTGCCGCTGCTGGTGCAAATCGACCGGGGCACGGTGGACGTGGATCAACTGTTGCACCAGGTTGATCTTCCACCCGGCACGCTGGATGCCATCTGCCTGTGGGATCTGCCGGACATGCTGCCGCTGGCCGACAGCGCCCGCCTGATCCAGCGCATGACCCGCCTTTTGGCGCCCCGCGGCCACCTGACCGCGCTGTTCCACGTTGCGGCGGGGGACACGGCCTACCGCTACCGCCTGAGCCCCGGTGGGCTGGTGCAGATGGAGGTAGTGGCCAGCCGTCCCCGCCTGCTGCGCGCCACCGTCAACAACGACATGCTGGAGCTGTTCTCCGCCCTGACCTTGCAGAATTCCGCCCTGCTTCGCCCGCAAATGCGCGAACTGTTGCTGCAGAAGCCCGGTTAAGGGGGCCCGCTCGGGCCGGGTGGCCAGGAAGATATGTCACAGGCAAATGCCTGTGTGGCCGGAACGTTCCGCTCCCCCCGTTTTATTTTCACCCTCCCTTCCCGGTGTGGCCCTGGTGTTCCTTCACAAGGGCAGCCCGTTTTGTGCAAAACCCGATTGTGTTTTCTGGTTTGTGCGCGTATTCCGGCGTGAAGCGCCCGTCTGTGGGTAATTTTTGGCGTGCCGCGGCAGAATTTTCGGCATTTGTGGCCTTGGCCCGTGGATGGCCACCGGCCCATTACCGTCGTGAATGCCCGAGGGGATTCTCGCCCATTTTTTTCAAAATGAGCCGGTCAAAGGCGGCAACTGCCTTGACAGGTCTCGTGAAACACCTTATAGTGTGCGGTCTTTCGTTTAGGGTCCGTGCTCGCGCCGGCGTAGCTCAGTTGGCCAGAGCGGCTGATTTGTAATCAGCGGGTCGTGGGTTCGAATCCCGCCGCCGGCTCCAACAGAGGATCGGTGGCGGAAAGAGTGATGGAGAGTTGAGAGGATAGTCGGGGAGGTGCCCGAGTGGTCAAAGGGAGCGGACTGTAAATCCGTCGGCTACGCCTACGAAGGTTCAAGTCCTTCCCTCCCCACCATTTTTCAGGTTGGCGGGAATAGCTCAGTTGGTAGAGCACCAGCCTTCCAAGCTGGGGGTCGCGGGTTCGAGCCCCGTTTCCCGCTCCAGTTGGTGAAATTATGCGGCATTGTCTGCCCTTGTAGCTCAGTCGGTAGAGCACTTCCTTGGTAAGGAAGAGGTCACCGGTTCGATTCCGGTCAAGGGCTCCAGTCGCGGTTATTTGATGTGCGTGCCGGGGTCCTGACGGGTTTCGGCGAAAGTTGAAAGGAGTCGGTCCATGGGCAAGGAAACGTTCGATCGGAGCAAGCCACACGTCAACGTCGGAACGATTGGTCACGTGGACCACGGCAAGACGACGCTGACGGCAGCGATCACCACGGTGCTGTCGAAGCACGGCGGAGCG